>Ga0207657_10002403_pt1 | contig 20245 bp, 16 predicted proteins | sample KBSC33metaG_FD_184316 | JGI IMG/M metagenome (GOLD analysis project Ga0207657, IMG submission 184316) | Corn rhizosphere microbial communities from Kellogg Biological Station, Michigan, USA - KBS C3-3 metaG (SPAdes) (version 2) | ecosystem: Host-associated > Plants > Roots > Rhizosphere > Soil ... | reverse complement strand
CGCAACGCGCGCACGAGCGGGACCTGGTCCGGCGCCAGCAGGGTGACACCGTCCTCGCCGTACAAGTCGTAGCGGGCCGGCCAGTCGGCCGCCGCCACGCCGCCATCGGCATCGACACCGTGGAAGGCGCGCGCGGCGCGGTTGAACAACGTCAGATGACCATCGGCGTCGCACGCGACGACGCCCACGTCCACCGTTTCCAGCACGGCGTCGAGCAGTTCCTGCTTCTGCCGCACCACGTGTTCCGCCGTCGCCCGCAGGCGCATCGACAGTTCGAGCGCGGCGTTCCGGTCGTGCAGCGCGCGCTGGTCCGCGTCGTGCGCGCCGGCGTCGCGGTTCAGCTCTTCCTGCGCCATGCGCGCGAGGTCGAGCAGCAGGCGCCGGTCGGCGTCGCCGAAGGCGCGTGGGGTCATGTCGGCGATGCACAAGGTGCCGAGGGGCTGGCCATCGGGGCCGCGCAGCGGCTGGCTCGCATAGAAACGGATGCGCGCGTCGCCGGCGAAGCGCTCGTCCAGGGCGATGTCGGGTACGACCAGCATGTCGCCGTGGTCGAGGGCGTGGGGATACAGGGCGAGCGGATGCGGCAGCGCGCAGGCGTCGAGGCCGACCTGCGACTTGCACGCGGGGCGCTCGCGGTCGCCGAGCACGAGGAGCGCGATGGGCACGCGGAACGCGGCCGCGGCGAGGCGCGTGTAGCGGTCGAACCGGTCTTCCGGCGGCGTGTCGGCCATCTCCGGCCCGACGGGCGCCTTTACGCGTGCTTCTTCTGCAAGTTCCTGGTGACTGAGCATGAGCATCCTTGCCTGGACGGCGAAGAAAGAACCGGCGACATCAAGGCCGGAAACGAGGCAATTCAGCGCAACACGCAGCCTTTGCAATAAATTCTATCCGATTATCACCGAACTGTGCACTGGCGCCACATCCGTTGCAACACGGGCACATCCTATGCCGTCATAAAACTTCGCAAACATTCTACAGTGAAATAATTGGCGATAATTCATTTTTCATGCGGCAAACAGCGGGATTGCTGCACAAATGTCACACCAGCTCGCCGGCCCGGCCGGACAGTGTGTGTCAGCGAACCGAACGGCCGCGACCGGGACCGTATGGTGGAGCCTTCGCCCCGCACGAGGACGCCATGGACGCTTGCCCCCACTACCCCATCCGCCTGCACATCAACGGCGAGGAACGCGCGTTCGCCGTCGAGTCGTGGGTCACCCTGCTCGACCTGCTGCGCGAACGGGCCGGCCTGACCGGGACAAAGAAAGGCTGCGACCACGGCCAGTGCGGGGCGTGCACGGTGTTGCTGGACGGGCGCCGCATCAACGCCTGCCTCACGCTGGCCGTCATGCAGAACGGCCACGCCGTCACGACGATCGAGGGCCTGGCCGACGGCGACCGCCTGCATCCGCTGCAGCAGGCCTTCATCGACCACGACGCCTTCCAGTGCGGCTACTGCACGCCGGGCCAGATCTGTTCGGCGGCCGGCCTCGCGGCCGAAGGCCAGGCGAAGACGTTCGATGACGTGCGCGAGCTGATGAGCGGGAACCTGTGCCGCTGCGGCGCGTATCCGCAGATCGCGCGCGCCGTCTGCGCCGTGCAGGGCATCGCCGTCCCCGGCACGGAGTCCGCATGAACCCGTTCGCCTACACGCAGCCGCAGGACATAGGCAGCGCGCTCGTCGCGCTCGCGGCGCCGGGCGCCCGTCCCGTCGCGGGCGGCACCAATCTGCTCGACCTGATGAAGGCCGGCGTGATGGCGCCGTCCGGCCTCGTCGACATCAACGCGCTCGCCGGCGCCGGCCTCGATGCGATCGCGGAAGATGGCGCCGGCCTCTCGCTGGGCGCCCTCGCCCGCAATGCCGACACGGCGTATCACCCGCTCGTGCGCGAGCGCTACCCGCTGCTGTCCGCCGCGATCCTGGCCGGCGCGTCGCCCCAACTGCGCAATATGGCGACGAACGGCGGCAACCTGTTGCAGCGCACCCGCTGCGTGTACTTCTACGACACGGGCGCCCCGTGCAACAAGCGCGATCCCGGCACGGGCTGCCCCGCGAAGGCCGGCATCAACCGCCAACTGGCGATCCTCGGCACGAGCGAGCGCTGCATCGCCACGCATCCGTCCGACATGTGCGTGGCACTGCGCGCGCTCGACGCGACCGTGCACGTGCGCGCGGCGAACGGCGCGCGGGCCATCCCGTTCGCCGATTTCCACCGGCTGCCCGGCGACACGCCCGACGTGGACAACACTTTGGAACCGGGAGAACTCGTCACGCACATCACGTTACCGGACGGGCGCCGCTTCGCGCGGCACAGCGCGTACGTGAAAGTGCGCGACCGCCTGTCGTATGCGTTCGCCCTCGTGTCCGTGGCCGCCGCGCTGGACCTCGCCGAGGATGGCACGATCCGCGCGGCCCGCATCGCACTGGGCGGCGTCGCGCACAAGCCGTGGCGTGTCGAGGACGCGGAAGAACGGCTCGTGGGCCACCGGGCGGGCGAGCTCGCGTTCGCCGCGGCGGCGGACCGCATCCTGCATGGCGCGCGCGGCCGGGGCCAGAACGATTTCAAGATACCGCTGGCGCACAACGCCATCGTGCAAGCGCTGACGAATGCCATGCGGGGAGGCGCGCGATGACGGACCTGATCCCGGCACTGCGCACGCCGGTCGCACCGGACGGCACAGGCCCCGTAAAAAGCGGCATGGCCGTATCCCGCGTCGACGGCCGCGCGAAGGTCACGGGCGCGGCGCAGTACGCGGCCGAGGTCGCGGCGCCGGACCTCGCGTACGGCGTCGTCGTTTCCAGCACCGTCGCGCGCGGCCGCATCAAGGCCATCGACGCGACGGCCGCCGTCGCCGTGCCCGGCGTGATCGACGTGCTCACGCACGAAAACCGGCCGAAGATGCGCGCGCACGACCTCGCGTACAAGGACATGACGGCGCCGGGCGGCTCGCCGTTCCGCCCCCTGTTTTCCAGCCGCGTGTTCTGGAGCGGCCAGCCCGTGGCGCTCGTCGTGGCGGAGACGTTCGAGGCCGCGCGCCACGCAGCAACCCTCGTGCGCGTCACGTACGACGTCGAGGAACACGACACCGACCTGCTGGCCGCCCTGCACAAGGCGTACGCGCCGCGCCCGATGAAGCCGGGCTTCGCGCCGCCGAAGTCGAAAGGCGATGCGGCGCAGGCGTGGGACCTGGCGCCCGTGAAGATCGAGGCGGAGTACTACAACGCCGTCGAGCACCACAACCCGATGGAGATGTTCGCCTCCACCGTCGTCGTCGGCGACGACGGCCACCTGACCATCTACGACAAGACCCAGAGCTCGCAGAACAGCCGCTGGTACGTGTCGCGCGTGTTCGGCCTCGGCAAGGACAAGGTCACGGTGCGCAACCCGTACGTGGGCGGCGCGTTCGGTTCCGGCCTGCGCCCGCAATACCAGCTACCGCTCGCCGTGATGGCCGCGCTGCACTTGAAATGCTCCGTGCGCGTCGTGCTCACGCGCCAGCAGATGTTCAGCTTCGGCCACCGGCCCGAGACGTGGCACCGCGTGCGCCTCGCGGCCGACGCCGTCGGGAAGCTGCAGGCCGTGTGGCACGAGGCCGTGCAGGAGACGTCGCGCCTGGAAGACTACCTGGAGGTCGTCGTCAACTGGTCCGGCCATCTGTACGCCTGCGACAACATCCACCTGGACTACCGGCTCGTCGAACAGGACCGCGCCACGCCCATCGACATGCGCGCGCCCGGCGCCGCGCACGGCGTGCACGCGATGGAAGTGGCGATGGACGAGCTGGCGTACGCGCTCAGGATGGACCCGCTCGAACTCCGGCTGAAGAACTATGCGGAGCACGACCACCTCGACGACAAGCCGTTCTCCAGCAAGGAACTGCGCCAGTGCTATCGGCTGGGTGCCGACCGCTTCGGCTGGCACGACCGCCCCATCGAGCCCCGTTCGATGCGGGACGGCGATGAACTCGTCGGCTGGGGCATGGCGACGGGCGTGTGGGATTCGCTCGTGATGATCGCGCGCGCAGCGGCCGTGCTGCATGCGGACGGGCGCCTCGTCGTGTCGAGCGCCGCATCCGACATCGGCACCGGCACGTACACGGTGATGGCGATGATCGCGGCGGAGCGCCTCGGCCTGCCGCTCGAACGGGTGACGTTCCAGCTCGGCGATTCCACGCTGCCGCTGGCGCCCGTCGAAGGTGGCTCGTCGCACGTGACGACGGTCGGCGGGGCCGTGGCCGGCGCCTGCGACAAACTCAAGAACACCTTGTTCAAGCTGGCGCGCTGCCGCGCCGACGGGCTGTTCAAGGATTGCAAGCCGAAGGACGTCGAATTCTCCGGCGGCCGCCTCCACCTGCGCGGGCAGCCGGAGCGCGGCGTGGCGCTGGCGGACCTGCTGGCGCAGGCGGGCCGCGACCGGGTCGAGGAAACATTCTTCATGACGCCGCAGCTGCTCAAGCAGCGCAAGTTCGCGCGCGCAGTGCACTCCGCCGTGTTCCTCGAGGTGCGCGTGAACGAGCGGCTCGGCATGGTGCGCGTCACGCGCGCCGTCAGCGCCGTCGCGGCGGGACGCATCATCAACGCGAAGACGGCCGCGAGCCAGGTCAGCGGCGCCGTCGTGTGGGGCATCAGCCAGGCGCTGCACGAGGAGACGTTCACGGACCACCGCCTGGGGCGCTTCATGAACCACGACTTCGCGGCATATCACGTGGCCGTCAACGCGGACATCCCCGACGTGCAGGTGATCTTCGCCGACGAGGAAGACCGTATCGTCAGCCGTCAGCTGGGCGCGAAGGGCGTGGGAGAGATCGGCATCGTGGGCGTGGCGGCGGCCGTCGCCAACGCCGTCTTCCACGCGACGGGCAGGCGCTTGCGCACGACGCCGATCACGCCGGACAAGCTGCTGCTGGGCGACCGCGAAGTGCCCGCTAGGACCCGCCCAGCGCCGTGACGAGTTGCGCGTGCAGGCGCGCGTCGCCGCACGCGAGCACGGTGCCGCCATGCTGGACGTCGCCGCCGTCCCACGTCGTGACGATGCCGCCCGCGCCCTCGATGATCGGGACGAGCGCCTGCACGTCCCACGGTTTCAGCCCGGCCTCGATGACGGCGTCCACGTGGCCGGACGCCAGCATGCAGTAGGCGTAGCAATCGCCGCCGTAGCGCAGCAGCCGGGCCTGTGCCGCCGCTGCATCGAACGCGGCGCGCTGGGCAGGATCGAAGATATCGGGCGACGTGCACATCACATGCGCGTCGGCCAGTTGCGCGCAAGGTCGCGTGTGCAGCACGTGGCCGCCGTTCCACGCGCAGTGCGCCGTGCCGACGAAGCGCTCGCGCGTGAACGGTTGGTTCATCAGGCCCAGCACGGGACGCGTGCCGTCGTTCAGCGCGATCAGGGTGCCCCACAACGGCAGGCCGAGCAGGAACGCCTTCGTGCCGTCGATGGGGTCGAGCACCCACGTGAGGCCTGTGCCGGGCTGGCCGCCCTCTTCCTCGCCGAGGACCGCGTGGTGCGGGTAGCGCGCCTTGAGCAGCGCGCGCATCGCCCGCTCGGCGCCGCGGTCGGCCGCCGTGACGGGATCGAAGCCGTGCGCGCTCTTGTTCTCGGCGCCGCCGCCGGCGCGGAAGTGAGGCAGGATGGCGGCGGCCGCCGCATCGGCCAGTTCGTTGGCGAACTGCAGGTACTCGTCGAAGTCGGTGGCATCGATGGACATGGCTCATCTCGTCGGTGCGCGGCGCCGCGCCGCATTCCCCGCATACTACCTTGAACCCGCGCCGGCCAGCGCAAATACGCGCGCCTCGCCGTCGTCGGGCACGAGCACGCGCGCGCCCAGCCCTTGCGCGTGCACCCACGCGCGCAAGGTGGCGCGCGACAGCATGCAGTGGTTCACGGCTTCCAGGTGGCTCGCGACGATGGTGGCACGCGGCGCCGCCTGCGCGACACTCCCCACGTCGTCCAGGTCCATGATGATGGCGCCCAGCCCCGGCACCTGCGCGTCGCCGCAGTTCAACACGACGACGTCGGGATCGTAGGCGTCGAGCGCCGCGGCCACGTGGCCGTTCCACACGGTGTCGCCGGCGATGTACACGGTCGGCTCGTCCGGATGGCGCAGCACGATGCCGCTCACTTCGCCCATGCGCGCGCCGATCGCGGCCATCACGGTGTCGCTGCCGTGCTGCCCGTCCGTGCGGGCGATGCGGATGGCGCCGAACGCCGTGTCGCCGTGCGCGGCGAGCGTGCGCACGTCCGTGAAGCCGTCGGCGCGGATGGCCTCTGCGTCGGCCTCGTTCTGCGCGAACAGGGGCAGGCCGCGCGGCAGCACGCGCCGCGCCGCTTCGTCCCAGTGGTCGAGGTGCAGGTGCGTGACGATCACCGCGTCCACGTCCGTGAGCGTGGCCAGCGGCACGGGCAGGTCGACGAGCGGATTGGCGAGATGGCTGTTCGCGGTGCCCGCGAAGCCGGGGTAGGCACCGCGATCGGCCAGCAGCGGATCGACGAGGAAGCGCTTGCCGGCGTAGTCGACGAGCAGGGTGGCGTTGCGGATCTGGGTGAGTTGCATGGCGGCTCCTTTAGGTCAGTGTGCGGCCATTGTCGCGGCGCGGCGGCATCCCGGACAGTGGCCCGCAGGACACCTTTCGATATAATCGGGCCATGACCCGATCCCAGCCAGCCAAGTACCGTGTGGCCGTCGTCGCCTTCGACGGCATGACGCCCTTTCATCTGTCCGTGCCCTGCCTCGTGTTCAGCGGCCGCCCCGGCACGGACGCGCGCGCCCGCTTCGAACTGACCGTGTGCGGCGCCGGCCCGGAAGCGCCGCTCGCGACGAGCGCCGGCTTCGGCATCGTGCCGAGCCATGGCCTGGAAGCGCTGGCCAAGGCGGACATCGTCGTGATGCCCGCGTGGCACGACGACTGCCGGCCCGCGCCACCCGCGCTGCTGCAGGCTTTGCGCGGCGCGCACGCACGCGGCGCGTGCATCGTCGCGCTGTGCCTCGGTGCATTCCCGGTCGCCGAGGCGGGCCTGCTGGACGGCCGCACGGCCGCCACGCACTGGGCTGCGGCGGAGGAACTGGCGCGCCGTCACCCGCGCGTGAAAGTCGATCCGGACGTGCTGTACGTGGATGACGGCGACGTGCTGACGTCGGCCGGCGTGGCCGCGGGCATCGACTGCTGCCTGCACCTGCTGCGCCGACTGTGCGGCGCGGACGCGGCGAACCACGTGGCGCGCATGCTGGTGGTGGCGCCGCACCGGCAAGGCGGCCAGGCGCAGTTCATCGAGCGGCCGCTTCCGGTGTCCGGCAGCGACGGCCGGCTGTCCGCCGTGCTGGACTGGGTGACGCGGCACCTCGGCAGCGACCACACGCTCGACGACCTGGCCCGCCGCGCCGCCATGAGCCGGCGCAACTTCACGCGCCACTTCCGGCAGGCGACGGGCACGTCGTTCAAGCAGTGGCTATTGGCCCAGCGGCTGGCGCATGCGCGCGACATGCTGGAGACGGGCGATGCCGCCGTCGAGGTGGTGGCGCAAGAAGCGGGCTTCGGGTCGGCGCTGTCGTTGCGCCAGCATTTCCGGGCCGCGTTGCAGATGTCGCCGGCCGCTTATCGCAAGGCGTTCCGCCAGCATTCCATCAGCGCATCAATGCCGTAGGGTGGGCACCCCGTGCCCACCGCACGACGTTTGCGTCTACGCGCCGTTAAGGTGGGCGGAGGCCGCCCACCCTACGTACGGGGCGTTGGGTGCGCACATTTGTATCGGAGCGGCGCTATTACGCACGCCGCGTGCCGAGCCACGCGTGCAGCATGCCCAGGTCGACAGGCTTGGTGAGGTGAAAATCGAACCCCGCCCCGCGCGTACGTTCGCGGTCGCTTTCCTGCCCCCATCCGGTCAGCGCGACGATGCGCACGCCGGCCCAGGCGGGATCGGCGCGGATGCGGCGCGCCACCTCGAGGCCGTCCATCTCGGGCATGCCCAGGTCGAGCAGCACCGTGTGCGGACGCAGCCCCGCCAGCGCATCCAGCGCCGCCTGGCCGTCGTACACGGCGCGCGCCTGGGCGCCGTCCGCGTCGAGCAGCATCGCGAGCGTGTCGGCCGCGTCCCGGTTGTCGTCCACGACGAGGATGCGCTGGCCCGCCAGCGGCGCCGCGCCCGCGTCGTCGTCCGCGTCGTCGCCCGCGTCGTGCGTCTCGGCCAGCGGCAGGCGCACGAGGAATTCGCTGCCCCGCCCTGCTCCTGCGCTGCGCGCCTCCACCGTCCCGCCATGCAGCTGCACGAGGCTGCGCACCATCGCGAGCCCGATCCCGAGCCCGCCCTGCCCGCGCCCGGCCGCGCGGTGCGCCTGCGTGAACATGTCGAACACCTCGGGCAGGTGGCCGGCCGGGATGCCGATGCCGTTGTCGCGCACCGCGATCTCGACGTCGGGGCCGGCGCGCCGCACGTCCAGCTCGATGCGGCCGCCGTGGTCCGTGTACTTGGCCGCGTTGTTGAGCAGATTGGCGAGCACCTGCGTCAGGCGCACGCTGTCCCCGTGGACGGTGAGCGGCTCGTCGGGTAGATGCACGTCCAGGTGATGGTGGTGCTGGTCGATCAGGGGACGGCTGGTCTCGACGGCCGCATGCACGACGTCGGCCAGCAGCAGCGGCTGGGGATCGAGCTCGATCTTGTCGCGCGTGATGCGCGAGATTTCCAGCAGGTCGTCGACGAGCTTGATCATCTGGCGCACCTGGCGGCCCAGCATCTCGACGAGGCGGTCGGCGCGGCGGCGCCCGTCCGGATGGCGCAGCAGGTGCACGGCGTTGCTGATCGGCGCGAGCGGGTTGCGCAGCTCGTGCGCCAGCACGGCGAGGAATTCGTCCTTGCGCCGGTCCGTCTCCTTCAGCGCCTGCTCGGCCAGCACGGCGTCCGTGATGTCGAGCGAGGCGCCGACGTGGCCCTCGTACGTGCCGTCCGGCCCGAACAGGGGCTGCGCGTAATTGTCGAACCAGCGCCATTGGCCGTCGCGCCGGCGCACGCGGTCGAGGTTGCGCCACGGCCGGCGCGTGCGCACGGCATCCATGTAGTCGGCGATGTAGCCGGGCGCATCGTCCGGATGCACGAGGTCGTGCCAGCGCATGCCCATCACGTCGTCGAGGCCCAGGCCCGTGAAATCGAGGTAGTACTGGTTGACGTAGACGTTGCGGCCTTGCTCGTCGTTCTGCCAGATCAGCACCGGCACCGTGTCGGCCAAGGTGCGGAAGCGCAGCTCGGACGCGCGCAACGCCGTCTCCACGCGCTTGCGCGCCGTGATGTCCTGCACGATGTTCACGGCGCCCGTGACGGCGCCCGCATGGTCGCGCAACGGCGTGATGTTGAGCAGGACGTCGATGCGGCTGCCGTCCGGCCGCTCGATGGCCAGTTCGCGGTCGACGACGGGCTCGCCGCCGGCCAGCACGGCGTGCAGCGGGGCCGTGAAATTGGCCAGGTGGTGCCCGTTCCCGGCGCATGCGTCGGGGCCCCAGCAGGACGGCGCCTCGCCGGGCGGACCGCCGCACAGCTGCGCGGCGCACGCGTTGTAGAACACGACGGTGCCCGCCGCGTCGCACGCGACGACGCCGGCCGGGATCGCGCCCAGCAGGTCGCGGTAGCGCTGCTCGCTGGCACGCAGCGCGTCGTCGGCCTGGCGCCGCTGGGCGATCTCGTATTCGAGCATGCGGTTGTGGCCGGCCAGCACGCGCGTACGCTCCTCGGCCGCCTGCACCAGTTCGCGCCGGCTCTCGGCCGTTTCCTCGAGCGCGACGATGGTCTGGTAGGCGGCGGCCGCGAAATCGGCCAGGTTGCGCAGCACGCGCGCGTCTTCCGCGTCGAACTGCCTGACGGGACGGTTGCTGATCAGCCAGACGGTGCCGACCGCACGGCCTTCCGCCCGCCACGGCACCAGCAGGTTCTCGACCATCGGCGGGTCGAACCCGACCATCGCCGCGAAGTGGCGCTCGCCGTGCCGCATCAGCATCGTTTGATTGCGCTCGACTACGATGCCGCACGGGCTCCTGTCGTAGTCGATCGTGCCGCCAAGATGGTCGGCGAACAGCCCGGCCGCCGCGTGCCAGCGGAAGATGCGTTCACCGTCCTGTTCCTCGAGCAGGCTGATGCCTGCCGAGTCGGCGTCGCACAGGTCCAGCACGAGTTCCGCCAGTTTCTGCGGCACACCGTGCGGATCGGTGGCGAGCTGCCGAGCGAGCGCGGCCATAGCGCGATTCTCGGCCGCGTGGTCGGGCGCCCGGCGCGGACGCCGCTCCAGTTCCTCCGTGATGAGGACGTCGTCGATGCGGGACGGGGCGGCTGAGGATTGGGTCTCCATCGAAACAAAACCAGATGTGCGGAGAACCCATGCTACCGAAAAGCACCATGTCACGGCGCGCCGTTTGCATTGCATCTGCAATCAAGCGGAGTCGGCCGAGAGCCTCATCTTGGCCAGCGTGAGGGTCTCGTCGGCCCGGCCCCAGCCGCCGTCGGCCACCTCTTCGACGAGCACCATCGAATAAGGCCGGGCCTGCTCGCCGAAATACTCGACGAACATCGCGGTCGTGCGGTGGATGATCTCTTCCTTGCGCGCGGCGTCGACGACACCTTGGGGAAACTTGAAATTTGCGAACGGCATGAATGCTCCTGTCAATGTATGGATGGCGACGGGTGTCGCCGTCCATGCATTGTGGGCGTTCGCGGGCGTGGGATAAATGCCGTGGGATGGAACAAACTGTTCGGCGCCGGGCAACAGTGCCCGGCGCCACGGTCAGCAGCCGCTCGTGTTGGCCTTGACGACGGGGACGCCGGTGCCGTTGTACGTGTACTGGACGGAGCAGTTCATGGGCGTCGGCGCGCTCTCGATGCGCCACCCGGCGTCGCCGTTGGGCAGCTTGTTGTTGCCGAAGCCATAGAACGTGTAGTCGTCACCCGTAACGGCCGCGGACGACAGGTAGCAGCCGTTGGTCGGGACCTTCGCACCTTGCAGCACCGCGCCGATACCGTCGCACCAGCGGTCGGGATAGCCGCTCCAGACGCGCACCTGGGTCGAGTCGTCCAGGGTGACGAACGTCAGGTTGACGGGGCCGGCCGCCGTGCCCGCGCCGTGCAGCGCCGTGAGCGACTTGACCACGCTGATGCCTGTTTTCACGGACCCGGCCAGCGCCTGGATCGACGCCGTGCGGGCCGACGACCCGAGGTCGACGAATTTCGGCAAGGCGACCGCCGACAGCACGCCAAGGATGACGATCACGACGATCAGTTCGATCAGCGTGAAACCGCCGACCCGCCCGGTGCCGGCTTTGATGCCATGCAGATTTCGGTACATCACAACACCCCAGATTGGATGAAAAACAAGTGTAAAACGCCAAATATATTGCCCGTTGGAATTATCGAGTATAGCCGTGTCGTGTCCGATTGCCTACGACATCGTGGGCAGACCGTTGTAAGGACGCGCATCGCGCCGCCCGGACCGGCGGCAGGCCAGGCGCGCGGCCCCTCCTCGACCGGGTGCTGCGGCTGCCCGCGTGAACGCCGCCGCGGCATGCTAGAGTGATATTTTTTGCGCACGCCCGGATCATGCCCCACCCGCTCGACAACATCTTCTGGAACTGCCTCTCCGGCCCCCACCGCCACCTGTCCACCGGCACCGACCGCGCACGCCGCTACGCGCCTGGCTTTTCGCCGATCGTCGGCTTTCCCGATCCGCATGCGCCCGACTTCGCCGCGCTGCGTCCATTCTGCGCGCCGGGCGAGTCGTTCTATTGCGACGCCTGGTCCGGTCCCGCGCCGGACGGCTGGCGCATCGACGTCGAGGCCACGATGTTCCGCCTCGCCTGGGACGGCCGCCCGGGCCCGGCCTTTGACCCCGCCCCGGACGCCGTGCCGCTGGGCGCCGCGCACGTGGATGACGCGATGGCACTGGCCCAGCTGACGCGCCCCGGCCCGTTCGGCCCCCGCACCATCGAGCTGGGCGAGTACTTCGGCGTCGTCGAGGACGGGCGCCTCGTCGCGATGGCCGGCGAGCGCATGGCGGCCGCCGGCCATCGCGAGATCAGCGGCGTCTGCACGCATCCCGACCATCAGGGCCGCGGCCACGCGAAACGCCTGATGGAAAAGCTCATCCTGCGCCAGCTGGCGCGCGGCGAGACGCCGTTCCTGCACGTGATGAGCGCCAACGCGCGCGCGCACGACCTGTACCTGCGCATGGGCTTTCGCGACTATTGCGAGACGGTCGTGCGGGTCGTCACGCCCTGCTGACGCATGGCCCGCGGCGCCGCGAAAAAATATGTCCGGCGGACCGATTCGTTTTGCCGCGCGCCGTCGTCTATGCAAGTGGGGCGGGCACACCGTCCGCCCATTTCGAACGGAGACGACACCATGACACTGCACATCGACCCCAGCGCCGGCCACGCCACCCTGGTCAACATCTTCACCGCCGCACCGGACAACCGCGACCGCCTCGTGGCCCTGCTGAAGGAAGGCACGGACGAGTGGATCTCGAAGGTTCCAGGCTTCATCGCCTCGGCGCTGCACCTGGCCCGCGACGACAGCCGCGTCGTGATTGTCGGCCAGTGGCGCAGCGCGGACGCCATCGCCGCGATGCGCGCGCATCCGGCCATGCCCGCCTACGCCGAACGCGTGCGGGCGCTCGCGCAGATGGAATCCATCGTCTGCGACGTTGCAGCGACCTTCGCCGCCTGATCCGATGAGCGCACCGTCTTCCCCCGTGCTCACGCTCGACCTGGAACGCCTACGTCCCCGGCTGCACCGCTACTGCGCGCGCATGGTGGGCTCCGTGCTCGACGGCGAGGACGTCGTGCAGGATGCGCTCGTGCGCGCGCTGGAATCGTCCGTGCGCACGGGCCCCATCGACAATCCGGAAGCGTGGCTGTTTCGCATCGCGCACAACCTGGCGCTCGACCTGTTGCGGCGCCGCGCGCGCACGCCCGACGCGCGCGACGACGAGGCCATCGACCTCGTCGCCGACCCGGTCGACGAGCGCGCGCGGCGCGACACGGCGGCCGCGAGCCTGCCCGCGTTCATGCATCTGCCGCCGGCGCAGCGCAGCGTCGTGATCCTGTTCGACGTACTGGAGTATTCGGCCGAGGAGATCGGCGCGATCCTGGACACCACGGTGCCCGCCGTGAAATCGGCGCTGCAGCGCGGGCGCGCGCGCCTGCGCGCGCTGGCGGACCGTCCTGTGCAGGCCGGCCCGGGCGCCGTCCTGCCGGACGCCGAACGCAGCCTGCTGCACCGCTACGTCGACCTGTTCAACGCGCGCGACTTCGACGCGCTGCGCGAAATGCTGGCCGCCGACGTGCGGCTCGATCTCGTGAACCGGCTGCGCCTGCAGGGCCCCGCCGTCGGCGAATACTTCACGCGCTACGGCCAGGTGCCCGGCTGGACGGCGTGGGCGGGCAGCGTGGAAGGACGGCCGGCGGTACTGATCCGCCAGGCCGGCGGCGCCGATGCGCCCGACTATTTCGTCGTGCTGGACTGGGCCGGCGGGCGCGTGGCCGCGATCCGCGACTTCCTCTACGCGCGCTACGTGATGCAGGACGCCGCGTACGCCGTCACACGAGACCCGTGACGTAGTAAAAGCCGATCACGAAGAACACGGCCAGGGTCTTGATGACGGTGACGGCGAAGATCTCGCGGTACGATTCCTTGTGCGTGAGGCCCGTCACCGCGAGCAGGGTGATGACGGCGCCGTTGTGCGGCAAGGTGTCCATGCCGCCGCTGGCCATCGACACCACGCGGTGCAGCACTTCCAGCGGAATCTGCGCGGCCTGGGCGCCCTTGATGAACAGGTCGGACATCGCGGCCAGCGCGATGCTCATGCCGCCCGACGCGGAGCCCGTGATGCCGGCCAGCGAACTCACCGACACGGCCGCGTTGACGAGCGGATTCGGGATGCTCTTCAGCGCATCGCTCACGACGATGAAGCCCGGCAGCGCCGCGATCACGCCGCCGAAGCCATACTCCGACGCCGTGTTCATCGCGGCCAGCAGCGCGCCGCCGACGGCCGCCTTCGAGCCGTCCGCGAAGCGGCTGCTGACGCGCCGGAATGCCGTCACGATGACGACGACGATCCCCAGCAGCAGCGCGGCCTCCACCGACCAGATCGCGACGACAGTCTTGATGGTCGCCGTCACCGGCGTGTGCACGCCCGGCAGGATCTCGGCCGGCACCGTGAACGCATCGCCATACCATTGCGGGATCATGCGCGTGAGGATGAAGTTCGCCACGCCCACGACGACGAGCGGCAGCAGCGCCAGCGCCGGATGCGGCAGCGACGTCGCGGCAACGCGTTCCGGCTCGTTGACGAGGGACGTGCCGTAGCCCTCCCCGCGCGCCAGCGCCGCGCGGCGGCGCCATTCGAGGTAGGACAGGCCGACGACGACGATGAACAGCGAACCGACGGTGCCGAGCACCGGCGCCGCCCACGACGTCGTCTTGAAGAACGTGGTCGGGATGATGTTCTGGATTTGCGGGGTGCCCGGCAGCGAATCCATCGTGAACGAGAACGCGCCCAGCGCGATCGCGCCCGGCATCAGGCGTTTCGGGATATTACTCTGGCGGTAGAGCTCGGCCGCGAACGGGTACACGGCGAACACGACGACGAACAGCGACACGCCGCCATACGTCAGCAGCGCGCACACGGCAACGATCACGGCGTTCGCGCGCGAGCGGCCGATGTAGCGGATGGCGGCATTGACGATGGATTCCGAAAAGCCGGACAGCTCGATCACCTTGCCGAATACGGCACCCAGCATGAACACGGGGAAGTACAGCTTGACGAAGCCGACCATCTTTTCCATGAAGATGCCGGAAAAGACGGGGGCGACGGCGTCCGGCGCCGTGAGCAGCACGGCGCCCAGCGCGGCGATCGGCGCGAACAGGATCACGCTATAGCCCCGGTACGCGGCGAACATCAGGAACGCCAGTGCGGCGAGAACGATTACGAATGACATGAGTCTCCTCTTTTTTGACTGCCTGGCAGGCGATTATTATTGATTCGACAAATCTTTGATATACGTAAAATTACTGTCGCATACACGTCGTCGGTCGCGACCCGGTGATGGCCGCAATAACGCGGCAAGTTCGTAAGTGAGTGCGCAAACATCCCCGCTTCCCTCCGTCGCGGCCGCAGTTTGGCATGCAGATATTGAGCTCTTCGCCGATGTAATGATATGTTGACGAATCGCTGACCTAGCATTGTTAAATTTCAACCAGCAAAAGGTCGTCTTCGGAGGAGAGTCGTGCCCGTCGCAAGTGCAGAGCTTTTGTTGCTGTTGATGCCCCTCGCGGCCGTCGTCGCCATCCTCCTGGGCCGACAGCAGCAGCGCCTGGCGGACGCCGAGCGCGCCGGCCGCGACGTGCGCCGCGCCGCGCTGACCCTCGAGGCCGCGTTCAACCACGTCCCCGTCGGACTGGCCCTGCTGGACCTCGACCTGCGCTATGTGCGCGTGAACCGCCTGCTGGCCGACATCAACGGCCTGCCCGTCGAGGACCACATCGGCAAGTCGATTCACGACGTCATCCCCGAAATCGCGCCGGCCGCCGAGGTGCGCCTGCGCCAGGTGATGGCGACGGGGCGCCCGATCGTCGGCTCCGTGTTCGACGGCGCAACGCCGGCGCAGCCACACGCGCGCCGCGTCTGGCGCGAGAGCCTGCATCCGATGTACGACAGCGACGACACCTTGCTGGGCGTGACGGTCGTCGTCGAGGAGATCACGGAACAGCGGCGCCTGGCGGGCGCGCTGCAGGACAGCGAGCGGCGCGAGCAGCGCCGCACGAGCGAGCTGGAAGGCGTCATGCAGGCCGCACAGTCCGCCCTGTTCGTCGCCGGCGACCGCGAATGCCGGCGCATCAAGGCCAACCCGGCGGCCGAACGCCTGCTGCGGCTGCACGGCGGCGATTGCCCGCGGCCCGACATCCGCGGCGGGCGCGCGTTCGCCGTGTATGCCGGCAGCACCTTGCTGGGCCTCGACGAGCTGCCGCTGCAGCGCGCCGCGGCCACCGGCGAGGAAGTGCGGGGCGAGGCGCTGACGGTGCGCTTCTCGGACGACGAGCGGATGCACGTCGTGATCAACGCCGTGCCCGTGCGCGACGAGGCGGGCGAAGTCGTGGGCGCCGTCGCCGCCTTCGCCGAGGCGCCCGCGCCGAACGCGGAGATTGACGGGTGATCGGCACGGTATTCGATGCATGAAATGACAAGCTTGCGCGGATAATCACGCCATGACATCCACGATCCCTTCCACGACGACCGCGGCGGCAGGCAGCCGGAGCGTGTCCGACCTGTACGGCAGCGCCGTCGCGTCGCTGACGGCCCGCAACCCCGGCCTGCAAGGCATCGATGCGCAGATCCGGCGCGACGACGCGCGCCTGTCCGTGCTGGGCCGGCTCGCCAATGTGCTGGACGACGTCAGGTCCGTCGCCGGTACGCTGGCGGCCAGCGGCCTGAAACTCGTCCCGCAGGTCGACGGCAAGGCGGTCGATGCGCGCCTCACGGCGGCCGGCACCGCGGCCGGCACGCACACGATCGAGGTGAAGCAGCTGGCCCAGGCCCAGCAACTGTCGACCGTGCGCATGCCGAGCGCCACGACGACGATCGGCAGCGGCGCGCCCACCGTCGTCAAGATCGACACGGGCGCCGGCACGAAGACGATCCGCATCGGCGCGCCCGACAACACGCCGCAAGGCATCGCCGCCGCATTCAAGGCGGCCGGCGTGGATGCGGCACTGGTATCCACCGACAAGGGCGTCGTCCTGAACCTGACGGGCCAGCCGGGCGCCGCGAACGCCATGCGCATCGGCGTCACCGGCGACCCCGCGCTGCAGGCGCTGCTGACCTGGCAGCCGCCCGCGCGCGGCACGGTGACGCAGACGCGGGCCGCGCAGGACGCGCTCGTGAACGTCGACGGCAAGGCTGTCACGAGCGCCGGCAACAAGCTGGCGGGCGTCATCGCGGGCGTCACGCTGGACCTCAAGGCCGTCGGCACGGGCACGGTGACGCTGGCCGGCGACTCCGCCGACAAGGGCAGCGCCATCGCGCGCAACGTGAAAGCGTTCGCCGCTGCCGTCAACGCCCTGCCCGCGCGCCTGGCCGCGCTGAAGACGGGCGACGTGGCCGGCGACCGCATGCTGGCGCAGGCCCAGGATCAGGTCGGCCGCCTCGTGGCCGGCATCGATCCCGCCGCGCTGGCCGCGATCGGCGTCAGCGCGAAGAGCGGCAGGCTTGCTGTCGACGACGCGACGTTGAACGCGGCGATCGCGGCCGACCCCGACCGCGTGGCCAAGCTGTTCGCGAACGGCGGCGCGGGCCTCGCGGACAAGGTCGGCACCGGCATCGCGCAGCAGTTGGCGACGGGCGGCACGATCGCCAACGAGGCCACCGCGGTGACGAAGGACCGCGACGCGCTCGCCGACAAGAAGACCCGGCTGACCCAGGCGGTCAACGCGCAGGCGAACGCCCTCGTGCAGCGGTACACGAATGCGGGGGCCAATTCGCTGTTCGGCCAGATGAACGGCGGACGGCCGGCGTCGGCGTTCGACTTCCTGGCCTGAGCCGCCGTCAGACGGTCATGTCGGGCACGAACGCGGCCAGCCAGTCCTGCAGCTGCGCCGCCGTCATCGGCCGTCCGATGCCATAACCCTGCGCGATGTCGCAGCCGTGCGCGCGCAGCCAGCGCAGCTCGGCCTGCGTCTCCACGCCTTCCGCGACGACGGTGAGGCCCAACGCATGACTGAGCATGATCGTCGACTCGACGATCGCCGCGTTGCGCGGCGATTCCGTGATCGCGGTGATGAAGCTGCGGTCGAGCTTCAATTCATCGACGGGCAGGCTTTTCAGGTAGGCCAGCGACGCCTGGCCGACGCCGTAGTCGTCGATCGACAGCTTGATGCCCAGGCCGGCCAGTTCGTCCAGGTGCGCCTGCGCCAGGGTGGGATCGTCCATCAGCGCGCTCTCCGTGATTTCCAGGCACAGGCGGCGCGCCGGCACGGCGTGGCGTTCCAGCAGGCCGCGTACGCGCCGGCCCAGGTGCGGATCGAGCAGGTCCAAGGTCGACAGGTTCGCGGACACGGCGATGTCCAGGCCCGCCGCATGCCACACGGCGGCCTGGCGCACGGCCATGTCGAGCACCCACGGCGTGATCTCGCGGATGAAGCCCGTCTGCTCGGCGAACGGGATGAAGCGCGCCGGCGCGATGCTGCCGCGCTCCGGATGCTGCCAGCGCAGCAGCGCTTCCACCGCCACGATGCGGCCGCTGCCCAGTGCCAGCTTGGGTTGGTACGCGAGCGTGAATTCGCCGGCCGCCAGCGCGCGCCGCATGTCGCCGATCAGGGACAGCTGTTCGTGCGCGGGCTCGGCCCCGGTCTCGGACGCGAACGCGACGCCGGAATGGCGCCGCTTGGCCGCGGCCAGCGCGAGTTCCGCGCGGCGCAGCAAGGTGCTCGCATCGGGGCCGTCGTCCGGATACAGCGCGATGCCGACACCCGCTTCGATGTCGAGGCGCTGGCCATCCAAGGTGACGGGATCGCGCAATGCCGCAAGCACGGCGTCGGCGAAGGTGCGCGCCGCGTCGGCGTCCGCGCGCTCCAGCAGGAACGCGAACTGGTCGCCCCACAGGCGCGCCAGCATGCCGCCGGGCGGCACGAGGGGCGCGAGCTGGCCCGCGACGGCGCGCAGCAGGCGGTCGCCGACGAGGTGGCCCAGCGCGTTGTTGATGAGGGCGAAGCGGTCGACGTTCACGACCAGCACGGCGCCCCCGCCGCCCGGCGTCAGGCGGCCGAACGCTTCCAGGAAGCGCGTGCGGTTCGGCAGGTCCGTCAGTTCGTCGACATACGCCTGCCGGCCGATGCGCTCCTCGCGGCTCGCGATCCCGTTGCGCATCTGCTCGAAACTCGCGGCCAGCTGGCCGATCTCGTCGCCCTTCGCGGGCGGCAGCGGCTGCGCGTAATCGCCCAGCGCGATGCGGCGCGCGGCCGCGGACAATTCGTTCAGGGGCCGCACGATGCGCCCGGCCAGCATCACGCTGCCCAGCGCGAACACGAGCACCGCCGCGCCGATCACGCCCAGCAGGCGTCCCTGCAACTGCTCGAACGGCGCCTGCACCTGCGCGACAGGAAGCTGCAACACGGCCTGCAAGCCGCCGTCCAGCGGCACGTCCACGTGCGCGTAGCGCGCGCCGCCCTCGAGCGCCGCCCGTTGCGCGGGCGGCGCCGACGACGCGAGCAGCCCCGGTGTCCCCGCGCGCACGATGTGCACGCCGAGACCCGTGACGTCCGCCATGTCGCGCGCCCACCGGTCGTCCACGTGGAAGCCCATCGCGACCCAGGCGATGCGCGTGGGCGCCATGATCGGCACGAGCACGACCTGGTACAGCTGGCCGTTCTTCATCTGCCGGAAGCCCGCACTGCGCCCCGCCGCCTCGGCTTGCGCGAGCAGGTCGGGGAACGGGAACGGATCGCCGGCCGCCGCCGCGCGCTGCGTCGTCGCGATCATCTTGCCGTCGATGCCCGTGACCATCATGACCTGCGCGTGGATGCGCTGGCCGTGGTTGCGGATCACGGAGCGCACGGTCGGCTGGTCCTGCGTGGCGATCGCCTCGCGGAACGCGAAGTCGGCCGACAGCACGGCGGCCGCCGTCTCCAGCTGGCGCTGGTTCTGTTCGAGCAGGCGCTGGAATACCTTGGCGCCGACGGCCAGCTCGCGCTGCGTCTCCCGTTCGACGATGCGCGCGCTGCTGCTGTGGACGAGCGCGAGCACGAAGCCCATGACCAGCACGAGCAGGCCGACGAAGACGATGGCGATCCTGTGCCGCAGCGATCTCGATGACATGTCAGTAGCGGTCCGGGTCGTCCTCGGTGTGCGGCCTGGGCTCGCGCGGTTTCGCATCGAGCGCCAGCGTCAGGCGCACGGGCGCCTCGTCCACGTCGATCTCGTCCGGCGCCGCCTGCACCTTCTGGCGCGGATGCCACAGGCGCAGGCGATAGCGGCCCGCGGGCACGCCCGCGACGGTGGCGCGGCCGTCCGCGCCCGTGCGGGCGAAGTACGGGGTGTCGACGACGAGCACGTGCGCCTCCATCCAGTCGTGGATGTTGCAGCCGATGTCGACCTGGCCCGGCTTGTCGAACACGATGGGCTTGCCCGGCTTGCCGGCGTACAGCTTGATCTCGAAGCGCTTCGGCTCCGAGAACGAATACACGTGGTGGCGGATCGTGTCGTTGTTGGGGAAGTCGACGCT
>Ga0207657_10002396_pt1 | contig 20267 bp, 20 predicted proteins | sample KBSC33metaG_FD_184316 | JGI IMG/M metagenome (GOLD analysis project Ga0207657, IMG submission 184316) | Corn rhizosphere microbial communities from Kellogg Biological Station, Michigan, USA - KBS C3-3 metaG (SPAdes) (version 2) | ecosystem: Host-associated > Plants > Roots > Rhizosphere > Soil ... | reverse complement strand
TGATACCAGACGTAACGCAGCGCCTGGAATTGCGGATGCAATGTCGTCAACGGCATGTTGACGCGGTACAAGGCGATACCGAACCGCGCGAGCAGGCGGCAGTAGCCGTGCAGCAATGCGGTAATGTCGCGCCGTTCTGCGGTCTGCGCTGTCTGCATCCAGCGCAGGACTTCGGCGTGAAACGTGGCGCTCACGTTGGTGCTCCCCCGCGCATGGGCGTGTGGCCGCAGGTAGCATAGCGCGATGCCTGCGCAAATCCATCGTCTGTTCTTTGCATTGCGTCCGGACGCGGCCCTGCTCGGAGAAATCGGGTGCTCCGTGCAGGCATTGAAAGCGGCTGGGCGCGTGCATGGCCGCTGGCTCCGGCCGGAGAAACTGCATATGACCGTGCAGTTTCTCGGTGATTTTGCCGTTGCCGACGACATCGCACGACGCGCATCGCATGCGGCCGCTGGATTGCATTTCGCGGCATTTGAATTCGTGCTCGATCGCGCGGAAACGTTTCCGCGCAAGTTCAATCCTCCATGCGTGCTGCGTTGCGCCGGGAACTCCGAAGCAGCACTGCAGCACTTCGCGCATGAGCTGGGCGCTGCGCTTGCTGCGGCCGGTCTGGCCGAATTCCTGGAGTCGCGTGCTTACGTTCCGCACGTCACGATCGCGTACGCCGAGCGCGAGTTGCCGAAACCGGTGGCGCTCGCGCCGATTCTCTGGCGTGCGCAGGAATTCTGTCTGATCGACAGCGTCGGCGGCGCGCACAATGAGATCGCGCGCTGGCCGCTGCACGCGTGATCAGCGCGCGCGCAGTCGAAAACGTTCGCGATAATCGGCCGGCGTCAGAGAAGTCTCGCGTTTGAACAGCTTGCGGAAACTCGGCACATCGCTGTAGCCGCAGCGTTCGACGACTTCATCGAAACTCAGCTGCGTGGCCTCGAGCAGCGCCTTGGCGCGCTCCACGCGCATATGCTGAATGTAGCCGAGCGGACTGTTGCCGAAATGCGCGCGGAAGTGGCGCAACAGGCTGCGTTCGCTGGTGCCGCAGTGTTCGGCGAGGCGCGTGACGCTGATCTGGTTGTGCAGGTGCTGATCGAGGAAATGCGTGATTTTCTCCGACAGCGAATGGCGCGGTTTCTCGAGCATCGCCTGGCTGATGTAAGGCGCCTGGCTTTGGCGCTCCGCATCCAGCAGCATCATGCGGCTGACTTGCTGCGCGAGTTCGGCGCTGCCACCTTGCTCGATCATGCGCAGCACGAGCGAGTACACCGAGGTCGACGCGCCGGTGGTGATGACGTCACCGTCGTCGATGAGCAGACTCTGCTCGTTGAGTTGCACGCGCGGAAAATGTGCGCGGAACGCCGGCGCCAGCCACCAGCTCGTCGTCGCACGGTGTCCGTCGAGCAAGCCGCTCATCGCCAGCAGCAAGGTTCCGCTGCAGGTTGCGGCAATGCGCGTGCCGCGGGCGTGCAGTGCGCGCAACGCGGCGAGTTCCGGTGCGAAGTCGCGGTCGAGAATTTCGCGCGGATGGCGATGGGCAATGCCGGGCACGAGCACGAGATCGAAACACGGGTTCTTCTGCAGCGGCTTGACGCCGCCAAGTTCGAGCCCGGTTTCGCCGCGTACACTCCGGGCGCCTCGCGCGCTGAACACCACGCTCTCGAAGCGCGGCGCATCGCGTGGCGCACGGATGTTCGCCAGAGTCTGCGCCACGTACAGCGCGCCGACGGGACCGGTCACGCTCGACAGCATGCAACCGTCGAAGGCGAGCACGCCGAAGCGGAAGGTCTTGCTAGTCATCGATCAGCACCGAGTTGACGTTGTTTTCGATCCAGGTCAGCACCACCGGCGGCACCTGCAGGGCGGCATCCGTTCCGGCATCGCCGCACGCGCGCAGTGCGATCTGTTGGGGATAGCCGGTCGGCAGGATCGTCGTCGAAGGCGCGAGCAGCTGCAGATGTCCGTCCGTGTCGCGCGAAACGAGCCAGACGCCGTTCGGCACGTGCGAGCGGTTCATGCAACTGCGATCGATGACCTCGACATCGTCGCCGGCGAGCGGCTGCAACCGCCATTGACGCGCGTTTTGGGACAGCGCGGCCGAATACTGTCCGCCGTCGAAATACACCGGTTTTTGCGCCAGATGGGTCGATGCCATCGCGCTCGCGAGTGCGACGCCGCTGGTTAACGCCGTGAGAGCCAACTTGAGCATGATGATCTCCTTCGCGAACCGGGCAGCTTGCCCGGAGTGCGCAAAGTGTGTGCTCGCCAGTCTAACAGCGACAGTGGCGGAATTGCCATGTTAGTGGCGAAATCGGACAACCGCTCCGGTTGTCGTTCGGCTCACTACATGGTTAGGGTGAAACCAGTATCCTCTCGTCGGTACATTTGCAACCGAGATACAACGATGAAGGCAGTGCAGACATGGATCGTGGCGGTTCTGATGTCGGGTTCCGCGAGCGGATTGGTGGCGGCACCCACCGCGCCGGGCAACGTGACGGATCTACCGCTGACTTTCGAGGCGAACCGTGGTCAGGCCGCGCCGCCGGTGCGCTACCTGGCGCGCGGACCGGGTTATGGCGTGCTCCTCGGCGCCACCGAAACCGTGCTGTCGCGCAGCTTCGGACAGACACGCGATTCACTGACGATGCGCCTGGTCGGCGCCGATCCAGCCGCGAGCATCGAAGGCCTTGAGCCGCTGCCGGCAACCGCCAATTATTTCATCGGCAATGATCCGGCGAACTGGCGCAGGGACATCCCGACCTATGCGAAGGTGCAGTACCGGCAGATATATCCCGGCATCGATGTCGTTTACTACGGTAACGCGCGCCAGCTTGAATACGATTTCGTGCTGGCGCCGCACGCGAATCCGCGCCGTATCGCACTGGATTTCTCCGGCGGCGGAGCGCTGCAGCTGGACGGCGGCGGCAATCTGGTATCGGCGCGCACGACGGAACCGGTGCAGCGGCGGCCTGTGGCGTGGCAGGAAATCGATGGCGTTCGCCGCGACGTCGATGTCCGTTATGTGTTGCGTGGAACCCGTCGTGTCGGCCTCGCCCTCGGGCGTTACGACACATCGCGCAAACTCATCATCGATCCGCTGTTCGCGTACAGCACCTATCTGGGCGGCAGCGGCAACGACGGCGGCGTGAAGATCGCGGTGGACGGCAGCGGCAATGCTTACGTCACCGGACACACCACCAGCACAAACTTCCCGACGATTGGCGCTGCCCAACCGCTATATGGCGGCAGTGGCGACGTGTTTGTGGCCAAACTCAATGCGGCGGGAACGGCTCTGGTCTACAGCACGTACCTCGGCGGCAGCAGCAGTGATTCGGGGCAGGGCATCGCCGTGGATGCGAACGGCAAAGCATACGTGACCGGCAGCACGAGCAGCCTCGATTTTCCCACCACTGCGAACGCGGCCCAGCCGGTCTATGGCGGCGGCAACGACGCATTCCTGAGCGTGCTCGACAGCACCGGTGCGCTCGCCTACAGCACGTATCTGGGTGGCAGCGCGCTCGACGCCGGCACGTCGGTTGCGGTCGATGGCAATGGCAACGCGTTCGTGACTGGCTACACGCAAAGCGCGGATTTCGTCACGACCCGCGGCGCGCTGCAGGAAGTGGCGGCTGGAGCGAATGATGCGTTCGTCACAAAGATTTCATCGCCCGGCGCAATCGTTTACAGCACTTATCTCGGCGGCACGGCACTCGACATTGCGCGCGGCATCGCGCTCGACGCCGCCGGCGATGCTTATATCGTCGGTTATACCCAGGGCGCGAATTTTCCAACCACGCCCGGCGCACTGCAGACGGCTTATGGCGGCGGCAGTACTGACGCGTTCGTCGCCGCGCTCGATCCATCCGGCGCAGCATTGCTCTATTCGACATTTCTTGGCGGCAGTGCCGACGATTACGGCATGGGCGTAGCCGTCGATGCCGGCGCAAACGCCTATGTCGCCGGCAACAGCAACAGCGTGAATTTTCCGCTGACGCTGGCCATCCAGCCGGTGAATGGCGGTGGCGTGGATGCGTTCGTGACGGCTCTCGATGCAACCGGTGGCGCGCAGATCTACAGCACCTGGCTCGGCGGCAGCGGTTACGACACAGCGCTCGGGATTGCCGTAGATGGCGATGGCGCCGCTTATGTCACGGGCTACACGCAAAGCGCGAATTTTCCCGTCACGAGCAACGCGGGTCAGCTGACGTTTGCCGGCGGCGGCAGTGATGCGTTCATCACTCAGGTCACCGCGGACGGTGCGTTCGGCTACAGCAGCTACCTCGGCGGCAGCGGACTGGATGCCGCATACGGCATTTCCGTCGACCCCGCCGGCAAGGTTTACCTCACCGGCAATACCGCCAGCAGCAACTTTCCGACCACGCTCGGCGCGCTGCAGCAAAATAGCAGCGGAGGCGGCGATGCCTTCGTCACCGTCGTGGCGGCGAGCGCATTTGATGAAATCTTCCGCGACGGTTTCGAGTAGCGGCCGCGAGCGTCCAGAGCATGGCATCAGGCGCTGCCGCGATTTGCGACGGCGCTGCCGCTTGGCTCGTCGCTTTCGAAGAATCGCGTTGTGAACAGGCGGCAATCGTCGATGCGTCAACCCGCAATATCGGCAACTGGTCTCTGCGCGCTCCCGCAACATGATCGAAGCAACAGCAGACGGAGCAAGTTCATGAAACCTGCACCCGCGATTGCCGCGCTGCCCTTGCTGCTCGCCGGCTGCGGCGGCGGCTCGAACAGTTCCGGCACGACCTCACAACCGCCGCCGCCACCTCCGCCCCCGCCGCCCGGGCCGACACTCGATCCGCAATATCGCGTTTCGACAGCCTCGCCGTTCGTAACCGGGTGCGACGGCACCGCTGCGGCGGGCACGCTGTACGTCAACGCGGAAGTCGAACCTTCGCTCGCGATCAACCCGCTGAATACGCAAAACATCGTTGCGGCGTGGCAGCAGGATCGCTGGTCCAATGGCGGTGCGCGCGGCATCCTCACGGCCGCGTCGATGGACGGCGGCAAGACCTGGACAGAACAACCGGTTGCATTTTCACGCTGCGGTGGCGGTACGCCAGAAAACGGCGGAGACTACGAGCGTGCGAGCGATCCATGGCTCAGTGCCGCGCCCGACGGCACACTGCACCAGATTGCCATCGCTTTCAGCGGCGGCTTGTTGCAGCCCGGATCAGTCAGCGCGGTCGTCACATCGCGTTCGCTGGACGGCGGCATGACCTGGAGCCCGCCGCACACCCTCATCCGCGATTCGGCGTCATCTTTCAACGACAAGTGCACGATCACAGCCGACCCGGTGACGCCGCATTACGTCTACGCCGTATGGGATCGCGTCGTCAGCGCGACTGCCGGACCGACTGCGTTCGCGCGCAGCACCGACGATGGCGCGACATGGTCGGCGCCCCGCACGATCTACGATCCGGGTCCGACCAATCAGACGATCAGTAATCTCATCGTGGTGTTGCCGAACGGCGCGCTCGTGAATCTGTTTCTGCAGATCGATACGGCGGCGAACAACACGTTCAGCTCGGCCCTGAAAGTGATTCGTTCGAACGACAATGGCGTCACCTGGTCGGCGCCATCCAGGATTGCCGACAATCTCGCCGTAGGCACGCGCGATCCGGACACCGGTGCCGGCGTGCGCGATGCTTCTCTCGTGCCTCAGATCGCCGTTGCGCCAAGCGGCGATTTATACGTGGTCTGGCAGGACGCGCGTTTCAGCAACGGAGCACGCGATGCGATCGCTTTGTCACGCTCAAGCGACGGCGGCCTGACATGGTCAGCGCCAGCGCGCGTCAACAGCAATGCCAGCGTCGCCGCGTTCGTGCCAAGCGTGCACGTGCGTGCGGACGGACAGGTCGGCGTGAGCTATTTCGATTTCCGACCGAACACGAGCAGTACGGCGACTCTGCTCACCGACTACTGGCTCGCGCGCTCGACCAATGGCAGCACATGGTCGGAAAGTCAGGTCGCGGGTCCGTTCGATCTGACACTGGCGCCACTTTCGGCCGGAAGCGATGCGGCGGATTATTTCCTCGGCGATTACCAGGCGCTGCTCAGCACGGGCAACGTGTTCATGCCGTTATTCGCGCAGACGAATGCGGGAGCGGGCAATCGCTCCGATGTGTTCTTCGCGCCGGCCGTTTCCGCGACTGCCATTGTGGCGGCCACGCAGCACGTGGAAACGACCGAGCGGTTCGCGATCACCGCGGACTTGCTGCGTCGCGTGAGCGACAACCTCGCGCGGGCGCGCGAGGCACCGCCGCGCGCGCGGGCTGCAACGCGCCGCGCGAGCCGGCGGCATTGATCACTGTGCATCGATCCTTCCATACAGTCCATTGACTTCATCATTCGGACCGGCCGCGAAGAACAATGTGTTGGTCGGTTGATTGAGCAACCCGTTGCCGAACGCGATGCCCCACAGGCCATCGATTTGGATCGGTTTGCGGTCCGCGTCGAGCAGCCCGCCAAGCGGCACGCCGCGGAACGCATCGAATGCGTTGATTCGACCGTCGCCAAAATTGCCGATCAGCAAACTGCTGCCGAGCGCGCCGAAACTCGCCGGCGCCAGGGCCACGCCCCACGGAGCGTTGAGGTCGCCACGCGAGGCGATGCGTCGCAGCAGGTTGCCGTTGGCATCGTACAGATCGACATAGCCGAGCCCTTTGCCGGCGACTTCGTCTTCGGCATCGGCGTCTTGCATCGCGTAAGTGACGTAGACGTCGCCGCCGATCGCCTGAATGCCGAATGGCGCGAAGCCCGCCGGGAGCGTGGAATCCATGAAGCCGCCGGAAACAGTCGCGGGCGCGAACGTGCTATCGAACACGTCGACCTTGCCGTTGTGGAAATCCGCGGCGTACAACAATTGCCCGCTGCCACCGGCACCCAAAGCCAGACCTTTGTAGATCGCGTTGTTGATCGAATTATCGACGGCCATGATCGCGTGCGTCGTATCGGCGGCCGGCGACCAGCCGGCGATGATGCCGTCCTCGGTGGCGAACAGGAAACGGCTCGGTCCGGAACCGCTCGCGCCGGTAACGACGAACCCGGAGGATGCGTTGTATACAATTCCGGTCGGGCTGCCGCCGCTATCGGCTGTCGGTGTCGGAATGTTGACGACGAGGGATTGCGGATTGCCGTCGCCGTCGTAAAGTGTCGACGTGCCGGTATGATTGTTTGCCACCCAGACAAAGCCGTTTGGATTAACGGCGACACCCCAGGCGTTGACCAGGTTCGGGTCGATGTGATCCGCCGCGATCGCACCGTCGGAAACCAGGTTGTGTTGAACATAGCCGGTCTTGCCGTGCTGCGCGATCAGCGGCATGCTGCCGACTGCAAATGCGAGTGCCAGTGCCGCACCGATGCTGCGGGCGATTGTTGAACGTGATTTCATGAGTCTTCCTCCGTATGGCCGTCGTCGCGGACGACGCGCGCAAAAGCGCGCGTCGGAGGAATAGGGCAGGGTGCTGCGCAGGCTCGGTGCGGGCGCGCACGTTGGGCGCAAGTGACGACTTCAGATAGTGCGCTTGCGTAACTTGCGATACCTGACGCAAGTCAGGAATCAACGGCCCAGGCGTTTTCCCAGATCGATGAAGTGCTCGAGCATCTCGGTGTAGATGCGGTCGGTTTTTTCGTGGAGGTGGGCGATTTCCAGTTCCGCCTTGATGTTGACCTCGTATTCGATATCGGCGCGCACGCGATCCTTCTCGGCTTGGCGGTTCTGGCTGATCAGCACGAAGCAGGAAAGGAAAATCGCTTCGAGCGAAACGATCATCGTCAGCAATCCGAATGGATAAGGGTCGAACTGCGGCACGCCGAGCGAGAGCGTGTTGACGGCGATCCAGGCGACGAACCACGCCGCATTGAGAGCCAGGAATTGCATGCTGCCGCTGAACCACGAGATCCAGTCGGCGACGCGTTGCAACGCGGTGATTTTTTCCTCGTTCTCTTCGTTCGGGTTGCGCGATACCCGTGTGCGCAAGAGCTCATCGGCCTTGCGCGTCATCTGGCTCATCGCCGCAAGCAGGCGCAAGGCCGCCGTCGGGCTCTTGTGGAACAACAGCAGCAAGTCTTCGCGGTCGAGTTCGAGCAGTTCGGTGTCGGTCAGTGCCATCGCGGTAGCCGTACGCGGACCGCGATCGAGCAGGGCAAGCTCGCCGAATACTTCACCATTGCCGGCGATGGCGAGCAGGATTTTCTGCCCGGCCGTGTCGCGGATGAACAGTTCGACCTCGCCGTCGCGCACGATGTAAAGCGATTCGCCCGGCTCGCCGGTTTTGAACAGCGTTTCGCCGGCCTCGAGTTTGCGGATGTCGATGAACTCGGCGAGGCTCGCGCGATCGTCTTCGGTTACGTGCTCGAAGAGTTCAAGTTCGGCGAGCAGGTGGGCATCACAAGCCACAAGAGAAGCCTTAGCCCATGAAGAACGCGTTGAGCTTGTTGCCGTCCAGGTCGCGGAAGTATGCCGCGTAGAAACCTTCGCCGCGCGGGCCCGGCGCGCCTTCATCCTTGCCGCCGAGTTCCATCGCTTTCTTGTGGATGGCGTCGACCTTGGCTTTGCTGTCCATGAGCAGCGCGACCATCGTGCCGTTGCCCACCGTCGCCGCTTTGCCGTCGTACGGTTTGATCACGGCGAGTGCGGGTTTGTCCGCGGCGCACGACCACGCAATGAACGTCTCGTAGTCCATCCAGCGCTTCGCACCGAGCATGCCGAGCAGCTGGTCGTAGAACGCCGCCGCGCGCGGCAAATCGTTGGTACCCAAGGTGGTGTAGCCAATCATCGTGGTCCTTCCCGCGTCAAAAGGTGACGCAGCATTTCACGCACGCAAGATGATGTAAAGACGGTTCGGGCGCGCTGACGCGGTCCTATGCCATTGCTCTGGTGGCATTCAAATTGCTTGTTGAAGTTCCGAAGTGAGCTTTGGGAACAGGGTGAACGGATTCGATGTTGCTGATCTCGCACATTGCGACGCCAGCGTTTCATGGCACGCCGATCGTGCGGGCCGTGGAACGCGGCTATCGCCTGCGTTTGCTGGTATTCGGCCTGGGATTTATCGCGGCTGCCGCCGTGCTGACTTCAGCGGGCACGTCTTTGGTGCTGCCGTTCCTGATCGCGGTCAACGCGAGTCTATGGCCCGGAATCGCGCGCGCCTTCGCCTTGCACGGTGCCGATCCGCACGCAGTCGAAACTCGCAACCTGCTGATCGACTCGGCAATGGGCGGTGCGTGGGTCGCGCTCATGCAGTTCAATCTGTTGCCTTGCGCGCTGCTCACCGTGGTTCTTGGTTGCGGAAGCGCCATGGCGGGCGGCTGGAGTCTTCTTGCGCGTGGCATGGTCGTACAGGCCGCAGCGTGCGTGCTGACTTTGGCATTGCACGGGCTCACATTCGCGCCGGACAGTTCGACGTTGCAGATACTTGCCTGCCTGCCATTGCTCATCGCCTATCCGCTGGCGATCGCCCTGCGCGCGCGCCGGCGCGAACTGGCTGAAGCGGTCACACCCGCGGCGGGCGAGCTCGCCGGCGATACGGGTATCGCGTAACATTCCCCAAGGGGGCATCTGCACAAGCCATCGCGCTGGATATCCAATGCGCTGTGTCCGCGCGTGTGTCGCTGCGATCCGGACGAAAGGAATCAAGTGAGCATCAACAGCAACATCGTCATCATCGCCGTTACGGTCCTGGTCTCGATTCTGGCGTTCAACAACGAGAGACTTGTTCGGCAATTCATTCTGTGGCCGCCGGCAGTGTCGCGCGACCATCAGTATTACCGGCTGGTCACCTACGGATTCCTGCACGCCGATCCGCAGCATCTGCTTTTCAACATGATCACGCTGTATTTTTTCGGCAACTTCATGGAAGGCCTGTACACGCGCTACCTCGGGCCGTTCGGATTTGTCCTGTTTTACGTTGGCGGCCTGATTGCCTCGATCCTGCCGACGTATCTGCGCAATCGCAACAACAGTTCTTATCGCAGTCTCGGGGCTTCGGGTGCGGTGTCCGCGGTTTTGTTTGCGTTCATCCTGTTGCAGCCGTGGGCGACCATTTACGTTTTCGTCATTCCGGTGCCTGCGATCCTTTATGCGGTCGCGTACACCGCGTACACGTTCTACATGGAACGGCACGGCCGCGACAATATCAACCATAGCGCCCACTTGTGGGGCGCCCTGTACGGCGTCGTGTTCACCATTGCCATGGAACCGCGCGTGCTGAATCTGTTTTTCAGCAGCCTCACGCATCCTCGTTTGCAGGCGATGTAAACGCCTGTCTGGCGCTCAGCCTCGATTCAACCGCGCACGCGTACTCTCGCCGTTAGTTGGCGAAACAGGAGTGGCGGACTATGACGACACGATTACTTGGTTTGCTGCTGCTCGCAGCCGTATTGATGGGCGTGGGCGGCTGCGTATACGACCCTGCGTATTATCACCACGGCGGCGTCGTTTATGACGACGAGGTCGGCACATATGCGCAGCCGTACTATGACAGCTACTACGCCGGACCCTACTACTACGATCCGTGGTATTACGGTTATGGCTTTCCGTATGTAGGCTTGGGTTTCAGCTATTACGGCGGCGGTCATCATCATTACCACCACCACAGCAGCACGCACACGTATCACCACCATCACTGAGTGCGAGCCGTGTAAAAAACGACGGGCGATCCGGCAACGGACCGCCCGTTCTGTTTTTTGAATCCGTTCCCGGGAAGCCTTGGGGGAAATTTATTCTAGCGCGAAGTCGGCAGCGATGTGCAGACTGGTCGCGCGCAGCCCGAATGCTATGATCCGGCCATGTCTGCGGTACTTGAATCCAGGCAACAAGTTCTTCCGGGCCGCTTCGCGTACCTGATGGGCTTGTATGCTGAAAATTATCACCGGCTTACTCGTCTGTTTGTACCGCAGGAATTGCAGGTCGGTTGTTATGTTTCCAGCGTCGATGACGGCCTCGACGTGTATCTGGAAGTGCTCGATCGGCATCCGTACACGCTGGAACTGCACCTCACGTATTGCATGAAGGATGTGCATACCGGCGGGCCGTCGCCATCGGCGTGGGTACGCGTGTATCGCGACGCACACGTCGCCGAAGCCACGCATTGCCATCCCGGCCAACGCCTCGCGCGGGAACTCGGGCCGTTTCCGCAAGCGAAAACGATTTTCCAGCGGCGCATGCGCATGGCGAGTTTCCTCAACCGCTGGCTCGAATATCTGGCCGAGCAGGGGCATTCGCGGGGAACGCTCGTACGTACGCAGATGTTGCCGAATTACGCGTGACCTGCAACATCCATGTAATGAAGTTACGCCATGCTGATGCCAGTTCCGGCTCGGAAAATTGGCCATGGCGCAATTTCTCTACTGGCTCGATCGCGGCGACTTCGCCGGCATGCTGCAACATTCCTGGCTGTGGGCGACGCTCGTCGGCACCGCTGGCCTGGTCAACTTCATCGGCATCGCGGCGATCCGCCGGCATTACGATCGCCGCTGATGCGCCACGGGCGCACGCGTGAGCACGCGCCGCGTATTGATTCTGAGCGTTTCAGCCGGCGCCGGTCACGTGCGCGCGGCCGAAGCGCTGGCTGCGTATGCGCAGCAGGAATTCCCCGACGTCGAGACGTTGCACCTCGACATCATGGATTGCGCGTCCACGGCCTTCCGCAAGCTGTATACCGACGCCTACATCAATCTCGTCAACAAATATCCCCAGGTCTGGGGGCTGATGTACCAGGTCACATCGGAAGCGCGCGCCGAAGCCGCCATGAACAAGCTGCGCCGCGCGATCGAACGGCTGAACACGCGTGCGCTACGCCAGCGCATTGCCGAATTTGCGCCAACCGCGATCGTCTGCACGCATTTCCTGCCAGCAGAGATCCTCATGCACGAGATTCGGCGCGGGCGCGTGCAAGCGCCCGTGTGGGTGCAGGTAACCGACTTCGACCTGCACCGAATGTGGGTGATGCCGCGCATGACCGGCTACTTCGCCGCGAATGACGAGATCGCGTTCCGCATGCGCAAGGCCGGTCTGCCGTCGGTGCACGTCGCCGGAATCCCGATCATGCCGGCTTTCGCGCAGGCGCCCGATCGCGCCACCTGCGCGCGCGAGCTGGGACTCGAACCGCAGCGGCGCACGCTGCTGCTGATGGGCGGAGGCGCCGGTGTCGGCAAATTGACCGAAGTCGCCGAATCGCTACTGGCGATCGATGCCGACTTCCAACTGCTCGTGTTGGCCGGCAAGAACGCCGCTGCACTGGCCGAACTCAAGCAACTGGCAACACACTATCCTGCGCGTTTGTTCGCGCAGGGATTCACCAAGCAGGTCGAGCGCCTGATGGCCTGCGCGGACCTCGCTATTACCAAGCCCGGCGGCCTGACCAGTTCCGAATGCCTCGCGATCGGCCTGCCGATGATCGTGCATTCGCCGATTCCGGGACAGGAGGAACGCAATGCCGATTACCTGATCGAGCAGGGCGCGGCGTTGAAGGCGGTCGATGCCATTGGCATGGAGTATCGCGTGCGCGAACTGCTGGAGCAGCCGGATCGACTCGCACGCATGCGCGAACGTGCGCGGGCGCTCGCGCGTCCGCACGCCGCACGCGAGGTGCTGCGCGTCGTTCTGGCACGGGCCTGATGCAGGACACATCGCGTTGGCGCTGGCTGTTGCTGCCGACGATCGGCATGGTGCTGGTACTGGCGTTTTTCCTCGCCAACGTCGAGATCCAGATCGAAGGCGGCGCCGGCTGGGCAGCCAAGTTGCCAACCTGGCGCATTCCGCGCAATTGGTGGCTCGATATCTTCTGGGGCGGTCGTGAACTGACGGGTTACCACGCCTGGATCTTTCCATGCGTCGCGCTGTTCTTTCATTTTCCGCTGATCGTGTTCGGGCGCTGGACCTGGCGCATCGAGGCGCGCTTGCTCGCTTGCATCCTGCTGTTCTGGATATGCGAGGATTTTCTCTGGTTCGTGCTCAATCCCGCATTCGGCTTCGCGCACTTCGATGCGATCAACGCACCCTGGCACATACACTGGTGGGGCCCGGCGCCGGCCGACTACTGGGTTTTTCTGCTCGTAGCCGCGATACTGTTTGCCCTGTCTTGCATTGACGACCGTTTTCGAAAGCGATGACGAACCTACGCGAACGCGCGGCCTGGCAAGCGCTGGCCGCACACCATGCGCAACTGCGCGGCGCCCAGCTGCATGACCTGTTTGCGACGGATGCGAAGCGCGGTGAGCGCCTCATCGCTGAAGGCGCCGGACTGTACCTGGATTACTCGAAGAATCGCGTCAACGACGAAACACTGCGGCTGTTGATCACGCTCGCCGACGAATGCGGCTTGCGCGACCGCATCGATGCGATGTGGCGCGGCGACAAGATCAACACGACCGAGCAGCGCGCGGTTTTGCACGTCGCGTTGCGCGCGCGGCGCGACGAGAAATTTCTCGTCGATGGCGTGAATATCGTGCCGCAAGTGCACGAGGTTCTCGATCGCATGACGGCGTTCGCCGAACGCATTCGCAGCGGAGAATGGAAGGGACACAGCGGCCGGCGCATCCGCAACATCGTCAACATCGGTATCGGCGGATCGGACCTCGGCCCGGTGATGGCTTACGAAGCGCTACGCCATTACAGCCAGCGTGATCTGACGCTGCGTTTTGTGTCCAACGTCGATGGCACCGATTTTTGCGAAGCGGTTCGCGATCTCGACGCCGCCGAGACGCTGTTCATCGTCTGCTCGAAGACGTTCACGACGCAGGAGACGCTCGCCAACGCGCGCGCGGCGCGTGCGTGGCTCGTCGCTCAGCTTGGCGATGACGCGGCTGTGCGCAGCCACTTCGTCGCGACCTCGACGAATGAAAAAGAAGTGGCGAAGTTCGGCATCGACATCGCCAACATGTTTGGTTTTTGGGACTGGGTCGGCGGCCGCTACTCGATGGATTCGGCGATCGGCCTGTCGACGATGTTGGCGATTGGCCCGGCGAATTTTCGCGCGCTGCTCGCAGGCTTCCATGCGATGGACGAGCATTTCCGTACGGCACCGTTCGCGCTCAACCTTCCCGTGCTGCTCGCGCTGCTGACGATCTGGTACGTGAATTTTTTCGGCGCCGAGAGCGTGGCGATCCTGCCCTACGATCAGTATCTGAAGCGTTTCCCGGCATACCTGCAACAGCTCGTGATGGAAAGCAACGGCAAGCAGGTGACTATCGACGGTACACGCGTCGATTACGCCACGAGTCCCGTCGTCTGGGGCGAACCCGGAACCAACGGCCAGCACTCGTTCTATCAATTGCTGCACCAAGGTACGCATCTGGTGCCGTGCGATTTCATCGGTTTCGAACGCAGTTTGAATCCGCTCGACGCGCAACACGATTTACTGATGGCGAATCTGTTCGCGCAAGCCGAGGCGCTCGCGTTCGGCAAGACACCGGAGCAGGTGCGCGCGGAAGGCACGCCGGAGCGACTCGTCGCACATCGCTGTTTCGACGGCAACCGCCCGAGCAACATGATCATGGCCGAATGCCTCACCCCGGCGACACTCGGCTCGCTCGTGGCGCTATACGAGCACAGCGTGTTCGTTCAAGGCTCCATCTGGAACATCAATTCCTTCGACCAGTGGGGCGTGGAACTCGGCAAACAGCTTGCAAACCGCATAGCGCCGGAGCTGACAAACGACGCGTCGCTCACGCATGACAGTTCGACCAACGCTCTCATAACGCGTTATCGCAAGAATCGCTTGCCCGGCTGATTTTGTCCCGCCAGCGGCGCATACTTGGGTTTCTTACGCACGGCAAAAGGAGATCGCCATGAAACTCGAAAAAGTCGTTTACACCGCCCACGCCACCGCCACGGGCGGCCGCGACGGTCGAGCGCGCAGCTCGGATGGAAAAATCGATGTGGTGCTCAAGCCGCCGAAGGAAATGGGAGGTACCGGCGAAGGCGTCAATCCCGAGCAATTGTTCGCGTGTGGCTACGCAGCATGCTTCATTGGCGCGGTGAAATTCGCCGGAACTCAGGCGAAAGTCACCGTGCCCGCCGACACGTCGATCGAGAGTGCCGTCAGCATCGGTCCGATTCCGAACGGTTTTGGCATTGCGGTCGAGCTGAAGGTGACGATGCCTGGCGTCGATCGCGCCACGGCGCAATCGCTGATCGACAAGGCGCACAGCCAGATCTGTCCGTACTCGAATGCGATACGCGGCAATGTCGAGGTGAACGTAGTCCTGGTGTGAGTGCCATGGAACATCGCCATGACTATCTGATCGTCGGCGGCGGCATGGCTGCCGACGCCGCGGCGAAAGCGATTCGCGAAAACGACGCTTCGGCGAGCATCGGTATCGTCAGCGATGATCCGCATGCGCCATACGAGCGGCCGCCGCTTTCGAAAGCCTTGTGGAAAGGCGACAAGACGCCCGCATCGATCGACCTCGGCACCGCGCGTTCGAATGTCGAAATGTTTCTCGGACATCACGTCGTCGCACTCGATCGCGCCGGGAAGAGCGCGCGCGACGATCACGGCGACGTGTATCGCTATCGTCGCCTGCTGCTGGCGACTGGCGCTACGCCGCGACGCTTGCCGTTCGACGGCGAGCGCGTGATCCACTTCCGCACGCTCGACGATTACACCGCTTTGCGGCGACATGCGGTCGCCGGTGCGCGCGTCGCCGTCGTGGGTGGCGGTTTCATCGGCAGCGAACTGGCCGCATCGTTGGCGAGCAATGGCTGCAAGGTGACCATGCTGTTTCCGGGCGAAGCGATCGGCGCGGGACGCTATCCATCGACCTTGTCGCATTTTCTCAATGCGTATTATCGCGAGCGCGGCGTCGAGCTGCGACCCGGCGCAAAAGTCGTCGACGGACATGCGGGCGATCACGGAGTCGAGGTTGCTGTTTCCGACGGTACGACACTCACGGCCGACGTTGTCGTCGCCGGTCTCGGGGTGACGCCAAACACGCTACTCGCCGAGCAGGCCGGCTTGACGGTCGACAACGGCATTGTCGTTGACGATCATCTGCGCAGCAGCGATGCCGATATCTTCGCCGCCGGGGATATCGCCAATTTCCACAACACGGCACTGGACATGCGGCTGCGCGTGGAGCACGAAAATGCGGCGATCAGCATGGGCCATCACGCCGGGCGCGTCATGTCCGGCGTCGATGAGGCGTATACGACGCTGCCGTACTTCTATTCCGATCTGTTTGACCTGGGCTACGAAGCTGTCGGTCTGCTCGATGCTCGGCTCGATGTCGTGGAACAGTGGACGACGCCGTTCCGCGAAGGCGTGATTTATTACCTCGACAACGGGCGTGTGCGTGGCGTGCTGCTATGGAACACGTGGGGTCAGGTCGAAGCGGCGCGCGAACTGATTGCCGAGCGCGGGCCGCACGATGCCGAAAGCGTGCGCGGAAGATTACCCAAAGCCGTCTGAGCGAATGCGGTACGCTGTGCATTCAGTTTTCCACACGAATAATTCAATCCCGATGAAACACCTGACCTTTTCTCTGTGCCTGCTCCTGTGCGCGACGTTCAGTCACGCCGCCGACAGCGCACGCACGAAACTCGACGCGTTTGCCAAAGGCATCAATGCCGTCTCCGCCGATTTCGAGCAACAGGTGCACGACCCGAACGGCGGCGGCAAGAACAGCCACGGCACGCTGGCGTTGAAAGCGCCGCGGCAGTTTCGCTGGGACGTGACGGCGCCCTACAAACAATTGATCGTTGCCGACGGCGAGAAAGTCTGGATTTACGATCCGGACCTGGAGCAGGTCAGCGTGCGTGCGCAAGGTACCGAGGAAGCGCACAGCCCGCTGACCGTGTTGACGGATCTGTCGCAGCTCGATCGCGACTTCACGACGAGCGAGCAGGGCGAGCACGACGGATTGACCTGGCTGCGCCTGAAATCCAAAGACAAGGAACCGCAGTTCGCCTATTGCGATCTTGGTTTCGATGCCGCCGGTTTGGCGCGCATGCGTTTCGAGGACACGCTCGGCAACAATACGGAAATCCGTTTCGCACACTGGCAGCGCAATCCGAAACTCGCTGCTGACGCGTTCAAGTTCACGCCGCCGAAAGGCGTGGACATCGTCGGCGACCCCACGCCGGCTGCCGAAGCGATGCCGATCAAGGATTAGTCGGCCAGTTTTACGGCGTCGGCGAAATTCTCGGCGAATTGCAGGTTTACGCCATCCGGCTTGAGGCCCATTTGCGCAAGGATGGCGCTGGGCTGCTCTCGCAGACCCGACAGGATCACGCGCGTGTGGCTGCGTTCGCAACGTTTCAGCAGCTGGCGCAGCGCGGTCACGCCACTGGCATCGATCAGCGGCACCAGCCGCAGTCGCAATATGAAAACGCGCGGTGGCGAAGGAAACTGATTGAGCACGTCATCGAGCCGGTTCGCTACCGCGAAGAATAACGGACCGGAAACCTGGTATGCCTCGACGCCCTCGGCAAGTTGCGCGCGCTGATTGGGTTCCGCGGCGGCATCGAAGTCGTCGGCATCTTCGTCGAGCAGCGACACGTCGGACCTCATCGCCACGACTTCGCTCATGCGATGCATGAACAGGAATGACGCCAGTACCAAACCGACTTCGATCGCGACCGTCAGGTCGAACATCACGGTGAGCGCGAACGTCAACAGCAGCACCACGCGGTCGCCGACAGGGCCTTGCAGCAGGTGCCCGAAGCTGTCGATCTCGGCCATGTTCCAGGCGACTATCAACAGCACCGCGGCAAGCGCCGCGAGCGGCACGTAACTCATCAATGGCGCGAGTGCGAGCATGAACGCGAGCAGGAACAGCGCGTGCAGCATGCCCGACACCGGTGTGCGCGCACCGGCGCGCACGTTGGTCGCCGTGCGCGCGAGAGCACCGGTTGCGGGCAGGCCACCGAACAGGGCGGAGGCCACGTTCGCCGCGCCTTGCGCAATGAGTTCGCAATTGCTGCGATGACGACCGCCGATCATGCCGTCGGCGACGACTGCCGACAGCAGAGACTCGACGCCAGCGAGGAAGGCGATGGTGAACGAGCTCGGAAGCAGTTCCCTGGTGCGCTCGAGCGGGATGTGTGGCAACTCGAAATGAGGTAATACGGCCGGAATGCCGCCAAAGCGCGAACCGATAGTCTCGACCGGCAGTGCAAGCAGCGCGCAGACGGCGGTACCCGCTATCACGGCGATCAGGAACCCCGGCCATGCCGGACGCCAGCGACGCAGCAGCACGATCAGTGCAATGCCGCCGGCCGCGAGCGCGATCGCAGCCGCGTTGAAGTCGCCGAGGTGTTGCGCGTAGGCTTCGACTCTTGCCCAGAATTCGGCCGGCACCGCGCCCATCCGCAAACCGAGCAGATCCTTCACCTGGCTCAGAAAAATACTCACGGCGATGCCGGAGGTGAAACCGGTGATCACCGGTTGCGGCATGTACTTCATCAACGTGCCGATTCGCAGCACGCCCGCAACAATCAGCATCAAGCCGGCGAGCAGCGTGCACAAAATCAAACCGCCGTAACCAAATTTGTCGATGACGTTGAATACGACTGGAATGAATGCCGCAGTCGGGCCACCGATCTGCACGCGCGAGCCGCCGAGCGCGGAGATCAGGAAACCGGCAACGATCGCCGTATGCAGACCTTTTTCCGGCGTAGCTCCGGAGGCGATCGCCAGCGCCATCGCCAGCGGCAGGGCCACAACCGCGACCGTGAGGCCGGAAATTGCATCGTGGCGGAAATCGTCGAACCGGTAGCCGCGCCGCAGCAGGGTGACGAGTTTCGGGACGTAAAGATGCCAGGCAGGTGATGCGGCAATGAGTGTCGACATGGCGCAACAGGATAGCCGATTCCGTATCATCTCGGACATGGCCAGATCAAAGCCCACAGCGAATCCACAACTCTTCGCCGAATCCGACGCGCTCAAGCCGCTCGCCGAACGCATGCGTCCGCGCACGCTTGACGAAATCGTCGGCCAGCAGCGGCTGCTCGCATCCGACGCGCCGCTGCGCAAGAGCATCGAAGCCGGACATGTGCACTCGATGGTGCTGTGGGGCCCGCCCGGCTGCGGCAAGACGACGCTCGCGCTGCTGCTGGCCAAATACGCGAACGCCCGCTTCCGTGCAATCTCGGCGGTGCTCTCCGGGATCGCCGAGGTTCGTGAGGCTCTGGCCGAAGCGACGGCAAATTTCTCCCAAGGAGTGCGCAGCGTGCTGTTCGTGGACGAAGTCCATCGCTTCAACAAGGCACAGCAGGACGCCTTTCTGCCGCACATCGAGAAGGGCACGATTCTTTTCGTCGGCGCGACGACCGAAAATCCGTCGTTCGAGTTGAATTCGGCTCTGCTGTCTCGCTGCCGCGTACACGTGATGGACGCGGTATCGCCCGAAGCGATCGTGCAGGCGTTGCGGCGCGCGTTACACGACGAGGAGCGCGGGCTCGGTGCGGCGAAACTGCAGATCACGGATGCGTCACTGGCCTTGATCGCCCAAGCTGCGGATGGCGACGTGCGCCGTGCATTGACTCTGCTGGAAATCGCCGCCGATGTCGCTCACGATGGAGCCATCGACGACACCACGCTGACGCAGGTGCTCGCTGATCGCACGCGGCGCTTCGACAAGGGCGGCGAGCAGTTCTACGACCAGATCTCGGCGCTGCACAAATCGGTGCGCTCATCGGACGCCGACGCCGCTTTGTACTGGTGCACGCGCATGCTCGACGGCGGCGTTGATCCCGCATACCTCGCGCGGCGACTCACGCGCATGGCGATCGAAGACATCGGCTTGGCCGATCCGCGCGCGCTCACGCTTGCGCTCGAAGCCTGGGATACGTTCGATCGTCTCGGCTCGCCGGAAGGCGAACTGGCCTTGGCGGAAGTTGCTGTTTATCTGGCGATTGCCGCGAAGAGCAACGCGGTCTACGCCGCCTTCGGCGAGGTGAGAGGCTTGATCGCCGAAACCGGAACGCTCGACGTGCCACTGCACCTGCGCAACGCACCGACGAAACTGATGAAAGGCCTAGGCTACGGCAAGGATTATCAATACGACCACAACGTCGAAGGCGGTGTCGCGCTGGATCAGCAATGCTTGCCCGACGCGCTTGCCGGTCGCGAGTTCTATCAGCCGACTGAACGCGGGCTGGAAGCGAAAATCCGCGAGAAGCTGCATGGTATACGCAGCGCCCGCGCCGCGGCGCAAAAAGAAAAGAATCGGTGACTATCGGAATTTACATTTCCCGTGTAGACGGCAAGACACTGGATGAAGTCTACTTGCGAGTTGGGGTGATGAGCGCTCGATGGCTGCTC
>Ga0207657_10002395_pt1 | contig 20270 bp, 19 predicted proteins | sample KBSC33metaG_FD_184316 | JGI IMG/M metagenome (GOLD analysis project Ga0207657, IMG submission 184316) | Corn rhizosphere microbial communities from Kellogg Biological Station, Michigan, USA - KBS C3-3 metaG (SPAdes) (version 2) | ecosystem: Host-associated > Plants > Roots > Rhizosphere > Soil ... | reverse complement strand
GCGGGGCGCTTGGCGTCGGTGATGGTGTCGCCGACGCGGGTCTCGGCGACTTCCTTGATCTGCGCGGTGATGAAGCCGATCTCGCCGGGGCCGAGCTCGGATAGCTGCTCGATCTTGGGGCGGAAGCAGCCGACGCGGTCGACGAGGTGGGTGGTGCCCGCGGCCATGAACTTGACCTGCGCGCCCTTGCGAATGGTGCCGTCGATCACGCGGACGAGGATGACGACGCCCAAATAGGGGTCGTACCAGCTGTCGACGAGCATGGCCTTGAGCGGAGCGTCCGCGTCGCCCTTGGGGGGCGGTATCCTGGCGACGATGGCGTCGAGGACCTCTTCGATGCCGATGCCGGTCTTGGCGGAGGCGAGGACGGCTTCGGAGGCGTCGAGGCCGATGATTTCCTCGATCTCCTGCCTGACGCCTTCGGGATCAGCCGCGGGCAGGTCGATCTTGTTGATGACCGGCACGATCTCGTGGTCGTGCTCGATCGATTGATAGACGTTGGCCAGAGTTTGAGCTTCGACGCCCTGCGCCGCATCCACCACCAGCAGCGCGCCTTCGCAAGCCGCTAGTGACCGCGAGACCTCATAGGCAAAATCGACGTGCCCCGGCGTGTCCATGAGGTTGAGCTCGTGGCCCTTCCACTCGAGCCGCACCGTCTGCGCCTTGATGGTGATTCCGCGCTCGCGCTCGATATCCATGTTGTCGAGGACCTGGGCGTTGCCGCTCATCTCGCGCGCGGTGAGCCCGCCCGTCGCCTGGATCAGCCGGTCGGCAAGCGTCGACTTCCCGTGATCGATATGCGCAATGATCGAGAAGTTCCGGATACGGTCGATTTTGGTCATTTGCCGCGCCGCTAGCAGCTGGTGGCGCGGCTGTCAGTCGCGCAGTTCAGCGCCTTCAGTCGGCATCGTCGAGCTTCTGCAAGGCGGCCTCGCCGGCGCCGAGCGCTCCACTGGTGTCGCCGGCGGCGATCTTGACCATCACTTCCTTCGCGGCCTTGCCGAGCTTGCCGCCGTGCGGATTGTAAGCGACCGGCGCGAGCACCTGCCGGGCCTTTGCGGCATCGCCGCCGCGAACGAAGGCGAGCGCGGATTCCATGCGCAAGCCCAGGTCCTGCGGCGCGAGGTCGGATGCGTAGTGAAGCGCCGCCACGGCATTGGCGGTCGGCGCCACGCCTTCGCTGACATACGCACGATAGAAGCGCATCAGCGGCTCGGGATCTTCCTTGTCGATGGCGTTGGCGGAGATGAAGATCTTGCGCGCTCGAGAAAACAGAGCCGCGCGCTCCGGCCCCTGCTGCTTCTCCGCCCGGGCCTCGATCGCCTGGCCCTCGAGCAGCAGCGCGTCGGTGTTGCGCGGGCTGGCGGCAAGCGCACGGCCCGCGGCCGCCTCAGCCGCGTCCGGGTGCTCTGCCTGAAGCTCAGCCTCGGCGAGCGTGGTCTCGACGAGCTGGTCGCCGGGATAGCGCGCTTCGACCGCTCGGACCCTGGCAGCAAGCGCTTCCGCCTCGCTTCCGGCGACGCCGTTCTTCACTTCGATGAGGAGCGGCATGACAGCCGCACCGCCGGCGCTCAGCGGTTCGACCTTGACCGGCGCGAAGGCCACCGCCGAAGCTGGCACCTTGACGAACTGCATCGTCGAGCGGTGCAGATAAGCCTCGAGGTCGCGATGGAGCTTGCCGAGGTCGCCGAAGGCCTGCTTCGCGGCGTCGAGCGACGAGGCGCCGTTGGCGAGCGCCGTCAGATAAGCGGCGAGCTGCCCTTTGCGCGAGGGATCGAAGGTCAGATAATGAGTCAGCAGCCAGCCGCGTCCGTAAACGGATTCCATCTGCTCGCCGGTGATCCGGTCGTAATCGCCCGACAGGATGGTCGGGAGGGCAAGCGAGTCCCCGCCCATCAGGCCGTCGTAGCGATGCATCGCGGGCAGCCCGAGGCGGACCGACCCGTCGCTGTCGAACTGCGCGGTGGACATGAACTCGGCGAATCCCTCGACCAGCCACTGCGGGTAGGGGACCCGCAAATCCTGCATCATCAAATGATGCGCATATTCGTGGAGGAGGATGGTGCTTTCGCCGAGGTTGGTGTTCGGCCGGGTGCGGACGATGTGCGATCCCGGCGCGAAGACAGGCCGCTCGTTGGAGGCTTCGCCGGGCCCGACGAAAGCGAGGGAGCCGGAGGCGCGGCCCGTGTAGAATCCGTAGACGGTGGCGCTTTCGTCCTTGATCAGGCGCTGCACCGCTTCGGGGGAATCGAGGCGGAATACGGTCAGCCGGTTGCCCTGGCTTACCGGGAGATCGGCCATCCCGCGCACGGAGCGGACGGCGCCGTCGAACTTCTCGAGATTCTCGGCGAATTGCTGAATCCGTTCCGGGCTTTGGTCCGAATAGATGATGAAATGCTCGGAGCTGGCGCGATACCAGGCGGCGGTGGACGGCGCGCTCAGGACAAGCGCCGCAAATGCGCAAAGATACGCACGCATGTAGAAAAAACCTCCCCAACACGGGCCTTGGAAGCCCGGCCGCAACTTTCACAGGAACCGGCGGGGCGTCAACATTCGAAGTCGAGTAGCCGCCTGTCAGCCGGCGCGGACGATGATCAGCGTGACATTGTCGGGTGCGCCGCGGGCGAGGACGAGGTCGATGAGCCTTTCGGCCGCGTCGTCCGGGGTGCCACGCGCGAGCTCGGCGGCGAGTTCGTCGTCGCGGACGACGCGGGTGAGGCCGTCGCTGGCGAGGAGATAGAGGTCGCCCGGGCGGACCTCGCCGCCGCTCACGTCGACATCGGCGGTCTCAGCCACGCCGACCGCGCGGGTGATGAGGTTGGCGTTCTCGTGGGTGTCGGCTTCATCGGCGCGGAGCATTCCCGCGTCCACCAGCTCCTGGACCACGCTGTGGTCGCGGCTGAGGCGTTCGATGGCAAGTCCGCTTTCTTTGGCGCGAAGGCGATAGGCACGGCTGTCCCCGAGCCAGAAGCAGCGGAAGACGCCGTCGGCGATCGCGAGGCCGACGACGGTGGTGCCGATCGTCTGCCGCCGCTCGCCCCCGCGGGCGAGTTCGATCAGATCGCGATTGACCTGGCGCAGCGTTTCGACCGCGGAGGCCGCGAGCGCGTCGACGTCCGCAGCCGGCGGCAGGCAACGAAGCGCGTCGATGACCATGTTGCTGGCGACCTCGCCGGCGTCGTGTCCGCCCATGCCGTCGGCGACGACCCACAGCCCGCGCGCGGTCTCGGCGAGCAGCGAATCCTCGTTGATCTTCCGCTTCAGCCCGACGTGGGTCCGGCTGGCGCATTCGAACTGCATTTGAGCCCCCGAAGCTCGTTTCACCCCTGACTAGCATTTGCGGCGGGTTTCTGCGATTTACTTTTCGCACACCCGGCCGAGAAGGGGCGCTCGCCGATGAACAAAGCGTATAGCAACAAAGCGCTGCCGATGGGCACGGTGCTGCGCGAGTGGCGCATCGAGGAGGTGCTCGGCGTCGGCGGCTTCGGCATCGTCTACAAGGCGCGCGGCGTTTATTTCAACGAGCTGGTCGCGATTAAGGAATATTTCCCGAGCTCGATCAGCGAGCGGGATTCCGAAGACACCGTCGTCCCGATCGATTCCGATTCGGAAGAGGTCCACGCGCTCGGGCTCAAGAAGTTCGTCGAGGAAGCCAAGCTGCTGTGGAACCTCTCGACGCCCAGCCGGCACCCCAACATCGTCAGCGTGCGCAGCCTCTTCGAAATCCACGGCACCGCCTACATGGTGATGGACTTCGAGGACGGGGTGTCGCTGTCGCGGATGCTGAAGCAGGGCCGGCGCTTTAACGAGCGCAGCCTGTGGAGCATCCTCCATCCGATCGCCGAAGGCCTCGAGCGCGCGCACCGCGTCGGAGTTCTTCACCGCGACATCAAGCCGCCGAACATCCTCATCAACGAGGACAATCGGCCGGTGCTGATCGACTTCGGGTCGGCGCGCTTCGACACGGCGGAAGCGACCAGCACCAAGGTGACGTTCCACACGCCGCCCTACGCCGCGATCGAGCAATATGTGAAAACCTACCCGCAGGGCCCGTGGACCGACATCTACGCGCTCGGCGTGGTGATGTTCGAGTGCATCACCGGCGACAAGCCGCCCGAAGTGCTCGAGCGGCTGCACGCGGGGCTCGGAAAGCCGCTCGCCGAAGGCAAATGGCCGGGATACAGCAAGCGATTCCTGAGCGCGGTCGACGCGGCGATGACGGTCAAGCCCGACGAGCGGCCGCAGACCTTGAGCGACTGGCTGGCGACGTTCGGCAAGCCCAGCGCCTCGACCGACGACGGAGACGACGAGGCGACGCGCTTCTTCGCCAAGCAGGTCGAGACGCCGGAGATCGTGCCGGTCCCGCCGACGCCCGATGCGGATGCCAAGGCCAAGCTCGAGACGGCGGTTCCCGCGAGTCCCAAGGAAGCGAGCTTCAAGCGGGCGGGCCAGGAAACCACCGGCTCGAAGAAATATGCGAGCGAGGAGCAAGCGGCGGAGGCGAAGAAGGAGCCGGCTGAAAAGGCTGCCGTCGCCGCGTCGGCGATTTCCCCCGCCGAAAGCAAGCCGCCGTCGAAGAGGGCGGCCCCGGTGCCGGCAGCCGGCCCGAAGAAAAAGCCGAACATGGTGGTTCTCGGCGGAGCGGCGGCGGCGGTGCTGGCCGTGGTTGCGGTCGGCGCGATCACGCTTCGCGGCGGCTCGAAGACCGAGCCCCAGGCGACGGTCCAGACCAATGCGATCAACAGCCTCGGCCCCGCGCCCGGTGCGGCGACGACCGAAGCCGGGACCCAGGAAGGAGCGGTCGCCGACAATGGCGCGTTGAATGAAACGGCGGCGGACACGACTCAGGCTGCAGCAGCCCAGTCGAACACCGCGCAGGCGCTGGCGGCGGAGAAGGCCAAGACCGCGGCGATGCAGGCGCAGCTTGCAGCGGCGAAGAAAGCCGCGGCGAAAGCGGGCGCCGTGCCGGCGATGCCAGGCGCGCCCGTGGCCGCGAAGAAAGGCGCGAAGACCGCCGCCGCGACGGAGACCGCCGCCGCTTCCGACGCCGGCGCGTCGGCGGGGACGGTGTCGCAGATCAACTCGACGATCGACGACGCGCGCTCGATGGCGAAGCAGGTCATGCGCAACGGCAGCGGCCAGAACGTCCAGCTCGCGCGCAACTACGACAGCTATTTGCGGACGCTCAAGGATTCGGTGCGCGGCGTGCAGAGCGAGCGCGAGGCGCAGAAGCTGCTCAAGCAGGCGAGCCAGACGCGCCAGTATATCGTCTTCCTGCAGAAGCAGTCGCAGTAGCGACCGCTTTTGGCGATCACTCGCCCGCCCGCTCCGGCACTCGGCCGAGGCTGAAAGCGCGCCGAAGCACGCGCGCGTAGAGGTCCGGATCGCGAACGGACTGCGCGCCCGCTTCGTCGCGATCGGCGAACAACGCCCGGACCTGAACTCCAGCAGCGCGGCGGGTGACCTCGACGTGGATCACGGGGACTCCGGCTTGCAGCGCAAGCTCGACCACATCGCCCGTGCCGCCCGGGCCACGCGCATCCTCGCCGTCCCAGATCGCGACGAGCACGTCGGCATGGGCGACGACGGACTCGCCGACCCGGACATAGGCCCTCTCGAGGTCGGTGCGGTCGCCTGGCAGGGCGACGATCTCGTCGGCGGCGGCGAGGGCTTGCTCGAAGCCGTCTAGTTCTTCGCCCGGCGCGAAGTCGTTGCGATATTCGTGCGGCTCGAACGGAAGCAGCGCGCGAACGAAATAACCGCTGGAGCGGGCGCAGATCGCAGCAATCTGGTCGGCGCCGGTCGCCAGCGGCGTGTGAAGGCGGAGGTCCGCGTCCGTCTCGCTGCAGAACTCCTCTTCGGAATCGCGAAGCCTCAGCGTCGCCTCGCGAAGCTGGCGGAAGACTGCGTACACCGTCGGGCGGAGCGAGCGCACGAGCGGCGCTGTCAGCGCACCGGCGCGGTGGCCGGTGATGCCGACGTTGAGGACGATCGGGCGGGGCGCCTGAGTCGCCAACTCAGGATGTCGCGGCGGCGCGCTTCGGCTGCGGCTCTCCACGTTTTGAGTCGTCGTTCGAGCGGATGGCGTGACGAAGCGAGATCTGGCCGACGCCGAGAACCGAGCCCACGGGCAGGATCGTCGCGCGGCTGATCCGCTCGCCGTCGATATAGGTGCCGTTGGTCGAGTTGAGGTCGGTGACCAGCAGTTCGTCGCTGGCGAGGCCGATCATGCAATGCTCGCGCGAAACGCTTCGGTGCGGGACGACGATCGCGGCGGGCGCGCTGCGGCCGAGCTTCATGCTCGACGAATCGACGACGATGGTCGCCTCCGGAAGCTCGCCCTCGATGATCTCGAGGCAATGGACTTCGCCTTGCGATGGCTCGGGCTCGGCAACGGGAGCCTCGCGGCGGTAGTGGTCGGCGGCGATGATCTGGTCGTTGCCGGGACGCAGCGGCTGGCGCGCCGCGGGGGCCGCGGCAGGCGTCACGGGCATTCCACGGGCGCCGAGGTCGTCGGGCGCGCGAACGAGGCGGTCGAGATCGTCGACGAACGTCCGCCACTCGGCGTTGGAGCGGTCGCCCTGCCATCCGGCGAGGTCGGAGGTGTGGGTCAGCTCGAACACGATCGGGCGATCGCACGGCTCGATGATCGCGGGGACGAGCTTGTTCCGGCGGTCGGCGAGCGTCGCTTCGGCCCGGACCCAGCGCGAGGCGACGGAGCGCGGCGACCACAGGACGACGACCGCTTTCGCGTCGCGCAGCCGCTGCTCGATGACCTCGTCGAACGTCTCGCCGGTGTGGAGCGAGGCGTCCCACCAGACTCTGAATCCCTCCTCCACGAGGCATTGCGCGAAGGTGCGCGCCGTCGCCCGGTCGGCGCGTGCGTAGGACAGAAAGATATCAGTTCCGGACACTTGCCCCCCGTGGCTTGCCGCTGACATCACGCTCACAACGAAGCCGCGCCGCCCGCCCAGCGTCGGGGACGCGACTCATCACGGCTAAGTGTCCGTTAACCGGCGCCGAGAGTCGAGGGCCAATTCGGCCTTGATTTGACGAGCGTTGCATAACGGGATTTAGTCGTCGCCGTACGAAGGGGGAATCGATGACCATGTATCGCTTGTTCGCGGCCGGCCTGGCCGTGAGTGTCGCGGGTGCCGGAGTCTATGCCGCGGCGCCGACGAAGGCGCCGGCGCCTGTCGCCAGCTACTGGATGGACGTCGCCACGCAGAGCGGAATGGGCGCGGGAATGATGGGCGGCGGACGGCCGGACCCGTCGCAAATCATGGCGATGATGAACGGTCGCGGCGGTGCAGTGCACACGCTCGATCTCCGGCTTGCCTCCAAGGAAAAGAATGCCGCTCCGCAGGCGGATCACCTGATCCCGCCGGGGCTCCAGATGGGGCCCAGCCTGCCGCTGCTGACCCCGGTTCGAGAGGAGGCGCCGGCCTCGAAGCCAGGAATGCCGACGCAGTGGCAGCAGCCCAAAGGACGGATGCTGATCTACTGGGGCTGCGGCGAGCACGTCAGCGCCGGGCAGCCGACGGTGATCGATTTCTCGAAGATGCAGCCTGGCAAGGTGCCGCCGGGAATGGCGGCGATGGCGAACATGGCGCACGTGCAGACCGGTCCGACCAGTGCACCCGGCTTCGGACGCTGGCCCAACGAGCGCGACCGCCGGCCGGTGCCGGTCTCGGGCTCGCTTCTCGGCGCGCACAAGGTGCAGGCCAATTATGCGCCGGCAATCGCATTCAGCCTGGGCAGCGGGCAGGACTTCATGCCGGCGCTCGGCCTTCGCGAGGGGGGTGCGCTGCCGTCGGGTGCATCGCGGCTGGAGTGGCAACAGGCACAGTCCGCGACCGGCTATGCGCTGACGATGTTCGGCTCGAACGGCAGCGGCGACGTCATCATGTGGAGCTCGGCCAAGTCAGCGCAGATGCCGGCGATGGACTATCTCGCGCCGGGGGAGGTCAAAAGGCTGGTGGCGGCGGGCGCGGTCCTTCCGCCGTCGACGAACCAGTGCGTGCTTCCGGCCGAGGTCGCATCGGCGTCGCCGCAGGGCATGGTGATGATGATCGGCTACGGCCCCGAGGCCGACTTCTCGGACAAGCCCAGGCTTCCGACCTGGACGACCAAGGTGCGCTTCAAGACGACCGCCTCGCTGATGCGCGGGATGGGCGCGATGATGGGTGATAGCGGCGAAGCAGACGAGCAGGAGCAGGCTCAGCAACCGCCCAAGAAGCGGCGCGGTCTAGGCCTCGGCGATATCCTGGGCGCGATCCCGCACTAGGCGAGAAGCGCGGCGATCGCGGCGACCACTGCGACGCCGCCCATGGCGAATGCGACGCGCCGCCGCCTCGTGCGCCGCCATTCGTCGTAGGCCGGGACGTCGAGGTAATAAGTGTCGGGCGCGGTCTCGACGATGACGCCGCGCCTGACGAGGCGTGCCAGCACCCGGCGGCGGAGACGGCGGTCGGGAACGTAATAGACCGCGCTCTCGGGGCTGACGGCATTATCGCTCATCAGGTGCGAGGTGACTTTGCGCATTGCGACGGCGACCGCTGCGGCTGCTGTTGCCAATTCTCTCTCCTCTTTCGGCCCGATCCGATGTGCGCGCCTTATCGAGCGGTAACAATCCGGCACTGTTGATCTCTGTTATTAGCCTCTCCGCCTATCGCGACCGAGTCGCAACCGCGGACCAAGGTCCCCCGTCGCTTCGCTCTTCCGGCGCCCTCACGAGACAGCAACGTGCCGGTCAGCCGACGCCGTCGTGGCGCCGCCGCCGGCCCGATGATTTGGGGATTCAACATGACTCATCAGCGAAAAGGCAATGTCTCGCTCCGCCGCCTGCTGCTTTCTGCGGCGGCAGTCTTCGCAGCCGGCTCCGTCGCTACGTCTGCCGGCGCAACGCCGGCATCCGGCTTTGTCGGCACGCAGATCATGAAGGGGCAGTTCGGCAATCTGAAGATCAAGCTGAACACCGGCGATTTCGATCTCAAGCTCGATACGCGCGGTGATTCCGACGTCTATGTGACGCGCAACGCCATTGCCATCGGCGGCCAGAGCGGCTGGCACACGCATCCGGGGCCGAGCCTGATCACGGTCACGGTCGGGGCGATCGTCGCATATGATTCCGATACCTGCGCGCCGAGGCAATATGGGACCGGCGACACCTTCGTCGATCCGGGCGACGGTCATGTGCACCTGCTGCGCAACGAGTCCGGTGCGGTCGCGGAGACCGTCGCGGTGCAGTTCGTGGGGCGTGACGAGCCGAGGCGGATCGATGCGCCGGTGCCGAACAACTGCAACTTCTGACGAGGACTGGGCGGTTCGTCGGGCCGTCCGGTTCGTTCAGCCCCGGCTTTCGAGCGCGGCGGCGGCTTCGTCGACCAGCTCCTGGATGATGGCGGCGACGGGCTCTTCGCGGTTGACCATGCCGACCGACTGGCCGGCCATCACGGACCCGCTTTCGACGTCGCCATCGATGACCGCTCGGCGGAGCGCGCCGGCCCAGTAATGCTCGATCTGGAGCTGGGCCTCGGCCATTTCGATCGCGCCCTCGTCGAGCCGCTGCGCGACCTCGCGCTGCTTGGCGGCGAAGTTGACCATCTCCTGGTTCTTGAGTGCGCGGACCGGGATGACGGGAAGGCGCGGGTCGATCTGGACCGAGGGAATCGCGTCGCGCGCGGAGGCGCGGATGAAGGCTTTCTTGAAGTTCGCGTGGGCGATGCTCTCATTGGCGCAGACGAAGCGGGTGCCAAGCTGGACTCCGACTGCGCCCATCTCGAGGTAGGCGGCGATCGCCTCGCCGCGGCCGATCCCGCCGGCGACGAAGACGGGAATGTCCTTGGCAACGTTGGGCAGGATCTCCTGGGCGAGGACGGAGGTCGAGACCGGGCCGATATGGCCGCCCGCTTCCATGCCTTCGATGACCAACGCGTCGGCGCCCGAGCGCATCAGCTTCTTGGCCAGCGCCAGCGCGGGGGCGAAGCAGACCAGCTTCGCACCTTTGCTTTTGATCCGCTCGATCGCGCCGCCGGGGGGAAGCCCGCCGGCGAGCACGACGTGCCCGACCTCGTGCTTTGCACAGACGTCGATCAGCTCGGAAAGCTGCGGGTGCATGGTGATGAGGTTGACGCCGAACGGGCGCGAGGTGCGGGTTTTGGTCTCGGCAATCTCGGTGTCGAGAAGCTCGGGGGTCATCGCGCCGCAGGCGATCACGCCGAAGCCGCCTGCGTTGGAGATGGCGGAGACGAGGTTGCGCTCGCTGACCCAGCTCATCGCGCCGCCCATGATGGCGTGGGTGCAGCCGAGGAACTCGGTGCCGCGATGCATCAGCTCGGCGAGGCGGGCGTGCCCTTCGGTGGCGTGAACCGCGCGAGGCTCGGCGATCAAGCCTTCGCCGCTCATGCCGCCTGCTCCGCGTCGAGGCCGAAGGCGGTGTGGAGTACTCGGACGGCAAGCTCGATCTCGGCTTCCGCGATCAGCGCGCTGACCTTGATCTCGCTCGTCGACACGGCGAGCAGGTTGATCTGGCGTTCGGCGAGCACCTCGAACATCTTCGCGGCAAGTTGCGGGCTGGAGCGGATGCCGACGCCGACGATGCTGACCTTGGCGACCGCGTCGTCGGTGACGAGCTGCTGGTAGCCGATCTCGCCCTTTCGCTGCTCAATCGCTGCCATCGCCTGGGCGAGGCTTCCGCGCGGGACGGTGAAGGTGAGGTCAGAGGCGCCGCTGTCGGGGGTCGCGGCGTGGACGATCATGTCGAGGCCGATTCCGGCTTCGGCGAGCGGCGCGATGACCTGCGCGACCGTGCCGGGCTTGTCGGGGACGCCGGTCAGCGTGATCCGCGCCTCGTTGCGGTCGGCGGCGATGCCGGCGATGAGATTGCGCTCCATTTGCTCTCCTGAAAGCTCGGCGACGATGTCGGTACCGGACAGGTCCTCAAACGCCGAAAGCACCCGCAAGGGCAAGTTCTCGCGCATCGCAAGCCCGACCGAGCGCACCTGCAGCACCTTGGCGCCAACGCCGGCGAGTTCGAGCATTTCCTCGAATGTCACCTGGTCGAGCTTGCGCGCGCAGGGAACGATGCGCGGGTCGGTCGTGTAGACACCGTCGACATCGGTGTAGATGTCGCAGCGGTCGGCCTTCACTCCGGCGGCGATGGCCACCGCGGAGGTGTCGGATCCGCCCCGGCCGAGAGTGGCCACACGCCCGTCGGCCGAGACGCCCTGGAAGCCGGGAATCACCGCGACGGTGCCCGCCGACAGCGCCTCGTCGAGCAACGCGCTTTCGATGGCTTCGACGCGCGCATTGCCGTGCACGCCCGAGGCGCGCACCAGCTGCCAGCCCATGAAGCTGCGCGCCTTGAGGCCCATGTTCTGGAGGGTCATGGCGAGCAGTCCGGATGTGACCTGCTCTCCGCTCGCGACTACGACGTCATATTCCTGGGGATCGTGGAGCGCGGCGGCTTCGCGGCACAACTGGACGAGCCGGTCGGTTTCCCCGGCCATGGCGGAGACGACGACCAGCACCTCGTTGCCGTTGTCGGCCTCGCGCCGGACGCGCTCGGCGACGCTGCGGATGCGCTCGATCCCCGCCATCGACGTGCCGCCGAATTTCATCACGATGCGCGGCACTGATGCTCCTTGGGTGAACAGGCGCGCCCTGTTACGGGGGGCGCATGGTCCAGACAAGCATCCTTCCCGAGGAAGCCGAGCGCTTCGGCAGGCTCGCCAGCGACTGGTGGGATCCCGACGGGCGGTCGGCGATGCTGCACAAGCTCAATCCCGTGCGGCTCAAATATATCCGCGACCAGATCGACCAGCATTGGCAGGCGGACGAATGCAGCCGCACACCGCTCGAAGGGAAGAGTGCGCTCGATGTCGGCTGCGGGGCGGGGTTGCAGACCGAGCCGCTGGCACGCCTGGGCGCGGCTGTGACCGGGATCGACGCGTCTCCGGAGGTCATTGCAGTGGCACGCGAACATGCCGGGAGGATGGACCTTCAGATCGATTATCGCGCGGGTGACGTCCACGAGCTGGAGGGACAGTTCGACCTCATCACCGCGCTGGAGGTCGTCGAGCATGTCGCGGACCCCGCGGCATTCGTGAAGGCGTTGGCGAAGAGGCTGGCGCGCGGCGGGCTGCTGGTGATGTCGACGCCCAATGCCACCGGCTGGTCCAAGCTCTTGATGATTACGATCGCGGAAGGGCTCCGCGAGATCCCGCGCGGCACGCATGAGTTCGCCAAATTCATCGCGCCGGAACGGATGAAGGTGCTGCTTTCCGACGCGGGGCTGAAGTGCATCGACTTCGAAGGGATCGCCTGGTCGCCGACGCGAGGTCTGCACCTCAGCGACGACGTGCGGTTGAACTATCTGGTCTCCGCTGTCGCGGCCTGAAGGGCACGCCGCTCAAGTCAGGTGTGGCACTGTCCGTGGCCGGCGCTGACGCTCGTTTCGACGCAGGCGCTTAGCTGTGAACGGTCGAGCAGCTGGCGCTCCTCGAGGCGCCGCTGGTCCCACTCCCGTTTTGTCGCGCAGACCGTGCGGGTTGCGAGGCGGCTGCCGGTCACCGTGATCTTTTCGCAGATCTTTTGATCCGGATTGTTCGCGTCGGTCGCGGATGTCCCCGCGGCTTGGGGATCGCGGGCAAGTGCTGGCGAGGCGACGAGCCCGGCTGCTGCTGCAACGGCAAGAATGGAGCGAAGCATCACGGCCTCCGTTCTGACGACTAGAGCTTGCTTCGAGTTAAACTCATCGAGAGCGATTTGAAAGCTGGACGAGTCTCCTCGTGCAATGAACCGCACGACAATTCGACGAACGGCTGTTCGGCAGGCGGTCCCGCTGTTTAACGCATCTCGATTCGGCGCAGCCTCTCAACGCCCCGCGTTTAATATGGTTAACGCCACTATCCTCTCGCCGCCGCTCACCTAAGCCTTTGCTTTCAGCCAATTACCGTGACCGGGGGGTCATCCAGGAATGCGTTCGCCTTTCAGCTTTTCGTCGCGCGGAGTCGCGATCGATCTCGGTACGGCCAATACGGTCGTCTACGTCTCGGGCGTGGGGATCGTCGCCAGCGAGCCGTCGGTCGTGGCGATTGAGTATAACAATGGCCTTCGCAAGGTGCGCGCGGTCGGCGACGACGCGAAGCTTATGCTCGGCAAGACGCCGGAGAACCTCAAGACCATCCGTCCGCTCCGGGCCGGCGTGATCGCCGACCTCGAGGTGGCGGAGGAGATGATCAAGCATTTCATCCGCAAGGCGCACGGCGGTCCGAGCCGCTTCTCGCGCGGGCCGGAGGTCGTCATCAGCATTCCCTCGGGCGCGACCAACGTCGAGCGCCGAGCGATCCGCGACGCGGTGAGCAACGCCGGCGCCGATCGCGTGTCGCTAATCGAGGAGCCGATGGCCGCTGCGATCGGCGCCGGGCTCCCGGTCGCCGAGCCGTTCGGGTCGATGATCGTCGACATCGGCGGCGGGACCACCGAGGTCGGGGTGATCTCGCTCCAGGGCCTGGCCTTCTGCCGCTCCTCGCGGGTCGGCGGAGACCGCATGGACGATGCCATCGCCTCCTACGTCCGGCGCAACTTCAACCTGCTGATCGGCGAAGGCACGGCGGAACGCGTGAAGCTGGAAATCGGCTCGGCGGTGCGTCCCGGCGACGGCGACGGGCCGACCACGCGAGTCCGCGGCCGCGACGTCAGCCGCGGGATGCCGGGCGAGATCGTGCTCAGCCAGGCGCAGGTCGCCGAGGCGCTCGCCGAGCCCGTCAACCAGATCGTCGAGGTGGTCCGCGCCGCGCTCGAGCATACGCAGCCGGAGCTGGCGGCCGACGTCATCGACCAGGGCATCACCATGACGGGTGGCGGCTCGCTTTTGCGCGGAATCGACACGGTGCTGCAGGACTCGACCGGGCTCCTGGTGCGCATCGCCGACGATCCGATGAGCTGCGTGGCGTTGGGCGCAGGCCAGACGCTCGACGACAAGGTTCTGCGCGGCGCCCTGATGGCCGCTTGAGCTCAGTTCCTCCCCATCCTCGCTTTCGCGAGGACGGTGAGGAGCTAGAAGTCGACCTTATCGTAATGCGTCGGGGGCACGATCACCTCCATCCGCTCGCCCAGCAGCGGGCGGAAGCAGGGGCGCGACTTCATCACCGCGTACCAGTCCTTGGTCTGCTTGTGCCCGCGCCAGTCGAGCGCGCCGAGATAGTCGATCACGCTCAAATGCGCCGCGGCGGTGAAATCGGCGAGGCTCAGCCCTGGCCCCGCCAGCCAGCGGCGATGGTCGAGCAGATAATCGAGATAATCCATATGGTCGCTGGCGGTGCGCATCGCCTCGCGGAGCACGCGCGTGTCGGGGCTTTCCTTGCTGACCAGGCGCTTGCGCATCCGCTCGTTCATCAGCGGCTCGACCACCTCGCGAAAGAGCTTGAGGTCGAACCATTCGGTCATCCGCCGGATCTCGGCTCGGAGCTGGGCATTGCCATGGATCATCGGCATCCGGTCGACGGTCTCGTCGAGATATTCGACGATCGGCTGCGATCCTATAAGGACGACGCCCTGGTCGGGCTCGACCAGCACCGGGGTCTCGCCGGCGGGGTTGAGGTCGATGAACTCGTCGCGCTTCTCCCACGGGTTCTCGCGGACCAGCTCATGGCCGATCGTCTTCTCGGCGAGGACGAGCCGGACCTTGCGGGAAAAGGGGCAGAGGGGAAACTGGAAGAGCTGCCACATGGCGGGGCAGCTTTAGCGCAGCTTCAACGCTCCACAACCCGTCATTCCCCCGAAAGCAGGAATCCCCCTTTTACTCGGTTCAAATTGATAGAAGGCAGCGGCCCCCCGGTTTGACCTGACGGTCACTTCGTTCCGCGGGGCCGACGAAAAAGGGTGGTCAGCGCTTCGGATAGTTCGGGTCGGGCATATTCGCGATTGCGCGCTTCAATGCCCGTTGCGCGCGCTGGAGGTCCGCGGTGATCTGGGGGAGCGCCTGGTTCAACGCCTTGATGCTCCGATCGATCTGCGGCTTGGCCTCGGCGATCTGGCGCTGGACGTCGTGCATCTTTGCCGGATCGTTCGAGAGATCCTGCATCGCCTTCGACGCTGATTGCAGGGCTTCGGTGATCCGCTCGGCGGTGTCGGGCGGAAGCTGCATCGCCTGCTGCTGCGCAGGGACCTGCTGCGCGAGCGCCGGGGCGGCGAATAGCGACAAAGGAACGACAGCCAAGGCGAGACGCATGCTTAAGCTCCTGATTTCAGGCGCGAACAGTCTATCGCAAGAATCAGCGCGCGAACAGCCAGGCGAGCGCGACCGCGCCGGCCACGATGCGGTACCAGGCGAAAGGCGCGAAGCCGTGGCGCGAGATGTAGTGGACGAACGCCTTCACCACGACGATCGCGACGATGAAGCTGACGACAAAGCCGACCGCGACGGCGCCGAACCCGACCCCGTGCGCGCCGGCGAGCATCTCGTCGTGGTGCTTCAACAGTTCGAGCGTCGTCGCGCCGAGCATCGTCGGGATGGCGAGGAAGAAGCTGAACTCGGCGGCAGTGCGGCGCTCGACGCCGAGGCTGAGCCCGCCCATGATCGTCGCGCCCGAGCGGCTGACCCCCGGGACCATCGACAGGCACTGGATGAGGCCGACGCCGATGACCGTCTTCAGCGGCATTTCGGCGACGCCGACAACGGGCGTGTTCTTCACCAGTCGCTCGATGACGAGGATGGCGATCCCGCCGAGGATGAACATCACGGCGACGACCTTGGGCGCGCCGAGCAGCTTCTCGATCTGGTTGATGAGGATGAAGCCGAGGACCGCGGAGGGCAGAAAGCCGATGGCGACGTTGCGGACGAAGCGCCACGACATGGCGTTGCGCTGGATCAGCCCCTCGAGCACCGCCCAGAAGGTGCGCCAGTAGAGGACGACGATGGCGAGGATCGCGCCCAGCTGGATAATGACGTTGAAGGCGTCCCATTTGGCCGAATCGAAGCCCATCAACTCGGTCGCGAGGATCAGGTGGCCGGTCGAGGAGACGGGCAGGAATTCGGTGACGCCCTCGACGATGCCGAGGATGATGGCGAGCAGGAGGATTGGCATTGCCGGGTTTCAGCCGGTCAGACGGTTCCGGTCAAATGGATTCGGCTGCCCGTGAACCGGCCGCCGCGATTGAAGCGGCCGAGCCACTCGATGCCGACCGCGGCGAGCGGCGTCGGCTCGATCCCGAACGCCTTGAGGCCGGGCAGCTTGCCCGAGACGATGTTGTCGCGCTGGAGCATCATCCACTGATCCTGCGTGATCGGCGCGCCGGGCAGGAAGCCGAGCCTTGCGATCAGCCCGGTGACGAAATCGGGCATGTGGACGATCTCGGGGTCCTGGCCCGTAAGCTCGAGGATCGCGCGGTGCAGCTCGACCATGCTCATCACCTGCGGCCCGCCGATCTCGTAGGTCTTGCCGGCGAAACGGCCGGGGTCGAGCGCGGCCATCCCGATCGCCCGCGCGAGGTCGCGGACATAGACCGGCTGGAAATTGCGGTTCGCCGCGATGACCGGGAGGACGGGCAGGCGCGCCATGGCCGCGAAGCGGTTGGTGAGGTCGTCCTCCGGCCCAAACACCAGCGACGGGCGGATGATCGTGGCTTCGGGGAAGGCCTGGCGGAGCGCGGTTTCGCCCTCGCCCTTGGTGCGGCCGTAGTTCGATTGCGAATCCGGGTCGGCGGCGATCGCGGAGATGTGAACCAGCGACCGGGCGCCAGCTTCGCGCGCGGCCTCGGCGACGTTGCGCGCGCCGTCGACATGCACGGCATCCATCCGGCGTCCGAAGATTCCGACGAGATTGATGACTGCCGTCGCGCTCTTGACCGCGTTGCGGACGCTGTCTGCCTTGGTGATGTCGGCCTGCTCGAAGCCGAACTGCCCGACCTGCGCGAGCGGCTGGAGGAAATAGGAGTTGCGGGGGTCCCGGCTCGCGATGCGGACCCGGACGCCCGTCTTGAACAGATATTCGCAGACGTAGCGGCCGATGAATCCGTCGCCGCCGAAGATCGTGACAAGCTGTTCGTTCCGCTCGATCATGGCGCTGGCGCGATAGCCCCCTCGTTCCTAGATTGACAAGGCGGGCCGGCGTTTCCTAAGCGCCGCCGCCTGCCAACAGACAAAGCACCGTGCCCAGGTGGCGGAATTGGTAGACGCACCAGCTTCAGGTGCTGGCGCTCGCAAGGGCGTGGAGGTTCGAGTCCTCTCCTGGGCACCATTGGCGTGTGGAAGATGTCCCTCGGGGACATCCGAAGCCGGCAATCACGCGCAATCTGTGATAAGGTGTCCGTGAGGGGGAATCGCCTCCATGCACGACGCCGGCCCACGCCCGATCCGCCTGTTCGACAGCTTTGGGATCATACCGCGGGTGGTCCGATTCTTCCTCCTGGAGAAGGGCCTCGACATCCCGCGGCACGAGGTGGACCTGCTCCTCGGCGAGAACCGCGATCCCGACTATGTCAAGCTCAACCCGTCCGGACAGACCCCGGCGCTTGAACTCAGCGACGGCACGATCCTCGGCGAAGGGCCGGTCATTTGCGAATATCTCGAGGAGCTTTTCCCCGATCCGCCGCTGATCGGCGCGAACGCGCAAGCGCGGGCGATCACCCGCATGTGGTGGCGCAGGGTCGAAATCAACATCTGCCAGCCGATGATCCTCGGCTTCTATTATGGAGAGGGACTGGAGCAATACCGGACGCGGATGCGGTGCATCCCGGAGGCGGCGGCAGGCATGAAGGAAAAAGCTCGCGACGGGCTGCGCTGGCTCGAGGGGCTGCTCAAGGGCGAATGGGTCGCGGGATCCTTGTTCACGATCGCCGACATCCACCTTTATTCGTTCGTCGAGGAGATGAGCGAGAAAGGGCAGAGCATTCCCGAGGAGTGCTCGGCCGTGAAGTCGTGGATCGAGCGCGTCGCAAGCCGGCCGTCTGCCGAGATGAGCCTGTGGCGCTGGCGGTCGGCGGCGGAGATGCCGGCGATGGACCGGTCAACGGTCAGCAGCTGAGCGGCGCCGGGGCGAGCGTTTCGACCCGCCTTCGGGCTTTGGCCAGCATCGCTTCGAACCCCGCGCCGGTGCGGATCACGCTCCAGCTCGGGTCCTTTTCGAGCAGCCGCAGGTGAGGCAGGAATCTTGTCGACTCCGCGAACGGTTCGAGGACTTCGAGCGCCTGCTCCTCGTCGTGCAGGAGCGACGCGACGGTCGCTGCCAGGCTGTAGCGCATGGCGAGATTACCGGGATCGACGGTCAGCGCCTTACGGACCCACTTGCGCGAACGGTCCAGCTCCCCGAGCGCCGCGAAGCCGCGCGCCGCGGACGCGAATGCGCTTCCATTCACCGGATCGGAGATGAGGACCAGCTCGGCCGCCTTGACGGCGACTTGCGCAGCTCGGCGGACTCCGGCCGAGTCCCGGGTCGCGGCGCGGCAGGTGATGAGCATCGATGCACTCGCGTGGTCGGTACTCGTCGCCGCTTTTTCGAGGTGCGGGATGGCGCGCGCGAACTCACCCGTGCGGAAGAAAAGCTGGGCGGCGGTGCGGTTCGCTTCCCATGAAGCGGGATCGAGGCGCAGAGCAGCAGCGATCGCGGCCTGCGCTTCCTCGACCATGCCGCGTTCCTCGAAATGCAAGGCCCGCGCGCAGTGCGGCTCTGCGATGCCTGGATCGAGAGCCACGGCTCGGTCCGCGGGCGCGATCGCGTCGAGGCCCGCGCCTTGCCAGAAGCGGAGCTCCGCGCCGGCCAGTGCCATGAGCGACCAGGCATTGGCATAATCGCAATCGATGGCCGTCGCTTCGCCGCACAGCCGCACGACCTCCTGCCCCTTGCGGTAGTCGCCGCAGGCCGCCGAAGGCCACAAGCCGCGCGCCTTGAGAAAGAGGTCGTAGGCTTCGGGGCTGGCGGTCCTGCCTTCCGCGATCGCGGACTTCTCGGCGGGGAGGAGCTTCAGCTGCAACGCGCCGACGATCGCGTGCGAGATTTCGTCCTGGATCGCGAAGACGTCGCTAAGCTCGCGATCGAAGCGTTCGGCCCAAAGGCTTCGGCCGCTCGTGGCTTCGATCAGTTGAGCGGTGATGCGCAGCTGCGCGGCGGACTTGCGCACCGTGCCCTCGACGACGTGGGTGACGCCGAGCTCGGCTGCCAGCTGCTTGCGGTCGGCGGCCGTTTCGAGGTTTTGGCCGATCACCGAAAGAGCCGATATTTTAGAGAGATCGGTGATTACGTCCTCGGTAATGCCTTCGCTGAAATAATCCTGCGCGGGATCGCCACTCTTGTTCGCGAACGGCAGGACGCAGATCGTGGGTTGTGCGGCAGGCTCAGGATGCGGCGTTAGAGCGGTTCCCGCGATCGTCGCGTCGATCGCCTCGGCAAGCTTCGCAAATGTGCCGGCGCCGCTGCGCCAGCCGCGCATGTCCAGCGCATGATATTGGCGGAAGCCGAGCGGCGGCTTGCTGCCGTCGAGCGTCACCGGTACCAGCCGCGAGCCTTCGAGACCTTCGGCAGCCTCATCCTGCACCCAGGCGGATTCGATCGAATGCTTCGACCACAGGACGAGAACGGCTTCGGCGCTCTTCAGCGCGGAGGCGATGTCCCACGAAAAGCGCGAGCCGGCGCGAAGGTGATGGTCCCACCAGACCTCATGGCCGCGACTCGCCAGCTCGGCCGCGAATGCCTTCGCGGCAGTGGCGTCTTCGCGCGCGTAACTGAGGAAGATCCGCCCCACAGACCTCGCTTTCGAAGCCGCCGAGTGTGCTGTTAACCGGCGCTGTTCGCAAGTAAGCGGGCGAACAAGGAGGCCTCGCGACCATGCCGCTCTACGAAATCGGGGGCGATCGCCCGAAGCTTGGGGAAGGAGCATGGGCGGCGCCGTCGGCCGATCTGATCGGCGACGTCCGGCTCGGGGCGAGGGCAAGCGTGTGGTTCGGGGCGGTGCTTCGCGGGGACAACACGCCGCTGATTCTGGGCGAGGAGACAAACTTCCAGGACGGCTCGGTCGGGCATAGCGACGCGGATTTTCCGCTGACCATCGGCGCGCGAGTGACGATCGGGCATCAGGCGATCCTTCATGGCTGCACGGTCGCCGACGACTGCCTGATCGGCATGGGCGCGCGGATCCTCAACGGCGCGGTGATCGAGAGCGAGTGCATCGTCGGCGCGGGCGCGCTGGTGACGGAGGGGAAGAGGTTCGAGCGCGGGAGCCTGATCGTCGGCGCCCCGGCGCGAGTGGTTCGGCAGATCAGCGACGAGGAG
>Ga0207657_10002392_pt1 | contig 20288 bp, 20 predicted proteins | sample KBSC33metaG_FD_184316 | JGI IMG/M metagenome (GOLD analysis project Ga0207657, IMG submission 184316) | Corn rhizosphere microbial communities from Kellogg Biological Station, Michigan, USA - KBS C3-3 metaG (SPAdes) (version 2) | ecosystem: Host-associated > Plants > Roots > Rhizosphere > Soil ... | reverse complement strand
ATCGGCGATCCGGTTCGCACGCGATTTCTTTGTCACGACGAAACCCTGGCCGTCGAAGAACATCACTTTCGGGAATTTGAGCCCGCCCACGTCGCGGCTCTGCGTCCACGTGAAGCGGTGCGTGAGCACATCGACGACGCCGGTCGGCAGTCCCGCGAACGCGGTCTTCAGGTCCATCGGCGTCAACTGGATCTTGCTCGCATCGCCCAGCGTCGCGGCGGCAATGGCCTTGCACAGGTCGATGTCGAAGCCCTCGCGCTTGCCGGCGTTGTTCTCGGCGGAAAAGCCCGCGGCGGCAAGCGTCACGCCGCACTTCAGTACGCCATGCGCCTTCACGTCGTCGAGGACGTCGGCGCGCGCGGCGCCGGCAAGAGCGGTCGCGGCCGCGAGACCCAGCAACGATCGGCCCGCAAGGGAAAGCGTGCGTTGAAAGCGCATCTCGTTTGCCTCCGTTTTCGAAAAAAGGACCGGCGCTCCGCGGCGCGCTCAACCAGTGCAACGCGCAGTTTCGGGCGGCCGGGCGCAGCGCGGCGCATTGTCGCATTTTGTTCCGGCACGGCGGCGGAACCTGCGCATCTTCTTCTCGCGTGCGCGCCGCTTCGAATGGCGGTCGCAACGCCCCGGGGAGGCGCGCGGCTCAACGGCAACGCGGCGCTCGTTACGCGCGTCGATGCGGCAGCAGCATGCCCACCTGGCTGCGATACGTGCGGTACGGCTCGCCGAACCGCGCGATGAGATCGCGCTCCTCGAACGCTATTCCGACCAGGATGTAGCCGGTGGTTGCGATCGAGAACAGCAGATGTCCTGCGGTCATGACCGGCGTCGCCCAGAAGCCGAGCAGGAAGCCCAGGTAGAGCGGATGGCGCACGTAGCGATAGAAGAGCGGCGTCCTGAACTCCTGCTCGGGCGGCGTGCGCCCGGCGACGCGCGCGAACACCTGGCGCAATCCGACGAGCTCGAAGTGGTCGATGAGAAACGTGCTGAGCAGCAACACTGCCCAGCCCAGCCAGAAGATTCCCCAGACGATTTGCGCGCCGATATCGCTTTCGATGCGCCACACGGCCGGCGTGCCGATCGGCCGCCATTGCCAGAGCAGCAGCGCGAGCGCCAGGGTGGCCGCGAGGACGTAGGTGCTGCGCTCGGCGACCGGCGGCACGATGCGCGTCCACCAGCGCTTGAACGAGCGGCGTGCCATGACGCTGTGCTGCGCTGCGAAGAGTCCGAGCAGCAGAAGGTCGACGGCCAGCGCTTCGGCGAGTGGGACGGCGGCGCCGCCGGTGTCGATCGACTTCGGCACGACGATATTGCCGCTGAAACCGACCGCGTAGAGAAACGTCGCGACGAAGAACAGGTAAACGACGAGGCCGTACAGCAGCAGGATCGATGCGCGCATGGAAGTCCCCTTGGGTTTTACGCGTCAGGCGCGCGCGAAGGCGGCGCGACGGACGGCGAAAGGAAGTGTATGGCGACGGCGTAACGCGAAGATTTCGGCGTCGGCGCGATGTCGTTTCATTTGTTTCGCCGGTGCCAAGCGAACGCAGCGTCGGTTCCCGGGCCGCCTACAATGGTGGATTCGTTTTCCGGAGGTCTGACATGGCCCGTCTCGGCTTCGTCGGTCTCGGCGTGATGGGCAGCCGCGTCGTCAAGCGTCTGCTCGCTGCCGGACACACGGTAACCGGCTACAACCGCACTCGCGCGAAGGCGCAATGGCTGGTGGACGCGGGCATGACCGCGGCAGGCTCGCCGCGCGCGGTCGCGGAAGCGGCGGACATCACCTTCACGATGGTGACGAATACGTCCGCATTGCGCAGCGTGATGGAGGGTCCCGCGGGGCTGCTCGCCGGCATAAGCGCCGGCAAGATCCACGTCGACATGAGCACGGTCAGCCCGAGCGTCAGCCGCGCGCTTGCGCAGCAGGTCGCGACAAAGGGCGGGCAGATGCTCGACGCGCCGGTGTCGGGAAGCGTCGTCACGCTCGAAGAGGGCAAGCTCACGTTCATGGTCGGCGGCGAGCGCAGCGTGTTCGAAACGCTGAAGCCGATCTTCCTCGACGTCGGCGCACGCGCCATCTACGTCGGCGGCAACGGATTGGCGGTGTCGATGAAGATTGCGACGAACCTGAGCCTTGCCGTGCAGATGCTCGCGTTCAGCGAAGGCGTGTTGCTCGCCGAGAAGAGCGGCATCGCCCGCGACGTCGCCGTGGACGTGCTCGTCAACAGCGTGATCGGTTCGCCGATGGTGAAGTACCGCGGTCCGTTCGTCCTCGGGATGCCCGACGAGGCGTGGTTCGACTGCAACATGATGCAGAAGGACATGAACCTCGCCCTCGAGATGGGGCGCGAGCTCGGCGTGCCGCTGCCGACCACCGCGGTGACCAATGAATTGCTCACCGCCGCGCGCGCCATGGGATGGGAAGGGCAGGACTTCGCGGTCGTCTTCGACGTGCTTGCGCGGCTGTCGGGCGTGGAGCGCTAGCGGGCAGGCGCCGCCGCGCGCCTACATCTGCTTGAACAGATGGTTGAAGCTGCGGCTCACCTCGAGCTTTTCGTCGCTGCCCTTCACGTGCACGACCTGGTTGCCGCGCAAGTTGCGGCTGACCTGCTCGATCGCATCGACGCGAACCACGGTCGACCGGTGGATTTGCCAGAATTCGCTCGGATCGAGCTCGTCGATCAGCTCCTTGATCGGCTTGCGGATCAGTGCCTCGAAACGCGGCGTCTGCACGCGCGTGTATTTGTCTTCGGCACGGAAGAACAGCACGTCGCTGACCGGGATCATGCGCAGGTGCGCGCCCACGCTCGCCTGTACCCAGCGCAACGGCGCGCGTGCCTGGATGCCGCCCGCCGCGAGCTGTTGCGATAGCTGCGCGAGAAGATCGTTCATCGGCTCGGGCGCCTGCGCAAGCCGCTCGCGCAGACGCCGGCAGGTCAGTGCCAGGCGCTCGGGATCGGCCGGCTTCAGCAGATAATCGATCGCACCGTGCTCGAATGCGCTGATCGCGTATTGGTCGTAAGCGGTGACGAAGACGACATGCGCGCGGCCGGCGAGCGCGCGCGCGGCCTCGACACCGTCCATTTCGGGCATCCGGATATCGAGGAAGACGATGTCGGGCTCGAGGCGCAGCACCGCTGCAACCGCCTCGCGACCGTTGCTCGCTTCGCCGACGATGACGAGCTCCGGCCACGCCTGCCTCAATTGCGCGACGATCTGGTCGCGCATCAGCCGTTCGTCGTCGGCGACGACGGCGGTCGGAGGGCGCTGCAGGCTCGACTCGTTCATCAGGCGGGTGCGACTTCGTACGGTAGCTTGATTGTGGCGCAGGTGCCGCCCGCCGGCGGCACGCTGATGATCAGCTCCGCCCGCTCTTTGTACAACGCACTCAGCCGGGCCCGGATGTTGGCGAGCCCGACGCCGTCGTCGCTGGTCGGGGCGAAGCCCGCGCCGGTATCCAGCACGTGCACGGCGAGTTGGCCGTCGGCGACTTCGGCGCCGATCTCGATCCGGCCACCTTCGGCTTTCGGTTCGAGTCCGTGCTTGATCGCATTTTCCACCAGCGTCTGCAGCATCATCGAGGGAAATACCGCCGACTTGAGTCCTTCGGGAACGCTGATCACCGCCTGCATGCGGCCTTCCATGCGCATGCCCATGATGTCGAGAAACGCACGGCAAAGGTCGACCTGCTGGCCGAGCGTCGGCCGGCCGCCGTCGCGCATCTGCGGCATCGCCGAGCGCAGGTAGCGGATCAGGCTGCGCTGCATGCTCGACGCGCGCGGCGGATCGGTCAGGATGAGCTGGTCGATGCTGGCGAGCGTGTTGAAGAGGAAGTGCGGCTCGATCTGCGCCTGCAGCGCCTGCATGCGCGCTTCGAGGATCGTGCGCTCGAGCTGTTCCGTTTCGGCGCGCCGCGTGGCTTCATGCGCGCTCACTTCGGCCCTGCGCTTGCCGCCGGCCACGGCCTTCGTAATGAACGCGGCGATGATGAGGACCAGCCCGGCCACCGGATGCTCCAGGATGCCGGCGAGGATCAGCCCGAGGAGCGAGACGAACGTCAGGGTCATCCACGAGGTGACGGCAAGCCAGTCGAAGAAGCCCCACCACAGCGCCACGGCGCTGTCGCGCATGCCGCGCGGTGGGCGCGGCGCTTGCGCACTGCGTGAGGAAAGACCGGCCGCGTCGCCTGCGGCGCGCTCGCCGGTGCCTGCCATGCGTGGATCGGTATCCATCCGTTTCGTGTCCGGGATGCGGCTCGTCCAGCAGATTACGGGAAGGCACCCCTGGCCTCCACCGCGGGACGATGCAATGCGCGATTGCACGGACGGAATGCGGCGGACAGGCGCCGACAGAGGGTGGCGTGCGCCGCGCTTCGGTATCGGCATCGCCAGCACGCGAATGATTGCTGCGAACAGGGAATAGGCGCGGGCACGGCGCTGTTCCAGTGACACACGCCATGGATCGGCGTGTGGCGCCTCGCGGCGCAAACGGGGCGCGCGCGATTTTCCGGTCTAACCACGCTGCGTAACCTGCCAGGAAGGAGCCCTTCATGCCCGCCACTTCTCGCCTTGCCCGCGTTGCAACACGACTCGCCGTCGTTGCGTGTGCCCTCGCGCTCACTGCGCCGGCGTTCGCCGACGCGGGGAACTACGACGTCACGAAGCTCGTCGCCGATGTCCCGGGTGTCGCAGCGCACACCGATACCAATCTCGTCAACGGGTGGGGCATTGCGATGCGTGCCACCAGCCCGATCTGGGTCTCGAATAACGCGACCGGCACGTCGACGCTCTACAACGGTCTTGGCGTCCAGATTTCTCCGCCTTCGCCGGTCAGCATCCCTGCGGCGAATGGCGCCGGCCAGGGCGTGCCGACCGGGATTACGTCGAACCCATCCACGACCGACTTCCTGCTGGGCGGGCAGGGAACGGCGGCCATCTTTCTCTGGGCGACCGAAGACGGAGCCATCGCCGCCTGGAACGGCGGCCCCGCGGCCACCATCAAGTTTGCCGCGAAGGACGGCGCCGTCTACAAGGGTCTCGCACTCGCCGGGGACGGCAGCAGCTTCCGCTTGTACGCCGCCGATTTTCACAACGGCAAGATCGACGTGCTCGACAACACGTTCACGCCGACGAGCGTTGCCGGCGGTTTCGTCGATCCGCGCATCCCGGCCGGTTTCGCGCCGTTCAACATCATGAACCTGCAGGGCAATCTTTACGTTGCCTATGCGTTGCGCGAGCAGGGTGGGGACGACGAGGTGGCCGGCGTCGGCCTCGGCTTCGTGGACGTTTTCGACGCCGACGGATTCCTCGTTGCACGCGCGGCGACGCGCGGGAAGCTGAATGCGCCGTGGGGGATGGCGATCGCGCCGGCCGGATTCGGCAAGTTCAGCAACCATCTGATCGTCGGCAACTTCGGCGACGGCACCATCAACGCGTACGACGTCAAGAACTTCACGTTCGCCGGGCAGCTTCACGCGTCCGACGGGCGGACGCTGGTGATCGACGGCCTGTGGGGCATCGCGTTCGGCAACGGCTTCCAGCGCCAGCCGACCGATGCGCTGTTCTTCGCGGCCGGTCCCGACGAGGAACGCCACGGCCTGTACGGCCGTATCGATCCGGCGCCGTAGCAACGGTGAAAAGCGCGGGGCGCCGCCAACCCATGCGTGCCCCGCGCCGGGCCGGCGGCGGTTACGCCGCTTCGGCCTCGCGCGACTTGTTCTGCGCCCGCAATGCGGCGAGCTCGAGGTCCTCGAGCTCGCGCTTTTTCTGCAGCTGGAGCTTCTTTTCGGCGTGCAGCGCCGCGAGTCGTTCCTGCTCGAGCTGGCGCTTCTTGTCCTGCTGCTTCAGAAGTTCCTGCTGCCGCTGCTGTTCGAGCTCCTCGCCGCTCGGCGCCTCGTCGATCGAAAGCGCGAGTCCGCCCGCAGTTGCCGGTTCGCCGCGCTCGCTGCGCAGCTTGATGTTGAGACGCAGCTCATTGGCCGAATCGGCGTTGCGGATCGCTTCCTCGTAGCCGATGTGCCCGTCGTTGTACAGCTCGAACAGCGCCCAGTCGAACGTGCGCATGCCGAGCTCGCGCGACTTCGCCATGATTGCCTTCAGCTCGTGGAATTCGCCCTTGAAGATCCTGTCGGCGATCGTCGGCGTGTTGATCAGGATTTCGATGGCCGCCTTGCGGCCTTCGCCGTCCTGCGTGCGAACCAGCCGCTGCGAGACGATGGCGCGCAGGTTCGCCGACAGGTCCATCAGCAGCTGATTGCGCCGCTCCTCGGGGAAGAAGTTGACGATGCGGTCGAGCGTCTGGTTCGCGTTGTTCGCGTGCAGCGTGCCGAGGCACAGATGACCGGTCTCCGCGAAGGTGATCGCGTGCTCCATCGTCTCGGCATCGCGGATCTCGCCGATGAGGATCACGTCGGGCGCCTGGCGCAGCGTGTTCTTCAGTGCACCGTGCCAGGAATGGGTGTCGACGCCGACTTCGCGGTGGGTCACCAGCGACTGCTTCGACGCGTGCACGTATTCGACCGGATCCTCGATCGTGATGATGTGGCCCGACGACGTCGAGTTGCGATGGTCGATCATCGCGGCGAGCGACGTCGACTTCCCGGATCCCGTCGCGCCGACGACCAGAACGAGCCCGCGCTTGTTCATCACGATTTCCTTCAGCGTATCGGGCAGGCCCAGCTTCTCGAACGTCGGCATTTCGGATGCGATCGTGCGGATCACCATGCCGACCTGCTGCTGCTGCATCAGGATGTTGACCCGGAAGCGGGAAAGCCCGGGCACCGAGATCGCGAAGTTGCACTCGAGCTCGCGCGCGAACTCCTCGCGCTGGCGTTCGTTCATCAGCGCGTGCGCGAGCAGGCGCGTCGTCTGTCCCGACATCTTCTGCGTGGTGAGCGGCTGCATCTGCCCGTGCGCTTTCATGCTCGGTGGAAAGTCGGCGGCGATGAACAGGTCGGACCCGCCGGCGCCCTGCATCGCCGCGAGCAACTTGTGCATGTGCGCGCGTGCTTGTTCTTCACTTGCATTCGACATGGAGATTCCTGTGGCACACAGATGGTTTGATCGGGACGACGCGCGACGATGATGTTTGTGCACGCGGCGCGCCGGCCGTTGCCATGCAGGAATCAGGCCACGATCAACGCTCGGTCGCCGGGATGCGTGATGGCGTGTCGATCGGAACCGTCTGCGCGTCGGTTACCGATTGCACGGCGCGGCGGAATTCGAGCGGCGCCTGGATGTCGGAGAACGCCTCCTCGGTGCCGCCGCTTCCGGTCACGACGATGTTGCCGTAGCCGAGCATGCGCCCGCCGAGCGTCTGGTTGACGGCAATTGCCTCGATCTTGCTCAACAGCAACTCGACCGAGCGCGTGTTGAAGATGCCCGTCTTCATCATCACCCGCTTGTTCGTGACGGCAAAGTCGGAGCTCGTTCGTTTGACGATCGCGGCCAGCAGCACGACGAGTCCGGCCGCGGGAGCGAGCAGCACCCAGCCGGTCCAGCTCTGCCGCAGGTAGAGCCAGGCGGGCGGCACGAGCGTCGCCAGCAGGAACAGTGCGGGGCCGACGAGCAGCTTCCAGTGCAGCCGCGTGCGAAAGACGACGCGCTCGCCTTCTAGCAGGTTCCCGTCGATGTAGCTCACTGGCTGGCGGGGCTTTGCGGCAGGTCGTTGCGCGGCGTCCGCCCGACCCTCGCATCGGCCTGCGGCCCGCTTGCCGGCTTGCGCACCGCTTTCGGCTCCTGCGCTTTTCCGGGCGGCGTGCGGTACGCATGATCGGGGAAGATCGTTCCCTGCTCACCCAGGTTGTGCCCGCCATGGAAGTACGCGTACGAATCGCCGGTGAACGGATTCATGCTGCTGTCGCCGCTGTCGCCGCCACCGCGGTTGGCCAGCGCAACACCCGACCCCCCGATTGCAAGTGAGGCCGCCGCCAACAAGCGAGCAATACGTAACCGCGTGTTTCGGTCCATTCCGGTCTCCTCGATTGAATGATGATGCTGCCTTTTGCCGCATCGATCACGATTAGAACGCGAAGATCCGACGCTGTTCAGCCGCGTTCAGTCGATGCACGACAACGGGCGTGCAACGTCCTCGAGCGGCTTGCGCTCGGCGGCCACACCGAGGCGCCAGGCGAACGCCGCGGCGATCAGCATGAGCAGCGCGCCAAGCGCGTAGCCCGATGCAATCGCCAGCGGCTGGCCGGTGCCCACCAGCACGCCGAACAGCCATGGCGCACCGATCCCGCCGATCCCGGTGCCGAGTGCATAGAAGAACGCGATCGACAGCGCGCGCACCTCGAGTGGAAAGCTTTCGCTCACGACGAGGTAGGCGGAGCTCGCCGCCGCCGATGCGAAGAAGAACACGAGCGTCCATGCGAGCGTCTGCGTCGCGGCGGTCAAAAGTCCCGCGGCGAACAGCACGGCGGTCAGGCCGAGCAGCACCGCGGCCAGCGCATACGTCGTCGCGATCATCTGGCGCCGCCCCCACGTATCGAAGTAGCGCCCGAGCACGAGCGGTCCCGCGAAGTTGCCCACCGCAAACGGCAGCAGATAGAGGCCCACGTGTTCCGGCGGCACCGAATAAAAGCGCCCGAGCACCAGCGCGTACGTGAAGAAGATCGCGTTGTAGCAGAACGCCTGTGCGGTCATCAGCACGAGGCCGAGCAGCGCGCGGCGTGGGTAATGCGCGAACAGCGTCATCCCGAGGTCGACGAAATTCGCGCTCCGCGCACGAATGCGAAACCGCAACGACCGCGGCGATGTCGCGGGGTCGGCCACGGTGCACTTGCGCTCGACCTCGCATGCGATGCGTTCGGCCTCCGCTTCGCGCCCGTGCAGCAGCAGCCACCGCGGACTTTCGGGCAGGAGGCGCCGCAGCGCGAGAATGGCGAGACCGAGCAGTGCACCCAGTGCAAAGCAGGCGCGCCAGCCGACGTCGAGCGGCAGGCGCCCGGGTGCGAGCAGCAGGCTCGAACCGATCGCGCCGAGCATCGCACCGAGCCAGAAGCTGCCGTTGACGCCGAGGTCGGTGCGGCCGCGGTAGCGGGCGGGGATCAGTTCCTGGATCGCCGAATTGATCGCCGAGTATTCGCCGCCGATGCCGGCGCCGGTGATGAAGCGGCACAGCGCGAACGTCGCGAAGCCGGTCGACAGGGCCGTAGCGCCCGTTCCGAGCACGTAAACGCCGAGCGTCACGAAGAAGAGTCGCTTGCGTCCGTAGCGGTCGGTCAGCCAGCCGAACAGAAGCGCGCCGAGCACGGCCCCGGTGAGGTACGCGCTCGCCGACAGTCCGACCTGCGCGTCCTCGAAGTGCAGCGTCGGGCTCGCCTTCAGCGCGCCGGATACCGCGCCCGCAAGCGTGACCTCGAGCCCGTCCAGCACCCACGTGATGCCGAGCGCGACGATCACCAGCGTATGGAAGCGCGACCAGCGCAGCGCGTCGAGGCGCGCCGGGACCGCGCTTTCGACGATGCGCTGATCGGTCAGTGCCGCGTACCGCCCTTGCCGGGCCGCTTTCCCTTGGCTGTCACCGCTTCGACCGACAACGCGAACGTGCACTGATCGCTGGCGTCGAGCGCGCCGACGCCGATCAGCTTGCGCGCGATTTCTTCACCGCGCCCGTTGCGGATCGTCACGACGACCGTGTATTCCCAGGGATCGGCATCCGCCGGGTGGCGAATGCCGCCTTCGATACGCAGCGGCGTGATCGCGGGCGCCGGCGCGGCGTCGCCCCCGGCGTCGAAACGAAGGTAGTGCCGGCAGGCCGGACATACGCCCGAGCTCTCGAGGATCGTCTCCCGGCAGTGCGGACAGGCGCGCGTCGCGCCGGGCGTGCCCGGGCGTGCGCCCGTCATCGAGGCGGCCGAGCCGCGCCAACGGCGAGCGCGCGGCCGCGATCACCCATGCTTGCCGACCTTCGCACCGCCCTTGCCGTCGTCCCAGCCGAACTCGGCCTGGCCGCGCAGCCGCGCGCCGGCGGCGACCGTAAGCGAGCCCGCCTTGACGTCGCCGATGATCACGCCGCTGTGCTGCAGATCGACCAGCGTGGCCTGCTCGACGTTGCCTTCCAGTTCGCCGGCGATCGTCACCTTGTCGGCGCGCACGCCACCGGTGAGCTTCGCGCCGGCATCGATGGTCAGATCGCCCTGCACGTTGACGTCGCCCTTGAACTTGCCCGCGATGCGCACGCTGCCGCCGCCTTCGATCTTGCCTTCGATCGTGATGTCGGCGGCGATCAGCGACTCCTTGCGCGGCGCCGCGTGCTCTGCGCGCGCCGTCGGCGCAGGCGTCGCGGCGGGCGCCGGGTTCGCGGCAGGCTCGGGTCGCGGAGGCGGCTCGTAGCGGGTCGGTTGCTCGGGGGCGGGCGTGGGGTTCACCCGGGCGGCGGTGTTGTCTTTCCAGATGGCCATCGTAGGGACCTATCGCGGGTCGTTGGGGATTGCAGGCTAGCGCTAAATGGGGGCGTTAGGCAACCGGTTTTTGGCTTTTTGATGCTATCGTCATGGCCGCCGCGCTGCCGCTTTGCCGAATGGCAACAGGGATCGGCCGTTCCGCCCGGCCCGCGCCGTTCGCAGGCCGTCTACTGCACGGCATGCACCCTGACCGGGCGCTCGAAGCCCTTCAGTGAAACTTCTCCCAGGTCCTCGAAATTGAGGCCCTTGCCGAGACACAGCTCGGCCACGGCGTTCGACACGAGGCTTTGCTGCGGCTGTGCGTGCGAACAGAGCCGCGCGGCAAGCTGGACCGTCGATCCGAACAGATCGGTATGATTTTCGACCGGTTCGCCTGCTGCGGCACCGATTCGTACACGCACCTGTACTTCCGTCACCGCCTGCGCATGCTCGGCCAGCGCGCGCTGGATGCGCACCGCGCAGCGCACCGCGGAAACCGTCGACAGGAAGCACGCCATGATCCCGTCGCCCGTGTGCTTGACCTCGCGCCCGCCGAGGGCTGCGAGCGCATCGCGCACGATCGTGTCGTGAACGTCGAGAAACGCCATCGCGGCCTCGTCGCCGAGGCGTTGCGTCAACGCCGTCGAATCGACGATGTCGGTGAACATGACCGTGCGGATGCCGGGATCGCGATCGTTGGCGGTGCCGCCCGGGACGAGCGCCGCGCCCGCCGGATTCACTTCGCTGCCGCCAAGGAAACCGTCGGCTATCTCGGGCTCGACTTCGATGATCTTGGATGCAACGAGCCCGTGCGCTTCGCGGTGTACCCGGGCGGCGAATTCGGCACTCGGCGCGCTGCACAGGCAGAAGATCTTGCCGCGGCTCTCGTTGAACCAGTACTTGTGGTACACGACGCCGTACTTCTCCTGCGTCTGCACGTCGGCGACGTGGGCGCGGGCGACGTCTTCCGCGGTGGCTCCGTGAACCTCATGGATGTCCATGTACATCGGCATGGCGACCTCGCTCGACGCTGGATGAACTCGACGCCGCGCAACGCTACACGTTCGCCCTCCGGAGCGCAATGCGAATCGCGCCTCCGAGGAAAACGCGACGCGGGCGTTGGTTCGACGTTCAAAATTCGCCCGGCGCGCACTGCAGGCACACGAATCCCTGCGCGCGCCACATCTCGACGACGCTGCTTCTGTCCTCGACGATGAACAGCACGCGCGTGCGGTCGATGTCCGCGAGCATTTCACGCTTGGCGATCGTATCGCTGCGCCGGTCTCCGTCACGGCGCAGCCGCAGCTCGTCGTAGCCGACGCCTTCGCGCGCAAGCCACGCCACCGTGTCGCTCCGGTATCGCTCGGGACGACCCGAGCACAGCACGACGCGCACGCCCGCGTCGTGGAGCAGATTGCAGAGCCGCACGATGGAAGCGATGGCCTTGTCCTGCGCCATCGCGGCGAAAAATGCGTTCCAGTTCTTCGGTTTTGCACGAACGTGATGCAGCCGCTCGGACACGTCGGCGAGCGTGCCGTCGATATCGAAGACAGCGATTTCATCCGTCATCTGCGTGGCTCGCGCAGCGTTGGTGCATCGCGGAACTTCGCGGCGACGATCCGGGTCGCACCTGCTCGCCGGCGCCGACAGGCGTCGTGCGATCGCCGCGCGCGAATTCTCGACATCACCGTCGGCGTCGGGTCGCCCGTGCAAGACAACCGCTGGTGCGCAAGGCGCGTCATGCAGCGGCATCGACAGCAATGCAACACGTCACGAAAGAGGAATGGGCAATGGATCGCAATCAGCAACGGCAAGGCGGTGGACAAGCGAATTATGGCGCCGATCGATCGCAATCGCGCGCTTCCCGGCAACAAGGCGGACCCTCGTACGGCGGCACCCAGCAGTCGCAGCAAGGCGGCACCCGGCAGTCGCAGCAAGGCGGCACCCAGCAGTCGCAGCAAGGCGCCGCGCAGCACGCGTTCGGTGCGCAGCAGTTCCACAGCATGGCGGAAGTCGCGTTGCGCGGCACTGCGCTGCTGTGGGATCTGCAGATGGAGACCGCGCGCAACATGTGGCGAACGCAGGCGCGCACGGCGGCGATGCTCGGCATTCCCGACTGTTCGGCGCTGTTCCAGATCGGCGACGATCGCGCACGACGCCTGTTCACGACGAGCACCGAACAGATACTGAGCTCGGCGCGACAGGCGCGCGAGACCGTCGTCGAAATGCAGCGGCAGATGGGCCGCCTCGCCGAGCAGCAGACGATCGGACTCACCGAGGAGGTGCGCGATCAGATCGAGCAGATCGGCCGTCACACCGAGCAGGGGCTGCAGCAGATCAGGGAGATCGCCGCGTCCGAAGCCGATCACGTCGAACGCTTCGTCGACTCGGCGATCGAGGATAACGACGAGCGCGCGCAACAGCAGGCGCAGCAACGCGGGCAATCCAATGCGATGGGCGCCGAATCCGCGGCCAACATGGAGGATGTGCAGGCACGAGGCGAAACGGGCGCAGCCACCGCGAACGGCGCGCAGAATCCGACGTGGGAATCCGACAACGCCGGCACCGGCGCGGCGAACGAAGGAGCATCGAACCGCGAAACGCGCCGCAACGAGGAGCGTTCGCGCGCGCGCCGCTGAGCCACACCGCGCACGTAGGGCTCGCGGCGGCCGCGAGCCCTACGCGGCGCTGGTTTCGACCTCCGTGGGCGCCGTCGTGGCTGAGGATGCGCGCTGCGTGAGCGGCAAGCGCACCGTGAAGCGGGTGCCGCGGCCGATCTCGCTTTCCACGTCGATGCGTCCGCCGTGCTTGCGCACGATCGAATGTGAAACCGACAGGCCGAGGCCGGTGCCCTCGCCGACCGGCTTTGTCGTGAAGAACGGGTCGAAGATGCGGTTCAGGTTCTCGGGCGCGATGCCGCAGCCGGTGTCTGCAACGCAGATCCATGCCTCGTCGCGGTCGGCGCCGGTCGACAGCGTGATCGTCCCGTTGGCGCCGATCGATTGTCCGGCGTTGACGAGCAGGTTCAGGAACACCTGGTTGATCCGCGACGGCATGCACTCGATCTCGGCGAGTGCGCCGTAGTCGCGCACGATGTGCGCCTTGTACTTGAGCTCGTTGCGCACGATGTTGAGCGTCCGGTCGAGCGCCGCGTGAACGTCGATTGCCTGCCACAGCTCTTCGGCGCCGCCGCGCGAGAAATCGCGCAGGTCGAGAACGATACGCTTCACGCGCAGCAGTCCGTCCCGCGATTCGGCGACGAGGTCGGCCGTGTCGCGGCGCAGGAATGCGAAGTCGATTTCGCCGCGCAGCCGGCGCGCCGCCGCCAGGGCTTCGTTGTCGTCGTCGAGCGCCGCATCGGCGTCGATGTAGGCGCCGAGGAGGTCGAACAGCCGTGACAGGTACGATTCGAGCGAGCCCAGGTTCGACAAAGCGAACGCGAGCGGATTGTTGATCTCGTGCGCGACGCCGGCCGCCATCTGGCCGATCGATGCGAGCTTCTCCGACTGGATCACCTGGTTCTGCGCATCCTCGAGCATGCCGTTGATCCGCTGCATCGTCGCATTCAGCGTGGAAAGCTCGAGAATGCGGTTGTCGCGCTCGACGTGCATCCGATGGTTCGCCATGACGAGTGCAAGCAGGCTGGTCAGCGCCTGACCCTGGTCGAGGTCGTCCACCGTATAGCGCGGGCTCGTCTCGGCGCGGTTGACCGCCACGGCGCCGATCGTTCGTTCCGCGACGCGCAGCGGCCAGCACATCGCCGAATGCGTCGAACGCTGCCGCTCGGCCGACGCGCGAAGCGGCAGGCCGGTCTGCGCGGCGTCGCCGTTGACGAGCACCGGCTGCCCGGTGGCCACGACGTGCCCGAAGACGCCGGTTCCCCGAGGCAACGGCTTGCCGATCAGGCCGATCGGCAGGTCGGTGCCCGCGGCGAGCTCGAGCTGGTCCACCGTGCCATCGACGATGAGCGCGATCGATCCGCTCTCGGCGTCGAAGCCGCGCACGATGTGCTCGAGGATCTCCTGGCGCACCTGCTGCGGATGCGCGCCGTTCGCCGCTTTCTGACCCAGTTCGTACAGCGCGCAGATCCACCCGAGATCGGTGATCCGGCCGCCGGAACGGGCCGTTTCGTGGTCCGGGGTCAACGGACGCTGCACATCATCGGGTGCGATGGTCGTCACTCCTCGAGCAGCACGCCGCCGTCTTCGGTCCAGCGCACCTTCGTGATGCCGGGCGACTCGCGCTCGAGCCGTTCGAGCTCGATCTTCTGGCGCAGGATCACATTGCGTTGCGCGCGTACCTCGTCGGCGAGAACGCGGTTCTCGAGCAGGAGTCCGCGGTGGGCGAGCACTTCGAGGATCGTCGCCTTGAGGTCGGGATCGGACCAGGGCTTGCTCACGAACCTGAAGATGCCGGCATGGTTCACGGCACGCACGATGCCGTCGATGTCCGAGCACGCGCTCATGATGATGCGCGCCGCGTCGGGATGCCGCTCCCTCACCAGCGCGAGAAACGCCGCGCCGTCCATCTGCGGCATCCGGTAATCGGAGATCACGATGTCGACGGCATGATCGCCGAGATAATGCAGCGCGTCGTGTGGCGACGTGAACGTGGCGATCTTCGGATCGGGGATCGGCGGCGCAATCGCTCCGTTCTGGCACAAGCGCCGGATGGCGCTCAGCACGTTCGGCTCGTCGTCGACGATCAGCAGGGAAGACATCGATGCTCCTTCATGTTGCCTGGCGATGCGCGCCACGATGCAAGCCGCATGCCATGCACCGCATCGTCGCTTCGCGGAGTCGTCGACTACAGGTTCGGTAGCACGATGCGTCGGCGTCAGAGAAGTCCTACACGCATTGCGGATGCGACCGATAGCAGCTCGGTGCCCGGTCCGATGTACACGTGGCCGCGCAGTCGATGAAATTGCGCTGTCGCCCGCGATGCTGGCCAGCGGGCATGCCCACCGCCCGCATCGCCGACCGTGCCGTCGATCCCTCCTTGCCTGTCTCTCGCCGCGGCGGCGTTGTGCGCGGCGCTCACCGCGACATCGGCGTTCGCCGCGGACATTAAGCAGACCGTGTGCACGATCACCGTCAACTCGTCGGACGAAAAGCGCGCGTTCGAGCGCTTTCTGCCGCGCGGGAGATTCGAATTCGTCGAGCTCGTCGAGCGCGGCCGGCCTGATTGGCTCGAATCGGCGCGGCGCAAGGGCATACGCTGCGACATCCTGATCATCTCCGGCCATTACGACGGCGGCGATTACGCGGGAGGCAACGAATTCTTCTCCGAGCACGTCGATTCGCGCGAGTACCTGCCGGTCGACGAAATGGAGCGCGTCGCCTGCAGCAATCCCGACGACGGGTTGTTCTCGCATCTCAAGGCGGTCTACCTGTTCGGCTGCAACACATTGAATCCCGTCGCGCTGCGCAGCGCGCCCGAGGAAATTGCGCGCACGCTCGTGCAGTCGGGTCATCTGCCGGCCGAGGCCGATCGGCTGGCGCGCGCGATGAGTCCGCGCTTCGCGGACAGCAGCCGCGACCGCATGCGGCACATCTTTCGCAACGTTCCCGCCATCTACGGTTTTTCATCGGTCGCCCCGCTCGGTCCACTGGCGGCGAGCTACCTGGATCGCTATTTCCAGGCGGGCGGCGCACACGAGCTCGCAGCAGGCCGGCCGAGTCCGAAGCTGCTCGCGTACTTCCCCGGCCACTCGCTCACATTGACACGCGGGTCGACCGACGCCGATGCCGACGCCGGATTCCGCCGCGACACCTGCCAATTCCTCGACGACCGGATCTCGCCGGTGCGCCGAGCGCAATTCGTGCATGCGCTGCTCGGTCGCGACATGGCGGAAGTGCGGCTGTTCCTCGACCGGCTCGAGCGTTACGCGGCGTCGCTTGCGAAGGTCCGCGAGGCAACCCCCGCGCTGAACGGCGAGTTGGAGGCGATCGCCACGGATCAGCCGGCACGCGAGCGCTACCTCGCGTTCATGCGCGCAACGGACGATGCGCCGCTGCGGCTGCGGATGATCGATCTCGCCGTCGACTTCCGCTGGCTCTCGGCCGATGCACGGCTCGCCGAGCTGACGCACATGATCGGCGCCCGCTATGCGCGTCAGACGCTCACGGCGGCCGATGTCGATTTTGTCTGCCGGCTCAACGGCAATCGCGCGCTCGACGCTGCCCGCGCCACGCTCCCGGCGGCGATCGATGCCGGCCACGCCGCGGTCCTCGCCTGTCTTGGCGATACCGATCAGCGACAGCGCGTGCTGCAAGCGCTGACCAGCCCGCACGACGCGGACGTGCAGATCGCGCAAGCCTATCTGCAATATCGGCCGATCGCCGACGTGGCCGAGTTGCGCGGCGTCGCGAGCGCAATCGCGCAGATGAGCGATGTCAACGCGCAGGTGCGCGCGATCGACACGCTCGCCGATCATCGCGTTTCCGACCCGCAGGCGCTCGGCGAGCTTGCCCGTCTTTTCCCGGTCGCGCGGACGATCGACGTGCAGCGCGCCATCGCCGGCGTGCTGATTCGCGCCGATTACGAGGGCGTGGACGCTCCGGAACTCGCCCGGACGCTGCGCGAGCACCGGTTCAAGTCGCGCGACGGTCGCGACCTGATCGACGTGCTGATCCGACGCCTCGAAGCCGCCGCCTGACCGGCGGTGGCGGCTGACCACGCTTCCGGCCCTTCCGATCGGCCGGCCTGCCGTGCAATACTTCGCCGCTCGCAAGGCAGCGCCCACGCTTGCGGCTTTCGCCGCGGCGTCGGCCCGGACCGCGCAGAGCGCGGGCCGGAACACCCTGCGACCTTCATCGACGCAGGTATTGCACGTTCATGCTCCTTTCCCGCAGGTTTCTCCTCGCGGCCGCGCTGCTTGCGGCGTTTTCGTATCACGACGTGCTCGCCGCCCGCAAGACCGTCTGCACCATCACCGTCAACTCGGCTGACGAGCGCGAGGCCTTTCGCCGCTATCTGCCGGCGGACCAGTACGACTTCGTCGAGCTCGTCGAACGCGGGCGCCCCGACTGGCTCGCTTCCGCGTGCCGGCAGCAGGTTCGCTGCGACGTGCTGCTCATTTCCGGACACTTCGACGGCGGCGACGAGTTCTATTCCGACCGCGTGGATGCGCGCGAATCGCTGCCGGTCGACGAGATGGAGCGGGCCTCGTGCAGCGACTCGTGCCCGGGCCTCTTTTCGCAGCTGAAGGAGGTGTACCTGTTCGGCTGCAACACGCTGAACGCGGAGAAGCTGTCGAGCACGTCGGCCGACGTGACGCGTGCGCTGCTCCGCTCGGGTCATTCGCCAGCCGATGCCGAGCGCGTCGCGCAGCTCCTCGACGCGCGCCACGCCGACAGCAACCGCGACAAGATGCGGATGATCTTCAAGGACGTTCCGGTCATCTACGGCTTCTCGTCGAAGGCGCCGCTCGGTGCGAAAGCGGGCCCGATGCTCGAGCGCTACTTCAAGTCGGGGGCGGCTTCGATCGGCAGCGGCCGCCCGAGCGAGAAATTGCTGGGCCTCTTCACCGGGAGCTCGATGACGGTGGCAAGCGGCAGTACCGACAGCGACCCGCAGGCGAGCTATCGGCGCGACATGTGCCAGTTCGTCGACGATCGCCTTTCGCCGGCGCAGCGCGTGGCGTTCGTGCATTCGCTCCTCGGTCGCGACGTCACAGAGGTGCGCGCGTTTCTCGATCCGCTCGAAAAGTACACGGCGTCGCTGACACCGGTCGATCGCGCGGACGCCGCCGTGTCGAAAGGGCTGGCAGAAATTGCGGCGGATGCGCACGCCAGCGAGCGTTGGCTGGCGTTCGCGCGCGACACCGACGAGCCGGCGGTGCGCGCGCGGATGATCGGACTCGCGGGGCGTTTCGGCTGGCTTTCGCCGTCGTCGATGCAGGCGGAGCTCGCGCGGCTCGTGCACGACCTGTATGCAAAGAACGAAGTCGGCAACGCAGACGTCGAGCTCGTGTGCACGCTCAACGGCGACCACGTGCTCGATTCGGCGCTCGCCGGCATCGCACCCGCCGCCGCGAGCAGCGACATCGCGCACGCCGCGCTCCTCGCGTGTGCGGGCAGCGCCGGCGCGCGTGCGCAGCTCATCGACGCATTGACGAGCGGCCGAGATCGCGACGTGGCACTTGCGCAGGTTTATCTCAAGCATCATCCGATCGCCGACGTCGGCGATTTCCGCGCGGTCGCGTTGCGCATCGCGCGGATGAACGATGTCGACGCACAGGTCCGCGCGCTCGACACGCTCGCCGAGCATCGCGTCTCCGACCGGGAGAGTCTCGAATCATTGGCGCGGCTCTTCCCGGTGGCAAAAACCGTCAACGTGCAGCGCGCCATTGCCGGCATACTTATCCGGTCCGACTACGAAGCGATCGCAAAGCCGGAGCTCGTGCGTGCGCTGCGCGAGAAGCGGCTCAAATCGCCCGACGGACAGGACCTGATCGACGTGCTGATTCGCCGCATGCAAGCGTCGCTGTCGCGCGCGGCGTAATTCGTTGCCACGGCGAAGCGAAGTCCGAACTCGAACCGATGTCACGAGGAGCACCCATGAAACTCTATTACCACCCGGCATCGACGACGTGCCGCCCGATCATGTTGTTCGCCGCCGAAAGCGGTATCCATCTCGACTTCCAGCTCGTCGACATCTTCACCGGCGAGCAGTACAAGGAAGCATTCACCGCGGTCAATCCGAATCACATGGTGCCGGTGCTCGAGGACGGAGATTTCCGTCTCACCGAAAGTTCGGCGATCCTCAAATACCTCGCCGACACCGTCGACTCGCCGGCGTATCCGAAGCCGCTACGCGCGCGGGCACGCGTCAACGAACGGATGGACTGGGTCAACACGCAGGTGAGCCGCGACTTCACGTATGGCTTCGTCTACCCGCAGTTGCTGCCGGTGTTCAAGCGCGCCGATGCCGCGGTACAGGCGGCGACGCTGGCCTGGGGCCGCGAGCGTGCACGCGCCTGGATGAAGGTGCTGGACGAGCACGTTCTGGGCGCTGACAGCCGCTATCTTTGCGGCGATGCGATCACGATCGCCGATTACTTCGCAGCGCCGTTCATCGCGCTCGGCGAGGCCATTCGCTGCGACTACTCGGCGTACCCGAACGTGTGTCGCTGGCTTTCCGCGATGAAGGCGCTGCCGAGCTGGCGCAAGGCGAACGAGGCGATCGACGGCTTCGCGGCGTCGCTCAAGGACACGCAGTTCGAGACGCTTTGAGATGACATCTCGAGCGCAGCCGGTGCTCGCGCATCACGACGCGCTGGCGGCGCTCGAGATCGTCAGGCGTGCGGTGGAAGCGAAGGGCAGGGCCGCCGCCGTCGCCATTGCCGACGCGCACGGCGAGCTGGTCGCGTTCGTGCGCTGCGACGGCGCACTGATCGCTTCCGGCACACTCGCAATCAACAAGGCGTTTACCGCGGCAAGGCTCAACCGGCCGACGCGCCTGCTGGGCGAGACGCTTCGCGCGAAGGGGACCGATATCGCGTTCTACGGCGATCCGCGCTACGTCGGATTCCCCGGCGGGCTCCCGGTGCGAATCGACGGCGTCGTCGCCGGGGCGGTCGCCGTAAGCGGCCTGTCGGATGACGAGGACGAGACGCTTGCGGGTTTTGCCGTCGCCTATCTCGAAGGCCGCGCGCCGGCGTCAATCAGCGTCTGAAAGCTGCCGTTCCCAAAGCGTCGTCGTCCCCGCGAAGGCGGGGACCCAGTGGCGCGTTCGAGCGAAAGACGCTGGGTTTTCGCTTCCGCGGGAACGACGGAGCGCACGTTCGGGCGTTCGAGCGAAAGACGCTGGGTTCCCGCTTCCGCGGGAAGGACGGAGCGCAAGTTCGGGCAAAGACGCTGGGTCGCGAGCGTCGTCGTCCCCGCGAAGGCGGGGACCCAGTGGCGCG
>Ga0207657_10002391_pt1 | contig 20291 bp, 21 predicted proteins | sample KBSC33metaG_FD_184316 | JGI IMG/M metagenome (GOLD analysis project Ga0207657, IMG submission 184316) | Corn rhizosphere microbial communities from Kellogg Biological Station, Michigan, USA - KBS C3-3 metaG (SPAdes) (version 2) | ecosystem: Host-associated > Plants > Roots > Rhizosphere > Soil ... | reverse complement strand
GAGCCAGTTCACCAAGCCGTAGTCGTGGCCGAACATCTGCGTGAAGATCAGCGCCACCGCGACGAGCGACGTCACCTGCGGCAGCAGGATCGCCATGCGAAAGAACGTCCGCACGCGCACCTTGGTGTTGAGCACGTGCGCGATGACGAGCGCGAGCGCGAGCTGCGGCACCGTCGAGAGGAACCAGATCCCGAACGTGTTCCCGACCGCGTTCCAGAAGTAGGAGTCGTGGATCAGGAGCGCGTAGTTGTGCAGCCCGATGAAGTTCGCAACCGGGTTGAGCAGGTTCCGGTTCGTGAGCGAGACGTACGCGGTGTACGCGAGCGGGAAGAGCCCGAAGATGCCGAAGACGACGAAGAACGGCGCGACGTAGAGGTACGGCGACGCCTTCGCGTCGAGCCGGCGAAGCCGCGACCGACGCGTCGCGCGCGGCGTCTCGACGGGACCGCTCGTGGTGTTGGCTTCCATCAGGTCGTGGTGATGCTCGCAGGCCGGGCCGCGGAGGGTTGGCGCGGCCCGGCCTGCGGAGCTCTCCGTCAGCCGGAGCTGTTCTGGACGTCCTTGAGGAACTGCTTCCAGGCCGCTGCTGCGGACTGCTTGTGCTGCTCGACGCGTTGGATCGCGTTCGAGGCAGCCGTCTGGAAGTCACCCTGGTGCGGGCCGAGAACCTGCGGCGTCAGCTTCAGCGCCGAGTTGGCGAAGATCGAGCCGACGGGCGCGTTGCTGAAGAACGGGTTCTTGAACGTCTGCACCGACTTGCTCTTCAGCACCGGCACCTCACTCGGGAGGTTGCCCGTGTGCAGGAAGACGTACAGCTCGGAGGCCGGCGAGGTGAGGAACTTCACCAGGTCGGCTGCCTCCGCCGGATGCTGCGACTGCTTCGTGACCGTCAGGAACGAGCCGCCCCAGCTGCCGCCGCCGCCCGGAACGTCGGCGATGTTCCACTTGCCCTTCGTCGCCGGCGCCTGGCCCTGGATGTATCCCATCATCCAGGCGGGGCACGTGACGGTTGCGAACGTCCCCTTCTTGAAGCCGGTGTTCCAGTCGTTGCTGAACGCGCTCAGCCCGAGGTCCTGACCGGAGGAGATCGCCTGCATCGTGAGGTTCCACGCGGCCTTCACCTTCGGGTTGGTCGAGGCGATCACCTTGCCGCCCGCCGTGTAGTACGCCGGGTTGGCCTGCGCGATGATCGCGTTGTAGAGGTTCGAGCCGGAGTCGATGAACTTGACGCCCTTGGGCGCCTTCGCCTGGAACTTGCTGCCGACCGCGAGGAACTGCTGCCACGTCGGCCACATCTTCCCGAGCGCGGCCGGGGTCGTCGGGAGGCCTGCCTTCTTGAACAGGTCGGTCCGGTAACAGATGCCGAGGCTGCCGACATCCGTTCCGAGGCCGATCACCGCGTGGTTGCTCGACACGGCCTGGTTGTACTTCCAGGCCGGATAGCGGCTCTTGAGCGCGGAAGCTCCGTACTGACGGAGATCGACGAAGTTCTGAGGCTGCGCCGCGAACTGTGCGATGAACCCGACCTCGACCGCTTCGATGTCGTCCGCGCCGGCACCCGTCGCAAGATGCTGCGCGAGCGCGGTGTGGTGCGGTGCGTAGTCCTCGGTGTCCTCCTTGATGGTGATGCCGGGGTGCGCCGCCATGTACTGCGCGTACAGATCCTTGTAGCCAAAGTCGCCGAAGACGTCGACCGTCAGCGTGATGCTGTCGTGCGACTTGGATTGCGCCGTGCCGGCCGTGACGGCCGCGCCGACGATCGATACGAGCACGACGGCGGCGACGATCGTCTTGCGATCCCGCCACCCGTGTGTCCTCTTGCTCGGCATTACTCCTCCTCTCGAGAAATCGATGGGTGAGGCGAGGGTTTGTGTTACGTCACCTCCTTGCCGGCGCCGCACGACCGTCGCACGATCAGCTCGACCGGCAGCGTCAAGGCGGCGAGCGCCCGGTCCGGGTGCTCGATCTGTTCGATCAGCGCCTGACCTGCCGCGAGACCGAGACCGGTGCGGTCCTGCCGAATCGTCGTCAAGGGTGGATCGATGAAAGGCGCGAGCTGCATGTCGTCGAAGCCGACGAGCGCGACATCCTCGGGAACGCGCAGCCCGGCACTGCGAACGGCTTCGATCGCGCCGACGGCCATCATGTCGGCGGCGACGAACACGGCCGTCGGCGGCTCCGGCAATGCGAGCAGCGCATGCATCGCCGCCTCGCCGCTCTCCCGGTAGAAGTCGCCGGCCTGCTCGTACCCGGGCCGAGCCTCGAGCCCGAGCGCCTGGAGCTCCGCGCGATACCCGAGCAAACGATCCGCTCCCGGCCGGCTCACTGCCGCGCCCGTGATCGTCGCGATGCGCGTGTGACCGAGCGCATGCAGGTGCCGAACCGCGAGCCGCGCGCCGCCGACGTTGTCGGAGGCGACCCAGCTCGCGTGTGGGCCCGCGATGTCGAGGTCGACGCCGATCACCGGCGTCTGCGACTCGACGAGGCGCCCGACCTCCGGATCGTCGCGATCGACGCCCATCAGCACGACGCCGTCGACGCGATGGTGGCGCGCCCGCCGGAAATACGAGTGCGGCGCGCTCTGGCTCGCGCCCGGCTGCTCGGTCGCGAAGAGGAGCACGTCGTAGCCCTCTGAGCCGATCGCGTGCTTCACGCCCACGAGCACGTCCTGGAAGAACGGGTGGCCGATGTCCGGGTGCTCGAACCCCGTGAAGAGGACGACGCCGATCAGCTGCGACCGTTGGCGGACGAGGGTGCGGGCTGCGGCGCTCGGCGCGTAATCGAGCCTCTTGGCGGCGTCGAGCACCCGCTGTCGGGTGGTGGCGCTGACGTCTCCGTAGTCGTTGAAGACCCTCGAGACGGTCGAGACCGAGACGCCGCTCAGCCGTGCTACTTCGCGAATGCCCGTATGTGCCTCCGTTCCGAAAACGTTTTCGGAACCTTAAATCCTTCGGTTAGGCAAAGTCAAGCCGGATTTTCCCGATTCCCGCGGAAACGTTCTCGGGCCGACGCCACCGAGCCTGCAACGCGGATGCAAGTTCCGCAGCCGGGCGCGGTCTTTGCAAAGGCCGACGACAACCTCCTACGCCCACGGGGAGACACCTGATGCGGGAACGGCTTGCGATCGTGTTCATGACGCTCAACGTCATGGCGACGCTCATCCTCGGTGGAGCGATCGCGTACGACTTCGCGCATCGAGGCGGCACCGCGACGGTGCAGCCGACCGCAGGCGCGGTCGCCGGGCAGTCGTACGTCGCCGCCCCCGCCGGATCGAACACGGCGACGCCGAGCGGCGGAGCGACGCCGAGCAGCGGCTCGTCGGCCCCGGCACCGGCGGCGTCGAGTAGCAGCACGCCCTCGAGCGCGCACGTCGCGAGCCGCGGCGCAACGCCTGCCGCCCACACGGGCGCAGGCGGGAAGGCAGGCGGGAAGGCGAGCCCGGCCGCGAACGGTTCCGGCGGCAAAGGCGCCGCGCCCGCCGCCCCGACGAGCACGACGCAGAGCCCGCAGCAAGGCGTGAACCACGGCGTCATCACCGTCGGCGGCATCTACGACGAGACGGGCCCGATCGACGCGACGGTCGAGCGCGACACCGTCCGCTCGTACTTCAACCTCGTCAACTCGCAGGGCGGAGTCAACGGGTACAAGTTCCAGCTGATCGACTGCGACTCGAAGTACGACCCGTCGTCGGCGCATCAATGCGCGCAGAAGCTGATCAGCCAGGGCGTGCTCGCGATCGTGGGCTGGCTGTCGCTCTCCGGCGAGCAGAACGAGACCACCTACCTCACCCAGCAGGGCGTCCCCGTGATCGGCGGGCTCGGAGTGCCGTCGGAGTTCCAGTCGCCGCTGTCGTACCCGACGACGCCGAGCCTCATCACGGAAGGGACCGCGCTCGGCACGCATGCCGGACAGATCCATCTCAAGAAGCCCGGCGTCATCTTCCTCAACGCCAACTTCATCGCGCCGGTGGAGCAGTCGTTCCTGAACGCAATGAAGGCGCAGGGGATCCAGCCGGTCGACGTCGAGACGGTCGACGCGACGAAGGCCGACTACTCGGACATCGTGCTCAAGTTCCAGACGAGCGGCGCGCAGTCGGTCGCCGCGTTCGTCGACCCGTTCTCGTACGCACGGCTGTTCCAGGCGATGGAACGCCAGAACTTCCACGTGCCGTTCCTCGGCGGAGGACTGGACAAGGCGTCGGCCAACCGGCAGTACGGCAGCGCGGTCGTCGGCGCCGACTCGGCGACGCCGGTGCTCGAGTACCTCGATCACCAGAACACGCCGGCGATCGCGCAATACCTCAACACCGTGCACACGTACTTCCCCGGTCAGTACCAGGCGCTCGACTCCTACACCACCTACCAGTGGCTGGCCGCCGAGGTGTTCGTGCAAGCGGTCAAGAGCATCGGCAACGCGCCTGTGACGCGCGACAGCCTCGTCAACGCGCTGAACGGCATGCGCAACTTCGACGACGGCGGCATCACGACGCCGATCTCCTACGGGTCGGGCAACCACGACCCGTTGAAGTGCCTCCAGTGGCTGCACAACTTCAACGGCCAGTGGCGGACCACGTCCGGCTGGAACTGCTTCGGATGAACGTCGCCGCGAACTGGAACCTGTTTCCGGGCTACACCGTCATCGGGATAACGCTCGGGGGCATCTACGCCCTCGCGGCGATCGGCCTGGTCCTCATCTACCGCGTCTCGGGCGTGCTCAACTTCGCCCAGGGCGCGGTGTCGATGTTCAGCGCCTTCGTCGCCTATCAGGTCTCCACCGTCATGGGCGCGCCGGCGGCGATCGGGCTGCTTGCCGCGATCGTCGCCGGCGGGGCGGTGGGCTACGTCATCGAGCGCTTCACGATTCGCCCGCTGGCCGGGCGCTCCGCACTGAGCAAAGTGGTCGTGACGATCGGGTGGCTGCTCGTGCTCCAGACGTCCGCGGGCTTGATCTGGGGACAGACCGCGTACCACCGGCCGGTTCAGCTCGCGTCGATCCAGGGCTTCACGTTCCCCGGCACGTCGGTCGTCGTCGGGTGGGACGAGTTCACGACGATCGTCGTCGCCCTCGGGCTCGCATTCGGGACCGCCGCAGTGCTTCGCTGGACGACGTTCGGCACGTCGATGCGCGCGGTCGCCGACGACCCCGACGCAGCTCGGCTGTGGGGGATCGACGTCAACCGCGTCATGGCCGTGTCGTGGGTCGCGGGCTCCGCCATGGGGGCGATCGCGGGAGTCCTGATCACGCCGCGCATCAACTTCGACCCGATCTCGCTGACGATCGTCGTCATCGACGCGTTCACCGCGGCCCTCATCGGCCGGCTCACGAGCCTGCCGTGGACCGTGGTCGGCGCGATGTTCCTCGGCCTCGCCGAGACGTACCCGCGCATCTTCTCGTCGAACGCCGGCGCCGGAGACGCGGTGGCGTTCGGGCTCGTCCTCCTGACGCTGGCCGTCCTCTTCCGCCCCGGCGCCCGCCTCAGGCAGCGCATCTCCGCCGCCGCACGGGAGTACGCGCCGGTCCCCGCGAGCGACAATCCTCCGGTCCGCCGCGCGGTCGTGGCCGCGGCGATCGGGCTCGGGATCGTCGCCCCGCTGCTCCTCTCGAGCTACTACCGGTCGCTCGCGGCGTACTCGCTGATCGTCGGGTTGATCGTGCTGTCGCTCGTCGTCCTCACCGGGCTCGTCGGCCAGGTCTCGTTCTGTCAGTACTCGTTCGCCGCGATCGGCGCCTTCACCGTCGGCTCGCTCGTCGGCGGCCACGGCTGGAGCTTCTGGCCGGCGCTCGTGCTCGGCGTCGTGTGCTCGGTCGTCGTCGGCGTGCTCGTCGGGATCCCGGCGCTGCGGCTCTCGGGCCTCTTCCTCGCGATCCTGACGATCGCGGTCGCGTTGTTCTTCGACAAGTTCCTGCTCGCGCCGGGGACGTGGGACTCGTTCTCGGGCGGCGTCTCGTCGTGGACGGTCGGACGCCCGAGCTTCCTCGGCATCTCCCTCGCCGGCGCCTACGCGTTCTATCTCTTCACGCTCGCCGTGTTCCTGCTCGCGGTGCTCGCGGTCTGGAACCTCAGCAGGTCGAAGACCGGACGCGTGCTGCGCGCGATCCGGAACTCGGAGATCGCGGCCGCGACGAGCGGCGTGAACCTGACCGCGTGGAAGCTCGCCGCGTTCGGGGTGTCGGCCGGGCTGGCCGGTCTCGCCGGCTGTCTGCTTGCCGCCGGCATCGGCTCGGTGAGCGCAGGCGCGTACGGGTTCCAGCAGTCGCTGACGGTCGTCGCGATCGCGATCGTGGTCGGTGTCCGTTCCGTGGGCGCGGCCGCGGTCGGCGGGATCTTCCTCATCTTCGGGCCCGAGCTGCTGACCCACACGCCCTTGTCGACGCTCTGGTTCCCGCTCCTCGTCGGGTCGACGCTGATCGTCCAGGTCATCCTCACGCCGCAGGGCGTCGTGCCGGATTGGCAGGAACGGTTCCGGAGGCGGTTCCCACCGGCGCCGCGCTTCCCGAACAGGCCCGAGCCGGCGACCGCGGGCCCGCTGCCCGACCTGGCCGACGCGCCGACGATGGTGAAGGTCTGATGACGCCGCTGTTGCAGGCCGACGGCGTGTGGATGAGCTTCGGCGGCGTCCATGCCCTCTCCGGCGTCTCCTTCACGCTGCGGCAGGGCGAGATCCTCGGGCTGATCGGGCCGAACGGCGCCGGCAAGACGACGCTGTTCAACTGCATCACGGGCGTCGTGCCCGACTACCGCGGCGACATCCGGTACGACGGCCGCGACCTCAGGTACCTCAAGCCGCACCAGCGGGCACGCCTGCGGATCGGGCGGACGTTCCAGAACCTCGAGCTGTTCGACGAGCTCAGCGCACTCGACAACCTCGTGCTCCCGCTCGACGCCTTTTCGAAGCGCGGCGTGATCGGCGATCTGCTGCGGCTACCGGCGACCGTCTACGACGAACGCCGGGCACAGGAGAAGGCGCGCGCGATCCTGCACTTCCTCGATCTCGACACCTGCGCCGACACGCCCGCCGGCGACCTGCCGGTCGGTCTGCAGCGGCGGCTCGAGATCGGACGCGCGCTGTGTCTCGAGCCGCGGCTGCTGCTCCTCGACGAGCCGGGGGCCGGGCTCGATGCGCGGGAGACGGCCGACCTCGCGCGACTGCTCGCGTCGGTGCGCGCGCGCTTCGAGGTCACGATGCTCGTCGTCGACCATGACATGGCGCTGATCATGCGCGTCTGCAATCGCATCTACGTGCTCGACCACGGGCAGATCATCGCCGAGGGCACACCCGAGCAGATTCGCGAGAGCCCGAACGTCGTGCAGGCGTATCTCGGCCAGGCGGTTGCCGCATGACGGCGACTTCGCTGCTCGAGGCACGCGGCCTGCGCACCGGTTACGGGCGGCTCCCCGTCGTGTTCAACGTCGACCTCGAAGTGCGGGAAGGCGAGATCGTCGCGCTGCTCGGCGCGAACGGAGCCGGCAAGACGACGACGCTGCGCGCGCTGTCGGGGATGTTGCCGCTGATGGCGGGGGACGTCGCTCTCGGCGGCACGTCGCTGAAGGGCCGTCCACCGAACGCGATCGCGCGCAACGGCATCGTCCACGTCCCGCAAGGCCGGGGCATCTTCCCGACTCTCCGGGTCGACGAGACGTTGCGCCTCGCGGGCGCGATGGCGGGGATCCGCCGCTCCGAGGCGGAGTCGCGAATCACGGACGTGTACACGATCTTCGAGCGTCTGTACGAGCGGCGCACGCAGCTCGCAGGGACGTTGTCCGGTGGAGAGCAGCAGATGCTCGCGATCGCCCGCGGGCTGATCATGAAGCCGCGGCTGCTGATGATCGACGAGATGTCGCAAGGGCTTGCACCGACGATCGTGCAGGGCTTGTTCGACATCGTCCGGTCGCTTCCCGGGCAGGGCGTGTCGGTGCTGATCGTCGAGCAGTTCGTCACGCACGCGCTCGCCGTCGCGTCTCGCGCGTACGTGCTCGAGAAGGGTGAGGTGGCCTTCGACGGAACGGCCGCGCAACTCGCGCGCGACGAGGCGTTCGTCAAGGGCAGCTACCTGGGCGACGCCGCGGACGTGGACGACGCGACGGAGCTTCGCATCGACGACACCGCCGACCTGCCGCTGCACGCCGACGGGCTCCTCGAGACGATCGAGGAACGCGCGGCGCAGGAAGGCCGCGATGCGGCAGCCGTCCTCCTCGACCTGCTGCGGGCGGCGATCGACAAACCGGGAGGGGCGTCGTGAAGCGGCCCGTGGCGACGGCAGCGACGGCGGTCCTGATGTTCGCGCTCGGGATGACGCTCGCGGTGTTCGTTGCAGGCGCCGCAGCGGCAAAGGCGCCGAAGAAGACGACGTCGGCGGCGGCGACCACGAGTGATGTCCCGCCGTACACGGCGACGACGCCGTCCTCACCGGGAGACACCTTCTTCGTCGTCAACGGCACGGTGAACGCCGCGAGCGACCACGAGATCCTCGGCACGTCGGCATTCCCGAACTTCACGACGGGCGCCGTCGACAACTACTACTCGATGGCCCACTCGCACGTGGACAACTCGCCGTTCGCCGAGGGAACGGCAAGCCCCGCGGATACCGGCCCGATCGGGCAGACGGCGGCGGCCGGCCAATTCCAGCAGCCGCAATACGCCGACGCGCGCTGGCCGGGCAGCGGCTCCGGCACGGCGGCGTACGGCACGAAGGGCCAGCCGTACGCGGAGGCGGCGGCGGGCGAGTACACCGCGACCGCCGCAGCCTCGGAAGCCACGAACGGATTGAGCGGGCCGGGGCTCGGCGGGAAGAAGGCGCCGGCCCTGCCCGCCGGGTTCGACCTGCGACTCCGGCAGGCGCTTGCGGGCTGGAAATCGAAGTGGCGGGACGCACTCGGCCTGCAGAAGCCGACGCTCCCGAAGAAGCCCGCCCGGCCCACGGTCACGACGCCGATCGGTCCGGTCACGGTCCCGAAGGCCGGCGCGGTCACGGTGCCGAGCCCGAACGTCGCGCCTCCGGCTGCGACCGTCACGACCCCGGTCGCAACCGTCACGACGGCGGCACCGCAGCCGACCGGCGGCGTGGAGCCCGCTCCGCCCGTGACGGTGCCGGGAACGACGTTGCCGTCGCCCACCGCACAGGGTGCGTCGCGGTCGCTGGCAGCGAGACGAACACCGCTGCCGTCGGCGGCGCCCGCAGCGTCGTCGACACCGTCGTCCCCGGACGGCGAGTCGCTGCTCACCTCGTCGACCCACGCGAGCCTCGTTCCGGACCCGACACCGAAGCCCGACGCATGCGCGAGCACGACGAACACCAAGGCGGCCAAGACGACGACGACGAAGGCGGCACCGTGCAAGACCTACGCACTCGTGACGAGCGGAGAGTCGAGCCTCGGACGCGTCAGCCTCGGCGGCGGCCAGATCGTGATCGAGGGCATCCACGTGACGGCGTCGATCACGAACGACGGCACGCCGTCGTACAAGGCGGCGGTGACGGTCGCCTCGGCGACGATCGGCGGCGTCCCGGTGACGATCGACCAGGACGGCGTGCACGTCAGCGGTCAGGGGCAGGGCCTGCCCTACCAGCAGGCGAGCGATTCGCTCAACGGCGCGTTGAAGCAGGCGGGGATCCAGTTGTTCCTCGTCGGCCCCGAGGTCACGAACAACTCGTGCGATCAGTCGGCCGCGGGAAGCGGCGGCAGCACGTCGACTTCGCCGTCGTCGACGACGACGACCGGCTCGAGCGACCAGTTCGGCGCGCCGAGCCCGTGCGGCGGCCAAGGCGGCGGCACGTGCGATCAGTCGGGCACGGGCGCCGGCGCCGGCGGGGTCCCAGGCCTGCCTGCGCCGGCGCCGACGACCTCGACCGATCAGTCGAACACGAGCACGGCGCCGAGCTCGTGCGATCAGAGCTGCGATCAGAGCGGCGCGAGCACGGGGACCGACACGACGACCACGACGACCACGACCGCCCCGACCGCGACCAAGACGACGGCGACGACGACCGATCAGGCGAGCGGGAGCGGCACGACGAGCTCGTGCGGCGGCACCGGCCTACCGAGCACGACGACCGGCTCGTGCGCTGCCCCGCGCACCGGCACCGGCCCGACATCGACCGTCGGCAACCCGGCGGGCGCGACCACGACGACCGACTCGAGCGACCAGCCGACCATGAGCTTCGGCCTGGACGACTCGAGCTCGGGCGAGATGACCGTGACCGCCACCGGGGTGCACGTGGTGTTCACCCAGCCGGTGAGCCAACCGGGCGTTCCCGACCAATACGTCGAGCACATCCTCGGTGAGGTCTTCGTGGACTCGCTCGCGTCCCCGGCCCAGGTCGGCGCGGCCGCAGACCTCGGCTTCTCCTCCACCTCCTCCGCTTACTCCTCCAATTCGGGCTCGCCGTTCGCGGCTCCCTCGTCGGCCTCCTGCGGCGGCGGTGCGCGGTCGGGCAGCGCGTCGGGCGGCAGCGCCTCGTCGGCCGGCGGCGGCTCGTTGGCCGGAGGATCGATCGGCGGGGGCGCTCTCTCGTCCTCAGGAGCCTCGCAGCCCGGCGCGGGCGCGACCGGCGCGTCGCTCCCGGCGATGTTCGCAGCGGCCCTGCGGAAGCCGCTCTGGCTGTTGCTCGCCTACGTGCTGTGGCAGTCGATCGTGATCGGGACCGGCGCGAGCTTGTGGAACTGGCGGAGAGGCGGAGCGTCGTGAGCAGCGTCGGCAGGACCGTGAGCGGCGCAGCCGGCCGGCTGCTCGCGCGGCCGCACGACCGTCGCGAGCCGTACGCCTTCTGCGCCACGGACCGGTTCTGGTTCCGCCCCTCGTACACCGAGGGCAGATGCCCGCTCTGCGGCGAGGTCGCCGCGGGCGGCGCGCCTCCGCTGCCGCGGTCGCGACGGATGGACCGTTCCTCCCTCGGGATGGCAGGGCTCGCGCTCGAGTCGCTCGCGATGCTGGCGCTCGTCCTGTTCATGTACTTCAAGGGATAGGAACAAGCGAGGATCGCGCTTCGTTGATCCAGATATGAGAACACAACGGACCCTGAACCTCGTCGCCGCGACCTGCACGACGTGCGGCGCGACGCACACCATCAACACATCCGCACGGTCGATCGCGATCGACGTGTGCTCGAACTGCCATCCCGCCTATACCGGCCGCGAGCTGACGGTTGCGCGTGGCGGCCGCGTCGAGCGCTTCAACCGGCGGCGCGAGCTCGCCGCGTGACGTACGACCACACGCTCGAGGCGCTCGACGGGAGCACGCTCGACCTCGCAGCTTTTCGCGGACGGCCGACGCTGATCGTGAACGTCGCCTCGCAGTGCGGATTGACGCCGCAGTACGAAGGCCTGCAGAGCCTGTACGAGCAGTACGCCGACCGGGGGCTCAACATCGTGGGCGTGCCGTGCAACCAGTTCGGCGAGCAGGAGCCGGGGTCTCCCGAGGAGATCGCGACGTTCTGCTCGGCGAACTACGGCGTCACGTTTCCGCTCACCGCGAAGCTCGACGTCAACGGCCCGAACCGGCACCCGTTGTACGAGGAGCTGACGGAGACACCGGACGCGGAGGGCAACGCCGGCGACGTGCAGTGGAACTTCGAGAAGTTCCTCGTCTCGTCCGACGGCGAGATCCTCGCGCGCTTCCGTCCGCTGACGGCGCCTCACGATCCCGAGCTGGTCGCGGCGATCGAGAACGCGCTCTAGCCGACGCGCACGACGAAAAACGCGATCGCGATGTACTGGCACGCGAGGGCGACGAGCGTCAGCGCGTGGAAGAGCTCGTGATAGCCGAAGACGGTCGGGAAGAGATCCGGCTTCCGTCGGGCGTAGACGATCGCGCCGGCGCTGTAGGCCAGCCCGCCGGCGCCGAGAAACGCGACAGCCGCGGGGCCGGCCGAACGCTCGAGTTGCGGGAGCGCGAGCACACCGACCCAACCGAGTGTCAGACCGAAGACGGCTGACAGCCACTTCGGCGAGCGCACCCAGCAGAGCTTCGTCAGGATCGCGAGCGCGGCGCCGACCCAGACGACGGCGAGCACGACGCGCTGCAACGTCCCGTGCATGCTGAGCAAGCCGACCGGCGTGTACGTCCCCGCAATCAAGAGATAGATGCCGGCATGGTCGGCGCGTCGCATCCACGGCCGCACGCGCGGCGACCATGTCACGCGGTGGTACAGCGCGCTGACACCGAGCATGACGACCGCCGACGCCGCAAACACTGCGGACGGCGCAACGTCGCGACCGTCGGCAGAGGCGACGAACGCAACCCCGACGGCGAGCGCGACGATGAATCCCGCTTGGTGCAGAGTTCCCCGCAACCGCGGCCGCATGGCGAGCGAAGTCCCGGTCACGCCGCCAGTGTCGCACAGGATTCGCTGCTACCCTCCTGGGGAAGACCGAGCGAGTACCGGATGCGCAGGCGCGCCTCCTCTGCCCGTTCCTGAGCAGTGGAGGAGGTGTATTTCAATGGCAACCGGAACCGTCAAGTGGTTCAACGCCGACAAGGGTTATGGGTTCATCACCCCGGACGACGGCGGCAAGGATCTGTTCGTCCACCACAGCGCGATCGCGGGCGAGGGCTACAAGTCCCTCGACGAGAACGCAAAGGTGGAGTTCGAGGCGGCCGAGGGCGCGAAGGGCCCCGAGGCTCGCAACGTCACGACCACGTCGTAACGAAGGAGAAGGATGGCGACACGGAATCCCCAAACGCAGGCGAAGCGTGCGCGTGAGCTCGCCGTGCGGGAAAAACGAGAACGCAAGCGCGCACGCAAGGCCGAGCTCGCGGAGATGCGCGCCGCCGGCATCGACCCGTACGCGGAAACGGAGCCCGAGTCGACAGCGTCCGAGGACGACGCGGAGCAGGCCGACGGCGAGCCGGCCGTCGACGACGCCGCATGAGCACCCCGCGTCGCACCCGGAACCTGACCGTTCGCAGGCACGAGGTCCACGACCCGGTGGCTGCGAACAAAGAGAGAGCCGACAAGCTGCAGCACAACGCGCTTCGGCGCCGCGCACGCACGCACGGTTACGAGCTGCGCCGCTCGGACTACGGCTACTCGCTGATCGACGGCGCGCGCGCCCGCGTCGGCGACCGCAACGACCTGACGCTCGCCGAGGTGGCCGCCCACCTCGACTCGCAAGCGCGCTGACGCCGCGCGTCGCGGCTCCAGGCGGCGCTCGTCGGCGCGGGCATCGAGTACGAGCACCGGCAGGAGCTCGCGCCGACGACGGAGCTGCCGGACGACGCGACATCGTGCACCGCTATCCGTCGGAGAGCGCGGCGAGCGCGGGCGCGAGCTGCTCGGGCCGCCGCGGGCCGACGACGATCGCAGTCACCTCCGGTTGCTCGAGCAGCCACGCGTACGCAAGCGTCGCGGGATCGCCGCGCGACTCGAGGTCTTCGATCAGGTCGTAGACGGCGTCCGTCTCGAGGTGCTCGTACGGGTCGGGCCTCAGCGTCATCCGCGAGCCCGGGGGGACGGGCGCGCCGCGGCGGTACTTGCCCGTCAGCCAGCCGCCCGCGAGCGGGCTGAACGGCGTGAAGCCGAGCCCATGCTCCCGGCAGAGCGGCAGCACCTCGCGCTCGGCGTCGCGGTCGAGAAGGGAGTAGGAGTTCTGGACCCACTGCGGCTTGCCGCCGGCGATCGCCTCGCGCAGCTGCGCGCCGTCGACGTTGCTGACGCCGTAGGCGCCGATCTTGCCGTCGACGACGAGCTCGTCGAGCACGCCCGCCGTCTCGACGAACGGCACGTCGGGATCCCACGCGTGCGTGAGGAAGAGGTCGACGCGCTCGAGCCCGAGCCGCCGCAGGCTCGAATCCAGCTGGCGGCGCAAACGCTCGGGTGCGAGCCCGTGATCGGCGCCGGCGTCCATCGGGTTGAACGTCTTCGTGGCGACGACGGCGCCTTCCGGCCGCCGCGACGCGAGCCACGCGCCGAGGTACGTCTCGCTGCGGCCGCCGCCGTACGCGTCGGCCGTGTCGAACGTCGTGATGCCGGCCTCCCACGCGGCATCGAGGATCGCGAACGCCTCGTCCTGCGACTCGCCCCGCCCGAACAGCTCGGGCGCCGAGCCGATGCCGCCGAAGTTGCCGCAGCCGAGGATGATGCGCGATACCTCGATACCGGCCAGGTAGGCTCGTTCCATGGCGACGACCGTACTCGACGTAAACGCTGTTCGTTCCCGCTTCACGTCGCTGCGGGGAGATTTCGTCTTCCTCGACGCGCCGGGCGGGTCGCAGGTCCCGGACGAGGTCGGCGACGCAATCGCGCGCACGCTGCGCGACGCCAGCGCGAACATCGGTGCGAACTACGAGACGAGCAAGCGGGTCGAGGAGATCCTTGGGACCGCGCGCGAGGACGGCGCCCGCTTCCTCAACTGCTCGGCCGACGACGTGATCTTCGGGACGAACATGACGTGGCTCGACTTCGCGCTGTCGCGCACAGCGGCACGTGACTGGCAGGAGGGAGACAAGCTCCTCTTCACGCGCCTCGATCACGACGGCGGTGTCGCACCGTGGGTCGAGCTCGCCGCCGACCGTGGCTTCGAGGTCGACTGGGTGGACGTGACCCCCGACCTGCAGCTCGATTACGACGATCTCGAGCGCAAGCTCGACGATCGCGTGCGCGTCGTCGCGTGCGTCGCTTCGTCGAATGCGGTCGGGACGATCGTCGACGTCGCTCGCGTGTCGGAGCTCGCGCACCAGGTCGGCGCGCTGTGCTGGGTCGACGCCGTGCAGTACGCGGCGCACGAGCCCGTCGACGTCCAGGCGCTCGGCTGCGACGTCTTCCTCTGCTCGGCGTACAAGTTCTGCGGGCCGCACGTCGGGCTCGCGTACGGAAAGCACGAGCTGCTCGAGTCGTGGCGGCCGTACAAGGCGCGGCCGGCTGCGTCCGACCCCGTCGGACGGCGCTTCGAGGTCGGCACGGCCCCGTACGAGCTGCTCGCCGGCTTCTCCGCGACCATCGCCTACCTCGAGTCGATCGGCGGCATGGGCGCCGTCGCCGCGTACGAGCGGGAGCTCGGCCGGCAGTTCATCGACTCGCTGCCTGCAGGCGCGACCGTCTACGGGCTGCAGACGATGGAGGGGCGCGTTGCGACCTTCCTGATCAATCTCGACGGGGTCGACGCGGCGGACGCCGCGAAACGGCTCGCCGAGCAGGGATTCGGCGTATGGGCGCACGACAACTGGTTCTCGCTCGGCCTTCGCGAGAAGCTGCCGTATCCGGAGAACGCCCTGCGCGTCGGCCTGATCCACTACAACACGGCCGACGAGATCGACCGCTTCTGCGCCGCGCTCGCGCGGCTCTGAGCCGCGCCCGGGAGGCGCTCCCGGCCCAAATGGGGGATTTACGCGGGCCTTACAGTGCCGATCGCAAGGAATCGCCCGCTTCGGGATCTTCATACCTAGATAGACCGTCCAGACGATTCAAGGAGAACGCATGCTCGGAAAGCGACCCGCCTTCGCGGCGGCCGTCACAGCCGCAACGCTCGTCCCGCTCGCCGTCTTCGGAGGCGTCGCCTTCGCCAAGGGTGGGCCGAGCGCGTCCGAGTACCAATACGGGCCGAGCGGCGGGCAGTACGGGAAGATCACCATCTGCCACCACACGCATTCGAAGAAGAACAAGCAGGTCACGATCAGGATCAGCCCGAATGCGTGGCCGGCCCATCAGAAGCACGGGGACACCCAGGGCGCCTGCGACCAGTCGCAGTCGACGAAGCCCGGAAACAAGAACCCGGGCAACAATGGGACGCACGGCAACTCCGGCAGCTCGCAGAGCGCCGGGAGCAACGGCAACAGCGGCAACCACGGCAACAGCGGCAATCACGGCAAGCCGTAGATCGGCCTGAAGGCGGCTGCCGCTCCGATCGGAGCGGCAGCCGCCGGTACAGCTCCACTCGCCAGGCCGAGCAGCGCGAGAACCGCAAGCAGGACGGCGAGCGCCGCCGCGGCAACGCGCATCCCGCTGCCGAGCGCACCGGTCTCCTGTCGCGTCAGCACGAGGAGTGACGCCCCGATCGCGAGCGCGGCGACGGTGACCGTCGGCATCTCCCAGTCCCAGTCGACGAGGGCGTGGACGAGAAACCCGATGTACGCGGCCGCAGCGGCCGCGCCGAGCGGCGCCGCACGGGCCGCGAGCCGGGCGCGGGCGAGCGGAATCCCGAGGAAGGCGAGGAGGAGCAGGAGCCCGAGCGGCCCGAGCTCCGCGAGCGTCTCGAGGTAGAGGTTGTGCGCATCGAGCGCGCCGGCCGGCGCCGCGGGCCGCGCGTCGAACCAGAAGCGGCCGAACGTCCCGGCGCCGCCGCCGAGCCAGGGATGGGCGGAGACGACAGAGCGGCCGACGGCCCAGTAGCCCGCGCGCTCCGAGGCGACGAGGTGCGTGGCCGACCGCTCGGGGAGCGCCGTGACGACGGCCGCGACGGCGAGCGCACAGAGCACCCCGGCAACGGCAAGCCCGCGGGACAGCTCCCGTCCCAGCTCGGCACTCCGGAGCGGACGTGCGGCGACGAGGCCCGCCGTCGCCGCTGCAACCGCGAGCGCGGCGGCGACGACGCTCCTGCGTCCCGGGTCGGTCGCGTGTGCCCCCAGGTCGGCCCAGGCGCAGACGGCGTACACCGCGACGGCCGGCGCCGCGACGCGCCCGATCGCAAACACGAGCGGGAGCCGCCGCCGGTCGAGCGCGACGAGCGCGAGCAGCGCAGCGACCGCCGCGACGACGCCGCCTCTGCTCGACGCGAGAACGACGACCACGACGAGGACCGGCACCGAGGCGGCGCCGGCGGCGCGCATGAGGCGGCGCCCGTCGTGGGCCGCCAACGCGAGCGCGAGCGGGAACGCGATCACGCACAACGCCGCGAAGGCATTCGCGTACCCGACCGGCCACGACAACAGGGTGCCCTCGGCGGGGTCGACGGGCCCGCTGACGACGTAGCGCGCGATACCGACGAGCGCGACGACGTCGACGGCTCCGAGGATGGACGGCGCAAGCGCGACGGCGAACAGGCGCGGCGCCGCCGCGACGACGGCGAGCGCGACGGCGATGTACACGAGATCGCGGCGGGCGTCGAGCACGCTTTGCGCCGGTTCGATCGACCAGACGGCCGAAACGAGCGTCCAACCGGCGAGCAGCGCGAGCGCCCCGACGAAGGCTGCTCCTGCACGGGTCACCCGGATCTGCGCGGCCATCCCGAGCGCCAGCGCCGCGGCCCAGAAGCAGACGACCGAGCTCCAGACCCACGACCGAGGGAAGTAGCCGCCCGAATCGAGCGCGAGCACGCAGACAAGCGCAGCCGCACCGGCTGCGGCTCGACGGTCGGCGGCCATGGACGACGATCCTCTCAGATGGACGCGGCGCACGAATCGGCGCGGAGGTCGGCGCCTAGTTCGCGACGATCCGCGCGTACACGTCGAGATCGACATTGTGCCCGCTGACGATGCAGACGCAGCGGTCGTCGCGACGGAGCGCGACGGCGAGCGCGAGCGCACCCGCCCCCTCGGCGACGAGGCCGGCGCGCGTCGCGAGCAGCCGCATCGCCTCGCGCACTTCGTCGAGCGGGACGGCGACCGCCTCGTCGACGAGCTCCCGCGCCCGCGCCCACATCGTCGGCAGCAGCGCGCGGCCGCCGGCGCCGTCGACGAACGACGGCGCGTACTCGATCTCGGTGGGACGACCGGCGGCCAGCGATGCCGCGAGCGGTGCCGCCGTCTCCGGCTCTGCGGTGACGACCGTCACGTCGGGCCGCAATGCGGCGAGGGCGCTCGCGATTCCCGTCGTCAGCCCGCCGCCGCCCCACGGGATGACGACGGCGTCGAACTCGGGCGCATCCTCCGCGAGCTCGAGCCCGATCGTCCCGTTCCCCGCCATGACGAGCTCGTCCTCGACCGGATGGATGAACAGGGCGTCGACTCCTTCGTAGCGGCGGTCGACCATCGTCTGCCACCAGATCTCGTGTGGGACGAGCACGACCTCGGCGCCGAGCGCCTCGACGCGGTCGAGCTTCGCGCGCGGGGCGTGCTCGGGCGCGACGACGGTCGCATGGACGCCGAGCTCGCGCGCCGCCCAGCCGACACCCTGCGCCATGTTGCCGGCGCTCGCGGTGACGACGTCCTGCGGCGGCTGTGCGCGCATCGCATTGAGCGCGCCGCGGAGCTTGAACGACCCGATCGGCTGGAGCGACTCGAGCTTGAGCGAGATGCGCTCGTCGAACGCGACGAGCGGCGTCCGCACGACCGCGTCGGAGATCCGCTCGCGCGCGGCGCGAATCTGCTCGAGCGGAATCACAGACCGGTACGACGTACCGTCACGAGAGTGTCACTTCTCCCTCCGCCGCGTCGTCCAGGCGTTTCCGCGCCTGGCGGCGCACTTCCGTCGCAAAGTCGTCACACATTCGTGCACGTACGTCGTACCGGCCGTTCAATCGCTCTCTTTGGCGAGCTCGGTCAGCTGCGTGCGCACCGTCCAGAGCTCCGGGAACATCTTGTTCTTGATCAGCCCGGCGAGCAGCTCGACGGGTGTGCCCTGCGTGCCCACCACGTCCTCGCCGATGATCCGCGCGACCACCTTGAAGTGGCGGAAGCGCCAGACGCCGACACGCTCGTCCCACTCGGTCAGCAGCTCGGCGAGCTGGTACAGGTCCTCGTGCTCGCGGCCGTGCACGTACACCTCGAGCAGCGAGAGGTTGCGCTCGCGCCGAACGGCATCGAACGCGGCGAGCAGCGGCGGCGAGACGCGGCGGATCTCACGGAAGCCGGGCGAGTCGAAGCCGGAGCCGTGGCCGAGGACGCGACGCACCTCCTGGTACTCCCACGGCGACATCTGCTCGAGATGCTCGAGAAAGCCCTCGCAGTACTTGACCGCTGCACACGCGCGACGGAGCAGCCGCTGCGCGGCCGCGAGATCGCGCGACTCGATCAGCCGCGTCGCCTCCTCCACCTCGTTCCAGGCGTGCTTCAGCCACAGCTCCGAGGACTGGTGCACGGTCTGGAAGAGCAGCTCGTCGCGGTGGACCCAATCGTCGGCGGTCTTCTGCAGCGCCAGCAGCTCGTCCGTGCGCAGGTAGCGCTCGTAGTCGCTCTCGCCCGGCCCGGCGAGGATCGGCGCGTACTCGTCTGTCACCGCGTCTCGCTCCCGTCGAAGATCTTCAGCGGCAGGTCGGCGAGCGCGACGCCGCCGTCGTCGGTCACGAGCCACGTGTCCTGCATGTAGAGGCACGCGTTCCCGTCCTGCGAGATCGCGTGCGGGTGCATCGACAGCACCATCCCGGCCTGCAGCTCGGTGTCGTCGTTCTCGCCGATCTTGGGAAACTCGATCATCGTCATCCCGATCGAGTGGCCCGTGACGTGGCCGAGGATGAAGTCGCGTTCATGGAAGCCCTTGGCGACAGCGCGGTGCGCTTCGCGGGCGGAGCCGCCGCTGCGCAGCGTCGTGCGCGCAGCGTCGAAGTACTCCTCGTACGCCTCGAACATGCGCTTCGTCTCGTCGCTCGGCTCGGCGGCGCAGATCGCGCGCGAGACCTCGACCCAGTGGCCGCCCGGGCCTGCGACCTCGAGCGACGGCAGGATGCAGTCGGTGCGCTCGAAGCGCTTGTCGCCGGCGATCTTGAACTCGGGCAGCGCGTTGCCGTTCGGCCCGTCGAGCACCATGTCCATCGTCCAGCGGCCGCAGCCCTGCGACACGAAGTACTCCTCGCACGGCGCGAGCACCTCGCGCTCCGTCTTTCCCGGCTCGAAGTGCTCGAGGAAGATCCAGAAGCCCTCCGTGTTGATGCGCACCGATTCCCGCACCGACGCGAGCTCGAGCTCCGACTTGACCATGCGCGCGTGGTCGAAGGCGAGATCCCAGGCGACGAGCTCACACGCACCTGCGAGCGCGGTGTAGTCGCGCACGGTCATCACGTAGTCGAGGCCGTAGACGCCGACGCGCTTGCCGCGCACCTGCTCTGCAAGCCACTCACCCGGGCGGTCGACGAACTCCTGCCGCTCGATCCACGTCGTGCCGTGCTCGCCGACGTATCGCGCCTCGCTCGGGAAGACGATCGACGGCTCAGCGTCGACGGGCAGCAGCACGTAGGCGTAGCGGTGGACGATGACGAAGCCGCTGAGGTACGTGACCGCGCCCTCGAAGCCGGTGTACTCGTTGCCGCACACGATCACGGCGTCGAGACCGTCGCGCTCGGCCGCCTCGCGGACGAGCCGGTAGCGGCGCTCGACCTCGTCCTGCGGCAGGCCGGTGTAGCTGACCTCGTTCACTGCTGCCACGACTGCCCCACTCCCTTCACGAGCGCCCAGATCGCCTGGTTGAGCGGCGTCTGCACGCCGTGC
>Ga0207657_10002390_pt1 | contig 20292 bp, 16 predicted proteins | sample KBSC33metaG_FD_184316 | JGI IMG/M metagenome (GOLD analysis project Ga0207657, IMG submission 184316) | Corn rhizosphere microbial communities from Kellogg Biological Station, Michigan, USA - KBS C3-3 metaG (SPAdes) (version 2) | ecosystem: Host-associated > Plants > Roots > Rhizosphere > Soil ... | reverse complement strand
CGGCCCTGGCGCAGCAAATTCAATGCGGCGCGGCGCAAGTCTGCCGCGCTGAATGCGGAGTACCCCGGCAACACGACGCCGCGCAGATGTTCGGCGAGATGATGCGACCACGCTTCCGGCACGTGAGCATCGGGATCGATGGAGGCGTGCGTGATCGCCTTCGTGGCCACGAAATAATCCGGCACGACGCCGCCGTAAAGATCGTCTTCATTGCGGATGCCGAGCTGCTCGGACTGCTCGCGCAACAGCGTGTGTTGCGGCACGAAATAAATGTGGCCGGAGCGGTGCTGCTGCGGATCGTAATCGCCGGCGAAATTGTAGCCGAGCAGGGTCGCGAGCTGCTTGGCCATTGCCGTGCGCGCAACTTGCTCGTGTCCCGGACGGCTGCCGGGCGCGGGCAGGGTGACAACGCAGTTCTCGGTGTTCATGAACGAATCAACGCAAGGAGAGTGCCACACTGCGTTGCCGTTCAACTTGCATTCGGGATTTGCTCCAGCATTAGCGAAATCGTTGGGTGCTGAGGCTCAACGTCATGCGGCGGCGTTATGCTCATCAGCGCAGTAAAACCGGGTACCGTGATGCCACAGCACATTGACTGAAGCCGGCGCCGGATTGATTTGCACGGGACTTTCGACGGTCAGACCGCGTGCGTGCAGGAGCAGGGTACGGATGACTTCCGCGTGCGTGACGACAACGAGCGTACGACCGGCGAATTCCCTGGCAAGCCGTTGCAGACAGTCCAACGCGCGCAGCCGCACGGCCGCAATCGTGTCGCCGGCGGGCGTAGCGGCAGCGTCGCGCCGCTCGATCCAGCGTTGCCAATCCGGGTCGCGCGTCAGCGCGGCGAACGACTGTCCGCACCAGCTGCCGAAATCGACATCATCGAGTTCGCCGGCAGCCCGCATCGGACAATCCACTTGCACGGCAATTGCGGAGCCAGTCTGCATTGCGCGACGTCGCGGGCTGCTGACGACATAGGCGAGACGTTCGCGCGCCAGTCGTCGCGCGAGCGTTCGCGCCTGTGCGCGTCCGCGCGCATTGAGCGGCGCGTCGAGTGCGCGCCCGAGCAGGGTGTCGTCGCTCCGCGCGCACATCGCGCGCCGCACGAGCATGAATCGAGCAGTCATATTCCAGCCAGCCTCGATCGGCCGGCACATCGTCGGCGAACACGCGCTGAGACGCATTGAGCGTGCAAACTCATCACCGGCAAAGTGTTGCGAATAAACGGCCTTTAGTGCGTGCGCCGTGCAACAAACGGAAATGAACTGGACGAAAACCGATCGTGCCTGAGGCAAATCACGCGGCATGAACGCGCTGGCTTTGCTCCATGCATTGAACACGCAATGGCGGCGGAGTAGCCTGCAGCGACCATGGAAAAGGAGCGCCGGCGATGCCACAGAATCTGATCCAGCACATCGAATGGACTACGCGGGATGCCCAGCATTTGCGTGCTTTCTACAGCCGCATCTTCGACTGGAAGTTTCGCGATGCAATGCCCGGCTACACAATGATCGAAGGCGTGGGCGGCATTTTTTCCGCACCCGATCCGCAGATGCCGATCGTGATCACGCCGTATGTGAATGTGCGCGACTTGAGTGAAACCGAAGCGAAGGTGAGCGCGGCCGGCGGGCGCATCCACAAGTCTCGCCAGGAAGTGCCTGGCATGGGTTGGTTCACTCTGTTTTCCGACCCCGACGGCAATATCATCGGCCTGTGGCAGGCAATGCAGCGTCCGCCAGTGAAGAAACCGGCGCGCAAGAAAGTGACGAAAAAGACTGCGCACAAAGCGGCCTCGCAGAAGGTTGCAGGAAAGAAAGCCGGGAAAAGAGCGACGCAAGCAGCCACGAAGAAGAGCGCACGCAGACGGCGCTGAGCATTCTTCCTTCTGGAGTGACACGGCGAGGCGCTGCCGCCTGCTTCGCCGTGTCCGCTGCGGCAAACTTCCAGTCGTTTATGGTAATGATGCGGCTTCTCCGATGAGATTTTTTTCTCAGCTGCAAGGTCGCAAGCAGTGCGCCCGAGTTCATCGACAGGAACTTTCAAGCCACATACGGCAACATAGTGGCTCTGAACGGAGGCGCCATGATTCATCAGCTTGATCCGGGTCGAAGGAAATTCGTGCAAGGTCTGGCGCTCGGCGGCTTCGCGGCGGCAGCGGGCCTGCGCGCTCGGCCATCACTCTCAGCGTCAAGTTCCGCGATGATGCCCGAATTATCGGGCACTGAATTCGATCTGGAAATCGCCGAGCTGCCGGTCAACTTCACCGGTCGTCCAAGGATTGCGACCGCAATCAATGGTTCACTGCCGGGTCCGATCCTGCGCTGGCGCGAAGGCACGCAAGTTACGCTGCGCGTGACCAATCGATTGCGGGCGCAGACCTCGCTGCACTGGCACGGCATTCTGGTCCCGGCCAACATGGATGGCGTGCCGGGCTTCAGCTTCAACGGCATCGCGCCCGGCGAAACGTTCGTGTATCAGTTTCCGGTGAAACAGAGCGGCACGTATTGGTATCACTCGCATTCGAAGTTTCAGGAGCAAACCGGCGTGTTCGCGCCGCTGATCATTGACCCGGCCAAACCTGATCCAATTCGCGCCGATCGCGAGCACGTGGTGATGCTCAACGACTGGACCGATCAGGATCCCGACGTCATCTACGCTGCGCTCAAGCGCCAGAGCGACTTCTTCAATTTCGGAAAGCCCACGACGCCGGAATTTTTCCGCGACGTGTCGACGATGGGATTGCAGCACGCGCTGGCGAAACGACGCATGTGGGATCGGATGCGCATGTTGCCGACGGATTTGTCCGATGTCTCCGGCGCAACCTACACGTATCTGATGAATGGCACGACGCCCGCAGGCAACTGGACCGGCCTGTTCCGACCTGGCGAACGCGTACGCCTTCGTTTTATCAATGGCTCGGCATCGACGCTGTTCGACGTGCGCATTCCCGGCCTGAAACTCACGGTCGTCGCAGCCGATGGTCAGGCGGTCGAACCGGTCGACGTGGACGAATTTCGCATCGCTGCCGCCGAGACTTACGATGTCATCGTGCAACCGCAGGCGGACCAGGCCTTCACGATCTTTGCGCAAGCGATGGATCGCAGCGGTTTCGCTCGCGGCACGCTCGCGCCGCGCGCGGGCATGCAGGCGGACGTGCCGCGCGTCGATGCGCGCCCGTGGCTGAGCATGGTCGACATGATGGGCGCGATGGCGACAAGCGACGCGCATCAACATGAAGCGCAGCACGACAATATGCCGGCAATGTCGCACGAAGGAATGCAGCACGACGACATGGCTGGGATGGATCACGCTGCGGCGCCGGGCATGCAGCACGGCCCAACGACCATGCCGAAGGTGCGGCACGCACGCACCGAGTACGGCTATACGACCGACATGCGCGTCGACGCGCCGCGTACGAACCTCGACGATCCGGGCGTCGGTTTGCGCAACAACGGCCGGCGCGTGCTCACATACGCCGACCTGCACACGATCGGCGGCTCGCTGTACAAAACCCGTCCGCAGCGCGAAATCGAATTGCACCTGACCGGCAACATGGAGCGTTTCATCTGGTCGTTCGACGGGCAGAAATTTTCGGATGCGCAGCCGGTGCATTTCCGCCTTGGCGAACGCTTGCGCATCGTGCTCGTCAACGACACGATGATGACGCACCCGATCCACTTGCATGGCATGTGGAGCGAAGTAGAGAGCCCCGCTGGCGAATTCCAGATGCGCAAGCACACCGTCAACGTGCAGCCGGCACAACGCGTGACTTATCTGGTTACCGCCGATGTCCCCGGCCACTGGGCCTATCACTGCCATCTGCTCTATCACATGGAAGCGGGCATGTTCCGCGAAGTGGTGGTCGCATGAACAGGCAATGGCGGCAAAGGTGCAAGCACACGCGCATGGCGAGAGCAGGGTGGTTGTTCGCCGTCGCGCTCAGCGCGCTAGCGACCGCGAGAGCTGATACGCCGGTGGACATACCTGCGTCGCATGGGCAAGCGTCGCCGGATGCCCCGCCTATCATGGCGCAGCCGGAGGAGCCGTCACACGACATGGACAACATGGATATGCACGCCATGCAGGGTGGCCGGGCTCCCGACGATGCGCGCGATCCGGATTATTCGGATGGACAGCCCATGAGCATGCTGCCGGGTATGTCCGATTCGATGAACGACGCGGCGCTGTTCGGCAAGCTGCTGATCGATCAACTGGAATACGTGCACACGCCCGGCGCTGACGCCGCCGCGATCGATGCACAGGCGTATTACGGCGGCGATCTGAACAAGGTCTGGTTCAAACTCGATGGCGAACGCATGAGTGGACGCCTGCGCGGCACGCGCACGGAAGCCCTGTGGGATCATGCCTTGAATGCGTTCTGGGACACCCAGTTGGGCGTGCGCCATGATCTGGGCGATGGCCCGAGTCGCACGTGGGCCGCGTTCGGAATACAAGGACTCGCGCCGTATTGGTTCGATGTCGAAGCCACGGCTTACGTCGGACAGTCTGGTCGTACAGCTATTCGTATCGAGGCGGAGCGCGACCTCAGATTGACCCAGCGGCTGATCTTCACGCCGGATCTGGAACTCAACGCATACTCTAAGACAGACGCGATGCGCCGCATCGGCTCAGGTCTGTCCAACGTCGAATTGGGTTTGCGCCTGCGTTATGAAGTCACCAGGAAGTTCGCGCCATACATCGGCGTCGACTGGAATCGTCGAATTGGCAAAACAGCCGAGCTGGTGCGCCAAGAGGGCGAGCCGGCTTTTGAGCACGGGTTGGTCGCGGGAGTCCGCATCTGGTTTTGAGGGGACTTTTATAATTTGACATAATATACAAAGGCGTCGGTTCAGCACGCGACTGTCAGAGCTCAAATGCGTTGGCGAATATGCGGTCGCTCAGCAGATCCTGCGCCCCGCTTTCAAATGCGCCGGCATCGCAAGCAGACCCGACGGCACGCAAACCACTCGCAGAATTGAAATAGTAGCGCTGGTCGTAGCGCGGGAATGTTGCAGAGGAGCAGTCGCCGCCGTCGATTGCCGCCCCCGACAGCAACGCAAACGTTCGCGTGGTGCCGCCATTGTTGGCCAGACTCGCCGCCAAGCCTGCATTCGTCGTCGATGTAGCGAGCAGCGTGCCGCCGCTGGTGGTGCTGCTGCCATTGATTGGCGTGGCGCCGACGACGATCGAACTGTACACCGTGGCGGCGACGGAGCTCGAGTTGTCATCAATGCCGCTGCCAACCGACGCGACCACCGTGCTGTTGTTGACCACGAGGCCGGTCGACACGCCGGTGCGGATGCCGATGTCCGAAGCAGGACTGGTTTCGGTCGATGCGACGGTCGAGTTGTTGACGGTTACCAGACTGCCGCTGCCGAATGCGTTCATGCCGAGGCGGCCCTGAATGGAACTGTTGTTTACGGTGAGATTGCCGCCAGCGAGCGTAACTCCATTGCCTGTCGTCGAGGCACGAACATCCAGGCCGCGCAACGTGACGTTCGCGCCGAACACATCCAGTGCATCCGCCGTGCCGGTGGCTTGCAGCACGATGCTGCGGAACTCGGCATCGATGATCACCTCGCCGCTGATGAATGTCGGCGCGCTGGCGTAGGAAATAGTCTGTCCATCGAGCGCTGCGGCAAACACGATCTTGTCGGGTCCGCTGGCGCTGCCGGCAGAGCAGCCATCCACCGCTGTATTCGTCTCAGCTGCCTGCGCTGCTTCGAGAAACTCGCAATTGCCGGTAACGGTGCCGGCGTTGCTCACAGTATCGACAGTGATGACGGATTGCGCGAACGCATTCGCACTGCCGAGAATGATCGTCAGCGTGGCAAAAAGTCCTGCAATCTTTTGCTTAGCCATTTTCGATCCTCGCTGCATTGGTCATCGACGGCCAAGGCGCAAGGCCATTGGGCCGGCCTTCGGACAGTGTACGCCTTCAGCGTGGACGAGGCCTGGTTCCGTCGGGATCAATCGAGTACGCGGCCGGGTGCCCCCAGTCGCGTACCGACAAAACCGCGAGCCAGTCTTTATCCTTTGAGCTTCAGAAAAATGGACGCAAGGGCGGCCACCCAGCACACGCCGATAAAAATGGCTCCGGCCCAGCCCCTGACGAAGCCGCCCGTGCTTGATTTAGATCAGTGTCGCCCGGCGCTGAGGCGACGATCATCAGGGTATGGACAATCTCATTCCGCAGTTCGATACCGAGCTCATCGAGCGCTACGACGTCGCCGGGCCGCGCTATACGTCATATCCGGCGGCGCCGCAGTTTCGCGCCGATTTTGGCGAATCCGCTTTTCGATGTTTCGCCGAAAGCTCGAATGACGACCCGATCCCGCGGCCCCTGTCGCTCTATGTACACGTGCCATTTTGTCTGAGCCCGTGTTTCTACTGTGGCTGCACGCGCATCATCACGCGCGATCGTTCAAAGGCAAACTTTTATCTGGAACGGCTGTACCGCGAAATCGAGCGCGTCGCTCCCCTCTTCGCCCGAGACCGCGTGGTGGAACAGCTTCATTTCGGTGGCGGCACTCCCAACTTCCTCGACGCTGCGCAGATGGCCGAGTTGCTGGAATCCTTGGATCGCCATTTTGCCTTCAGTCGAGCGCCGGAGCGCGAATTCGGCATCGAGCTTGATCCGCGTTTTTGCGATGGCGACTACGTGCGCATGCTCGCCGGCCACGGTTTCAATCGTGTCTCGGTCGGCATCCAGGACTTCGATCCTGTCGTGCAACAGGCAGTCAATCGCGTGCAATCCGTCGAGCAAACCCGCGCCGTGCTCGATGCCGCGCGAGATTCGGGATACCGCTCGATCAGCGTGGACTTGATCTACGGCTTGCCCAAGCAGACCGTGACAGGTTTTGCCGCGACGCTGGATCAGGTCATTGGTCTCAATCCCGATCGAATCGCCACTTATGCCTACGCGCATCTGCCGGAACGGTTCAAGGCACAGAGGCAACTCGTCGCTTCGGATTTGCCCGATGCGGCCACGAGGCTGGCGTTGTTGTCGATAACGGTCGAGAAGCTGACTGCGGCCGGCTACCGCTACATCGGCATGGATCACTTCGCCCGGCCGGACGATGATCTGGCGCGCGCACAACTCGCCGGCACGCTGCAACGCAATTTCCAGGGTTATTCCACCCATGGCGATTGCGACCTGATTGGGCTCGGTATGAGCTCGATTTCGCACGTCGGCCGCTCGTTCAGCCAGAACGCGCGCGACCTCATGACCTATTACGCGGCAATCGACAGCGGAAAATTGCCGACCGTGCGCGGACTCGCGATGAGCGACGACGATGTGATTCGCGCTGATCTCATTCAGAAGCTCATGTGCCACGGCGTGCTCGATGTCGTCGCGTTCGAGGATCGCTACGGCATCGACTTTGCGCGCTATTTCGCCGCAGAATTGAGTCGCCTGCGGATGCTGGCCAGCGATGGCCTCACCGACGTCGAACCGCAGCAGCTGACAGTCACCGCCAAAGGCCGTTTTCTGCTGCGCGTGATCGCCATGTGCTTCGACGCTCATCTGGTGCGCAACGATACTCCCAAAGTACAATATTCGCGGGCCCTTTAGGTCCCGAGGAAAACAGTGACGACGCGCGCCGTGGAAGCCGGAAAGTTGTCTGCGTCTTCGCCAATTCTCGACGACGGCGACGAGCTGCATTTCTGCTCGACATGCGCGTTCGGTTCGGTTTGCCTGCCCGCAGGCGTGGACAAGCGTGCCCTGCAGGAACTGCACATGCTCGTCGAGCATGTCGGTCCGTACCGCACCGGCGACGTCATCTTTCGCCAAGGCGATACGTTCACGGCGATTTTTGCCGTGCGCTCGAGCATGGTCAAAACGCGCATGGTCGACGTCGACGGACACGAACAGGTGCTCGGCTTCCATCTGCCCGGCGAAGTGATCGGTCTCAATGCGATACATCCCGCACGCTACCCCTGCGATGCGGTCGCACTCGATACCGTATATGTGTGCCGATTTTCCTTTCCCGCGCTGGCGACGCTCGCGACCCGGATCCCGAACGTACAGCAGCGGCTATTCGAAATGCTGAGCGCAGATATCGGTCGGTTCGCGCAGTTGGCAGGAGATCACTCCGCCGATGAACGTCTCGCCGCATTCCTGCTGGAACTGTCGAGCCGGTTCGACGCGCGCGGGTTTTCAGCACGCGCGTTTCGGCTGACGATGGCGCGCACCGACATCGCCAATTATCTTCGCCTCGCGTCGGAAACGGTAAGCCGGGTTTTGCGTCGTTTCCAGGAGAGTGGGCTGGTTCGTGTCGATGGGCGTGAGATCGAACTAACCGACTTGCCGCGCTTGCGCGATCTGGCACGCAAGCTTCCGGTAAACTGACACCTCGTTCTTTCCGCGCAGATTCGCAGCTCACAAGTTCTCTGCTCGGCCCTGGATTCGACTCCCCCAAGCGCGAGCCAGCGTAAGTACCACCCAATCGCGCACTCAAGCGGCCGTTCCTGGCCACGGAATGTCCGTCACTTGACCTAGGTCAGCGCGCCACGCGTTCGCGTTTCCTACGATGGCAGCAGTCTCATCGTAACGGGAGTTTGTCCATGTCCTCCAGTCGCCGTTTGTGGATGGCGTTGTGTCTGCTGCTCATCGCCGGTTTCGGAGTCTTGCTGTGGATGGGCGGTGAAATCCACCGCGCCGCGCCACCGATGCCCGAGCGCGTCATCACTGCCGCGGGTAAAACGCTGTTCAACCGCGAAGACATCGAGCAGGGTCGCGTCGTCTGGCAATCGATCGGCGGCCAGCAGCTCGGTACGGTGTGGGGCCACGGCGCCCTGGTCGCACCCGACTGGAGCGCGGACTGGCTGCACCGCGAAGCCACGTCGCTGCTGGACACGTGGGCAAGCCGCGACCACGGCGCCGGCGCCTTCGATCAGCTCGACGTTACGCTGCAGGACACGCTCAAATCAAAATTGCGCCAGGAACTGCGCAAGAACACGTACGACGCGTCCACCGGCGCGATCACGGTGTCGGCGGACGTGGCCGCAGCGATGTCCAGCGTCGCGGCGCACTACGTCAGTCTGTTCGGCGACGAATCATCGACGCAAACGCTGCGCGAAACCTACGCGATGCGCAACAATGCCGTCGATACATTGCAGCACCGCAATCAACTGTCGGCATTCTTCTTCTGGACCGCGTGGGCCTGCGTGACCGACCGGCCCGGCACCGACGTGAGCTATACCAACAACTGGCCGTATGAGCCGCTGGTGGGCAACACCGCAACGTCGAGCGCATTCCTGTGGAGCGTGTTCAGCGTGATCTTCATGATTGCCGGCATCGGCGTGCTCGGCTGGCATTACGCGGTCAGTCACAACAAGGAACCGCATCTGCAACCGCCGAAGACGGATCCGTTGCGCGACATCACGGTGACGCCATCGATGCGCGCCACCGCGAAATATTTTTGGGTTGTGATCGCACTGCTGTTAACACAGATTCTGTTCGGCGCGATGACGGCGCATTTCCAGGTCGAGGGCCAGAAGCTCTATGGGTTCGACATCGCCAGCGTGTTGCCCTACTCGCTCACGCGTTCGTGGCACACCGAACTGGCGGTGTTGTGGATCGCAACGGCTTGGCTCGCGACCGGTTTGTACATCGCGCCAGCGGTATCCGGGCATGAACCAAAATTTCAGCGCGTCGGCGTGAACCTGCTCTGGGTCTGCCTGCTCGTAATCGTGGTTGGCGCCTTCGCCGGCCAGTGGTTCGCCGTGATGCAGAAGTTGGGGCTGAAATACAACTTCTGGTTTGGTCACCAGGGTTGGGAATACGTCGATCTTGGCCGTTTCTGGCAGCTGTTCCTGTTCGTCGGCTTGCTGCTCTGGCTCGCCTTGGTCGGTCGCGCGCTATGGCCGGCACTGCGGCGCAAGGACGATCTGGCTTCGATCACCGGCCTGCTGTTCCTGTCGACGATCGCGATCGCGCTGTTCTACGGCGCGGGTTTGATGTGGGGCGAGCACACATCGCTGTCGATGGTCGAGTACTGGCGCTGGTGGGTCGTGCATCTGTGGGTGGAAGGTTTCTTCGAAGTGTTTGCGGTTGCGGTGATCAGTTTCCTGTTCGTGAAACTCGGGCTCGTACGCGCGCGCTCGGCGACGGCCAGCGTGCTGTTCGCGACGATCGTGTTCATGGCCGGCGGCATTCTCGGCACGTTCCATCATCTGTATTTCACCGGCACGACGACGGCTGTCATCGCACTCGGCGCCTCATTCTCGGCGTTGGAAGTCGTTCCGCTCGCGCTGATCGGTTGGGAAGCCCATGAAACCTGGTCGCATAGCCGCGCGACGACATGGATGGCGCGTTATCGCTGGCCGATCCAGTTTTTCATCGCCGTGTCGTTCTGGAATCTCGTCGGCGCAGGCGTGTTCGGATTCCTCATCAACACGCCGATCGCGCTGTACTACATGCAGGGTTTGAACTTGACGGCGCTGCACGGTCACACTGCCCTGTTCGGCGTGTATGGCATGCTCGGACTCGGCCTGATGCTGTTCTGCCTGCGCGGACTGAAACCGGAGGCGCAATGGAACGAAGCGCGGCTGCGCGGTGCGTTCTGGGCGCTGAATATCGGACTGTCGCTGATGGGCTTGCTGACACTGTTGCCGCTCGGCGTATTGCAGCTCACCGCGGTACTCGACCACGGCTACTGGTACGCGCGTTCGGCCGAATTCATGGGCCGCGGATTGATCCACCTGCTGATCTGGATGCGCGTGCCAGGCGATACGATCTTCGCCGGCGGCGCATTGCTGATGGCGTGGTTCGTGTTCCGGCTGTGGGTCGCACCGGGCAAGGCTCCGCTGGCGGTCGAGGCACCGGCGCATGGATGATGCTGCACCAACGCGGGGCATGCCGAGCCTCGCCGAGCTGCCGCGGATATTTGCGGCAGCTCCGCACCGGATGATGTTTTTTGCCGGTGCGGCCGCGGTGCTCGTTTCGATGACGTGGTGGGCGTTCGTATTGTCCGCGGGTTACCTGGGCCATGCCGTGGCGGCTCCGCCGGTGCCGGCCGGCTGGGCGCATGCAGTGTTCACACAATACGGCATGCTCTCTCTGTTTATCTTCGGCTTCCTGCTCACCGTGTTTCCGCGCTGGACGAATCAGCCGCCACTGACCAAGCGCCATTACGTGCCGGTATTCGCCGGTATCTTCGGCGGCTACCTGCTCGCACACGCAGGGCTGCTCGGATCGCCAAGCGTGTTCGTTGCGGGACTGTTCGCGATGTTGTGCGGGTGGACCATCGCATTGCTGCATCTCGGACGCGTGCTGTTGCGCAATCGCGCGAGCGATCGGCATGCGCTCGTTTGTTTCCTCGCGCTGGCATTCGGCGCGATCGGTCTGGCATCGTTCGCCGCATTTGCGCTCGGCGCGCCCTGGCCATGGGCGATGGTTGCGATCAAGGTTGGCACCTACGCGCTGCTCGTGCCGATCTACTTCACCGTGTGTCATCGCATGGTGCCTTTCTTCAGCGCGAACGTGGTCGGGCCCGAATACCATGTGTTCCGGCCGGCATGGGCGCCACCCGCCGTCATGGCGTTGTCCATCGCGCACGGCGCTTTGGAAGGTGTGCACGCGTTCGCGTGGTTGTGGTGCGTCGACGCGCCGCTGCTTGTGATTTTCCTGCTCCACTGGGTTCGCTGGCAGCCGTGGAAATGCCAGGCGCCCGGCGTGCTCTGCGTGCTGTACATCGCGTTTCTGTGGCTGCCGCTAGGATTCGCGCTGTTCGCCATTCAAAGCATCTCGCTCAAGCTCACGGGCCATTACATCCTCGGCCGCGCGCCGGTTCATGCCATCACTGTCGGCTTCTTCGGTTCCATGCTCGTGGCGATGGTCACGCGCGTCACGCAAGGCCATTCCGGTCGGCCTTTGGCGATGGGTTTCATCCCGTGGCTCACATTCGGCGCGTTGCAATGTGTCGCGCTGATCCGCATCGCCGCGGAAGTGTCGCCGAATCCGACTCAATGGCTCGTGGTCGCCGCGGTCGGCTGGCTGGTCGCCTTTGCGCCTTGGGTCGGGCGCTCGGCGTGGATTTATCTCACGCCGCGCATCGACGGACGCGCGGGTTGACGCATGACCGAGTACTACCTGCAGATCAAGTTCGTGCACATTCTGTGCGTGATGCTTTCCGGAGCACTGTTCGCCACGCGCGGCTTGTTGCGTCTGGCCGATTCCCGGATCGCGCATCACGCAGCATTGCGCTGGAGTTCGTACGCGATCGACACGGCGCTGCTCACGGCCGCGCTCATGTTGGTCGGCATCGTGCATCAGTACCCGTTCGTCAACGGTTGGCTTACCGCAAAAGTGCTGCTGCTCGTAGTGTATGTCGTGCTCGGCAGTTTCGCGTTGCGGCGCGCACATTCGCGTCGCAGCGCAGCCTTGTGGTTCGTATCGGCGCTGGTTGTGTTCGCCGCCATCGTCGGCGCGGCCGTCATGCACGACGCGCGCAGTTGGTTTGCACTCATGCACGCTTGATTGACACGCGTTCAAGAGGCTTCAGTGGATGAAGTGGAGAGGCGCCATTGGTGCAGGCCTGGTTTATGGCCTGAGCGTTTTCAGCATCGGCTTCGTTCTTGGCGCGATTCGAACGCTGCTCGTGGTGGTCGCGCAGGTATTATTTGCCGTCTTCCCCTATATTCGGTTGCCGCGGCTGCTGCAGGCAGAGGGATCATGCAATTCATAGAGAACCGCACATTCGATGAGTTGAAAGTGGGCGACAGCGCAGAGCTCGCGCGGACCTTGCGCAAGCAGGACATCGAACTGTTCGCCGCGATGTCCGGCGATATCAATCCTGCGCACATGGACGAGGATTTCGCCAAATCGGACATTTTCCACAAAGTCATCGCTCACGGCATGTGGGGCGGCGCGCTGATTTCTGCCGTACTCGGTACCGAGCTGCCCGGTCCCGGTACGATTTATCTGGATCAATCGCTGCACTTCCGTCACCCGGTCGGTTTGGGCGAGAGCGTCGTCGTGCGGGTTACGGTGCGCGCCAAAGATGCAGCGACCAAGCAGATCGTCCTCGACTGCGTTTGCCTTGACCATGCCGGCAAGGTGTTGATCGACGGCGAAGCGCGTGTGCTGGCGCCGACGGCGAAAGTGCGCCGGCCGCGCGCGATGCTGCCGGAAGTGCACATCCACGAACGCGGCGCGCGGTATCAGCAATTGCTCGACGCCGCCAGCAAGATGACGCCGCTCGACACTGCGGTCGTGCATCCCTGCGACGAGCTTTCGCTGTCGGGTGCAATTGAAGCGATGCGCAAGAATCTGATCCGGCCGCTGCTGGTCGGTCCGGAGCGCAAGATTCGTGTTGCCGCGGAAAAAGCCGGTTATGCACTCGACGGCATCGAACTGATCGATGCGCCGCACAGCCACGCCGCGGCGCAACAGGCTGTCGCCATGGCGCGTTCGGGCAAGGTGCGTGCGCTGATGAAAGGCGCATTGCACACCGACGAGTTGCTCGCTCCCGTTGTCGACGTGAGCACGGGCTTGCGCACGGAACGGCGCATGAGTCACATCTTCGCGCTTGACGTGCCGACTTATCCGAAGCCGCTGTTCATCACCGATGCCGCGATCAACATCTATCCGACGCTCGCGGACAAACGCGATATCGTGCAGAACGCGATCGACCTCGCGCACGCGCTCGGCAACACGCAGCCGAAGGTGGCAATTCTCTCGGCCGTCGAAACGGTCAATCCCAAGATCACGTCGACGGTCGAAGCCGCGGCTCTATGCAAGATGCTCGAGCGCGGCCAGATCAGCGGTGCGCTGCTCGATGGGCCGTTGGCGTTCGACAATGCCATTTCGCCAGCCGCGGCCGCAAGCAAGCATTTGACCTCACCAGTGGCAGGCGCTGCCGATATTCTCGTCGTGCCGGATCTGGAATCCGGCAACATGCTCGCCAAACAGCTCATCTATCTGGCCGGAGCTGATGCTGCGGGCATCGTGCTCGGTGCGCGTGTGCCCATCATACTGACCAGCCGCGCGGACGGAATATTGTCGCGGCTGGCTTCCTGCGCGCTGGCCCAGCTTTTCGTGCATCAGCGCCAGGCAAAGCCGTGACCGACGCGTTGCTCGTCGTCAACGCGGGTTCGTCGAGCCTGCGCTGTGCGCTCTATTCCCGCGTCTCGATCGAGCCGCTGTGTCGCGTGCATATCGAGGCGATCGGCGAGTCGGCACAACGCGTCGAATGGTCGGGCGCGCTGCAGGCAAGTTTCAACGGCGTGTCGCCGCCTGCCGCGGCGAAGCACGCAACGCTGATCCGCTGGGTGTTGCAAACTTTGCGTACCCAGTTGCCGACGACAACCATTATTGCCGCGGGACACCGCGTCGTGCATGGCGGTGCGAAATTCGCCGGTCCGGTGCTGATCGATGACGGGGTGATGCAGGAAATCGAGCGGCTTGCCCCGCTTGCGCCGAATCATCAGCCGCACGCGATCGCCGCAATCCAGGCCATTGCCGCGAACTGGGCGGGCCTGCCGCAGGTCGCGTGCTTCGATACCGCGTTTCACCGCCAGCAGCCGCGCCTGGCCCAGCTGTTCGCGTTGCCGCGCGAACTCAGCGATGCCGGCGTTCTGCGTTATGGGTTCCACGGATTGTCGTACGAATATCTGCTCGGTGAACTGGCGAAAATTGCCGGTCCACGCGCCGACGGCCGGGTGATCCTCGCTCACCTCGGCCACGGTGCAAGCCTGTGCGCCTTGCACCGTCGCCGCAGCGTCGCGACTACGATGGGTTTCACGGCGTTGGACGGATTGATGATGGGCACGCGATGCGGTGAATTGGATCCGGGCGTCGTGCTCCATCTGCAGCAAGCGCAAGGTTTCGACATCGAAAAGGTCGCCGACCTGCTCTACAACCGCTCCGGGCTGCTCGGCGTTTCCGGCATCAGCGACGATCTGCGTGTGCTCGAAACCAGTGACGATCCGCATGCTCGCGAGGCCATCGAGTTGTTTGCCTATCGCGCGGCGCGCGAGATCGGGTCGCTGGCCGCCGCTCTCGGCGGCCTTGAGACACTGGTATTCAGCGGTGGCATTGGCGAGCGTTCGGCGCAGATGCGCAAACGTATCTGCGAGCACGTACGTTGGCTCGGCGTAAACATCGATAACGCCGCGAACGCTTCGCACCAGACACAAATCAGTGACGGCAAATCGACGCTCGATGTTTTCGTGATCCCGACTGATGAAGAAATCGTTATCGCACGGGCAACGCAGGCCTTGACGTTGACGGGCAGGCGCGAGACAGGCTCATGACTCTGCTCAAGACCGGGATCGGTTCGTGATCGGATCTTTGTCAGGTCACTGACACTTCTTCTTGTGCCCGCTCGCGCAGCCACCCGATCCGGATCCCGATCCGGATCCCGAGGTCGGCGCGGTGACGGTAATCGACTGCGTCGCCGTGCTGGTGTTGCCAGTCACGCCATCGGTCACCGTTTCCGACACGTTGTATGTGCCGGCGGCGGCATAGGCGTGATTCGGACTCGTCGTCGTCGACGTGGCCCCATCACCGAAATTCCACGCGTGCGTGCTGATCGTTCCGCCCGTGTCGGTCGACGCATCGGCGAACGTCGCGGTCAGTCCGCTCGTCGTATAACTGAAGCTCGCCGTCGGCGTGCCGCCGCTGCTCGTACCACCACCGCCTGAACCGCCACTGCCGCCGCTCGTGCCGGGGTATTCAATCGCACCGATGTCGTAGCCGCCGAGCGTCGGCCGCGGCTGACCGAGAAAATCCGTCGCCAACATGCTTGCGCTCGTATCGGCTGCGTTGACCAGTGGACTCGTCGCCAGTGGCAGCGCATTGAACGTGGCGAGGCTGGCGTCGGCCAGCTGCGGATCAAAACAGCTGTTACCGGTTGGACAGACATTGTCCTTCACTTGCCAGACGAGATTGCCTGCGTACGTCACCGGCCACGTCGCCGGACCGGAATCCCAATAGAACAGGCAGGACTGCGGTTGCGGGCTCTGATTGGCCTTGATCCAATCAGGCTTGCCGATCAGCGCGTTGTTGTTGAGCGCTACTCTGGACGTGCTGTCGCCATTGATCGCGAGCACGAGACAATCGCCCTCCCCGCTGATCGTGTTGTATTCCACGCGGGCGTGGAGCGTCGGCTGAACCGATAGCACGAGCGCGTTGCCCATCGCGCGGCATTGGTCGCCCGCCGTGTTCGCGCCGCCGGAGTTGTCGCCGCTCATGTTGTCGACGCCAGCGAAGTACGAGCAGTTGCCGACGATGACCGAGTTCTGCACGGTCGGCGATCCGGCGAGTTTGATCTGGTTGCCGGCATTGCCTTCGGCTTGCGTCTGCTGCACCGAAATCGTCGCGGTCGTGTCGGCGTAGAGCATGTCCAGGCCGTCTTGCGTGTTGTGATGAAAATACGCGTTCTTGAACACCCAGTTGCCCGAGGTGTTGGTTTCGCCGAAGCCGTCGCCGTAGCCGCCTTCCATCTGGCCCCAGCACGCGTAGATATTCGTGCCCGGATACTGTTCGGTGCAGCCGTTGAAGCCGACTTCGAAATTCGTGAACGACATCGTACCGGTGTCCGACGAACCGGCCGACTCGCCGAGATCGCCATCCCAGCCGCTCCAACCATTAGCCAGGAGCTTGACACCGGTGACGGTCCAGTTGCTCAGACGGCCGCCGAGGATGCCGCGATTGGCCATGCCATGGATGTTCAGGTCCTGCAGCGTGACGTTGCTGGAATCCTTCGCGTATATGCCGCGCGACGCCCACGCGCCGTACGGTGGCGTCGATCGATTGCACGCGAACGGACTGTTGCCGCCAAGGTGCGACTCGATGCATGCGCTGTGATCGGTGATCTCCAGGCATCCAATCTTGACGTTGCTGCTGCCGGCCAGTGAAACCACCTGGGCGGAGTGCTCACTGCCCCAGAGTTCCGGTGGTGCCTTGCAGCCGGAATCGTAGCCGGCGCCGAGAATCTGCGTCGGCTGCGCGGCCGTGCCGCTCGGCACCGACGCCATGAAGCAGTCCCATGCCCAGCCGGCATTGCACGCTTTGTACGCGCTCGCGCCCGGCGCGTTGAGACCCATCTCGTAGCTGCCGGAATCGATGATCAGCGTGTCGCCGCCCTGCATGTGAAGTGCTGGCGGGGTTGACGTATCGGCTTGTGGTGGCAGTGCATCGAATGGATGCCGCCATGCGCAGGCTTGCGCGCTGCCGCTACCGGTATACGCAGCGTCGGCCAAACCAGTGCATTGCACCGTCGTGCCGCCGTCGGTGCGAATGTAATAAGTCGCCGCATGGGCGCAGGAAAAAGCAAACAGCAGGGCGAGCCCTGTGAGAAGAGTTTTCATCGGTTTCATCGTGCGGATTGAAGGATCGTGCAAAACAGGAAAACGGGAACGAAGCGCGATCCTTCACGCTTTGCAAACGGAATGATTACAAATGTGGACAACTATACTCAGCCAACGCCGGCAGACTGCCAGAGCATTGCGAAACCCGCAAGGATTTCCGTCTTCAGGAACGTGAACATGTGATCAGCGCATGTTCTCGACTGCAGCATGCAAATCCAGCGGTCGTGCAGATTGAAATCCACTAGCGGATAAATTATTTCCTCAAGCTCGTTTGATTCGAGGCCGTCCACGAATCTGGAAGGTCCGCGGAAGCTTGCCGACCGCGCAGCTGAACCGGAATTCGGTCCGACGTGGCATCATCCGCGCATGGATGCGCTCGACGCGATTCCCGTACGTACGACTGCTGGCGACTGCCGTCTTGGCGAGTCGCTGGCCCCGGAAACCGGGGCGCGCCCGGGTTTATCCGGCGTGCTGCCGCTCAATGACGGCCGCGAAGCGTTCGCCGCGCGCGTGCTGCTGGCCGATGCCGCAGAGCGCACGCTCGATGTGCAGTACTACATCTGGCACCAGGATCTTTCCGGGACGCTGCTGTTCGAGGCCATGCGCCGAGCCGCCGATCGCGGCGTGCGCGTGCGCCTGTTGCTCGACGACATCAATACCGCTGGACTCGATGGGGTTATCGCCGCGCTGGATACGCATCCGCATATCGAAGTGCGCCTGTTCAACGCATTTCGCAACCGGCGCTGGCGCTGGTGGGGATTGCTGACCGATTTCTCGCGCCTGAACCGGCGCATGCACAACAAGTCGTTCACCGTGGACGAGCGCGTCACCATCATTGGCGGACGCAATGTAGGCGATGAATATTTTGGTGTCAGCCGCGACACGCTGTTCATCGATCTGGATGTCTTGGCCGTCGGACCGGTCGTTGCCGACGTGACCGCGGATTTCGAACGCTACTGGACCAGTGCCTCGGCCGTACCTGCATCCGCCGTAGTCGCGGCTGCCGCGCCCGGTGCGCTCGACGCGTGCGCGTCGCGGGCTGCGCGTGTGGCGCGCAGCGCCGAAGCGCAGGCCTACGTCGAAGCACTCGGCAATCTGCCGATCGTGAGCGACCTGCTCATGCGTCGCCTGCCGTGGATCTGGGCGCCGACACGCATGATCAGCGACGATCCGGCAAAGGGGCTTGCGCGCGAAAAACAGCGCGGCCTGCTGCTGCGCCGGTTGCAGGAAGTGCTCGGCACGCTGCGGCGCGACCTCTATCTGATCTCGCCCTACTTCGTGCCGACGCGCCGCGGCACTGCATTCTTCGCCTCGCACGCGCGCGGCGGGCTATGCGTCATGATCCTGACCAATTCGCTCGAGGCGACAGACGTGATCGCCGTCCACGCCGGTTACATGAAACGGCGCAAGGAGCTGCTGCGCGCCGGCGTGCGCCTGTTCGAACTGCGTCGCACAGATCCGCGGCGCAAGCGTCTGCTGCGCGTACGAGGTTCTTCCGGCGGCAGCTCGGCGTCGAGTCTGCACTCGAAGACTTTTTCGCTCGACGGCGAGCGCGTGTTCGTCGGCTCGTTCAACTTCGACCAGCGCTCGGCGCGGCTGAACACGGAAATGGGCTTCATCATCGACAGCGCGCAACTGGCGCAGACCAGCGCCGACGCGTTCGAAGCGCAGATTCCCGACTGCGCCTACGAGGTGCAACTGCGCAATGAAAGACTGATATGGATCGAGCGGAACGAAGGCGCGCAAATCGTGCACGACCGCGAACCGGGCACGACGTTCTGGGCTCGCGCCCTCGTGCGCGCGTTGTCGTGGCTACCGATCGAATGGATGCTGTAGCGCCAGCGCCATTCGAGCTGCCGGCTCAACGCCCGTTACGCTCCGCCCAGACCGCAAACGTTTCCATGTATTTGCGCAGGAAATCGCGCGTGCCGTCGTTGGTCAACTTGCCCTGGTCATCGAACAGGGTATTGGCGTGGCCCACATAAGCTTCCGGCTGTTGCATGCACGGCATATCGAGAAACACGAGCGACTGGCGCAGATGATGGTTGGCGCCGAAACCGCCGATCGCACCCGGCGAGACACTGACGACGGCCGCCGGCTTGCCCGACCAGACGCTCTTGCCGTAGGGGCGAGAGCCGACATCGATCGCATTTTTCAATACGCCTGGGACCGACCGGTTGTATTCAGGCGTCGCAAATAGCACCGCGTTTGCCGGACGCATGAGATTGCGAAAATTCGTCCACGGCGCCGGCGGGTTTTCCGTCTCGGAGTCCTGGTTGTACAGCGGCAGATCGCCGATTTCGACGAATTCGCATTTGCAGCTCGTCGGTGCGAGTTCGACCATCGCGCGCGCAACCATGCGCGTAAACGAACCCTTGCGCAGACTGCCGACCAAAACGCTGACATTCATCATGGCGCATCCCTCCGCTGGATATGCGCCGAGTCTACACCGTGGTTTCAGGTCCTGCGCACGCGCATCAGCGCGCGCGCCATGCGGCGCGCGGCTTCCTCGAGTTCCGCTTCGTCGTGGAAGCTGTAGCCCAGGCGCATGTGCGAGGTGTCGCGCTCGTGGAAATCGCAGCCGCGCGCATCGTTGAATACGACACCTTCGCGCTCGCCGGCCTGCGCCCACGTCGCGGTGTCGATCGCATCATCGACGCGCGCCCACAGCGCCATGCCGCCGTCGGGAACGCGAAACGTGATGGCGCTGCCGAGATGCCGTTGCAGTGCTGCAGCGAGCGCGTCGCGGCGCGCCACGTACATGCGACGCATGCGCCGCACATGCCGCAGCAATTCGCCGTCCTCGAACAATTCGGCAATCGCGCACTCGACCGCGGCGTCGCCTTGTGCGTCGCTGGCGGCGCGGAAGCTGATCAAGCGCTCGATCACCGCCGGCGGCGCGACGACGAATGCCGTACCGAATCCCGGCGTCAGAAAATTGGCGAGTGAGCCGATGTAAACCGTATTCGGGCGACC
>Ga0207657_10002388_pt1 | contig 20300 bp, 19 predicted proteins | sample KBSC33metaG_FD_184316 | JGI IMG/M metagenome (GOLD analysis project Ga0207657, IMG submission 184316) | Corn rhizosphere microbial communities from Kellogg Biological Station, Michigan, USA - KBS C3-3 metaG (SPAdes) (version 2) | ecosystem: Host-associated > Plants > Roots > Rhizosphere > Soil ... | reverse complement strand
GGCAAGCTCGCGCTTGTCACCGGCGCCTCTCGCGGAATCGGCGCGGCGACGGCGGAAGCGCTCGCCGCGGCGGGTGCGCATGTGATCCTCGTCGCCCGGACCGCCAGTGCGCTCGAGGAAGTCGAGGAGCGCATCCACAAGGACGGAGGGTCGGCGACGATCGCGCCGCTCGACCTCACCGATGGCGAAGGCATCGGCAAGCTGGCCGTCGCGGTGGCCGAGCGCTGGCAAAAGCTCGACATTCTCGTTCTCAACGCCGCGATGCTCGGATCGCTGACTCCGGTGCAGGACATCGACCCCAAGGAATATTCGCGGCTGCTGAGCCTCAACCTTCTCGCGAACCAGGCGTTGATCGCGGCCTTCGATCCGCTGCTCAAGCGGGCCGACAAGGCCGACATCATTGCCCTTACCTCCTCGGTCGGCGCCGATCCGCGCGCGTTCTGGGGCGCGTACGGCTCCTCCAAGGCGGCGCTGGAATGCCTGCTCGGCGCCTATGCCGACGAGACCGAATATACCGGCCGGCTGCACGTCCACATCGTCGATCCCGGAGCGACGCGGACGCGGATGCGCGCCCTCGCTTTTCCCGGCGAGGAGCCGGAGAGCGTCAAGGCTCCGGAGATCGTGGCCAACGCCATCCTTGAGCGGCTGACGGCGGACGCCCCTACCGGGGAAAAATTGCGCGTCGAAGCCTAGCGGGAACCGTGCCGCGATCGCCGGCATCAAAGTTCTCGATAGCAACAGGGAGAACTTCGATGAAGCGCTTTGCACTTTTGATCGCCGGCGCCGGCGCATTGGCGATTGCCGCACCGGTCCAGGCCGCCGCGCCCACCGACCCGCAGATCGCGCATATCGCCTATACCGCCGGCAATATCGATATCGCTGCGGCGAAGCAGGCGCTCAAGGTTTCGAAGAACGCTATGGTTCGCGACTTCGCGCAGCAGATGGTGCGCGACCACCAGGCCGTGAACGCGAAAGCGCTCGCGCTGGTGAAGAAGCTGCACGTGACGCCGGAGGCCAATCCGACGAGCACTGCGCTGAGCAAGGCGGCCAATGCCGAGCTTGCCAAGCTTCACAAACTGAAGGGCTCGGCGTTCGACCGCGAATATGTCAACAACGAGGTGGCCTACCACAAGACCGTCAACGGCGCCCTCAAGTCGACATTGATCCCGTCGGCCCACAATCCGGAGCTGAAGTCGCTCCTCGAGACCGGGCTGACGTTGTTCCAGGAGCACCAGATGCACGCCGAGCAGGTGGCGGCGAAGCTGAAATGAGCGTGGTTGCGCGGCGCCTCACCCTGTGCGCTGTTGCGACCGGCGCGCTGCTGTCGGTCGCGGCGCCCGCGCCGGCAGCAGCCGCCACGCACACGGTCGTGATCGACAAGATGAAATATGCGCCGGTGCCGCCGCTGAAGGTCGGCGACACCGTCGTGTTCGTGAACAAGGACATCTTCCGACACACGGTGACGGCGTCGAACAACAGCTTCAACATCGACCTCATGCCGGGCAAGAGCGGGAGCCTGCACATCAACTCCGCGGGCCACGCGACCTTCTACTGCAAGTATCACCCCGGCATGCGCGGGAGTATGGATTCGAAATGACGTCGGTTCATAACCTTGCGCTTGACTATGCAGCGATGGCGGATGTCGAGCTAGCGGGCTGTTGTGCGGCCGGCGATGCGCAGGCGATCCGCCACGTCGTGACCGCGAACAACCAGCGGCTGTTTCGCGCGGCGTGGAGCATCCTTCGCAATCGCGAGGAGGCCGAGGACGTGCTCCAGTCCGCCTATGCCAAGGCGCTCGCCGCGATGGCGGGCTTCGAGGGGCGCTCGTCGCTGACGACCTGGATGACGCGAATCACGATCAACGAAGCCCTGGCCCGCAAGCGCAGCCAAGAGCGGCGGCGCAAGCACCTCGAAGCGGAGGGCGTTCCCGTGCTCGAGACCTATCGTGAACAGCTCGCCAAGGGCTCGCAGGCTCCGAGCCCCGAAGCCGAGGCGGCGCGGCAGCAGCTGCGGTCGATCCTCGAGCAGGCGGTCGCGGACTTGCCGGAGAATTTCCGCACGGTCTTCGTGCTTCACGAGATCGAAGGCGTGTCGGTCGAAGATGCCGCTTTGGCGCTGGAAATCCCCACGGGCACCGTGAAAACCCGGCTCATGCGCGCCCGGAACAAGCTGCAGCAGGCGCTCGCCCCGGAAGTGCGCGCGGCGCTGACCGGGACCTTCCCCTTCGCGGGCGCCGATTGCGCGCGGCTGACCGAGCGGGTGATGCGGGATTTCGAGGAGCGGCAGTCAGGCTAGCAAAAACCTGCTTAGCCGCCGTGCCGGATCGGCTTCGTCGAGCCGGAGCCTGACCGCCGCGCCGATCGCCAAACCATTGGTCGCAATCCGGGTGACGATCGCAGGCTGAGCGATCTGGATCCTCGCGCCGCGCTCGTCGATATCGGTCACCGTCCCGTCGAACGTCTCTCCTTCCTGGCCTGAAAGGACAACAGATTCCGCGAGCTCGAGGACGGCCGCATCGACCTGTCCAGCCCTGGCGTCGGCGCGGTTCATGACGTCGGGCAAGCGCTCGAAGGCGCTGCCGACCGAATCGGGAACCGCTCGGCCGTTCGCAATGGCGAGCGCGGCCTCGCAGACGAACCGGTCGGCGAGCCGTCGAAGCGGCGCGGTTGCGTGGACGTAGGTCGCACGCATTGCCGAATGCCAGGGTCGCTGGCCCTGATGGAACGGCTCATAGCTCGCGTGAACCCCGGCGCGTCGGATCGCCAGCATGAAGGCGGCTTGCTTGGGGTCGTTCGGGTCGAGGTTCCGCTCGCGCTCTTGGAGCGGCATGGTCTTGGGCCAGTCCACGCCGAGCGCCTCGGCGCTGTGGCGCAGTCGGCGGACAGCCCGGTCGTCGGGCTCGGGCATGACCCGGAACAGCCCGGTGCCATGCTGGTAGAGAGCGTCGGCAATGGCGAGATTAGCGGCGAGCGATAGTGCCGCATTCGACTGCTCGGCAGCGCTTACGGCGCGGAATTCGAGGGCGAAGGAGCCGTCCTCGGCTCTCACGACCTGCTGTTGCGGCGGATCGACGCGCGATGCGCCTCGCGCCTGCTCCGCGGCTTCTATCCGGCGCGACAGCTCAGCGAAGTCGGCGGGCAAGTCCTCGGGACGAACCGTCGCATAGCCAAGCTTGGCGCGGCTCCGGATGATCGCCCGTTCGACGCCGTCGAGACGGGCAGCGCCGTCCGCGTCGATGCGGACGATGAAGAGGATCGCAGTTTTGTCCGCATCGGGAAGCAAGCTCGCTGCGCCCTCGCTCAGCACGGGCGGATAGAGGCTGACCTTCTCGTCCGGCATGTAGATCGTCTCGCCGCGCGCCCAGGCTTCGCGATCGACCGCGCTGCCCTCGGCGACGAACCAGGCGACGTCGGCGATGGCATAGCGAAGGATCAAATCACCCGCGGAGCGCTCGATCGCGAAAGCCTGGTCGAGGTCGGTCGAACTCGTGGGATCGAGCGTCACGAATGGAATCGCCGTGCGGTCGACATGATCCGCGACCTGCTTTTGCGCCGCTGCAGCGGCCTCGGCTTCAACTTCGGATGAAAAGGCGTCCGGCAACTGGAACTGCGTGCGGATTGCTTGGAGCCCGTCCGCCAGCGCGCGCGGACGGTCGTAGATCGCCTTCAAGAGCGGACCATCGTGACCTGGGCGACATCGATTGCGCCGCCGCGAAATCCGCCTTCGCAGTACATGAGATAATAGCGCCAGAGGTCGTGAAACTCTTCACCGAAGCCCGGCACGGCGCCTCGCGACACGGCCTCGTCATAGCGCTCGCGCCAGCGCCTGAGCGTCTCCGCATAGTCGAGGCGGAAGCCCTCGCGCTCCTGCCACGACAGACCCCGCTCCTTCGCAAGCTCGGCGAAATTTGGTTCGTCGACCAGGCAGCCGCCCGGGAAAATGTAGGTCTGGATGAAGTCCGCGTTGCGAACGTAGCGGTCGAACAGCTCGTGACGCATGCTGATGAACTGGAGCGCCGCGCGACCGCCGGTCGCGAGGTTGCGGGCGATGCAGTCGAGGTAGGCGCCCCACCAGCGTTGCCCGACCGCTTCCACCATCTCGACGGAAGCGACAGCGTCGAACCGCTCGGCGGTTTCGCGATAATCCTGGAGGCGGATTTCGATGCGGTCCACGAGTCCCGCCTCGGCGATCTTCCGCTCGGCCCACGCCTTCTGTTCGGTGGAAAGCGTGAGCCCGACGACCGAAGCACCGCGTTTCGCCGCTTCGATCGCCAGCGTTCCCCAACCGCAGCCGATCTCGAGCAGGCGTTGCCCGGGCTTTATGTCGAGACGGTCGAGGAGCGTGTGGATCTTGTAGAGCTGCGCCGTCTCGAGGCTGTCGCCGCGGCTGACGAAACGCGCCGAGCTGTAGGTCATCGTCGGGTCGAGCCAGGCGGCGTAGAAGTCGTTGCCGAGGTCATAATGAGCGGCGATGTTCTTGCGTGCCTTGCCCGGCGCATTGTCGCGGAGGCGATGGGCCAGCGCATTGACCCAGCGGAACGGCCCCTTGGCCCGGCCGATGTCGCCAAGCGGCATGGCGTTGATCGAGAAGAGCTCGAAGATCTTGACCGCGTCCGGGCTCGACCATTCGCCGAGCGTCCACGCCTTGTACCAGCCGACCGACCCGGAAGTGGCGAGGCGGACGAGCGCCATCCAGCTCGAAATATGGACGACCGCACGCGGCCCCTTGGCGTGGAAGCCGAGGCGGCGCTCGGTGCCGCCGGGAAGCCTCGCCTCCAGCCCGCCGCAAGCGAGCTTTCGGTCGATCTGATCGAGGACTCGGGCAATTGCCGGAGCGCTGAGACGCGCGATTAGTCCACCGCCGGTCGCGAAGCGGCGGTCAGCGTGCACCAGATGCTCGCCGCGCGTGCTCATTGCGGGCGAGTTATGAACTGAGTCGGCTTTTGTCGAGGCGGATGAGGAAGTTCGAGCTCGATGGGCGCCCCGCCTCGAAGAACCTCTGATCGGTCAGATAGGCGTGCCCGTCCTCGATGTGGACCAGCGGCATCCGCGACCAATAGAGGAAGGCGCGGACATGCTTGTTGCGCTTTGCAGCGTCGGCGAGGCGGGGATCGTCCATGTTCAGGGGCACGATCCTGGGGTCGAGCCGGGCGGCGTTGAGGCCGTCGAGCGGGTTGTAGGTCCCGCTGCCGCCGATGGCGTCGCCGCGCCAGATCATCTTGCGCTTCCAGAAGGTCAGCGGGATCTCGCCGGCGACGATCATCCGCGGCTCGGCGACCCGTTCGACGAGCGGACGGGTCAGCGCCACCGCGCGCGCCGAGATTGCGCCGTTAAGGCCGATGTAGAGAAGCATCGCGGTGAAGGCCCAGGCGGCCGGCCAGCGCCAGTCCCTTCCCCGCCGCTCGGCGCGCCAGGAGAGTTCCAGGCCGAGGATCAAGGCGATCCAGATCCACGGGTCCATGATGAACAGCGTGTCGGCATAGAACCAGCGGTTCGAGAATGGATCGAGCACTCGGGTGCCGTAGGTGTTCATGAGGTCGAGCAGCGGATGGCTCAGCGCGGCGAGGTAGGCGGCGACGAACAGGCCGCCGAGCCTGATCGGGCCTTCCTTGCCGGGGCGCAACCTTTCCCACCCCAACATGATTGCAACCGCCAACAATGCCATCAACACGATGCCGAGTGGTCCGTGCGTGAACCCGCGGTGCTCCGCGATCGGCTCGCAGCCGATGGCCCCGGCGACGAAACTGTCGATGTCGGGCAGGTTGGCCGCGATGATCATCGCCGGCATGGCGCGCGGAGACATGCGCTTGAGGCCCATGCGGCCCATCACCGCCGCGACCAGGCTGTGCGTGAGGTTGTCCACCTACGGCGCGTGGATCAAATCTGGTGCGGTTCCTTCTCGACCATCCAGGTCTGGCCCTTTGCGACGAGGGCCTGGAGGTCGGGGGTCTTGCCGGAAGCGGCTGCGGCGTTCTGCTCGATGACCGCGCTTTCGAAGGTGGGGCGCGGGTCTTCGTAGATGACTCCGAGCGCGATCGGGAAGGCGACCGGGTCCATCAGGATCAGCATGGCCGCAAGCTGGCGGTTGGCGGGGTCGTGGGTGATGACCGACGGGTCGTCGCCGGACACCACCTTCAACGCCAGCCGCTCGACGTCGAGCGCGATGCCTTTTGCGCCGCCGTCGAACAGCATCCTTTCGCCCGCCTGGAGCCACAGCTGCTTCTGCTGCGCGACCTGCTTCTCGGTAAAGGAGGCGAACACGTCGTCGTTGTAGACGATGCAGTTCTGAAAGATTTCGACGAAGCTGGCGCCGCGGTGGGCGTGCGCGGCCTTGAGGACGTCGGGCAAATTCTTGTGGACGTCGATTCCGCGGGCGATGAACCGCGCCCCCGAGCCGAGCGCGAAGGCGCAGGGCGTCACCGGCCGGTCGACCGAGCCGAACGGAGTCGAGGGCGAGCGCGTGCCGACCCGGCTGGTCGGAGAATATTGGCCCTTGGTGAGGCCGTAGATCTCGTTGTTGAACAGCAGGATCTGGCAGTCGAGGTTGCGGCGAAGAACGTGCATCGTGTGGTTACCGCCGATCGACAGCGCGTCGCCGTCGCCCGTGATGATCCACACGTCGAGCTCCGGGTTAGCGAGCTTCACGCCGGTCGCAACCGCCGGCGCCCGGCCGTGGATCGTGTGGAACCCGTAGGTCGACATGTAGTATGGAAAGCGGCTCGAGCAGCCGATGCCGCTGATGAAGACCGTCTTCTCGCGCGCGACGCCAAGGTCCGGCATCGTCCGCTGCACGGCTTTCAGCACGGCATAGTCGCCGCAGCCCGGGCACCAGCGGACCTCCTGGTCGCTGGCCCAGTCCTTGGCGGTGGTGAGGGTCGTCATGTCGTTCATCAGTGCGGCCTCAGCCAGTAGATCAGCAATATGATGGCGATGAGCATGATCACCATCGGGAAGGCGTTGATCGGTTTCATTCGAAACGCAGCAATTGCAGCATCCCTACGCGTGCGCGCGCGAGTCCGCGCCTAAGGTTGAATCGATCGCCGCCTCGATCTCGGCGATCCGGAAGGGGTGGCCTGAAACCTTGGTCAGCGACTTCGCGTCGACCAGGAATTGGTCGCGAAGCACCGTCTTGAGCTGGCCCATGTTCATCTCGGGCACGAGGATATGTTTGAAGCCCTTCAATAGGACAGACATATTTTGCGGCATCGGCCAGATGTGGCGGACATGGACGTGGGCGACGTCCTGTCCCTTCACCAGCGCGCGGCGCACGGCCTGGTGGATCGGGCCGAAGGTCGAGCCCCAGCCCACGACCGCGAGTTCGGCCCCTTCGCGGCCGAGGCAGACTTCCTGGTCGGGGATCGACTTGGCCACGCCCCGCACCTTGGCCGCGCGGGTGTCGGTCATCTCCTGGTGAGCGGCCGGCGAGTAATCGATGTTCCCGGTGCCTGGCTGCTTCTCGATGCCGCCGATACGGTGCTCGAGGCCCGGGGTTCCCGGCTTGATCCACGGCCGCGCGAGATCGTCGTTGCGCGCGAACGGCATGACCCCCTGCCCTTCCGCCGGCGGCGTCTCGAAATAGCTGACAGGGAACGCCTGGAACTCGCCCATGTCCGGCACGCGCCACGGCTCGGCGGCGTTGGCGATATAGCCGTCGGTCAGGAGCATGACAGGAACCATGTAGCGGGTCGCGATGCGGCAGGCTTCGATGGCGCATTCGAAGGCGTCGGCGGGCGAGCGCGCGGCGATTACCGGCACTGGTGCATCGCCGTTGCGGCCATAGACCGCCTGGTAGAGGTCCGACTGCTCGGTCTTGGTCGGCAGGCCCGTCGAAGGCCCGCCCCGCTGCGAGTTGACGACGACCAGCGGGAGCTCGGTCATGACCGCGAGGCCCATCGCTTCCATCTTCAGCGCGATGCCCGGTCCGGAGGATGAGGTGATCCCGAGGTGGCCCGCATAGCTCGCGCCGATGGCCGCGCAGATGGCGGCGATCTCGTCCTCCGCCTGGAAGGTCGTGATCCCGAATTCCTTGAGGCGCGCGAGATGGTGGAGCAGCGGACTCGCCGGGGTAATGGGATAGGAGCCGAAGAACATCTTCACACCCGCGAGCTGGCATCCCGCGACGAGGCCCAGCGCGAGCGATTCGGCGCCCGTGACCGTCCGGTAGAGGCCGGGCTCGGCAGGCGCGGCGGCGATGTGATGCTGCTTGAACGGCGCGCCCATCTCCACCGTCTCGCCATAGGCGTGGCCGGCATTGAGCGCCGCGATGTTGGCTTCGGCGAGCTCGGGCGCCTTGGCGAACTTCTTCTGGAGCCAGTCGACGATCGGAGCCCGGTCGCGGTCGAACATCCACAGCGCGAGGCCAAGCGTCCACATGTTCTTGCAGCGCAGGGCTTCCTTGTTGCCGAGGCCGAACGGCTTCACGGCATCGAGGGTGAGCTGCGAGATATTGAAGTGAACGACCTGCCATTTCGACAGGCTGCCGTCCTCGAGCGGGTTCTGCTCGTAGCCGGCCTTGGCGAGGTTGCGCTGGGTGAACTCGCCTTCATCGGCGATGATCAGCCCGCCATCGCGGAGCGCGTCGGCGTTCACCTTCAGCGCGGCCGGATTCATCGCGATCAGCACGTCGGGCTGGTCACCCGCGGTGTCGATGGCGGTCGAGCCGAAATTGATCTGGAAGGCACTGACCCCGAAGGTCGTGCCCTGCGGCGCGCGAATCTCGGCGGGGAAATCAGGGAAAGTCGCCAGGTCGTTGCCTGCGAGCGCGGTCGAGAGCGTGAACTGGCCGCCCGTCAGCTGCATGCCGTCGCCGCTGTCGCCGGCGAAGCGGACGACGACCGCCTCCTGCGGCGGACGCGCGGTGGCTTCCTTTTCGGTGAGGAGATGCGACGCGGTGGCCATGCGCTCTTTTAGACCGTCATTTTCGTCATTGCGAGCGTAGCGAAGCAATCCAGTGTAGCGATTTCTGGATTGCCGCGCCGCTTCCCGGCTCGCAATGACGGCGCATGAAAGACATGGGCCAATACCGCCGCGGGGTCGGCGTGATGCTGCTCAATGGCGAGGGGAAGGTGTGGGTGGGCGCCCGCATCGATAACCTCGCCGACGCGTGGCAGATGCCGCAGGGCGGGATCAACGAAGGGGAGGAACCCTGGGCGACGGCGCTTCGTGAGCTTGAGGAGGAGACGGGCATTCCGGCTCATCTCGTCGAGCGCATCGCCGAATGCCCGGAGCGGCTGCGCTACGACCTACCCGAGGAATGGCGGCCGCGGCTGTGGGGCGGCAAGTGGCTAGGGCAGGAGCAGGACTGGTTCCTGTGCCGCTTCCTCGGCCGGGACGCGGACGTCAACATCGCCACCGAACACCCCGAATTCCGCGAGTGGGAATGGGTCGAGCCGGCGCGGCTGCCGGAGATCATCGTCCCCTTCAAGCGCGACCTCTATCGCCGGCTGATCGAGGAGTTTGCCGAATATCTCTGAGCGTATAGAATGATTCATCCCCGCCGCGTCGCTTGCAGGTTAATCCGCTTGGGCGCAGATAGACGCTGATCTCGGGGGACTGTGTTGGCGCGTATTTTCCTCAGCTATGCACGCGACGATGCCGATGCGGCGAAGCAGCTTGCGGCCTGCATTTCCGACGGTGGGCACGAGGTCTGGTGGGACAGGCATCTCCACGCCGGGTCGCGCTTCGCTGCGGAAATCGACAAGGCATTGAAGAACTCCGAAGCGGTCGTCGTGATGTGGTCGCCGAGCTCGATCGATTCGGCGTGGGTCCAGGACGAAGCGGCCGAAGGACGGGATTCCGGCCGACTAGTGCCGGTGTCGCTCGCGGGCGCCAAGCCGCCTTTGGGCTTCCGCCAGTTCCAGACGATCGAACTGGGGCGCTGGGACGGCACCGGCAGTCCCGAGGCGATGGACGATCTTCTTGAAGCCATCAGCCGCACCTGCGGTACGGTGCAATCGGAGGCGGCGAGGTCGTCCAAAAAAGCCGCCGAACCGCAGAGACGCCAATCGGTCTGCGTGCTGCCCTTCATCAACATGAGCGGCGAGCCCGAGCAGGAATATTTCAGCGACGGCATCACCGAGGATATCATCACCGATTTGTCGAAGGTCTCCGCGCTTTCGATCGTCGCGCGCAACACCGCCTTCGCCTTCAAGGGCCAGACGGTCGACGTGAAGGAAGTGGCGAAGACGCTTGGAGTCACCTACGTCCTCGAAGGGAGCGTTCGCAAAGCCGGCAACCGCGTGAGGATCACGGCGCAGCTGATCGACGGCGCCGCCGGCGATCACGTTTGGGCTGACCGTTATGATCGCGACCTCGACGACATTTTCGCGATCCAGGACGAGATTTCAAAGGCCATCGTCGACGCCCTGAAGATCAAGCTGCTGCCGGAAGAGAAGAAAGCGATCGAGCAGCGCGGGACCAACAATGTCGATGCCTACAACCTCTACCTGATGGCCCGGCAGCAATGGGTCAGCGGCAATTTCGGCGACCCGAAGCGCGACGAGGCGATTGTCCGGGTGTGCAAGCAGGTGACCCGGCTCGATCCCAACTACGCCGAGGCCTGGGCGCTCATGGCGCTCGCGCAGGCGGAGCTTCGCTTCGTCCACGGCAAGGACGAGAATGCGCTGCCGGCGGCCGACCGGGCGCTCGAATTGAATTCCGACCTTCCCGAGGCGCACTGCATCAAGGCGCGCTATCTCGAAGAGGAGGGACGCGCGGACGAAGCGGAGAAGCAGATTCGGATCGCGCTGAAGCTTAACCCGGATTCGTGGGAGGTGAACCGCGAAGCCGCCCGCATGCTGTTCCGCAGGGGCCGCACCGAGCAGGCCGCCGAATATTTCGCCAAGGCGGCGTCGGTCATGGAAACGGACTGGCACAATCCGCTCATGCTGATCACCTGCTGCAGGTCGACCGGGGACAAGGAGCGGATGCTCGAAGCTGCTAAGATGACGCTCGAACGATCGGAGCGGGCGGTGGCGAAGGACCCGACGAGCGGCCAGGCGCTGGCTTCGGGCGCGAATGCCTTGATGATCCTCGGCGATACCGAGCGGGCGCGCGACTGGAGCCGGCGCGCGCTGCTTCTCGATCCGGACAATCTAATCATGTCCTACAACCTTGCCTGCGCGTTCGCTCAAACCGGTGGCGCCACCGAAGACGCGATCAGCGCGCTGCGAAGCTTCTGTGAAGGCATCCAGACCGCGCAGAACATCCGCCACCTCGAATCCGACCCCGACCTCGACCCGCTGCGCGACGATCCCGGCTACAAGGAGATGCTCTCGTCGGCGAAGGAACGGCTGGGCATCAGGACGGATGCCGATGCCTGACACGCGCGACGTTTTCATCTCCTATGCGCGGCCGAGCGAGGAGCAGGCGCATCTCATTGCCGAGATGCTGCGCAACGAGGGCTTCAGCGTCTGGCGCGACGACGAGCTGCCGGCGCACCGCGCTTATTCAGACGTCATCGAGGAGCGGCTGAAGTCGGCCAAGGCGGTGGTCGTGCTGTGGTCGGCCGAGTCCGCCAAATCGCATTGGGTAAGAGCGGAAGCGGACACCGCGCGGGAAGCGGGGACACTGGTCCAGGCGAGGCTCGACAGCGCGCTTCCGCCGATGCCGTTCAACCAGATCCAGTGCGCGGACCTCAACGGCTGGAGCGGCGACGGCGAGTCGGCAGGCTGGCGCAAGCTCCAGGGCAGCGTCGCCGCGCTCGTCGGCGGACCGGATGAGGACGCCGCCTCGTCGTCACGGCCGGAGCCTCGAGTACAGGCGGTCCGGGCCTCCATCTGCGTGCTGCCCTTCGTCAACATGAGCGGCGAGGAAGAGCAGGAATATTTCAGCGACGGGATCAGCGAGGACATCACCACCGACCTCTCCAAGGTGTCTGCGCTCGAGGTGGTCGCCCGCAACACCGCCTTCGCCTTCAAGGGCCAGAACCCGGATGTGAAAGAAGTGGCGCAGCAGCTTGGGGTCAGCCATGTCCTCGAAGGCAGCGTGCGCAAGGCGGGCAACCGGATCCGGATCAATGCGCAGCTGATCGACGGCGCCACCGGCAAACATTTGTGGGCCGACCGCTTCGACCGCGACCTCACCGACATCTTCGAGATCCAGGACGAAATCTCGAAGGCGATCGTCGACGCGCTGAAGGTCAAGCTTCTCCCCGCCGAGAAGAAGGCGATCGAGAACCGCGGAACGTCCAACGTCGAGGCCTACGACCTCTATCTCATGGCCCGCCAGCAATGGATCAGCGGCACCTTCGGAACGGTCCGGCGCGAGCAATCGATCGCCCGCCTTTGCAAAGAGGCGACGCAGCTCGACCCCGATTACGCGCAGGCGTGGGCGCTGATGGGGCTCGCCCAGCTCGAGCTGCGGTTCGTGCATAGCCTCGACGAAGACGCACTTTCGGCGGGCGAAAAGGCGCTCGCGATCAATCCGGGGCTGGCCGAAGCGCATTGCATCAAGGCCCGATACCTCGAGGAGGAAGGCCGAACCGAAGAGGCCGAGAAGCAGATCCGGACCGCGCTGAAGCTGGACCCCGAATCATGGGAGGTGAACCGCGAGGTGGCGCGGATGCTGTTCCGTCACGGGCACGTGCGCGAGGCGATCCCCTATTTCGAGAAAGCGGCATCGCTCAACGACACGGATTGGCACAATCCCCTTATGCTGATCACCTGCTACGAGGCGGTCGGCGACCAGACCAATTTCCTGAAAGCCGCGGGAATGGCGCGCGAAAGGGTGCAGCGCGCGATCACGATGGACCCGACCAACGGGACCGCGCTGGCCACCGGCGCGCACGCCCTGGCCGCGTTGGGCGACCGCGACCGCGCGCGCGAGTGGATGCGGCGGGCGCTGCTGCTAGACCCTGACAATCTGGTCATGCGGTACAATTGTGCGTGCACGGTTTTGCGCCGGTTCGCCGACAAGGACGAGGCGCTGACCATGCTTCAGCCGTTCTTCAAAACGGTGACCAGCACGACCTGGATCTGGCACGCGGAAGCGGATCCCGATCTCGAACCAGTTCGCGAGCAACCGCGCTTCAAGGAGATGATCGCTTCGGCCAAGCACCGCCTCGGCATGGCGGAAAGTGCCGAAGCGAACGCGCAGCCGGCGCCTCAGCAGCAGTAGCGTTCCGCAAGTGGCGCCGCTAGGAGCGGCGGGGATGCGGGGATTGTCGTCCAGCGAACAGCAAGCGGTGGAGCACGCGCGCGGAGAGCCCATGCTCGACCAGGTGCTCGGCTGGGCCGCGGTCAACAGCGGGTCGCGCAACCTTGCCGGGCTTGAGCGGATGGCGGACCTGCTCGCGGACGCGTTTGCCGCGCTTCCCGGCGTGCTTCGGCTGGAGCAGCCTCAGCCGGTCGAGGCGGTCGATCCCGGTGGCCGAAAGGTTCAGCTAAGGCACGGGCGGCACCTTCATCTGACGGTGCGTCCCACGGCGCCGCTGCAACTGCTGTTCACCGGCCACATGGACACGGTATTCGCCGCCGACCACGCGTTCCAGGAGACGCGCTGGCTGGAGGGCGGTGTTCTCAACGGGCCGGGCGTGGCCGACATGAAGGGCGGTCTCGCGGTGATGCTGGCTGCGCTGAAGGCGGTCGAGAGGAGCTCTGGCGCCGATCGCATCGGCTACGAGGTCGTGATCAACAGCGACGAGGAGGTGGGCTCGCTCGCCTCCGCGGCCCTTCTCGCGCAGGCGGCGCGGGGCAAGCGCGCGGCGTTGACCTACGAACCGGCCGCGCTTCCCGACGGGACCCTCGCCGGCGCGCGGCCGGGGAGCGGCAATTTCGCAATCGTCGTCCACGGCCGCTCCGCGCATGCGGGGCGCAATCCGGAAGACGGGCGCAACGCCCTGCTCGCCGCCGCCGACCTCGCGCTCAGGCTCGACGCACTGAAGCGCGAGGGCCTCACCGTGAATCCGTCGCGGATCGAGGCCGGGAGCCCGAGCAACGTCGTGCCCGACCTCGCCATCCTGCGCGTCAACCTGCGACCGCGCACGCCCGAGATCGAGGCTGCGGCAAAACGCGATATCGACGAAGCGGTGGCGACGGTCACCGCCCAGCGCGAGGTCCGGATGGAGGTCAACGGCGGGTTCGGCCGCCCCCCGAAGCCGCTGACGCCTCAGGCCGAAGCGCTGTTCAACCTCGTGAAGCAAGCCGGCGCGGATCTCGGCCAGACGATCGCCTGGCAACCGTCGGGCGGTGTGTGCGACGGCAACAATATCGCCGCCTGCGGCGTGCCCGTAGTCGACACGATGGGCGTGCGCGGCGGCAAGATCCACAGCATGGAGGAGTTTCTGATCACCGACAGCCTCGGTGAGCGCGCGGCCTTGTCGGCGCTCACCGTCCTGCGCCTGATGAGCGAGCACACATGAGCTATCGAGTCCGGCCGGCGACGGGTGAGGATTACAAGGCCATCTACCAGATGGCGAAGCTGACGGGCGGCGGCTTCACCAACCTTCCGCCCGACCGCCAGACCCTGGTGGCCAAGCTCGACAAATCCGGGAAGAGCTTCTCGCGCAAGGAAGACACGCAAACGGGCGACCTCTACATGTTCGTGCTCGAGGACCCCAAGGCCCGGAATATCCGCGGCACCTGCCAGGTGTTCGGGCAGGTCGGGGTCAACCAGCCCTTCTATTCCTACCATCTAAGCACGATCACGCAGTCGAGCCCGGAGCTCGGCAAGACGTTCCGCAACCAGATGCTGACGCTGACGACCGACCTCGAAGGGTCCTCGGAGGTCGGCGGGCTGTTTCTCCACCCGGAATCACGCGCGGGCGGTTGGGGATCGCTGCTCGCGCGAAGCCGCTATTTGTTCATGAAGATGCACCGCGCGCGCTTCGGTGCAGTCACCCTCGCCGAACTCCGCGGAGTGATGGACGAGGCCGGCAATGCCCCCTTCTGGGACGCGCTCGCGGGCCGGTTCTTCGACATGAGCTTTCCCCAGGCCGACGAGTTCAATGCCGTCCACGGAACGAGGTTCATCGCCGACCTGATGCCGCGCACGCCAATCTATGTCGCGCTTCTGAATGAGGCCGCGCGATCGGTCATGGGGCTGCCCCACCCGAGCGGCCGTGCGGCGTTGCGAATGCTCGAGGAAGAAGGATTCTACTTCGAGCGCTACATCGACATTTTCGACGGCGGCCCGACGGTCACCGCGGATACTGACGACATCCGCACCATCCGCGAATCGACGAGCGAGACGGTTTGCGAGATCGGCGAGGGCGGCAAGGTCAAGGCGCTCGTCGCGGCAGGCCGGCTCAAGGACTTCCGCTGCTGCTGTGCAAGCGTCCGAAAGCTTCCGAAGAAGGGCGTGTGCATCGACCCCGAGGCCGCCGAGCTGCTCGAAGTCGAGGTCGGCGACGAAGTGGTGATGGTGGCGCGCTGATGCCGCTCGCCGAGATCAATTTCGACGGCATCGTCGGGCCGAGCCACAATTATGCGGGCCTGAGCTTCGGCAATGTCGCCTCGATGGGGCACGGCGGCCAGGTCTCGCAGCCGCGGGCGGCGGCGCTCGAGGGCATCGACAAGATGCGGGCCAATCTCGCGCTCGGGCTCGCTCAGGGGATTTTCCTTCCGCACCCGCGGCCCCACCGCACGTGGCTGAGGGAGCTCGGCACCGAGATCGGGGACGCCGAACCTTCGCTTGCGGCCTCCGCCATGTCGGCGTCAGCGATGTGGGCCGCCAATGCCGCCACCGTGTCACCGGCGCCCGACACGCGCGACGGACGGTGCCACCTCACGGTCGCGAACCTCCGCACAATGCCGCACCGAAGCCACGAATGGCCGGCGACGCTGGCGCAGCTGCAGATCGCGTTCGAAGCGAGCGACTTCGCGGTCCACGCTCCCATCCCGCCGGCGTTCGGGGACGAAGGCGCGGCGAACCACATGCGCCTCGCTGCCAGCCACGGCGAGCCGGGGATCGAGATTTTCGTCTATGGAGTGACCGGCGGCGCCTTCCCGGCGCGACAGCATCTCCAGGCGTCGAAAGCGATCGCGCGGCTGCACCAACTGCCGCTCGAGCGCGTGCTGTTCGTCGAGCAGTCCGAGGAGGTGATCGCCGCCGGCGCGTTCCATAACGACGTCGTCGCGGTCGCCAACGAACGCGTCCTGTTCGCGCACGAGCTCGCCTTCGCGGACAAGGCGCAGCTGATCGATGCCTGCTCGGCGCGGGTGCCGGGCTTCGAATATGTGGAGGTCGCCGCCGCCGACGTGCCGCTCGAGGATGCCGTGCGGTCGTATTTGTTCAACGCGCAGCTCGTCACGCTGCCAGACAACCAGATGACCCTCATCGTCCCGAGCGAAGCGCGCGAGACGCCGTCGGTGTGGCGCTGGATCGAACGCCACCTCGCCGGCAATGGGCCGATCCGCAATGTGGAGGTCGTGGACGTTCGCCAGTCGATGGCGAACGGCGGCGGGCCGGCCTGCCTTCGCCTTCGCGTCGTCGCCGACTCCGAGAGCGTTGATCCGCGCTTCATTGTCGACGAGGCCAAGCTCGACGGGATCGCGGGTGTCGTTCGCGAGACCTGGCCCGAGCAGATCGCGAGCGACGAGTTGCAGCAGCCCGCGCTCATCGCCGACGTCGAGCATGCCCGCGCCGCACTCCTCGACGCGCTCGACCTCGCAGAGCTGGCCTGAGTCCCACCACGGCACAATTCGCCAGAGTGTTACCGCCACTTTAACCCTGTTCTTTAGCACCTCATCGGCGCAAAACGGCCGTTGAGGCGTTCAGGCGTTAACGATGCTCAGGAAACTCGGTCGACTCTTCACGATCAAGACGCGCTGGGAGGCGTGGCTCGTCATTTACGCGATCGCGCTCGGCGCGGTGGAGCGGGGCCGTCTCTATCTCGAGACCTATCCAGGGTTCGGCGGATGGCTTCTCGCGGCGGCCTGCACGGGCGTCGTCTTCATCGCGGGTGCAAAGCTTCTCGATTCCGTGCGACCCGCAGAGCCGGCCATCGTTAGCGGGCCTTATCCGGCGCCGGCGAGGCGCCGCGACGTCACTGGTCGTAGTCGACCCACGCTCCGGCAGACTCGTCGCGCTTCAGCACTACCGATTTCACGTCGCACAGATTGACGCCGGCCCAGGTGACGGGGCCCGAGCCCTGGACATTGGCGCGGATGTCGAACGCGCAGTCCGGATCCTTGAAGTTGATCGAGCCGCGCGCTCCCGCCGCCGGGGCGCTACCGAGCGGCTTCCAGTCCTGCGTCCCGGCGCGCCGGATCGAAAGGTCGGAGAGACCCGCCGGCGTTCCGTTGACCAAGGTGAAGTTGGACGCGCCGGCGACCGCCGCGGAGGCGGACACGAGCGTGGCGACGAGGGTAGCGACTCTCAAAAGCATAAGCGCCACCATAATCGGTGGCGCTCGCTTGATAAATCAGAGAATTTCGATTGCCGTCAGGCGGCGTTGAGCTCGGCGTAGCTCGGCCGCTGGCCGCTCCAGAACACCGGCGTCGCGGCCGGGCCGTGGGTCGCCGCTTCCTTCAGCGGAAGCGCGGTCGAGCAAAAGGCGCATTCCGCCGACATCCGGCCGATCAGCCAGTGCGTCCGGCCGCAGCCGGGGCAGTGGTTGACCTCGCCGTCGTGATAGACGGCGTGATAGCCGCGAACGTTCGGGTTGAACGCGGTGCGGCGGGACTCGATCGGGCTCAGCATCATGCTTTCCTTCGAAACCATTTCAACCTCCAACGAGCGTCGACTCGTTAGGTTTCAACGACGATGCGCTTCCGCCCCAGGGTGTCACCGGAGGGCAACGGAGCTGTCCCGACATGGGTCACCGCCGACAGCGACCTTGCTTTCCCCCGAAAAGGCCTGATTTCTCTCGGGGGGTTTTACCTTTTGTTAGTCATTTTGGGCGGATGGTCCGAGGGTTCTCTACGGAGGCGGGGACCAGTGGAATCGAACGAGCGTTATTATCGGCGCCGCGCAGTCGAGGAGCGGATGGCCGCTCAGCGCGCGATCGGGGAATCGGCGCGGGCATGGCACGCCAAGCTGGCTGCCGACTATGCGCAACGCGCGAGTGCCTGCATCAACGCTCCGCAAACCGCCGTCGCCGGCTGACCTTCGCCGCTGACCAATTCGTCGGACCACGCCGGGCGTGGACGACTGAGAACGAAGCTTATCGATAAGACCCGCCGCCGCTCGAAAGCGAGCGTCCCGAACGCTGCATCCGGCTGTTCCGCGGCTGGATCGCCGGAATCACATCGCCGCGCGCCAATGACCCGAGAATCCTGAGCGGCCCGGCGAGGGGAAGACCAGGCCGGGCCGCAGCTGGAAGGAATTCGGTTCCCCCGCCTTCTTCGCTCTGATTCGAAGGTGCGACAAGTTACCGGACGATAAGAAGTCCCGCTTCGCGACGGATTTACCTCAGCTAACTATCGATAACTGGCCCGTTATTCGCCAGATGGTTAACGATTATTTAGCGCGTGCGAGTCGCCTCGGCCGCGCCATTTTCGGGGATGGGGTCAACGAGGCGAGCATAGGGGCGAGTGACATGAAGGTACTGCATATCACTGCAGCGGCAGCGCTGCTGACGAACACGATTATCGCGTCGCCGGCTTTTGCCGCGGTCACGCTCATCAGTCCGGTTCCGGCCGCTGATCCGGCGGGGCTTACCGCGGAAAACCTGGCGACCGCTCAGGCACAATGCGATACGGCCGCAGCTGCCGCGGACCTGGATGGTCCGGCAGCCGACAGCGATGCCTATACAGCCGAGGTCGTGGAAGGCGCCGTGACGCTCACCGCAGGGCCGACGGAAGTCGGAACCGAATCCGACCGCAACATCGATGAGAGCACCCGCGTCGGCGCCGGCACCTTCACGCCCGCTCACCTGGAAATTCTCGGCGATCCGTACCGCAACGGCGGCAGCGTCAACATGTTCGGAATCCAGCAGTCGGTGGGCGGGCATTACAGCAATAGCGCCTATGACTTCACCGCCGACTTCAAGACCACCTATTCGCATGCCTACACCTGCACCATTTCGAAGGCGGTGTTCCATCCGGAGCAGATCATTCACCATCCGGCGGTGGGCATCTACGTGATCACCGGCGATTTCGGGGATTCGGAAGATGCGATCCGTGGCAATTGCGCAGCCTTCACGGCCCAGGGTTCGGACCCCAACAATCTGCCCGACTGGTGGGGCGACGCCTTCCACGGCGGCAGCGACGACAACCCGCACTGCATGTTCCAGGGCACGGCGGCGTATGACGAGACCATCGACGCCTATTTCGAGAATCCGGTCGTGGTCGCATCTGATGTCCCCGGCGGGACGTTCAGCCAGGACCAGATCGATGAGCTGAGCGCTCATGAGAGCATGGGCGCCGGGTTCGACACCGACGAGACGCTGCTGATCGGCCAGGTCGTGGTCTGCATCTCGCCGAGCACCGCGACCAAGAAGCTGCCCGGCGCCTGGAGGCAGCAGAACGGCTACACCGGCGATAAGTGCACGACCGCATGGTACAACGGCGGCGCCACTGTCGGCGTGCCGAACCTCAACGACGGCAGCCACAATTGGGTCACCGTCCCGGTCGTCTGAGTCTCGGGCTCGCCCAGAACTCGCGCGAGACCCCTGCCCGGCCCCGATGCCGGGCAGGGAAGCGCGACGCAAATCGGCTGAGGAGATGAATTGAAGGCCCCGTCCGACGGTGAAATTTGCCGGAGCCGGGGCCTTCTCTTGCCGCCCGTGGTATAGGGTGGCTCGGGGGGCTCGAGTTGTCTGTTCGTAAATCCTTGTCAAGGAAGCTGCAGGGTCGGCCACGCCGGCTCGGCCGCGTCTCGGTTGCGCTTCTGCTGTGCGGAGTTGCGCTCCCGGCGCGAGCGGAAACCAGTTCCGCCTCGACGACGACGACCGACACGCCCGTCGCTCCCGCGCCTGAGAACCAGCAGGAAATCGTCGTCGTTGCACCGCCGTGGTTCCGCGACGTCACGCCCGAGCGCAGCCTCGATGAGGATTCGATCGAGGGTTATGGCGTCAGCACGATCGACGAACTGCTCGGCGAGGTTCAGGGCGAGCTAGGCGACGATCTCGACCCGCCTCTGCTCATCGTCAACGGGCAGCGCGTCAACGACATTTCGGACATTGGCGGCCTGCCGGTGGAGGCGCTTCGAAATGTCCAGGTGCTGCCGCGCGGATCGGCGCTCAAGGCCGGCGGCACGGCGACCCAGCGCGTCATCAGCCTCACGCTCAAGCGCATCGTGCGGTCGGCCACGGTAACCGCGGCGCACAAGCTCGCGACCGATGGCGGATGGAATGCCGACCGCGGCGAGCTGATCGGGACCAGCGTCAAGGGCGACACCCGGGCCAACCTCACGCTCAGG
>Ga0207657_10002384_pt1 | contig 20331 bp, 19 predicted proteins | sample KBSC33metaG_FD_184316 | JGI IMG/M metagenome (GOLD analysis project Ga0207657, IMG submission 184316) | Corn rhizosphere microbial communities from Kellogg Biological Station, Michigan, USA - KBS C3-3 metaG (SPAdes) (version 2) | ecosystem: Host-associated > Plants > Roots > Rhizosphere > Soil ... | reverse complement strand
CGTCCTGACCTCCTTGCTAATGTTGGGCTATCCGCGGAAAGGAGGTGGTCCGGCGTTGGAGACTTCAAGTACGGGCAGTGGAGGTACCAGCTCGTAGAGACGCGTCCCTGGGACCTTGACAGGGGAATCGTCTAGCCAGCGTAGGGGACTCGCGTTACGCGCCGCCTTCGGGCCGGAAGCGTCTCTACGGAAAACCAGCTGGTAACCGCATTTGAGGGCCTCGAAAGGGGCCCTCAATGTTTACTAGGGATGTGAGTGGCATCGAGTGGGTGATCGAGCGCTGCCGCCTCCTGCAGGCGATCGGCGCCGAGTACGACGGCACGAAGCCGTTCGCCGGGCTCACGATCGGCACCGGGATCCACCTCGAGCCGAAGACGGTCGCGCTCCTCCTGACGCTGCAGCGCGGCGGCGCCGAGCTCGTCTCCACCGGCAACCTGAACACCACGCAGCAGGAGGCGTGCGACTACCTCGCAGCGCGCGGCGTCCGCATCGTCGGCGGCCCGACGAGCGATCCCGCGGAGCACGATGCGCACCTCTGGGACGTCGTGCGCTCGCACCCCGACCTGCTCCTCGACAACGGCGGCGATCTCTTCGCACGCTTCGTCGACGAGCCCTACGAGAATCTGCGCGGCGGGACCGAGGAGACGACGTCGGGCCGGATGCGCCTCGAGCCGCTGCGCGATCGCATCGGCCTGCCGCTGCTCGTGATCAACGACAGCCCGATCAAGCAGTTCGCCGAGAACGAGCACGCGGTCGGGCAGAGCGTCCTCGAGTCGTTCCTGCGGCTGACCAACCTGTCGACGAACGGGAAGCGCGTCACCGTCTTCGGCTACGGCGCGTGCGGCCGGGGCGTCGCCGCGAACTTCAGGAACGCGCACGCGGTCGTGTCGGTCGTCGAGCGCGATCCCGTCAAGCGGCTGCAGGCGATGCTCGACGGCTTTCTCGTTCCCGAGCGCGACGACGCGCTGCGCACCGCCGACGTCGTCGTCACGGTGACGGGCGCAGCAGGCGTCGTGACCGCGGCGGATGCGCCGCTGCTCCGCGCGAATGCGATCCTCGCGAATGCCGGCCACTTCCCCTGGGAGATCGACGCCGCCGGCCTCGAAGAGGCCGGCGCGACCGTGCTCGAGGGCGGGCACATGGTCAACCTGGCGGGACCGCGTCCGCTCGGCAACTCGGTCGAGTCGATGGATCTCGGCTTCGCGCTTCAGGCGCGCTGCCTGGAAGCAGTCGCTCGAGGCGACGTCGGAGGCGAGGCTTGCGTCGTCCCCGTTCCGCGCGCGATCGACGAGCAGGTTGCCTCGAGCTTCGTCAGCAGCGCCGCTTGAAGCGGCGTCACGGCCTGTAGCGCCAGATGTCGCTTCCTTTCCAGCTCGGCACCCACGCGTCGCCGCGGATCGTGGTGACCACGAACGGCCCGACGCCCGCCTTGATCGTGCGTGCGACCGCGTTCGAGGAAGGGTCGACGATCGCGATCGAGTTCTTGCGGATCTGCGGCACCCAGACCTGACCGTCGACCACGTCCGGGTCGCCGAGCGCCGGCGCTCCGGCCACCGGGATGGTCTTGACGACGGCGTTGGACTGCGGGTCGATGCGCGCGATGCCCGTGGCCGTCGTCACCCAGACGGCGTCGCCGGACGCGGCGGTCCAGCCCGCGCCGCCCTGGATCGGGATCCTGGCCAGCAGCTCGTGCGACGTCGGATCGACGCGGATCACGCCGTCGCTGCCGGTCGCCCAGACCGACCCGAAGGCGCCGACCGCGCCGATCGCCTTCTCGAGCTTCCAGCGGTTCACGACGCGGTTCTGCGCCGGGTCGATCCGCTCGAGCTCGCCCTGCGTGAATGCCGTCGTCCACGCCGAGCCGAAGGCGAACGTCGTGTCGTAGGGCGTGATGCCGACGTTGACCGCGATCCGCTTCCCCGTCGTGACCGAGACGCGGCTGACCGTCGAGGTGCTCGTGTCCTCGATCCACATCGAGCCGGCACCGAAGCCGAGGCCGCACGAGCCGGTCCCGATCTTGGTCCGCGACACGACCTTGTTCGTGCCGGGGTCGATCTTGAGGACGTACGGCCGGCCGTACTCGCTGACCCAGACCCATTTGCCGCCGGCCGCGGCGGCGCAGGGCGCCGCGTACGCCGCGACGTGGATCTTGGCGATGACGTTCGGCGCGGCCCCGGTCGTGAGCGTGGCCGCGAGGAGGGCGAGGAGTGTGCGTGTCATGGCCTCGAACATAGTCCGAGACCGGATGAAGTTGCTACGAAGCCGGATTAAACGTCGGTTAACGCTCGTGCGAAGGCGACACCGAGCGATGTCAACGCCGATCGCATCTCGTCGAAGTCGACGTCACGGGCGAGCTGTTCGTCGACGCGTTGGAGCGCGCCCCAACCGCGCCGCCATTCGCGGTCGCCGCGCGCCGTCAGCGCGAAGAGGAACGAGCGTCCGTCGTCCGGGTTCGGACGCCGACGTACGTGCCCGCGGCTCTCGAGCCGGCGCACGACGTCCGATGTCGTCGTGAGCGGCATGCCGAGCTCGCCGGCGAGCTCGGTCAGGCGCATCTCGCCGCGGACGCCGATCAGGCTCAGCGCGCCGTAGTCGCTCGCATCGACGCCGTCGGCGGCGAGCTCCCGCTCGACGAGCTGGATCATCCGCTGGTTCGCCGCGACGAGCAGGAGCAGCAGCGAGAGCCGCGGCGGCTCAGGCGGCGCGGCGGATCTGGTCTTCGAGCGGGACGAGCGGGAGCTGGAAGGTGTGGACGGCATCCGTGTTGGTGACGACGTTGTCGCCTGCTTCGATCATCGCGACCTGGTCGGCCGAGAGCGGCGCCTTCGGGATCCACTGCGTCGCGCGTGCCCCCGTGCTCGCGAGACCTGCCGGGATGTGCGCCAGGGCGCGCCGCTTGCCGAGCACCTTCGCGATCGTGCGGTACAGCTCGTCCCAGGTGACGATGTCGGGCCCGCCGATCTCGAACGTCTTGTTCGCGGCTGCCGGCGTGTCGAGCGCGCGGGCGAAGTGCTCGGCGACGTCGTCGATCCAGATCGGCTGGACGCGCCGCTTGCCCGAGCCGATCACGGTGACGACGGGCGAGTAGCGAACCTGCTTCATGAACGTCGCGAGCGCGCCGCCGCGGCCGAAGACGAAGCTCGGGCGGAAGATCGTGTACTCGAGCCCGGACGCGACCGTGTCCTGCTCCATCGCGAACTTGGCGCCGAAGTACGGAACGACGTCCTTCGTCGTCGCGGTCGTGCCCAGCGCGCTCATCAGCACGAACCGCTCGATGCCTGCACCTTTCGCCGCGGCGATCACGTTCCGCGTCCCGCGCGTCATCACACGGTCGAAGTCGTCGGGCTTGCCTTTGAGGATCGCGACGAGGTGGATGAGGTGCGTGCAGCCGTCGGCCGCCGCCGCGAGGCTTGCGGCGTCGGTGACGTCGCCCGTGGCCAGCTCGACGCCGAGAGACGCAAGGTGCGCGCCGCCCTCCGGCCGGCGGACGAGCGCGCGGACGTCGCGTCCCTCGGTGCGCAGCGCATGGACGATCCGCGAGCCCACGAAGCCCGTTCCCCCGGTGACGAGGATCCTCACGACTCGAAGTTCTGCCAGTAGCGGGACGGCGTCGGGCCGCGCTGGCCCTGGTACTTCGAGCCGATCTTGTCGCTTCCGTACGGCGAGCTCGCGGGCTCGGTCATCCGCATGAAGGAGATCTGGCCGATCTTCATGCCGTAGTAGATCGTGATCGGCAGGTTCGCGACGTTCGACAGCTCGAGCGTCACGTGCCCGTCGAAGCCGGGGTCGATGAACCCGGCGGTCGAATGGATCAAGAGACCGAGGCGGCCCAAGCTCGATTTCCCCTCGAGCCTCGCTACGAGGTCGTCAGGCAGCGTGACGCGCTCGAGCGTCGAGCCGAGCACGAACTCGCCCGGGTGGAGGATGAACGGCTCGTCGCCGTCGATCTCCAGCAGCTCGGTCAGTCCTTCCTGGGGCTGCTTGACGTCGATGTACGGGTATCGCGCGTTGTGGAACACGCGAAACGTCCGGTCGACGCGCACGTCGACGCTCGACGGCTGGAGCAACGCGGAGTCATACGGGTCGATCCCGATGCGGCCGTCGGCGATGAGCGTGGCGATGGTGCGGTCGGAAAGAACCATGCGGCGATTCTTCCATCAGTGCGTCGGCGAGGGCGGCGAGTCCCTTCAGGAACGCCTCCTGCTCCGGTTCCGTCAACGCTGCGAGCGCCTGTTCGAGCGGACGCGAGCGTGATGCGAGCCAGCCTCGCACCGCCTTCTCGGTCGCCGGCGCGAGCCCGACGACGGTGCGCCTGCGGTCGGCCGGGTCCTCGCTGCGGGTGATCAGCCCGTGCTCCTCGAGCTCGCGCGCGAGCGTCGAGGCCGCGGGGAGGGACAGGCCGAGCTCGCGGGCCAGCTCGCCCACCGACCGCGCGTCCTCGCCCCCCACCTGGGCGAGCAGCGCCACGTGGCGGCGGCCGAGCGAGGCGCCGGCGACGAGCTCGAGAAGCTCCGGTGTCGGCCTCCGGCGCGCCCAGAGGCCGCGCATCACCCGTCGCAGCTGGAGACCCAGCTCCGCCACCGTGTCCCTGTTCGTTACCATCCGATAACTATTATCGGCGATGAACTGAAAGGAGGTGAGTACACATGTGTGGAGGACATCATCATCACCGCGGGCGCGGCTTTCGCGGCTACCCGAACCGGGAGCAGTGGGTCGACCGCCTGCAGGCCTACCGCGAGCACCTCGAAGAGGAGCTGAAGAACGTGCAGGAGCTGATCGAGCGCCTGGGCGGGCAGCAGGCGCCTGCCGAGACCGTCTAGGAGCCGTGCGCGGCCGGGACGTAGTACCGGTCGGCGTACTCGATCACGGTGCGCTGCATCGAGAACCGCGGCGCGAGCTCCGCGATCGAGCTCTTCATCATTTCGAGCCAGGCGTCCCGCGACTCGAACCGCGGGACGACCTGCTGCTCGAGCAGCGTGTAGAGCTGCTCGGCGTCGTCCTCGTCCGAGCCGCCCTCGATCGCCCAGCCGTAGGCCGGGTCGTACGCCTCGGCCCACCAGCCGTCGAGCACCGAGAGGTTGAGCACGCCGTTCACGGCAGCCTTCATGCCGCTCGTCCCCGAGGCCTCGTACGGCCGCCTGGGCGTGTTCAGCCAGATGTCGCAGCCGGGGATGATCAGGCGCGCGAGGTCGATGTCGTAGTCCTCGAGGAACACCACGCGGCCGGCAGCTGCGCCGCGGCTCAGCTCGACGATCGCCTGCATCACGTCCTTCCCGGGCGCGTCCTGCGGATGGGCCTTCCCGGCGACGACGATCTGGACCGGCAGTGTGAGCAGGCGCTCGAGATTCGAGTAGACGAGCCCGGCGCGCTTGTAGGTCGCGAACCGGCGCGCGAAGCCGATCGTCAGTCGGTTCGGATCGAGGGACGCGTGGTGGGCGAGCCGCCGCCTGGACGAGTCGTGCACGCGCCAGAGCGCTTCCGGGTCGAGCTCGTGCGCCGCCGGCCAGTTCGCCCACTCGGGAGGCGCCTCCGGCTGCACTCCGGCCTCACGCAGCAGATCGGTCAGCTCCGGCGCGAGCCACGTGCCGAGATGGACGCCGTTCGTGATCGCGTCGATCGGTGTCGCCTGATCGGGCCAGAGCCCGTGCCACATCTCGCGCGCGACGCCGCCGTGCAGCTCCGAGACGCCGTTTCGGTGCGCGGACAGTCGCAGCGCCAGCGGCGTCAGCCCGAACCCGTCGGTGTCGGGCCCGCGGCCGAGGTCGAGCAGCCGGTCGTCGGAGATGCCCGCGCTGCGCGCGAGGTCGCCGACGTAGCGCAGCACCAGTTCGTCGCCGAACACCTCGTTGCCGGCGGGCACCGGTGTGTGGGTCGTGAACACGGTGGTGCGGCGAATCTCCTCGAGCGCGTCGTCGGTCGAAGCGCCGGCCTCGACAAGAACACGCGCGCGTTCGATCGCGAGGAACGCGGAGTGACCTTCGTTGACGTGGTAGACGCTCGGCGTGATCCCGAGCGCGAGCAGCGCGCGGACGCCGCCGACGCCGAGGAGGAGCTCCTGCCGGATCCGGTGCTCCCGGTTGCCGGAGTACAGCGCGTCCGTCACCCACGGCACGTCGAGCAGATACAGCGGGACCGAGCCGACGTCGTACCGCCACACCGCGGCGTTGACGAGCTCGCCGCCCAGGTCGACCTCGACCTCGACCGGCTCGCGGGCGAGCCCGAGGTCTTCGGGATCGAGCTCCTGGTAGCGCTCGGTCTGCCTGCCCTCGTCGGAGACGCCCTGCACGAAGTAGCCGCCGCGGTAGAAGAGACCGACCGCGACGAGCGGCACGCCGAGCTCTGCGGCGGCCTTCAGGTGGTCGCCCGCGAGGACGCCGAGGCCGCCCGAATAGATGGCGAGCCGCGCGTCGACGCCGAACTCCATGCTGAAGTAGGCGACGCGGACGTCGCCGTCGTTCGCGTGCGTCTGCGCCCACCAGGTGGCGGTTTGGTCGACCGTGCCGCTCATGCCCCCGCGGGAAGCTAGCGAAAGCGCCCGACTACGGGCGTGGCGCGCAGCCGATCGTGCGCCTTCGCTACGCTCGCCCGGAGATGGCGACGACCCGGGCAATCGAGTTGAAGACCGAGATCCCCGGCCCCCGGTCGCGGGAGATCCTGGCGCGGCTCCGCGCCAGCGTGGCGGCGCCGCTCTCCATCACCTTCCCGATCGCGGCGGCGGCAGCACACGGGGCGACGCTGACCGATGCCGACGGCAACACGTTCGTCGATTTCGCGGGAGGAGTCGGCTGCCTGAACGTCGGCCACTCGCACCCCCACGTCGTCCAGGCTGCCCAGGAGCAGCTCGACCGTTTCTCGCACACGGACTTCACGGTCGTCCCGTACGAGATCTACGCGACGCTGTCCGAGCGCCTGCTCGCGCTTGCTCCGCTCGGCGGCCCGGCCAAGGCGGCGTTCTTCAACGCCGGCACCGAGGCGGTCGAGAACGCGGTCAAGTTCGCGCGCGCGTACACCGGTCGCTCTGCCGTCATCGGCTTCGAGGGCGCGTTCCACGGGCGCACCTACCTTTCGCTGGCGCTCACGTCGAAGACCCGGCCGTACAAGGAAGGCCTCGGTCCGTTCGCGCCCGAGGTGTACCGCGTCCCGTTCAACGACGTCGCTGCGATCCACGGCGCGTTCAAGACGCTCGTTGCCGCCGCCGACGTGGCCGCGATCGTCTTCGAGCCCGTGCAGGGCGAGGGCGGCTTCATCCCGGCGACGCAGGAGTTCGTCGAGGGCGTCCGCGCGATCTGCGACGAGCACGGGATCGTCATGATCTGCGACGAGGTGCAGAGCGGCTTCGCCCGCACCGGTCGCTTCTTCGCGATCGAGCATTTTGGCGTCACGCCCGACCTGATCACCGTCGCGAAGTCGATCGCGATGGGGATCCCGCTCTCCGGTGTCCTCGGCAAGGCGGCGATCATGGACGCCCCGCAGGAGGGCGGCGTCGGCGGCACGTACGTCGGCAACCCGGTCGCGCAGGCGGCGGCGGTCGCTGTTCTCGACGTGATCGAGGACGAGGGGCTGGTCGAGCGCTCGGCCGCGATCGGCGAGACGATCCGCGCGCGGATGCTCGCGTGGCAGGGCCGGTGGCCGGCGATCCGCGAGGTGCGCGGGCTCGGCTCGATGCTCGCGATCGAGCTGACCGACGCGGAGGTCGCGTCCGCCGTCGTGCAGGCCGCGTTCGAGCGTGGGCTGCTCCTGCTCAAGGCGGGGGTGACCGGAAACGCGATCCGCGTGCTCGTGCCGCTCGTGATCGGCGACGCCGAGCTCGACGAGGCGCTCGATGCCTGGGAACAGGCCCTCGAGACCGCGCTTTAGGCAGAACGGGCGGGGGTAGGCTCAGCCCCGATGGTTGGGGACGTTCTCGCCGACCGGTACGAGCTCGAGGAGCTCGTCGGCACTGGAGGGATGTCGAGCGTCTTCCGCGCGCACGACCGCCTGCTCGACCGCAAGGTCGCGCTGAAGATCCTCCACCAGCACTACTCGAGCGACGACGACTACGTCGAGCGCTTCAAGCGCGAGGCGCGCTCGGTCGCCGCGCTCTCGCATCCGAACATCGTCACCGTCATCGACCGCGGCGAGCACGGCGGGCGGCAGTTCATCGTCTTCGAGTACGTCGAGGGCGAGACGCTGAAGCGGCTGATCGAGCGCCGCGGCCCGGCCCCGGTCCCGAATGCGCTCGAGCTCGGCATCCAGGTCGCGCGTGGCCTGGCGTTCGCGCACCAGCAGGGGTTGATCCACCGGGACGTGAAGCCGCAGAACGTGCTGCTGAACGGCGACGGCCGCGCGAAGGTGACCGACTTCGGGATCGCGCGCTCGCTGAACGTGAAGCACGGAATGACGCAGACGGGCACCGTGCTCGGCACGTCCGACTACATCGCGCCCGAACAGGCGCAGGGCCAGCGTGTCGACGAGCACTCGGACGTCTATTCGCTCGGTGTCGTGCTGTACGAGCTGCTGACGAGCGAGGTGCCGTTCCCGGGAGAGAACTTCGTCGCGGTGGCGATGCGGCACATCAACGAGGAGCCGCCGTCGGTGCGCGACAAGCGCCCCGACGTGTCGCTCCGCCTCGACGACGCGATCCGCCGCGCGATGGCGAAGCGGCCCGAGGATCGCTTCCCGACGATGGACGCGTTCTGCGCGGAGCTCGAGGCATGCCTCGCCGAGCTGCAGGCGGCGGGCACGCTGCCGGCGCGGCCGGTGGTCGCACGGTCGCGGCGGCAGCACCGCCCGCGCTTCTCGCTGTGGCCGCTCGCCGTCGCGCTGCTCGTTCTGGCAGCGGCGGTCGCGGTCGGGGGAGTGCTCATCCTCCACAACGACAACAACGGCACGCCGAGCGGCGGCGGCTCCGGCGGCGTCGTTCATCTCCGCGGGATCGGCGCGTACGACCCGATCGGCGGGGACGGCGAGCACGACGCCGACGCGCCGAACGCGACCGACGGCAACCCGGGCACGTACTGGCCGACCGAGAGCTATCGCACGGCGCCGAGCCTGGGCAAGGCGGGCGTCGGCCTCGTCCTCGACGCGGGCAAGCGGGTCGACCTCCAGCAGCTCACGTTCACGACGTCGACACCCGGGCTGAGCGCCGAGATCCTGGCGGGCAACTCGGCGGGCGGCCCGTTCGACGCGGTGGTGGGGAGAGCGCAGACGGTGACCGGCGACCGGGCCGAGTACACGATCGGCGGCGGCGCGTACCGCTACTACGTGATCTGGATCACGCGGCTCGGCGACGGCTTCCACAGCGCGCACATCGACGAAGTCTCGGCCAACTGACCCCTAGTAACAGACTGTTACAAGCGCAGTCGAGCCGCAGCTCGGCGCCGGCCCCGAGCGGTGCTGCGCCCCGCAGCGAGCTTGTAACAGACTGTTACTTGAGCCTCAGCGCGTGGCGGATCGAGACATGCCGGACCGACTCGCCTCGTCGGAAGCCGATCGTCTTGTCGCGCAGCGGGAAGTCGTCCGGGCCGACGGGGACACGTAGGCGCGGTCGCACGGCGACGCAGCTGACGAGCTCACGGCTCGACGGCGTCGCTTCGAACGTCGCGCTCGGCAGCGCATAGACCATCCCGTCGACCCACGACGGCTCGCCTTCCAGCGCAAACAGGTAGCGGGCGCCGGTGCCGACGTGCTCGCACCAGTTGATCAGCCCGCGCCGGCCGCCGGTGCGGTCCGCGGTGGCGAAATAGATCGGCCAGATTGCGTCGTCGGATGCGAATACGCCCTCGACGTGTCGCACGTTGTGCGCGTCGAAGTTCCCGCGCGGCTCGAACTCGTCGATCGCGGTGTTGTTCGAGCCGTGCAGCACGAAGCCGCGGCGGATCAGGTGGTGGAGGAACCACCAGCGCGGCGCGTCCGACGCGTAGTCGACGGCGTGGCCGTCCGGGGTCGCGTCGATCAGCGCATCGAACTCGCTCAGGTGCGCCGACACGTCTGGGAACCGAACCCGATGCAGCCGCCAGAGGTTCATTCGTCCGGCAGCACCTGGATGCCGAGGCCCTGGGCGAAGAGCGGCGCGTTCTCGAGGATGTCGTTCCACGGCATGCGCGCGCCGCGCAGCGACTCGACGCCGACGAGCTCGGCCAGTGCGCAGCCGCTGAGATCGACACGCTCGATGCGGCAGTTCGTGAACGACGCACGGCGAAGCTCGCAGCGGTCGAACGTGACATCCGTGAGCGTTGCGCCGGTGAAGTCCGCCTCTTCGAGCCGGCAGTCGCGGAACACGACGCGCGTGAGCTTCGCGTGGCGGAAGCCGCCGAAGTCCGCGCGGCACTCGTTGAGGACGACGTCGTTCCACGTCGCCTCGGCGAGCTCGACGCCGGTCAGCCGGCAGAGATGAAGCTCGACGCGCCGGATCGAGCTGCGCAGGAAACGCCGGTTGGAGAAGTCCGCGTTCTCGATCCGCGCGTCGACCACATCGTCGAGGCCGTCCGGCGGCCGCGCGTCGGGATCCAGGTCGGGCTGATGCGGCGACTTCGGAGCGGACACCCGTCAGAAGCGGAGCGCCCGCCGGCGCTCGAACCGCTCGACTGCGAGATCCGCCAGCCGTTGCAGCAGCTCGGGGTACGGGATGTCGGAGGCTTCGAACAGCCGCGCGTAGACGCTCGTCGAGGTGAACCCCGGGATCGTGTTCAGCTCGTTGACGAGCACCTCACCGTCGTCGCGGACGAACATGTCGGCGCGCGCCATTCCCTCGCAGTCGGTCGCGACGAACGCGCGCACCGCGAGCTCCTGCGCCCGCTCGATCTGCTCGTCTGTGATGCGTGCGGGCACGACGAGGTCCATCTCGCCTTCGTCGTACTTCGCCTCGAAGTCGTACCACTCGTTGTGCGTGACGACGATCTCGCCGGGCAGCGACGCGAACGGCTTCAGGTTTCCGAGCACTCCGACCTCGACCTCGATGCCGGTCACGAACTTCTCGACGAGCACTTTCTCGTCGTGCTCGAACGCGAGCTCGACGCCGCGCCGCAGCTCGTCGTCGTCGTGCGCCTTCGTGATCCCCACACTCGAGCCGAGCCGGGCCGGCTTCACGAAGCACGGATAGCCGAAGGGGTTCCGGGGCGCGTCGCCGATCCGCAACGTGACGTTCTCGGTCACGGGAATCCCGTGATCGCGCAGCACCGCCTTGAAGACGTCCTTGTCCATGCAGAGCGCGGAGGCGAGCACACCCGCACCGACGTACGGCACGCCCGCGAGCTCGAGCAGTCCCTGCACGGTGCCGTCCTCGCCGAACGGTCCGTGCAACACGGGGAACACGACGTCGACGTCGGAAAGCGTCGTCGCGACCTCCTTGCCGGGGAGCCGCGCCGGGAGCTCGGGCCGTCCGGCGGAGCCGAGCTGCCACCGCCCGTCGCGGCCGACCTCGATCGCGAGCACCTCGTCACCGGTCGACTCGAGCGCGCGCACCACGCTCTGCGCCGATGCGATCGAGATCGGGTTCTCGCTCGACCGGCCGCCGAGGATCACCGCGATGCGACGGCTCACGGCGTGGGCGTGGTCGTGGTCGTCGTCGTGGTCGTGCCCTGCCCCTGCTGGAACTGGCCGACGTGGATGATCACCGTGTCACCCGATTGCGCGTCCGAGCCCGGCGCCGGATCGGTCGACTGGACGATGCCGTCCTGCGCCGGGTCGGTGACGGGATCGGTGACGACCGACGGTGTCAGGCCGGCGCCGGTCAGGAGCGACTCGGCCGCCGACTGGCTCATCCCGGTCACGTCCGGCACCTGCGTCGTCGCCGGGCCCTTCGACACCGACAGCGTGATCTTCGTGCCGGCGGGAACGTCGGTTCCCGCCGACGGCGTCTCGGCGGCGACGACGCCCTTCGGGAGGTCGGACTGGACGTCGCTTCGGCTGACCTGGAAGCCCTTGCCCTCGAGCATCGACTTCGCGTTCGCGTAGGGCTGGCCGGTCACGTCGGGCACGGGCACCGGCTTCGCGCCGCGCGAGACGTTGATGTGGACGACGGTGCCCTTGATCACCGAGTCGCCTGCGTGCGGCTGCTGCGCCGTGATCGTGTCCTGCTGCTTGTCCGAGTAGATGCGCGTGATCTTCGGCTGCAGCCCGGCGCCGGCGAGCTCGGTGAGCGCCGCCTCGAGGTTCTGGCCGACGACGTCGGGCACCGGCACCTTGGGCTTCCCGGTCGAGACGGTGAGGACCACCGTCGAGCCCTTGCCGATCTTCGTCCCGCTCCCCGGCTCCTCTTTCGAGACCTGCCCCGGCGGCACGGTGTCGCTCGTGCCCTTGATCACCTGCGGGCTGAGCCCGGCCTGCGTGATCTTCAGCTTCGCGAGATCCTTCTGGAGCAGCAGCACGTCCGGCACGGCGACCGGCTTGTTGCTGTTCAGCTGATCCTGGATCTTCGTGTACAGGAACCAGCCGCCGATCCCGCCGGCGATGATCAGGCCGAGTGCGAGCAGCCACGGCCAGATCGAGCGTCGGCGCGGCGGTTCTTCGTAGTCGTAGTAGCCCGGTTGGCGGTACGCCGGCGGTGCCGGCGGCGTCACGCTCGTGCGCGGGCTCTGGATCATCGTCTGCGCGGTCGAGATCCCCGCGCCGGACAGCACCTGCGTCATCGCATCCTCGGTCTCGCGCGAGACGGCGACGCCGCGTGCGATGCGCGCGAGATCCGCGTCCATCTCCTCGGCCGTCGCGTACCGCTGCTCGGGATCCTTCGCGAGCGCGCGCATCACGACCGCGTCGAGATCGTGCGGGATGCCGTCGCGCAGCTCGGACGGGGGCTCCGGCACCTGCGACAGATGCTTCATCGCGATCTCGACCGGCGTGTCGCCGGTGAACGGGACCTTGCCGGTCAGCATCTCGTAGAGCACGACGCCGAGCGAGTAGATGTCGGAGCGCGGATCGACGGGCGCGCCGCGCGCCTGCTCGGGCGAGAGGTACTGCGCGGTGCCGACGATCGAGCCCGCCTCGGTCATCTGTGACGCTCCTGAGCGCGCGATGCCGAAGTCCGTGACCTTCAGGCGCCCGTCGCCGCCGACGACGATGTTGTGCGGCTTGATGTCGCGGTGAACGATTCCGTTCCGGTGCGCGAACGCCAGCGCGCCGAGAATCTGGCGCGCATAGTCGATCGCGATCGGCACCGGCGTCGGTCCGTTCTTGACGAGCAGCTCCTTGAGCGTGCGCCCGTCGAGGTACTCCATCGCGATGTAGTAGGTGCCTTCGGCATAGCCGCGGTCGAAGATCGAGACGATGCTCGGGTGGTTGAGCCCGGCTGCGCTCTGCGCCTCCCGGCGGAACCGCTCGACGAACTGCTCGTCGGAGGCGTGGCGGTCGTCGAGGAGCTTCAGCGCCACGCGGCGGCCGAGCTCCTGGTCCTCGGCGAGGTACACGTCGGCCATCCCGCCGGAGCCGAGCTTGCGCTCGATCACGTAGCGGGTGTCGAAAGTCCGGCCGATCAGGGTGTCGCTGGCGCTCATAGGAATCCGGCTACTTCACTTCGACGTGGCGGGAAGGAACGCCTGCACGAGCTGCTTGGCGATCGGGGCGGCGACGGCGCCGCCGAATCCGCCGTCCGAATGCTCGATCACCACCGCTCCGGCCACCTTCGGGTGGTCGGCCGGGGCGAAGAAGATGAACCAGGCGTCGTACACGGTGCAGCGGGTGCAGGTCTCCGCGGTGCCCGTCTTGCCCGCCCAGGTGATGCCCGGGATCTGGACGCCCGTGGCGGTACCGCCGGTGATGACGGCCTGCATCATCTTGTTCAGCGTCGCGGCGGTGGACGGCTTCATCGCGTGCTTCCAAACCTTGGGCTTCACCTTCATCACGGTCTTGCTCCCGCCCGGCGCCGTCACCTTCTTGACGAGATGCGGCTCCATGATTGTGCCCCCGTTCGCGACGGCGGCCGCGACGAGCGCCATCTGCAGAGGCGTGACGAGCAGCTTGTCCTGCCCGAAGGCGAGGCGGCCCGGGTCCATCTGGCCGGGATCGTCGAACAGGTGCAGGCCGTCCTTCTCGAAGCGGTACTCGCCGCTCGCGTCGACCTGCGACGACGGCAGCTCGATCGGCGGCTCCGCGTAGAACCCGAAGTCCTTCGCCTTGTCGATCACCGCGCGGGCGCCGAGCTTCATGCCGACGTTGCAGAAGACGGCGTTGATCGAGTGCTCGTACGCCTGCAGGAAGTCGACGTGGCCGAACGCCTCGGGTGCCTCCGGGTTGCCGGCGTTCGAGACGTGCTGGCCGTACTCGACGCAGTAGCCGGGGTCGAAGAACGGCGAATCCTCCTTGAAGGTCCCGGAGTCGAGCGCGGCAGCGGCGGTGACCGTCTTGAACGTCGAGCCCGGCGGGTACAGCCCCTGCGTCGCGCGATTCAGCAGCGCGGACGTCGAGCCGGGGCAGGCGCTCGGTGACTTGAGGATGCTCGCGTAGCCCTTGTCCGAGTTGATCTTGTTCGGGTTGTAGCTCGGCGACGACGCCATCACGTAGACCTGGCCGGTCTGCGGGTTGAGCATGACCGCGGCGCCGCACTTGCCGGCGAGCGCGGACTCGGCAAGCCGCTGCACGCCGACGCGAAGGTTGAGGACCAGGTTGTTGCCCGTGACAGTCGTGCCCTTCAGGTTGTCGGTCAGCTTGTCGAAGATCGTGCCGAGGTTCGCGTTCGACGCGGTCAGGTATGCGTTCTCGCTGCGCTCGATGCCCGCGCGCGACCGTCCTTGCGTGGAGTAGCCGACCGTCTGCGACGCGAAGCCGTTCGTCGGGTAGCGGCGGTAGTAGAGCGTCTGGCCGGCCTGCTTCACGGCACGGTTCGCGGCGAGCACCGTCTTGCCGTCGGACGCGTAGATCAGCCCGCGCCTGATCCGGAACTGCGCGACCCGTTGGATCTCGTTGTCCTGCTTCGCGGCGAGGCTGCCCGGCGCCCACGTCTGCCAGTAGGTCGTCGCGGCGATCAGCGCGCTGAGCAGGATCAGAGCGACGAGCGCGAGGCGGGAGATCTGCGCGTTCATTGGGTGTTCGCTCGGTGGGAGACGAGGAGCAGGCCCGCGAGCAGCACGAAGTTCGCGACGACGGAGGAGCCTCCGTACGACACGAACGGCAGCGTGATCCCGGTCAGCGGGATCACGCGCAGCACGCCGCCCACGATGATGAACGTCTGCAGCGCGAAGCCGAACGTGAGGCCTGCGGCGAGCAGCTTCGAGAAGCCGTCGTCTGCCTGCAGGGCGATCTTCATGCCGCGCGCGACGAAGAGCATGAACACGAGCAGGAGCGCCGCGGAGCCGACCAGGCCGATCTCCTGCGCGAGCGCCGAGTAGATGAAGTCCGTGTTGATGTAGGGGATCAGCGGTTTGCCGGCGGTCGAGTTGAACGTTCCCTTGCCGAGCCCGGTGCCGCCGTAGTGGCCGTTCGCGATCGAATAGAGCGACTTGACGAGCTGATAGCTCTGGCAGTCCTGCCGAAGCGCCTGTCCGCCGGTCAGCGGGCAGTAGACGGTGTGCGTCGTCCAGGGATGCAGCCAGATCGTGACGCGTTCCCTGACGTGCGACACCTTCTCGTATGCGGCGTACCCGCCCGCGACGAAGAGCGCGATCCCGACGACGACGAACGAGAGCCGCGCGGTCGCCGCGTAGAGCATCGCGAGGAAGATCCCGTAGTAGAGGAGCGCCGAGCCGAGGTCGTTCGACGAGACGAGCGTGAGCATGCAGCCGCCCCAGATGAGGAGCAGCGGCCCGACATCCTTGAGGCGCGCTCGAGCGAGCGCCTCGCGCTTCTCGCGCAGATACGCCGCGAGGAAGACGATCAGGAAGATCTTTGCGAACTCGCCCGGCTGAAACTGGATGGGACCGACGCGCACCCAGAGCCGCGCGCCGTTCACGGTTGTGCCGAGCCCGGGCACGCGCGGCAGGAAGAGCAGTGCGATCGCCGCGATGCCGAACAGGTACTTGTAGTTCTCGAGCAGGCGATAGTCGCGGCGCAAGCCGATCAACGCGAGCGCGAACAGCCCGACGCCGACGACGACCCAGAGCCCCTGCTTGAACGCGTCGTCGGGCCCGAGCCGGTAGATCTCGGTGATGCCGATCGCCGTCAGCACGCCGGTCATCGGCAGCAGGTACGGGTCCGCGTCCGGCGCCGCGAAGCGGGCGACGAAGTGGGCTGCGAAGAACAGCGCGAGGAAGAAGAACGCGTAGCCGAGCGAGCCCCAGCTGACGAACGACTGCCGAGCGATGTAGACGGACGCGAAGCCGGCGCCCGTCAGGACTCCGACCGGGATGAGGTACAGGAACTCGCGACTGCGGGGACGGAGCTTTCTCAGCGGGCGAGCCCCCACCAGACGAGCACGACGATGAGCGCGATCAGCGCCATGATCACGAGAAGCGCGAGCAAGCGCCTGCCGATGCCCGCTTCACGGGTGCCTGCCTGGGGGACTTCAGCTTCCTGCGCCGCGACCGCCGACTGGACCTCGGCCGCGGACACGACCATCGTCTCGACGGCGGACGGCAGCGTGGTGATCACCGGGACACCGTCTTCGGGATGAAGCGTGTCCTCCTCGTCCGGCGACGTCGCGTATTCGCGGGTCGCCTCGTCCGGCTCCCGCACCGCCGGGGCGTCGTCGGCGACGATCTCGAACAGGACGGCTGTGATGTTGTCGTCGCCACCGCCGCGGTTCGCGGCGCGAACGAGCGCCTTCGCGGCGTCGTCGAGGTCGCCGCGGTTCGCCAGCAGCACCTCTTCGATCCCCTCGCCCGCGACCATGTCGGAGAGCCCGTCTGAGCACAGCAGATAGATGTCGCCGGCCTCCGGATGGACGGTGAACGCGTCGACGTCGACGTCCGGGTCGGTGCCGAGCGCGCGCGTGATCACGGACCGCTGCGGGTGAACTTCGGCGTCGCTCGCGGACAGCTCGCCGCGACGTACGAGCTCGGCGACGAGCGAGTGGTCGTCCGTCAGCTGCTCGAGCGTGTCGCCGCGCAGCACGTAGGCGCGCGAGTCGCCGACGTGGCCGAACGTGATGTCGCCGGTCGGCTCGACGAGCGCGACGGTCATCGTCGTCCCCATGCCGCTCGTCGCCGGGTCGTTCGAGGCGCGCTCGTGCACGCGCCGGTTCGCTTCCTGGACGAGCTCCTTGACCCGATCCTCGCCGCCGCTTCGAGTTCCCGATTCGTTGAGAGCACCCGCGGCGAGCGCCGACGCGATCTCGCCGGCGCGCGCCCCGCCCATCCCGTCCGCGATCGCGAACAGCGGCGGCCGCACGACGAACGCGTCCTCGTTCTGGCGGCGCTTCCTGCCCGGGTCGGTAGCGAATGCGTGGCGGCCGAGCTTCACGTCTCGAACCTCAGGTCGGTCTCGCCGATGCGAACGACGTCGCCCGGTGCGAGCCGCCGCTCGCGCGTGAGACGGATGCCGTTCACGAAGGTCCCGTTCGTCGAGCCGATGTCCTCGAGCCAGATGCCGTCCCGGCGCGGCTCGATGCGTGCGTGCCGCGTCGACGCGTACTCGTCATCGGGCAGCGGGATGTCGTTCGTGCGGCCGCGCCCGAAGGTGATGGGCTGGGCGTCGAGGACGATCTCGTCGCCGTCGCCGAGCGCCGGGCTCGCGAGGACGACGAGCCGGCCGAGGTCGCGCGCCTGACGCACGGGGATCAGCCCGGCGGCGGCCGCCTGCTGCGGGCCGAGGATCATCGACTCCTGCGGCAGGCGCAGGTCACGCGCTGCGGAGCGGACGATGCGCCAGATGAAGAGGTAGAGGAGGACGAGGAACGCGATCTTCAGGGCGAGCAGCGTCGTCTCGACCTGCGTCGAGGCGAGCGTCAATGAAGCTCCCGGCTGAACACGAGCTCCGTCGAACCGATCGTGAAGCGGGAGCGATCCTCGAGCTTGAGCCGCTTCACGCGCTTGCCGCCCACCTCGATGCCGTTCGTCGAGTCGAGGTCGACGAGCCAGAAGGTCGCGCCCTCCTGACGGATCTCGGCGTGGCGGCGCGAGACGTTCGGGTCGGTCACCTGGACGTCGGCGTCCTTGGAGCGCCCGATCACGATGCGCCGCTTCTCGAGCTCCTGGCGCTTCCCCTCCCACGCGAGCACGGCGACCTCGCGCTGGACGCCGAGCTCGACTGCCGACGCAGCCTCGGTCGGCTGAGGGATCGGCGCCGCGGACGGCTTGTAGACCATCGTCGCGTTCGGCTCGACGTCGGTCGGCGGGCCTTCCTCCGCGCGCCCGGCCGGCTGCACCATCCGCGTCGCGATCCCGAACACACCGACGTCGAGATCGTCGTCGGTCTCGAACTCGACCCGTGGCGGCGTGAGCAGCGCGTAGGACTCGCGACGGGCGTGCTCGGCCAGGTAGTCGCCGAGCTCGTCCTGCAGCTGCGCCTCGTACGTGGCGAACTGGTCGCGGTCGCCGGGGGCCAGATACACCGTGTACTCGTTCGGGACGTACACCCGCGATACCGACACGTTGCGGTGTTCGTCCATCTCTTTCACCAGCTTGCGGGCGAGCTCGACCGGTTGCACGTTCGTGCGGAACGCGCGGCCGAACACGCCCTCGAAGAGCGATTCGAGCTTCGATTCGATGCTGCGCAGGACTGACATAGGCGGCGGGGTTGTACCCCGGCAAGCAAGTTTATGTAGCGCGCTGGAAGGCCAGGATCGCGGCCGTCAGCCAGGCAGCGGCGACGAGCGGGAGCAGCGCGGCGGCCGGAGCGATCGTCGCGGTGAGGCTCAGCAGGGCTCCGGAGAACAGGACGGCCGGCCACGGCCCGCGTCCGCGTGCGTAGGGGAGAGCCGCCGCCGCTGCCGCGAGGACGAGCGCTTCGGCGGTGATCTCCGGGTGCGCGAGGAGCTGGCTCCAGAGCGCGTGCGCGACCGCTGCCGGCCGGGTCGAGCCGGCGATGCCGAGGCCGAGTGGCGGGGTCGAGCCGTCGAAGGGGAGCGGAACGCGCCGGATCCCGGCGATCACGGCCGCGAGCAGGACGGCCCCGGCGACCTGCAGCGACCGCCGGGCGCGTCCGTGAGCTGCCTGCGCGATCAGCGGCAGCAAGGGCAACGCCGCGAGCGGCGCGGCGAGGGGTCCGGCGGCGAGCAGCAGGCCGGTGCGCGCGTCCTGCCAGTTCAGCGCTGCCCAGAGGACGGCGATTGCGGCATAGACGAGGGCGAGCCCGATCGAGATGTTCGCGAGCGGGAAGAACGCCGCCAGCAGCGTGAACAGCAGCCCGGCGCGCGGCGACGCGAAGCCGAGCGCCGCGGCCACCGCTGCGAGCCCGAGCGGCCAGCCGGCGGGATAGAACGGCAGCGCTGCGGCGACCCAGCCGGATGCGACACCGGCGAGTGCGCCGGGGAGCAGGCGATCCCGGGCGACCTCGGTGACCGACTTGGGCGGCGCGGCCGGCCCGGCGCTGCCGCCGTTCCTGCGGCGGCGGCGCGGCAGGTTCCGCAGCTCGGCGGCGAGGCGCTCCGCGGTCGGCCGCCGCTGCGGGTTCGCGACCAGCGCGCCGTTCACCACGTCGAGGACGTGGCGCGGCAGGTCCGGGCGCAGGGTTTCGAGCGGAGGGGCGCCCTGCTGGATGCTGCGCGACGTCTCCACGAGGTCGCCGCCCCAGAAGGGATGGTCGCCCGCGAGCGCCTCCCAGAGCACGACGCCGAGGCCCCACACGTCGGCGGCGGCGGTCGCAGGCAGTCCCGCCAGCCGCTCGGGAGCGATGTAGGCGAGCGTTCCCGGGATGTCGCCGAGCGCGGTCAGCGTGTCGAACTCCGCCATCTGCGCGAGCCCGAAGTCGAGGAGGCGCACGTCGATGTCGCTCGACTCGGCGAGCAGCACGTTCGACGGCTTCACGTCGCGGTGCACGATGCCGCGGCGGTGCGCATGCGCGAGCGCGTCGGCGATCTGGCCGCACACCTCGAGCGCGGCGCGGTCGTCGAGCTCTCCGGCGCGGAGCGCCTCGCGCATCGTGCGGCCCGGCACGTACTCGTAGGCGATGTACACGTGGGACGGGTCCCGGGCGAGCGCCAGGATGCGCTGGCAGCGCGGGTGGCGGAGCGACGACGCAGCGCGCGCCTCGCGTTCGGCCCGGTGGCCGCTCTTGCCCTCGCGGGCGACGATCTTCAGGGCGACGTCGAGGCCGCTCTTCTCGTCGCGCGCCAGCCAGACATGGCCCATTCCGCCCGAGCCGAGGGGGCGGATCGGCCTGTACCGGCCCAGGAAGAGCTCGTGCGCAAGGGCCGGTTGGGACACGCTGGGTTTCTACGGTGCCGCCGGTGCATTTCCTCTCCGGCCGGGAAGGATGGTCTAATTCGCCGGTGGACCCGCGCGACGACGAACTCGAGTTCGATTTCTTCGACGAGCCCGCGACGAG
>Ga0207657_10002383_pt1 | contig 20335 bp, 19 predicted proteins | sample KBSC33metaG_FD_184316 | JGI IMG/M metagenome (GOLD analysis project Ga0207657, IMG submission 184316) | Corn rhizosphere microbial communities from Kellogg Biological Station, Michigan, USA - KBS C3-3 metaG (SPAdes) (version 2) | ecosystem: Host-associated > Plants > Roots > Rhizosphere > Soil ... | reverse complement strand
CGCGGCAGCTTCCAGCGTGGAGCGCGGCGGCCGACGATTCGCGCGATGTCGCCGAGCATCGTCACGAGGGCGACGTTGTCGCCACCCAGGATGTAGCGCTCGCCGATGCGGCCCCGCGCGAGCGCCGCCATGTGCCCACGCGCGACGTCGTCGACGTGCACGAGGTTCATCCCGGTATCGACGAACGCCGGGATGCGTCCGCACGCGGCCTCGACGACGATGCGCCCGGTCGGCGTCGGCCTGATGTCACGCGGCCCGATCGGCGTCGATGGATTGACGATCACGGCGGGAAGCGCATCGCGCGCGACCATCGCCTCGACGACGCGCTCGGCGGCGACCTTGCTTCGCTTGTAGGCGCCGATCGCCGATGCCGCGTCGAGCGGCGTCGACTCGTCGGCGTCGCCATCGCGCCGCGTGGCCAGCGTGGCGACGCTGCTCGTGTAGACGATGCGCTCGACGCCCGCGCGCAGCGCCGCCTCCATGACGTTGCGCGTGCCATCGACGTTCGTGGACGCGAGCGACGCCGGGTCGCGCGCCCAGAGCCGGTAGTCGGCGGCGGCGTGAACGACGTGACGCACGCCACGCATCGCGCGTGCGAGCGAAGCTTCGTCACCGATGTCGCCATCGAACGTTTCGAGGTCCAGACCGGTGATGTTGTTCCGCGGCGCCGTCGGCCGGACGAGCGCGCGCACGCGACGGCCATCGGCGACGAGCGCCCGCGCGATCGCCGAACCCACGAAGCCGCTCGCGCCGGTCAGGAGCACGATGTCGGCATTCATCGGCCCGGGATCACCCAGCCGTCGACGAGCGACAGGTGCAGGGTTGCGCCCGGCGCAACCGGCTCCGACGAGCGTACCGACAGCGATAGCGTCGTCCCGGGATCGCTCGCCGGCGCCGCCTCGACGACCGTGCGCCCGCCCTGGTAGAGCACACGGGCGACGCTGGCCGCGAAGCCGTTGCCGGGCGAAACGATCGCGAGGTCCTCGGGACGGATGCAGACCTCCACCGGTCCCGCGCCCTGCCCCGGCGCCGATCGGATCTGCCATTCGCGGCCGAACAGCGCCACCGCCGCATGGCCGTTCGCGTACGTCTGCGTCACCTCGCCGCGCGCGACGGTGCCGGGGCCCACGAAGCGGCTGACCACGCCGTCCTGCGGCGTGCGGTAAAGCGCCGCGGGCGCGGCGACCTGGCGCACGCGGCCGCCGGCCATCACGGCGACGCGGTCGGCGACGCCGAGCGCCTCGGCCTGGTCGTGCGTGACATACACGAGCGTCGCCTTCGACAGTGTCCGGAACGCCGCGATCTCGGCCAGCATGCGGGCGCGCAGATGCACGTCGAGGTTGGCGAGCGGCTCGTCGAGCAGAACGATGCGCGCCTTCATCGCGAGGCAGCGCGCCAGCGCCACCCGCTGGCGCTGCCCGCCCGACAGCTCGGCCGGGCGGCGATCGCCGAGCCCGGTCAATCCCACCGCGTCGAGCGCCGCGTCGACCTGCCGGGCAAGCTCGCGGCCCGCCAGCTTCTGCACGCGCAGCGGGTAGCCTATGTTCCCGGCGACGCTCATGTGCGGCCAGAGCGCATACGACTGGAACACCATGCCGACGTGGCGATCCTCGGGCGCGACGAACGCGTCGGGCCCGCTCACCCCTTGCTCGCCCAGCGATATCGTGCCGGCGTCGGGGCGCTCGAAGCCGGCGATGAGCCGCAGCAGCGTGCTCTTGCCGCAGCCCGAGGGCCCGAGCACCGCGAGGAACTCGCCGGCTTCGACGCGCAGCGATACGTCGTCGACGGCCGCCAGCGCGCCGAACCGCTTGCCGACGTGCTCGAGCGTCACGGCTGCCATGGCAACACTCCCCGGGCGACGCGTGAAGCGAGGCCGTTCGACAACAGCATCATGCCGAGCGTCACCACCACCGCGATGACCGCGACGGCGGCGGCGGACACGGCATCGCCGGCCTGCTCGAGGCTGAACAGCACGACGCCGACCGTCTCCGAGCCCGACGACCACAGCAACGCCGAAACCGTCAGCTCGTTGAACGCCATCAGGAACACGAGCATGCCACCCGCCACGGCCGATGGCGCCACCATCGGCATGATCACGGTCATGACGCGACGAGCGTAGCGGGCGCCACTCATGCGCGCCGCCTCGTCGAGGCTCGGATCGATCTGGCGCAACGCATTGGTGACCGGGCGCAGCGCGAGCAGCATGAAGCGCGACAGGTAGGCGACGAGAATGATCCAGATCGTGCTGTAAAGCGACAGCCCGAGCAGGGGCAACGGGCGAAGCAGGCACAGGATCATCGCGATCGCGAGCACCACTCCGGGCACCGCGTACGGCAGCTCGGCGACGAATCCGACGGCCTGGCGCAGGCTCGAGCGCCGGCCGGCGAGCGAGTAGCCGAGGGGCACCGCCATCACGACGAGCATCACCGCCGCCGTTGCCGCGAGCGACGCGCTGTTCAGGAAAGCGCGGCGCGTGGCCGCGTAGTCGAACAGCACGAAATGAAAATTGGCGAGCGTGAAGTTGCGCGGCGTCAGCGACACGCCGATGGCCGGGACGAGCGCCGTCGCGACGAGGGCCGCGAACGGCAGCGCGAGCACGAGGAAAAGCCCGCTCCAGCACGCGCCTTCGACGGCGCCGCGCAGGCGCCCGAGCGTCCACTCGGGCGTCGCGGTCGTCCACGCCGTGACGCGCACGTCGCGCCGGCGCGCGAGCCAGCCGTTCAGCGCCAACCCGCAAAGCGCGATCAGCGCGAGCAGGAGCGACAGCGCGGCGACCTCCGACAACGCGCTCGTGCCGAAGCCCGCCAGCCGCTGGTAGATCAGCGTCACCAGCACCGTGAAGCCGGCGGGAATGCCGAGGAAGGCGGGGATGCCGAAATTGCCGATCGAGCCGACGAACGCCAGCATGCCGCCGGCGGCGACGCTCGGCATCATCAGCGGCAGGACGATCGTGCGCACGATCCGCCACGGCCGCGCGCCCGCCGCCTGCGCCGCCTCGACCAGGTCGCGCGGCAGCGCGCGCAGGCCGGCGCGCACGGCGAGGAACACGACCGGCGCCTGCTCGAGGCCGAGCAGCAGCACGATGCCGCCGGGTCCGTAGAGCGGATGCGCGCTGCCGGGCGCCGGCGCGATGCCGAGCGCGCGCAACAGCGTGCTGTTCGGCCCGAGCAGGTTGATCCACGCGAGTGCGGTGACCTGCGGCGCGATCAGGAGCGGCATCATGAAGCAGAACACCAGGGGCTTCTTCGCACGGATGTCGGTAAGCGAAACCAGCAGCGCAAATGCCGCGCCGAGCAGGATCGCCAGCGCGGCCCCGCCGAGCGACACCGTCAACGTGTTGCCGGCGGCGTGCCACACGGCGGGACTGTGGACCACGTCGTCGAGCACGCCGACGTCGAGCTTGCCATGCGGCGCCAGCGCCTCCTGCGCGAGGCGCGCGATGGGCACGACGGCGAGCAGCACGACAAGACCCAGCAGCGTCGCGAACGTCAGTCGCTCGCCACGCCGGGCAGGCATCCACGGCATGTTGGCCTGGCTTCAGCCGCCGAACAATTCGGCAAACCGCTTCTTGTTGAGTTCGTCCCGCTTCTCGAGTTCGGAGATATCGACCGGCAGGATCCGGAGCGTGGCCACGTCGGGGAACCCCGGCGGCGGCTTGACGTCCCGGCGCGCCGGGAAATAGCCCTGCGACACCGCCAGTTCCTGCCCTTCCTTCGACAGCAGGAAGTCGACGAACGCATGCGCCGCCTCGGGGTTTTTCGTGCCGCGCAGGATCGCCGTGGGCTCCGTCACGATCGACACGCCCTCGGCAGGGAAGACGAAATCGACCGGCGAGCCCTTCGCCTTCGCATTCAGCGCCATGAACTCGACGATGATGCCGTACATCTTCTGGCCACCGGCGACGGCGTTCAGCACGGCGCCGTTGCCGCGCAGCGCGACGGCGCCGTTTTGCGCGAGCTTTTCATAGTAGCCACCGCCGATCGCCCGGTTCTGCGTCAGCGCCGCCATGTGGATCGCCGCGGCGCCCGAGTAGAGGGGGCTCGGCAGCGCGACCTGCCCCCTGGCCTCCGCCTTCAGCAGATCCGTCCACGATTTCGGACGCATCGGTGCCTGCGTATTGACGATGATGCCGGTCGTGATGAGCTTCGTGCCGAAGTACGTCTTGTCCTTGTCGTACGCGTCGGGCGGGAATTCGCGCACGTCGGCCTGCGGATACGCGAGGAGCTGGTCCGCGGCCTTGAGCCGCTCCATCGACAGCGCGTCGGCGATCAGCAGCACGTCGGCGCGCGGCGCGCCCGCGGCGACCTCCGCCATCAGCTTGCTCATCACCTCGGTCGTGCCGGAGCGGAAGATCTCGACGTCGACGCCGGGATGCTTCTTCCTGAACCCCTCGACGGTGCGTTGGGCATCGCGATCGGGCTGCGACGTATAGAGCACGAGCTTGCCGCCGGTCTGCGCGATGGCGGGCGCGGCGCCGAGCACCGCGGCCAGCATGGAGATCAGGAACGTGCGGATCGCTCTTTTCATCATTCGGCGCTACCCCTGCTCCCGGGCGGAGCGTTGACGCTGCAGGTCGTTTGGTGCCGCGAAACGAAGCGCGCGGGCGAAGCCTCCCCCGCCCGCGCCCACGGATCGTATAACGGAAGCCGAAAGGCTCCAACCCGGGATCGACACGGGTCGCCGCCACCGGGTTCGGCGGCGGGCGGACGCTAGTAGGTAACGACGGTGCGGATCGACTCGCCGCGATGCATGAGGTCGAACGCGCGGTTGATGTCGGCAAGCGGCATCGTGTGCGTGATGAGATCGTCGATCGCGATCCTGCCGTCCATGTACCAGTCGACGATCTTCGGCACGTCGGTCCGCCCGCGCGCGCCTCCGAACGCGGTCCCTTTCCATACGCGGCCGGTGACGAGCTGGAACGGGCGGGTGTGGATCTCCTGCCCGGCGCCGGCCACGCCGATGATCACGGCCACGCCCCAGCCGCGATGACAGCACTCGAGCGCCTGCCGCATCAGATCCACGTTGCCGACGCATTCGAAGCTGTAATCGGCGCCGCCGCCCGTGAGGTCGACGAGATGCGCGACGAGATCGCCGCCGACGTCGCGCGGATTGACGAAGTGCGTGATGCCGAATTTCTCGGCGATCGGGCGGCGCGCGTCGTTCAGATCGACGCCGACGATCATGTTCGCGCCGGCCATCTTCGCGCCCTGCACGACGTTGAGCCCGATGCCGCCCAGGCCGAACACGACGACGTTCGCGCCCGGCTCGACCTTCGCGGTGTTGATCACGGCGCCGATGCCCGTCGTCACGCCGCACCCGATGTAGCAGACCTTGTCGAACGGCGCGTCCTCGCGGATCTTCGCGAGCGCGATCTCGGGCAGCACCGTGTAGTTGGCGAACGTCGAGCACCCCATGTAGTGGTGGATCGCGCGTCCGCCGATCGAGAAGCGGCTCGTGCCGTCGGGCATCAGTCCCTTGCCCTGCGTCGCGCGGATCGCCGTGCAGAGATTCGTCTTGCGCGACAGGCACGCCGCGCACTGGCGGCATTCCGGCGTGTAGAGCGGGATGACGTGGTCGCCCTTGCGCAGCGTGGTGACGCCGGGGCCCGCGTCGACGACGACGCCGGCGCCTTCGTGGCCGAGGATCGACGGGAAGAGTCCTTCGGGATCGCCGCCCGAGCGCGTGAACTCGTCGGTGTGGCACACCCCCGTGGCACGGATCTCGACGAGCACTTCGCCCGCCTTCGGTCCTTGCAGGTCGACCTCGTCGACGACGAGGGGCTTTCCGGGTTCGTAGGCAATCGCGGCGCGGACTTTCACCGTCGAGGTTCCCTTCGCTTGGTCGGCGTTTGCGGAAAGCGCGCCTGTGCGACGCGCCATGACCGCAAGGTTAACGCAAGCGAAAGGAGGCGCCGCCGCTACTCCGCGACGATCGCGCCGCTGCCGCCCATTTCCGCCGGCATGTCGCGGAACTTCGGCAGGCCGTCGACAACGGGCAACACGCGCTCGCCGTAGTTCACGTGCAGCGTCGGCGCATGCCGATGCGAAGGGAGGGTCGCCGCGTAGACGTCCACGACGCCCCATGCCGGATGCTCGGTCAGCACGTGGCCGCCGCAGAGCTCGCAGAACTTGCGAACGCTGCGTTCCGTCTTCCGGAAGCCGCGAAGCTGCGATTTGCCTTTCGTCACGGTGACCGCCTCGGGCTTCCACAACGTGAAGGCGTTGACCGGTGCCGCCGACCAGCTGCGGCACGACTCGCAGTGACAAAACCCTTCGGCCACCGGTTGGCCGGTGACGCCGATCCGGACGGCGCCGCAAAAGCAGCTTCCCTCGAGTGTCGCGGTCATGTTCCCCTCTTCGCAGGATGAGCATCGTTGGTTGCGGACCGCGCGTCGGGCATGCGCGGCCGCGCGGTCGTCGTCGGCAGGTCCGCCGAGCGCGCCGCGAAGGTCGCGGTCGCTTCCCTGTCGTCGGCCATGGCGGGCAGCAACACCAGCGCCCCGAGGCTCGTGGAGGCCAGCGCGAACGCGGCCACCGCGAGTGCGAGGCGGGGTGGGGTCGATTCGTAGGTTCGTGTGCGCATCGGCGCAGTGTGCCGCGCGCCCGCTGCGCGACGATTTCACCCGCGACGCGTTTTCGTTTCGTTTGTTGCGCGCGGCATCGTCGCCGCGCGCGTCAGCGCGTGCGGCCGTCGTTCGCCACGTCGGCGACGACGCGGCGCACTTCGCTCGGCAGGAACGGCTTTTCGATCACGCGGCGCCCGCTCTCCTGCACGAACGTGCGCAACTCGGAGGCGAGCGTGTCGCCGGTGACGAATACCACGCGCGCGGCGAGGCTCGGCCATCGCCGCTCGATCTGGCGATACAGCGCGCGACCGTCGACGTCGGGCATGCGAATGTCGGTGAGCACGACGTCGAACGTCTCGACGGCAAGCCGCTCCAGCGCCTCGCGCCCGCTGCCCGCCGTCACCGTGCGGTGGCCCGCGCTGCCAAGAATTTCGGCGACCGAGTCACGGATTTCCGGCTCGTCGTCGACGATCAGCACCGCGTACGCCGGCGCGATCTCGCGTGCGACCGGCTCGTCGCGGGTGCGCGGTGCACCGTCCGATCCCGCCGGCAACGTGATCACGAACGCAGCGCCTCCACCGGGCGCTTCGTCGACGGTGAGCGTCCCGCCGTGCGCTTCGACGATGCCGACGCTGACGGCGAGGCCCACGCCGGTCCCCATCCCCATCGGCTTCGTCGTGAAGTACGGCTCGAAGACGCGGGCACGCAGGTGCAGCGCGATCCCCGGGCCGTTGTCGGAAACGGTGATGCGAACGGCGTCGGCGCCGCGGTCGAAGCGGCTCGCGATCGCGACGCGACGCGGCGACGGCTGCTCGGCGAGCGCCTGCTGTGCGTTGATGATCAGGTTCAGGAGCACCTGGTGCAGCTGATCGGCGTCGGCTTGCACGAGCGGCAGATCGGGCGCGAGATCGAGCGCGAGCGCGATGTTCGACGTGCGAATCGCGTAGGCTGCGATGTCGAGCGCGGCCGTCACCACGTCGTTGATCGCGACCGGGCCGCGCGAGGGTTGCTGCTTGCGCGCCATCGCGAGGAACGTGCGCACGATGCGCGCGCAGCGCTCGGCGGCCGTGCGGATCTTCGCCGCCGCCGCCTGCGTGCGGTCGTCGCCCCGCTCCTCGAGCAGCACCGAGCGCGCGACGACGACCGACAGCGGGTTGTTGAGCTCGTGCGCGACGCCGGCGAGCAGCGAGCCGAGCGCCGCGAGCTTTTCGCGCTGATAAAGCGATTCGCGCTGGCGCGCGATTTCCTCTTCCGAGCGCTTCTTCTCGGTGATGTCGCGCACGATCGTCAGCACGTGCGGCTTGCCCTGGTACTGCATCGGCACTGCGTGGACTTCGAGCGTGATCGGCGTGCCGTCGTCGCGCGTCTCGGTCACCTCGACGTGCCGCGACTCGCCCTTCGCCGCCGCTGCGAGCAGCCCGCGGTGGAATGCCGGCCCCGCGAATGCGCCCGGTCGCATCGCGCGGAAATCGCCGTCGCCGAGCCCGTACATCTGCCGCAGCGCGGGATTCACCGCGACGATCTCGGCCGCGTCGTTCCACAGCGCGAGGCCGTCGATCGACGCGCTGAACATTGCATGGTATTGCTCCTCGCTCGCGCGAAGGGCCGCCTCCGAGAGCTCGAGCTCGCGCTGCACGCGCGCCCGCTGCTCGATGTCGCTTTGCAGCCGCAGCTGCGTCTGCGCGACTTCGCCGGCCATCGCGTCGAACGCGCGCGAGAGCCGGCCGAGCTCGTCGCCGCCGCGGAGGTTCGCGCGCGCACCGAGGTCGCCGGTCGCCAGACGCTCCGCGGCACCGACGAGACGGGCGGTACGGCGCGTGAGCAGGAAGTGGAACGCGAGCCACATCGTGAGCGCGAGCACCGTCACCCATCCCGCCCAATACAGCGACTGCTGCACGACCTGCGCGCGCGCCTCGGCCTGGTAGCGCTCGAGGTCGTAGGCGAGAAAGAGGCTTCCGGTGCGCGACGGGCGCAACTCGTCGCGCGCGCGACCCATCAGCACGCCCGCATGGCCGAGCAGCTCCTTGCCGTTGGAACCGATCGCGATGCCCGCGCGATGGTCGCGAATCGCGCGCGCGGCGCGATCGAGATCGAACTGCGGCGACACCTCGGCGATCGGGCGCTCGATCCACGCGCGACGCGTCGCTGCGATCACGACGTTGTGATCGTCGGTGAGCGCGGCGAGCACGACGTCGTGATTGTGCGCGAGCACGTCGATCTCGTGCCGCGCCGCTTCCACGTCGCCCTTCAACAGCAGGTATTCGAGCGTACTCTGCAAGCGCGACATTTCCTGCGCGAGGCGCTTGCGGCTCTCCTCCTCCGCGGTGTGCTCCGCCTGCGGCACGTGGTAGAGCAGGTTCACGGCCGACAGGATGCCGGTGAACGCGAGCAGCATCAGCGGAACCGTGAGCTTGAGCGATGCCGGTACGCGGAGCCGACGCCATGGCCGCATGGTCGCCACGATGCCACGCGGGCGCGGCGACGCGTCCGGCCCGGCGACGGCATCGGCACCGTCCAGCCGTTCGGGCGGGCTCCCGGCGTTCATCGCTTGAGTTGCTGCAACGGACCCGGCGCGAGCAGTTCCTCGATCGCGAACGCATGGCGCAGGAGCTTCGCTTCGACCATCAGCGTCATCAATTGACGACCCGTGGCCGCGAGCGTCGGCGTGCCGCCGGCGAGCATCTGCAGGTTTTCCTCGCGCGACGGAACATGCAATCCCTTCTGTGCGGCGAGGAACTGCTCCCCGCTGGTCTGTTGCCGAATCCCCATCCGGTGCGCGGCGTCGTCGGGATGTCCGCGGATGTAGTCGAGCGCGTCGAACCAGCCCGCGAGGAGCGCCTGGATCGAATTCGCATGCTCGTCGAGCACGTTCGCGCGAACGGCGACGAGATCGACGATCTCGCCGGGAATGCGCGTGCTGTCGAAGAGCGTCACGGCGCCCGCGCGCAGGAATTGCGCGCGATACGGGTCGAACGTGACGGCGGCGTCGATGCGGCCCTTCTCGAACGCATTCGGCTGCTCGTTCGATTCCAGATGCACGACGTTCACGTCGGTCGGCTGCATCGACGACAGGGCGAGCGCACGACTCAGCACGAACGCGCCGAGTGCCCCGCTCTCGACGGCGACCGATCGGCCCTTCAGGTCCTGCATCGAGCGCATGCCGCCACGCCCGACGACGACGTCGGCGCCGTTGGACACGTCGACGACGAGCACCACGCGCGGCGAAAGGCCGTCGGCGGCGAGCCCGAACAGCTCGTCCAGGCTGATCACCATGCCGTCGATCGCCTGGTTGCGGAAGGCGCGCAGGACCTCGCTCGCCGACGGGTATTCGACGAGCTGGACGGCGGTCGGGTCGAGGCGTCCGAGGTTTCGCGCGAGATAGAGCGGCTCGCTGCCGATCCACACGTTCGTGCCGATGCGCAATGCGGTCTCCGGCGGCCGCATGCAAGCGCCGAGCAGCAGTGCGAGCGCGGCGACGGCGAGTGCGCGCAGCGTGCGCCGATCGAGCGCGCGGCGTGGCGCGGGCTCAGTTGCCATCGGGGACGAACACGTAGCCTTCATTGCGCACCGTGCGGATGAAACGCGGATGCTCGGGATCGGGCTCGACCTTCTTGCGCAGACGCATGATGCGCAGGTCGACGCTGCGGTCGAACGGGTCCCAGTCGCGACGTTGCGTGAGGTTCAGGATGCGCTCGCGCGAGAGCGCGTGGTTCGGATGCTCGGCGAGCGCCTTCAGCAGGTCGAATTCGAGCGGCGACATCGCGACCTCGCTGCCGCTTTCGTCGGTGAGCCGATGGCTCGCGACGTCGAGCACGCAGCGTCCGATGCGCACGCGCTCGGCGCCGATGTCGCCGCGGCGCGCCGCGGACGTTCTGCGCAGCACGCTTTTCACGCGCGCCAGCAGCTCGCGCGGATCGAACGGCTTCGCGACGTAATCGTCGGCGCCCATCTCGAGCCCGACGATGCGATCGATGACGGTGCCCGCGGAGGTCAGCATCACGATGGCGAGACCCGCGTAGCGCTCGCGCAAGTGGCGGGCGAGGCTCAGGCCGTCCTCGCCCGGCATGTGGATGTCGACGAGCGCGAGGTCGAACGCCTGGCGCGCGGCGAGCGTCTTGGCGGCCGCGGCACTGTCGACCGCGGCGACCGCGTACCCATGCCCGACGAGGTACTCGTCGAGGACCTCGCGTACGTCGGGCTCGTCGTCGACGACGAGGATCGTGGCCTGTGCGTTCATCGGGACACCTTCGTGCTTGGCACTCCGGTACGGGCCGGGCCCGCGAACGGAACGAATGGGGCGATCCTACCGCCGTCCGACGCGGCCGCGGCGACGAGAAGCATAAATCCCCCGCAGCGCGCCCGGCACGCGCGGCCGTCGATTGAAACAAACGAAACAAAAAGGGGCGCCGGACATCGCGTTTGCAACGCGCGGGCGTCCGATACATACGAAACGAACGCGCGCCGCGCGTGAAATCACGCCGCCACATGCCGCGCCTAAAGTCGCTTCGTCTTCATCGAAGTACGACGGAGCACGCATGGACGGGCAATTGCATTGCGATCGGACGAGCCGGCCGATCGAAGGACCGAGCCGGTGGAATGCCGGACACGACGCGCACGTGCGTTTCGACGACTGGCTGCTCGACCAACCGCTTCCGCGCGCGCGGGACCTCCGCTACCGCCCCGACCAGACGCCGCTCGCGACCGATCGCGCCCTCGTCGATCGGGTGCTTGGCGTCGATTCCATGCCGGTCGGCCGCGTTCGTCGCGACGAAATGCGCGGTGGCACGCTGCAGACGCACTGGACGCGCATCCTCGCGCACGACCTCGATGCGAACGACGACGAGTTCGCGAGCGGAACCCGGCGCAACGCGTGGGAGATCGTCGGCAAGGCCGCGATGGCACTCACCGCGGCGTATGTCGTCGTCTACCTGATGGTGGCCGCGGTCGTCTACCTCGCGCGCGCGCCGGATACGGCCTCCACGCTGCTCCCCGATCTCCCCTCCGCGCCTGCGCGGCCGGACTTTCCGCTCGATCGACCTACCGCGGCTCGCGCGTCATGACGAGCACGCACCAGAAGAGGCTTTCCATGAACGTTCCCATGCTTCCATTCGATACGCTGAAACCGACGTCCGCCACGCGCGCGGGCGCGATCGGTCGCTCGCTGCAATCATTCGCTCGTGCGCTCGCAATTCGCATCTCGGAGATCCATCGACGCACCCGCATTCAGCGCGAAACCCGTGCAATCTTTCGCGTCCTGCACGGACTCGACGATCGGACGCTGCGCGACCTGGGCTTTCATCGCTGCGAGATCTGGTCGGTCGCGGCCGAAACGACCGGCGAAGCCGAATCGACGCGCATGCGGACGATCCTGCATCCGCGTGCGCCGCGCTGACTCGGCGGCGGCAGCGTCCAGGCTGCCGAAACAAAACGGACGGACGCGGCCATTGCCGCGTCCGTCCATCATCGATGCGCGCTGACCCGCGCGCAGCGTTCGCGTCAGCCTGCGACCCCGAGCGCCGACAGCGTCGGCTCGTCGAGCGTACCGTTCGTGCCGAGGCCCTGCGACTGCTGGAAGTCGCGCAGCGCCTGCTCGGTGTGCGGACCCATGATGCCGTCGACCGCACCCGCCGAGAAACCCTTGTCGTTCAGGGCACGCTGCGCTTCGCGGATCGTATCGCGATCCTGCGACTGCATCGTGTTGTTCGCCTGCGCGCTGGCGTTGCCGTTGTTGTCGTTCGCCATCGCGTTGGTGTCGTTCGCGTTCGGCCGCGTCTCGTTGTTCGACGGCATCGCGCTGGTGCTGGCCGAGGTCGACGGGCTGGCGTACGTGTCGCTGTTCGCCGCCGTGTTCGTATCCTTGCCGTTCGGCAGATTGAACGTCGGAACCTTCTCGGCGTTGTTGTGCGCAACGACACCGCCCACACCCGCGCCCACCGCGGCGCCGACCGGCCCGCCGACCGCCGCGCCGACGATCGCGCCGCCGGTCGCGCCCTCCGTGGTGGCCTTCGATTGATGGCTCATTTCATTCCAGCTGGCACAGCCGGCGAGCATCGTAACGAGTGCGACGGCGACGCTCTGTCGCACGAGGTTCGTGGTGTTCATGCGTGACTCTCCTTTCAACGTGTTGGATTTCGGGCGGCGGAGGAGTACGACGTGGGACGCCGCACCCGGAACCCCAAGCATGCCCGGATGCGCGCAACGACGGCATCGGAACCGACTGATTTCCCTGTAGGACTCGGGTACGGAGACGTTCGGCGACGCTGCAAGGCTGCGGCGTGCGGCGTGTTGTGGATCGGCGCGTCAGCGCGGCGACCTGTTGCCGGCACTCGAACTCGCGCTCGGCGGAGCCCAGCGACTGCCCTGAAGCGACGCAGTTCGCCAATCATCATGTGCGAGCATGCGATCATGTGCTCGCTTGCCATGAAGATCTGCATCCTGTCCGACAGTCACGATCGTGCCACGGCGCTCGCCGACGCCGTGCGCGACGCCGCGGCGGAGGGCGCGCAAGCGGTCGTCCATTGCGGCGATGTGATCGGCACGCAAACGTTGCGCGCCGCGATGGCGATCGGCTTGCCGATGCACGTCATCCACGGCAACAACCTCGGCGATCCGGTGTCGCTGTCACGACTCGCACGCGAGAGCGGAGATCTCGTCCGATACACCGGTGCCGACGCGCGACTCGAGCTCGGCGGCCGGCGCATATTCGTCGTGCACTATCCCGAATACGGCTACGCGATGGCGCTCACGGGCGACTTCGACCTCGTGTGTTGCGGCCATTCGCACGAGGCGGGCATTTCGCAGGTGCGCAACATCAAGGGCGATTCGACTTGGCTCGTCAATCCGGGCACGGTCGCCGGCGTCGGGGCCCCGGCGACGTGGGTGCTCGGCGACCTCGAGGCGATGCGGTTCTCGCTACGCGCAACAGCGTAGAACCTTCACTCGGCGTTCAGGCGACGACGCCTTCCGGGTCGATGCCGATGCATCGCTGCGGAACAACGGAAAGGTATACGCGCTCTGCGCGCTCGAACGTCGTGCCGCGGGCGGCCTGGACGCGCAGGACGAAGCGGGCCGTTTCAACCGAGTAGTCGACCAGGTTGCCGAGAAAGCTGCTGCTGACCACGATGCCCGAGAGAACGTTGCGATCGCGATCCGGAGTGTCGCGTGTGATCGCGATGTCCTCCGGACGTATCATGACCGTGACGGTCTTGTCCTTGGTCGCGCCGACGGGCAGCAGCGCTTCGAGCCGTATCGCAGGGTCGACGCGAACGACCCCGGGCGCGCCGACGACAGGTGGCTCCTCTTCGACCACACCGGCGAGCAGGTTCGCCGCACCCATGAAATCGGCGATGAAGCGATTGGCCGGACGCTCGTAGATCGCCAGCGGCGAAGCGAACTGCTGCAGGCGTCCCTCGTTCATCACCGCGATCCGGTCGGAAAGCGCCATCGCCTCCGCCTGATCGTGCGTGACGTATACGAAAGTGATCCCCGTGCGGCGCTGCAGATCCTTGAGCTCGACGCGCATCCGTTCGCGCAGCTTGGCGTCGAGATTGCTGAGGGGCTCGTCGAGCAGGAGGATCGTCGGTTCGGTGACGAGCGAGCGCGCGAGCGCCACGCGCTGCTGTTGACCGCCGCTCAACGCCGCCGGCGTCCTGTCCCCGAGCGCGTCGAGGCCCACCATCGCGAGTGCGCGCTCGGCACGCTCGCGAACCTCGCGGGCCGCCATCCGCTTCAGCGTCAGCCCGAACGCGACGTTCTCGAAGACGCTCATGTGCGGCCACAGCGCGTAGCTCTGGAACACCATTCCCATGCGACGCCGTTCCGGCGCCAGGACCCCCCGTCTCGACGACACGACCCGGCCGTCGATGGCAATCTCCCCGGAATCCGGCGCGGCAAGCCCGGCCAGGAGCCGAAGCGTCGTCGTCTTGCCGCAGCCGGAAGGTCCGAGCAGCGTAACGAATTCCTTGTCGTGGATTTCGAGGTCGAGCCCGCGCACCGCACGTTGAGCGTCGAATCCCTTCGTCAGGCCTCGGATCGAGATGTGCGCCATCGCCGTTGTCCGTCTTTAGATGCTCGTCGCGTCGGACGTCGTGCGCTGCCCGCCTGCGGCGAGCCACTGAGTCAGAAGCGTCGCCAGAAGGATGACCACGATGAGAACGGTGGACAACGCGGCAACCACCTCGAGCTGCCCGAGGTCGCTCAGCCGGAAGATGGCGACCGAAATCGTTTCCGTCCCGTTCGTGTAGAGCAGGATGGTCGCGCTCAACTCGCCGAGCGCGGGAATGAACACCAGCAGCCACGCGAGCATCAGGTTGGATCGCGCGATCGGCCACAGGATGCGGCGGATCGTGGTGAGCCACGACGCACCGGCAACCCGCGCGGCCTCTTCCAGCGATACGTCCACCTGTCGCACCGCGGCGTTGGCTCCGCGCACGGCAATCGGCATCGAGCGCGCGACGTACGCAATGAGCAGGATCCAGATCGTTCCGTAGATCGGCACCGGGAAGCGGACGAACGCCTGCAACAGGGCTACGGCCAGGACGGTTCCGGGGAGCCCGAGGGGCAGTATCGCCAAATAATCGAGCAGGCGGCGCCCGCGCAGTTGCGAGCGCAGATCCAGATAAGCGATCGCGAGACCGATCGTCACCGCGAGTGTCGCGGCAGCAATGGCCAGCTCGAAGCTGTTCACGACGCCGCGCGCGGCGATCTGGTTGTCGGCCAGCGCCGCGACGAAGTTGGAGAGCGTGAGGTTGTCGGGGGTGAGCGGCTCGGTCCAGACCTTGCTGAACGCGGCCGCCACGAGAACGGCGAGCGGCGCGATCGAGCTCGAGGCCACGACGACGAGGAAGACGAGCGCAAGGGGCCAGCGCAGCGCACCGAGCGCGTGACGAGCCGGCCGTGCGCCGCGTCCGCCGACCGTCACGAACGAGCGGCGACCGAGGTAGCGGCGCTGCACGGAGAGGCCGATCACCGTCACGAGCACCAGCACGATCGAAAGCGCGGAGGCGTCGGCGAAGCGCGGCGGATAACCGCCGAGTGCGCCATAGATGCGCGTAGGCAGATACACGATCTGCGCGGGCAGACCGAGAAACGCCTGCGGCCCGAACAACGCCATGGAATTGATCGCGGCGAGCAGCGCGCCACCGGTGATGGCCGGCGCCACCAGCGGAAGCGTGATGCGGCGCAGCATCGTCCATCGACGAGCACCGAGCATGCGCGCGGATTCCTCGAGCGAAGGGTCGACGGATTGCAGTGCCCCGTAGGTGAGGAAGTACGGGATGGCGTAGACGTGCATGGCAATCACGAACGTAACGCCGGCCGCGCTGAAGATATCGATCGGGCTGCCGTGGATGCCCATCGACGCGATCGCGCGGTTGAGATAGCCCGCATTGGGACCGAGCAGGATGATGTAGGCGACGCTCGTGAGGTACGGCGGCAGGATGTAGGCGAGGCCCACCAAGGCGTGAAAGACATTGCGCAACGGCAGGTCCGTGCGCGCCGTCGCCCATGCAACGGGAACGCCGAGCACGACGCCGAGCAGTCCGACGCCGACCGCCAGGAGGGCGGTGTTCACCAATGCGCCGAGATTCTCGGGCCGGGTAAACGCACGGACCAGCGAATGCGGACTGAACTCGGCGGGGAGCCCCACGGCGCCGAGCACCAGCCAGCACAGCGGGTAGCCGACGAACAACAGGAACGCTGCGACCGCGACGCCCAGCGTGGCCGCCCGGATCGCGTCGCGCGCGACGCTCGACGCTTCGACGTCGCCGGTCGCTATCCCGGCGCGACCGACGTGCGCCGCCGCTCTCACGTCGAAGCGACCGGCCGCAGACGCCGCGCGCCTAAGCGCCCCACTCGCCGCCAAAGATGCGCGTCAGCCGTTCCAGCAGTTGCGGTCGCTGCGCCTGGTACTTCGCATAGTCGAGCACGAGAAGCTTCAGGTTCTTGAGCGGTGGATTGCCCGACGGGGGCGCGAGGTCCGACCGGCTCGAATACTTTCCGCCATCGACCAGGAGCTTCTGGCCGGTTTCCCCCATCCACCAATCGTAGAAGAGCATTGCCGCGTTGGGATGCTGCGCATCCTTGAGCAGGCCCACCGCGCCGAGCTCGGTCGGCACGCCCTCGGACGGGAAGCCGTAATCGGTCGGCTTGCCAAGCTTCTTCGAGCGCCACGCGATGTTGTCGTTCGTGCAGAATGCTGCCGCCCTCTCGCCGCTTTCGAGCAGCTGACTCACCAGTTGCGGCGTCGCGACACGCAAAGGCTTGTTCGCCGCATACGACTCCAGCAATTCCCATCCGAACGCCAATGCCAGCGTATAAAGCCGCGGCCCGCCGTCTCCGTTGGTGCTGCTGAAGAACGCGAGCTTGCCTGCGAAGCGCGGATCCGAGAGGTCCTTCCAATGCTGCGGCGGGGCGCTCCCGACCAGCTTGGTGTTCCACTGCATCACGGCCTGGGTGAGTCGATCGGCGACCCACATGTTGTCCGGATCACGCAAGTCGGCTGCGACGTCCTTGGCCGCCGGCGAGTCGTACGGCTTGAGGATGCCGAGACGCTTCATCGCGAGAAACGCGCCGACGTCGGATGCATCCACGATGTCGGCTTGAATGCGTCGCGCCGCAGCCTCGGCGAGCACCTTCGACGACACGTCCGCCGATCCACCGCGGTAGTACTGGACCTTGATGCCGTACTGCTCCTGGAAGGGCTTGATGATCGCGTCGACGATTTTGGTGTCGAGGCTCGTGTAGAGCATCACGTTGCCTTCCGACTTGGCCTTGGTGACGTCGGCGCCGGTTGTCGCGGCGGCCGCACGTGCGGACGTCGTCGCGCCCGCCGCGAGCGCATACATCGGAGCCAGCTTTCGCGCGAGGCCGGAGGTTGCGCCCATCGCGGCGCCGATGCGCCCGAGAAAGGTTCGACGACGGTACGAATGACTGCGCATGGTTCGTTTCATGTCACCTCCCGACGCTCGGTGCCGAAGTGCACAGGGACCAACGATTCAGCCGTACAGCGCTTTCTCTCCAGGAATGGGCGAATGGCCGAAGGAGCCGCGCGCGAGGATCGCTTCGCGGCCGCCGAACTGCGCGATGCGTGCCGCCTGGTCGGCGCGCGCGCGCCGATCGATGGCTTCGGGATCGACGATGCCTCTCAGTTGCGCGAGACAGTCGCGAACCAGGCCGGCGTAGCCGGGATCGGTCGCAAGATCGTTCCGTTCCTCCGGGTCGCGGTCGAGATCGAACAGCATCGGCCGCATGCCGACGTAATGAACGAACTTGAACGGGCCGTGGCGAATCATGAATGCCCCGGTCGCGCCGCCCGCTGCGTGGTACTCGCATAGCACGGTTCGGCGCGGCGCGGTGCCGCGCGCGAGATCGAAGAGCGAATGACCGGGCAGCGTGCGGTCGTCGGGATGCGGCGGCACGCCGGTGCTTTCCAGTATCGTCGGGAAGCAATCGACCAGGCTCACCGGCTCGCGGCACACCGTGGCGGGCGGAATGTCCGGACCGGCGATGATCAGCGGGACTCCGGCGGATTCCTCGTACATGGTCGATTTCCCCCACAGGCCCCGGGTGCCCAGATTGTCGCCGTGATCGCTCGTGTAGATCACCCGGGTGTCACGCGCGAGCCCCGTCTCGTCGAGCGTCGAGAGGATCTTGCCGACGTTGTCGTCGAGAAAAGTGACCATGCCGAAGTACGCCGCCAGCGCACGGCGCACCCTGCCTTCGTCGAATGCCTCGTCGTACACCATGCACCGGCGCATCGCCGCGATATAGGGGTGATCGGGCCGCTCGCCCGGCGCATACATCGCCGGCCACGGCACGTCCGCTTCGGGATAGAGGCGGTAGAACGCCTCGCGCGACTTCAGCGGAAAGTGCGGGCAAACCAGTGAGACGAACAACACCCATGGCTTCTCGCGACACTTCGGCGCCTCGCGGCGCAGCCAGTTTTGTGCCGCGGCCGTGATGTCGTCGTCGTACCTCTGATAGCTCGAGTCGCCGGCCCCCGCCTCCACGGCGAGCTTGAGCGCGGCGGCGCGAACCGGGAGGTCGTCGCGGATCAGCCCGAGCAGATCGCCGACACCGTCGACGACGTGAAGCGGCATGATCTCCTCGTCGAACCCGTTGTTGTCCTCGGTGCTGCGATAGTGCAACTTTCCGATCGAAACGGAGCGATGTCCGTTCACGATGAGCCGATGTCCCCACGAGGGCACGCTGCCGTCGTAGGGAATGGCGTTGTCCCAGAAGCCGATATCGTGCACGTAGCGGCCGGTCGCAAAGCACGCGCGCGACGGCACGCAAATCGGCACGTTGCAGTAGGCATCGCTGAAGCGAATGCCGCGCTCGGCCAGCCGGTCGAGATGCGGCGTCCTGATCATCGAATGCCCGTAGCATCCGAGGACGCGCCGGTTATGCTCGTCCGACATCACGACGAGAAGGTTGGCTGGCTTCATCGTGGCCGCTTCCTCATTGCATGCGAAGGCGACCCGGCGTCGATCGCCGATGAAATCCGGTAACGCCTGCCTCGTTCATCGCAGCTCGATCCGGTATCGGTAGATATCCCCCCGCAGGACGCCGCGCCGGTACTCGGCAACGACGCCTGCGACCGTGCGCGTCGTGCGCTCGATCTGGAAAAGCGGCGTGCGCGGGCGCACGCCAAGCTGGCGCGCGGCGTAACCGTCGGCCACGGTCGGCTCGACGTATTCGACCGCGCTGCCGAGGTGCACGCCGTAGACGTCCCGCAGTATGTCGATGAGATGAAGCCGCGCGAGATTCTGTCGCGCGAGCCCCGGGCACAACGGGCACGGCAGGAAGCTCGTCTGGAGACCGACCGGGGTGCCGTCGGTGAAACGCACGCGCTCGAGCATCCACACGCGGGTTCCCGCCTTTACGTCGAGCATGGCGCCAATGTCCTCGGAGGCGCGAATGCGGCGACACAGCAGGATGCGGCCTCCGGCGTCGAGCGGTGGCCCGAGGAGATGGAACCGGTTGTAGGCCCCTACGACGCCACTCTCGAGCTTCGAGCGCGTGACGAACGTGCCGCGTCCACGATGGCGCTCGAGATAACCGTCCGAGACGAGATCGGCGAGCGCGCGGCGCAACGTGCCGCGGCTCACCCGGTAGTGAGCGCCCAGTACGGCTTCGGACGGTAGCGCAACGCCCGGAGCGAAACGCTCCGAGCGCAGATGCAGCACGAGGTCCTCCTTGATTTGGTGATGCAGCGCTACTGCGGGGTGAGGCTGGAACGGCGCGAGCGCGAAGCTTCGGGGGCGAGCTTCACCCGGACCACGGCGATCGGCCTTCATCGGCCGCTTGTATAGACATTCGAACATCCTGTCAACGGTGGCCGGCGGACGCCGCCTGACCGGTGAGTTCGCGCTTGGCGGCCTGCGTCGCACCCGGCGTCGTTCGCCTGGCAGAACGTCGGGTCGCTCTCGGCGAGCGAGGCAGTACCGCGCGCGGCCTCGCGGCCGTTACCCGGAGGATTTCAGGCGCCGTAGCGGCGACGAACGGCTGCGACGTGCCCCGAACGCCCCGGTACTACGGTGCCTTGGGTGTCTTGTATTCGACTTCCTTCTGCAACGGTTTCCAGACGGTTTCGTAACCGACGAACCCTTTCTCGCTCGGCGGCTTCTGGCGCGTCGTATAGAAACGCGTATGGCCGTCAGGCACCTTGGCGATCGGTTTTTGCTCGCTCATGTCTCACCTTTGCTTCGCGAAAGTCGGGATTGCAGGTCCAGGCGACGAAGGCCGCGGTCTTCGATGCCGCTGGACGCC
>Ga0207657_10002379_pt1 | contig 20353 bp, 15 predicted proteins | sample KBSC33metaG_FD_184316 | JGI IMG/M metagenome (GOLD analysis project Ga0207657, IMG submission 184316) | Corn rhizosphere microbial communities from Kellogg Biological Station, Michigan, USA - KBS C3-3 metaG (SPAdes) (version 2) | ecosystem: Host-associated > Plants > Roots > Rhizosphere > Soil ... | reverse complement strand
GGAATAGCTTGCTTTCTCGCGTACCATATTTCCTTCACTATCCTTTACAGCCTCTCGTTTAAAAAGACCTTGCTTGGGGTTTCTTTCAGGGTAAGCCTTTTCTATTCCCGCCGTAAGCGTTGCACCCACCTTGAATACATCGCTTCGTTCATCCACACCTTGCTTATCCGCAGCTTCCCGTGGCTTCTCCTCTTCTGGCGCGGAGTACTCCCAGTTGTAATGGGTTTTTTCACCTTCTTTCGTCCACAGCCCCAAGTCAATCACCACAAGTTCGCCGGTATATTTATTCACGAGAAAGTTATTCGGCTTGATGTCATTGTGCACCACGCCTGCCTTGCCCATATGCTCGGTCACATCCAGCAGCCGCCGTCCAATAAATTGGATTGCCCCCCAATATTTTTCGCTGGAAATCTTCCCCTCATTCCACGCATTGGAAAGAGCATCGAAAACTTCATATCCCTCTTGCCCTGGAACGGCATCCATGAACATCATGCGCACTTTGTCACCATTGTTCTTGGTTACTTCGGCGATTCCATATGTATTCACCAAGTTGGGATGAGGGCCGGCAACATCGTAAATGCGTCGATAGGCATCCAACTCAAGATCAAGATGTTCTGAAAAAGATGTGGCAACCTTGCCAATCAGTCTCCAACCGTTCTCATTTTCAAAAATGGAAACGATTCCAGAAGTGCCTTCTCCAATATTGCTTTTCTTTAATTTCAGCTTTTGCAAGGAGAGCCCGCGTTTAAACAAGAGGGGCTCATTCTGCCATTCCAGGTGGCCTTCTTCTTGCTGAGGACGCGACCACCCTGCTGAACCATATACCTCTTTAAGCGATTGAACGAAGCGGTCTTTTGCTCTTTCTCTTTCTTTACCGAGTGCATTGATTGTTGCCTGCGACATGTCAGGAGTGGGGTTTTCCAAAACATGGCGGAATTTTTCATCAATCGCATGCACACCCTGTTCTTGATAAGAACGCATCAGGTTGTCCAGCTCGCTGCTCAGATTGTTAAATTCGGTGGCTGTGAGTAAATCTTTTCCCATATTGAGCAAAGATTCCTCGAAATATCCAACGATCTTCTCCTCTATTTTGAGAACCTCGTCTCCAAAACGGTATTGACTAAAAGCCGGCCTGTGAAGTGACGTGGCTTCCTGCCGTACATGTTCCGCCCATTCGACAACTTGTTCCAATAGTCTATTGCCTGATGTCGTAGATTCGCCCCTCCTCGACAATTCAAGTGCCTCGATAAGGGATACCGCACTTTCCTCGATCTGATCCAGTTGTCGGGCAATATCGCCTTTTCCATGTTGATCAATTGACCCATCATGTTTATATAGCCTGGCGACTTCCGATTTATCAACCTTTGCAAGCGCACTGAAAGCCTCTGTTATTTCTCTTAGTGCTTCATCAGTCGCATGGGATTCCAAATGTCCGACCGCCTTTTTCAGATGCTCTTCCGGAGTCGTCAAACGAGCAAGCATGCTTTGCAATTGTGTTTTATGCAGTAGTTCAGCAGTTTTCCTGACTTGTTTATCCGATCCCATTCGGATGACATTTGTCACAATATCTTCTTCCACCACGCCCGACCCACCAAGTATCATCGTGACCTTTTTCCCCTTTTCGGCCAGGCCTTTTTCCTCACTCTGTCTTTTAAATTCCCTCATTGAGCGCGTCAGATAAACGATCTCATCATTGCTTAGTTCGTTCGAAAGATCAAAACCTCTTTGGGCGGCCGCACTAAAAAGATCGGCAATTTTCTTGGCAATTTCATCATCGGCTTGCTCTGAATTTTGCAAGTTTTGCAAGTTGATAATTTCCTCACCCTTGGAAACAAATTCACCCAACGATTCCTCGATGGAGCCTAATTTTTTATTTTTTAAATCATGATTACGAAAGAAAACTTTTTGATCTGAAAAGAGATCTTTTTGTTTCCCCCATATAACCGTTTGATTGCTTAATGCAACCTTCACGTCCTCATCCAAAAAAAACTTAAAAGCCACAATATTTAATCTATTGGCTGAAGCCGGATTTATCCAATTATTCGCCTCAGTTTTCAACCTCTCCACCACCTCGCTCAATTTTTCATTTTGGGAATCCACTTCACGCAAAAAACCAGCATATTCTGACAACGACTTCGCAACACTATTCAATTGTTCGTTTTGAGGATCCACCGCGTGCAAAAGATCAGCCTGTTCATCCAACGAGCTCGCAACACTATCTAATCTTGTATTTTCCGCATCCAAATCGCTCAAAAGGTCAATCTGCTTTCTCAGCGAACTCACAACAGAATCTAATTGTTCATTTCTCGATTCACGCAACAAGCGAATCTGTTTGCTTAGCGAACTCGAAAAATATCCGAATTTCTCATTCTGATTCCCCGCCATATACAAGTGGTATGCACATTCAGACAAAGATTTCGCGATAGCATATTTCTTTTGCTCCAACTCCAGCAATCTATCCTCTTTCTTGTGCAGGATATTCGCCTGCTCACGCAGACCAGCTACGATAAAACCTGATTGTTCATTTTCAGGCAGCGTACCCACCTTGGCGCTAAGCTTCTCAACTTCAGATAACTTATTGAACAGATTATCAACTTGCGCTCTTATATCGCCCAATGTCTTCTGTGCCAGTTTCATATTCTTCAAGCCTTGATTACTGGCACGTATTTTCACAGGATTGAAAGTAGCGTTTCTTGCGCTCCTGAGCTCCGCCATTTCATTCCCGATTGTTGAATCCTGCTCCTGAACATGGCTGTGTATATTCAGAAGAGCCGTTCCAAAAGCTGCTCGATGTTCGGAAGGAAGTCTTTCAATTTGCTCGGAATTCAAGTTTTGCATTATTGCCAAGGCATTGGCCGCATTCTTTTTCATGACTGACCATCTCTTCTTGCCCGATACGTCTCGCTGAAGGCTGTTCAGAATGGCCGATTCAAAAGATTCTGCGTCCTGACCTGACAGATCATTCTGAACCTGCGGAGTTTCACTGTTGGCATGCCGGGTTTCACGTCTTCCCCAACGGAGAAACGTTGCACCACGCTCCTTTTTAGATTGGTTTTGCAGGGTCGTCCTGTCGGATTCCGAGGGTGCGGTACTCGTTGTCGCACGGTCGGTTTGTTGTTCTGCATGCCTGTCTTGTTTGGCCGATGCGGAACTCTTTGAACTCGCGCCGGTTGTAAAGAATGATTTGAACGGTATTTTTGGCATTGCTTTCTCCAAACAAGGAAGCGAATAATGTGAATTTGGCCTGTGCGCTTTTGCAAGATCCGTAGATGTGAGCGATCGCTCCGATTCCTAAAAGGCAATTCTCTCTATGGATGAGTGGCGTTTTCCTGACATCAGTTCCTCAACGGGAAGGAAAAGCAAACCACGTACACGGCAGCAATGCACCGCGCGCCGCTTAAGGCGGCGCATAGGTTCGGTGATTTAGGGCCTGCGCAGGCCCTAAACTATCTGCGCTTTCCAAGCAAACGTTCTATCTCGACAGCACGGTCTTGTATATTTGCTTTCCTGGATTGACGAATCTTAATGAGTTGGCGTTCCAACTCAAGAGCACGGTCTTGAATATTCCCATTCTCATGCTTCTCGGGCGAAGAGAAATCAGTCTCGACAATCTCCACCATGCGCCTTGCAACCGCCGCACGCTCCTTCACCTGCTGAACCTGCCCGGCTATATCGTCGTCGAATATCCCACCGATCAATGTTCCTGCTTTTCGCAAGAATGCTTCTGCTTCATCGGCATACAGCCGCAAATCATCCGTTTTGGCAAAAGAAGCAAGTTCCAGTTTCGCCGTCCTCACAGACCGTTGATCATCCCGATCTCTATTTTGGTCTGTGCCCTTGAGGCGGACACCGTTTTCATCCACTCCTGTTTTAATCGTTTTTGGCACTGTTTCCGAAATTCTTTTGACATCCTCGAACCAGGATGCCTTCGTTATCAGCTCTTCTGCATATCTTGCCATGCCCTTTTCAACAAGATCTCGCAAGTCGCCTATATCGTTTTTCAAAGAATCTTTTAACTCAAGATTGCCCTTGCTTTCATTCTTTAATTTTGCGTAGCCATCCAGATCCGGATGATTCTTGAATTCATCAAGCATCCTTTGTGCATTGCGACGCTGCTCCTCCGACAAAACAACTTGAGGTTTTATTTTTTTCCATTGTTCTTTTATTGGCTTTCTTTCCTCATCGCTGGCGAACGAAAGGGCATTTTTGATGGCTTCTTTGGCAGCATCCTCATCCAGAATGCTTTCTGTAAGAAAAGCAAGACCTTTTGCTTTCTCTACGTTGGCGCGATCCTCCCTGTCTTTCGCCATGACACTGTTGATAAAGCGCGGATATGCGGTTTCTGCTGAATAATTTCCTCTTATGCGCCGCATACTCCCTTCACGATCCAGCTTGAAGGATGCGCCTCTAGAAAGGCCTTTACTGGGTAATTTGTTAGGATTTTCCACGCCGGATACGAGCGATGCACCTATAGTAAATACATCGCTTCGTTCATCGGTGCCCTTCCTTTCCGCTGCCTCTGGTGACGCAAAGCCCCTGGTTCCCAGACTATGCTTTTCATCTTTCCTGGACCAAATTCCGAGGTCAATCACAACAGGCTCGCCGGTCTCTTTATTCACAAGAAAATTTTCCGGCTTGATGTCATTGTGTACCACTCCTGCCTTGCTTATATGCTCGGTTACATCCAGCAGGCGTCGGCTGATGAATTGGATTGCTCCCCAATATTCCGCACTGGAGATCTTGCCAGCATTCCAGGATTTTCGGAGAGCATCAAAAGCTTTCTCTCCGGTTGCCCCCGGCACGGCATCCATCAGCAGCACACGCTCATCTTTTCCCTCATTAGTTACATGCGCGATTCCATAGGCGTTTACCAGGTTGGCGTGAGGTTCAACAACATCGTAGATGGTTTTATAGCCTTCATATTCCTTGGCAAGGTCATCCACAATATTGCCTTGATCATCCAGCATATTGTTGTAAGAAATCTTGCCAATCAATTTGTCGCCATTCTCATTCTCAAAAACGGAGACACTGCCATAAGAGCCTCTTGCCTCATTTTCCTTACTCAGCTTGAGCTGTTGCAGGGAGAGCCCGCGTTTGATCAAAAGAGGACCTGCAGGAGACTCCCACTTTACATTGCTCTCTTCTTGCCGAGACAGCATCCATCCCTCTGAGCGGCATATTTCGTCGATCGATTGAATAAGGCGCTCTTTTGCGCTGTCTCTTGTTCTTTCGAATTCTTCCGGCGATTGCCCAGGAAGGAGGTTTTGCATGATGTGTTCAAATCTTTGATCAAGCGCATTCAAACCGCGATTTTTGTAATCCTGTACCTTCTTGCCGAAGGTGGACGGCGTGAGCACATCTATCCTGGAAAAAAATTCTGCGGCTTCTTGGGTGCAATGCATTTCCACCACGGAGATCATGTGTTCATGGACAGAGCGAATGATGTTCGCTTTGGCATTGTCTCTTGCCATTTCGAGTTCTTTCTTCGATTGGCTGGGAAGAATGTTTTTCAGATCCTGTTCAAATTTTTGATCAAGCGCGTTAAACCCATGGCTTATGTAAAACTGCACCATGTTATTAAGCCTGGGCGTTGTGAGTACATTTTTTCCCATCCTGGACAACAGCTGCGCAACCGCTTCAAACGTCTGTTCTTCTATCGTCATGACAGCCTGAGCAGAAGTGCCAGGTTCTTTTTTCTTGGGAAGATACTTATGAAGCAGTGACGGAAAATAGCGACGCGCCCTTCTGTTTTCAGGTTGCGCATCGGGAGCAGGAGATGCATTTTGAGAGGCATCTCGGGCATGCGTGGTTTCAGTATTTTCCGTCCTGGTAATGGAGTTATTAAACGAAGAAAAATTGCGAAAAGGAAAACAATGGAGCTTCATATGTTCAATCTTTTATTGAAAAACTTCCTATTAGGATGTTGTTGATAAATGGTCTATGGTTCTGAGTGGTAACAGGGATGGCTTCAGTTCCATTCGGGCTTGAAAACGCATTACTTCCTGCCCCTTTTCAGTCCCTGTCCCTGCGTTTGCACGCCCTTGCCCTAAAATGGTTCAAAACAGGCTTTATCAAGCGGAGATCACATGGCACAACCCATACGTTTCTTTTATCGTGGTGAAATCCAGACGGTTTCGGATGTATCTCCCACCCGCACCATCCTGCAGCACCTGCGCGAAGACCTTCACTGCACCGGCACCAAGGAAGGCTGCGCAGAAGGCGATTGCGGGGCCTGCACGGTCGTCATTGGGGAACTGAGGGGCGATGCGGTCGAACTGAAGACTGTCAATTCCTGCATCCAATTCGTGCCGGCCCTGGATAGCAAGGCGCTGTTTACTGTGGAAGACTTGAAGCAACCGGACGGCACCTTGCATCCAGTGCAACAAGCCATGGTGGAATGCCACGGCTCGCAGTGCGGCTTCTGCACGCCGGGCTTTGTGATGTCGCTGTGGGGGATGTATTTGAAGCAGGAGGGCAAATCCTGCCCTCCTTCACGCAAGGAAATCGACGATGCTCTTTCGGGCAATTTGTGCCGCTGTACCGGGTATCGGCCTGTCATCGATGCCGCGCAACGCATGCTCGAACTGCCCAAGGTTGCCTTCGACCGCGAAGCGCTCGTCACTGCGTTAAAGCCTATTCGGCGTAGTGATGTGCTTACTTATACCCACGACGGCCAGTCCTTCCACGTTCCGCGCACCATCGAGCAGCTCGTCGAACTGCGGGCGGCAATGCCGTCCGCCACCTTGTTGTCCGGCTGCACCGACATCGGCCTGTGGGTCACCAAGCAGATGCGCGAGCTGGGCGACATTATTTATCTCAACGAAGTGACGGAACTGCAAACGCTGGCCGAGAAGGACGGCAAGCTGGAAATCGGTGCGGCAGTCACGCTCAATGATGCTTATGCCGCCCTCTGCAAGCATTATCCGCAGGAACTTTCGGAGCTGTGGCAGCGCTTTGCTTCCATGCCGGTACGCAATGTCGGCACGCTAGTCGGTAATGTCGCCAACGGTTCCCCGATCGGCGATTCGGCGCCGTGGTTGATCGCGCTTGGTAGCGAGATCGTGTTGCGCAGTAAGGGAGGCCAACGCACGATGCCGCTGGAAGCTTTCTATCTCGATTACCAGAAGAAGGATTTGCGTCCGGACGAATTCGTCGAAGCGGTGCATGTGCCGCTGCCGCAAGCCGGATTGCGCTTTCGCACTTACAAGCTGTCCAAGCGTTTCGATCAGGATATCTCGGCGGTATGCGCGGCATTCGCCTTCACGTTTGAGGACACGACGATACGCATCGCCCGCATTGCCTTCGGCGGCATGGCAGCCACCTCGCGTCGCGCATCGAAAGCCGAAGCTGCTCTCACTGGCCGCGAATGGAACGAAGCTGCACTCAATGATGCAATAACAGCGCTAACGGAAGATTACAGTCCACTTACCGACATGCGCGCCTCCGGGGCTTATCGCATGAAGGCTGCGCAAAACCTGTTGCGCCGCTTCTGGTTGGAGACGCGTCTTGATGCGCCGTTGCCCATGGAAACCGTTAATGCCTTCGCCTGTGCATGAGGAAAGACACATGAACAAGCAAACCGAATCCTTTCTGAATAAAACCATCGCCCCCGATTGGGCTGCGGTCGGCGTGTCGCGCCCGCATGAATCTGCAATGCTGCATGTATCGGGGGAAGCCACTTACACCGACGACATTCCGGAACTGCAAGGCACGTTGCATGCCGCGCTCGGCTTGTCGCAGAAGGCACATGCGAAAGTGAAAGCCATCGATCTGGCAGAGGTGAAGCAAGCGCGCGGCGTGGTGGCAGTATTGACCGCCAGCGACATTCCCGGCACTAACGACTGCGGCCCTATCATCCATGACGATCCCATCTTTGCCGACGGCTTGGTTCAGTATGTGGGCCAACCGCTCTTTATGGTTGTGGCCGACACGCATGACAATGCGCGCCGTGCCGCCCGTCTTGCCAAGGTCGATTATGAAGAACTGCCTGCAATACTGACGCCGCAGGAAGCGAAGCAAGCGCAATCCTTCGTGCTGCCGCCGCTGCATCTGACGCGTGGCGATTTCAAGCATGCTTTCGAACAGGCGCCGCATCGCGTGAAGGGCGAACTGTATGTCGGCGGCCAGGAACAATTCTACCTCGAAGGCCAGATTTCCTATGCGATCCCTAAGGAAGATCGCGGCATGCATGTCTATTGCTCGACTCAGCATCCGTCGGAAATGCAGCATGTGGTGGCGCATGCGCTCGGCTTGCATTCGCATCATGTCGTCATCGAGTGCAGGCGCATGGGCGGCGGCTTCGGCGGCAAGGAATCGCAATCGGCGCTGTGGGCGGCAGCCGCCGCGATTGCTGCAGCGAAGCTGAATCGCCCCGTGAAGCTGCGCGCTGACCGCGACGACGACATGCTGGTTACCGGCAAGCGCCACGATTTTCATTATGAATATGAAGTCGGTTACGACGACGAAGGCCGCATCAAGGCGGCCAAGGTGGAGATGGTGCTGCGCGCCGGTTACTCTGCCGACTTGTCCGGCCCGGTAGCAACACGCGCGGTCTGCCACTTCGACAATGCCTACTACCTGTCGGATGTGGACATCGTCGCGTTGTGCGGCAAGACGAATACCCAGTCCAACACTGCCTTTCGCGGCTTCGGCGGGCCGCAAGGTGCGATCGCAATCGAGTACATCATCGACAGCATCGCGCGCCATCTCGGCAAGGACCCGCTCGATGTGCGCAAGGTCAACTTCTATGGACGCAACGACGACGAAGGCCGCAACGTCACGCAATACGGCCAGAAGGTGGCCGATAACGTGATCCACGAACTGGTAGCGGAACTCGAAGCCGACAGCGACTATCGCGAGCGCTGCAATGCAGTGCAAGCCTTCAACGCGAACAGTCCGGTGCTAAAGAAAGGCATCGCGTTCACCCCGGTGAAGTTCGGCATTGCATTCAATCTCTCGCAGCTTAATCAGGCCGGTGCGCTGGTGCATGTGTATGTGGATGGCTCGGTGCTGGTCAATCATGGCGGTACCGAAATGGGCCAAGGCGTCAATACCAAGGTCGCGCAAGTCGTCGCGCATGAGCTCGGCGTGGACTTCTCGCATGTACGTGTCTCCGCTACCGATACCAGCAAGGTGGCAAACACCTCTGCGACTGCGGCATCGACCGGGGCCGATCTCAACGGCAAGGCGGCGCAGGATGCCGCGCGCCAGATCCGTGAGCGTCTGACTGCATTCGCTGCGCAAACTTGGCAAGTCGATCCGGCCACAATCCGCTTTGCCAACGATCATATATATGCCGACGGCATCGCCGAACCCTTCGCCGATCTGGTGCAGAAGGCTTACATCGCACGCATCCAGCTATGGTCCGACGGCTACTACGCCACGCCCGGCCTGCACTGGAACATGGCGACGATGAGCGGCAACCCGTTCTTCTACTTCGCTTATGGCGCGGCGGTATCGGAAGTGGTACTCGATACGCTCACTGGCGAATGGAAGCTGCTGCGTGCGGATGTGCTCTACGATGCGGGCAATTCACTCAATCCGGCAATCGACATCGGCCAAGTGGAAGGCGCATTCATCCAAGGCATGGGCTGGCTCACGACCGAGGAATTATGGTGGAATAAGGACGGCAGGCTGATGACGCATGCACCATCGACCTACAAGATCCCGGCCATCTCGGACTGCCCGCGCGATTTCCGCGTCAAGCTGTTTGCGAACCGCAATGCGTCCGACAGCATCCACCGTTCCAAAGCGGTCGGCGAACCGCCGCTGCTGCTGTCCTTCTCGGTGTTCTTTGCTATTCGTGATGCCATTGCCAGCGTTGGTAATAACAAAGTCAATCCACCGCTGAACGCACCTGCCACCAGCGAGGAAATCCTCGATGCCATCGAGGCCATTCGCATGGCAAAAGCCGTCTGAAATGGATTGGCTTGCCGCCCTCACCACCCTCGCCTCTCAGGCTGAGTCGGCGGTGCTCGTTACCGTGGCCGCAGTCGAAGGATCGAGCCCGCGTGAAGCGGGGGCGAAGATGGTAGTAACAAGCACCGCCCAGTTCGACACCATCGGCGGCGGGCATCTGGAATGGCGCGCCTGTGAAATCGCACGTGAGATGTTGAATGCACCTTCTGCGGAACGCCGTTTCGAACGATTTCCACTGGGGCCAAGCCTCGGGCAATGCTGCGGCGGCGTGGTGCATCTCGTGTTCGAATGCGTTGAATCATCGTCACTCGGTTTGTTCAAGACGCTCGCCGCGCATTGGCACGAGCGTAAAGATAGCTGGCGGTTGGTGCCGTTGGACGAGGCGCAAACAAGCATCCTGCTTGATGCGACAGGCCATGTCCTGGCAGGCGAACGATCCGTCACCACTGAATTTGACCGTACACGTCCCTGTCACATTTTCAAAGATCCCGAAGGCCATCGCTGGCTGGTCGATCCTTGCATGGCATGGCGTCGGCATCTCGTCTTGTTCGGTGCAGGCCATGTAGGCACGGCGATTGTTCGTGCGTTGGCGGACCTGCCCTGCTACGTGACTTGGGTCGATGAACGCGACGACATGTTTCCCGCAACCGTGCCCGCGAATGTGAAGATCGAAGCAACCGACACACCGGAAGCAATAATCGCCGAGGCCATGCCCGGCACCAGCTTCCTTGTGATGACACACAGCCATGCGCTCGACCAGCATCTGTGCGAAGCGGTCTTGAAGCGCAACGATGCTTGCTGGCTCGGCCTGATTGGCTCGAAGACCAAACGCATGCAGTTCGAGCATCGCTTGCTCGAACGCGGCATTGCGCAGGAATGGCTGAAGAACTTGGTATGTCCAATCGGTTTGCCGGGCATCACCGGCAAGGAACCGACTATTATCGCGGCATCGGTATGCGCGCAGTTGCTGCAGGTGTGGGAAGAAGCGGAGCGCAAGGTTTCCGCGCAGGCAATGCAGCCGATTCCCGTCTCAAAACATGATATTTAAATTTTTATTTAAATATTAAAGAAAACTTGTACAATTCACGGCATGGACCCTACCAATGCCGTCACCGCGCTCAGCGCGCTTGCCCATGAACACCGTCTTGCAGCTTTCCGCCTCCTCGTGCAGGCCGGCCCGACCGGGTTGCCTGCTGGCGAAATCGCTGCGCAACTGGGCATCTCCCCTGCATCGCTGTCTTTTCACCTGAAGGACTTGCTGCGTGCCGAACTGATCCAGCCGCGCCACGAAGGGCGGCAAATTTTTTATTCAGCCCGTTTCGAGACCGTCAACGGGCTCGTCGCTTATCTCATGGAAAACTGCTGCGGGGGAAACCCTTGCGTGCCGGTTTCTTCTTCCACCTGCTCAACTGAAGGAGCTTGCAAATGAAACGCCTGCACTTACACGTTGCTGTCGACAATCTAGCTGACAGCATCAAGTTCTACTCCGGCATGTTCGGTACCAAGCCATCCGTCGTGAAGCCGGACTATGCAAAATGGATGCTGGAAGATCCGTGCGTCAATTTCGCGATCTCTCAGCGCGGCGCCAAAGCTGGCTTGGACCATCTCGGCATCCAGGTGGAATCGGCTGAAGAACTGGGTGAAATGCAAGCCCGGCTGGAAGCGCTGCAGCCGCATGTCGTCAAGCAAGAAAATATGTCCTGCTGCTATGCGAAATCCGACAAGTACTGGCTGACCGATCCCTCCGGCCTGCAGTGGGAAACCTTCCATACGCTCGACAGCATTCCCGTTTTCGGCGAGCCGAATGCGTCCGAAGCCGGAAAAGAAAGCTGCTGCATCCCCCTTGCAAAGAGCAAGACGCCATCGTCTTGCTGCATACCAAAATCACAGAAGGCCACACCAGGCGCGTGCTGCTAAAACAACCCAACACCAATGGAAAACATGACTGAAAAAACCTACAACATACTGTTCCTCTGCACCGGCAATTCCGCGCGCAGCATCATGGCAGAAGCCCTTGCCACCACGATGAGCAAGGGCCGCTTCAAGGGCTTCAGCGCAGGCAGCAAGCCGAGCGGCAAAGTGAACCCGTTCGCCATCGAACAGGTGAAGAAAACGGGCTACCCGCTCGACAACTTGCGCAGCAAGAGCTGGGACGAGTTCGCGGCTCCTGATGCACCCCGCATGGATTTCATCATTACCGTATGCGACAACGCTGCCGGCGAAGCATGTCCGATTTGGCCGGGACATCCCACCACCGCCCATTGGGGTTTCGAAGATCCAGCCGCCATGGAAGGCAGCGATGAGGAAAAGCGAGCCGCGTTCGAAAAAATCTTCAACCAGATCACAACGCGAATGAATGCCTTCGTCAGCCTGCCCATGCATACACTCGATGAGCAAGCGATACGGCAGGAAATCAGGAAGATCGGAGAAATGCAGCCATGACGCTGTCACGACGTCTCGCAGGGGAATTCCTCGGCACGGCCTTTCTGCTCGCGGTGGTAATCGGTTCCGGCATCATGGGCGAGCGATTGGCGGGCGGCAATGTCGCCATCGCCTTGCTCGCCAATACGCTGGCGACCGGAGCCGGACTGGTTGCGCTCATCCTGACGTTCGGCCCGGTTTCAGGCGCGCACTTCAATCCGGCGGTGACGCTGGGCGACATCTGGTTCGGGCACATTCATTGGCCGCATGCTGTCTTGTACATCGTCGCGCAAACAGCAGGCGCTTTTGCCGGCGTGGCGGCAGCGCACGGCATGTTCGGCGAACCGCTGTTCTTTGTTTCGCAGCATGTGCGCAGCGGTCCCGCCCAATGGTGGAGCGAATTCGTGGCGACCTTCGGGCTGCTGGCGGTCATCATCAGTTGCACACGCACACGGCCGGGAATCACACCGTTTGCGGTGGCCGCTTACATCACGTCGGCGTACTGGTTCACATCATCGACTTCATTTGCGAATCCGGCAGTGACACTGGCGCGTGCGGCATCGAACACCTTCGCCGGCATCCGTCCGCAAGATGCGCCTGGTTTTATCCTTGCGCAGTTGGCAGGCGCTGCAGCAGCAGTCGCTATCTTCAAGTGGCTATACTCCGCGCATGGCAGCGCGCTCATTGCTGAACATCGCGAACGCGAGCCTTCGTGACTTTGCTTATTAGTACACTACTACAAGGGCTTCCCCCAGATTGCAAAAGCGATCCGTAAGAAATTTGCTGCTTTATCGGTCAGTCTTGAGTAACGAAGCAAGGGGAAGCATTAATGTTGAAACGTCAGCAAGCTGAGATCAGAAGCTCTTCCGAGTTCAATGCAAGAAACTTTTCAAGTTCAGCTGGTGTGCCAAGGACGTGGACATCATCCAATGGCAAGTCTGAAATAGAAACTCTCCCCCCCTCCGAAATCAGTTGTCGGTAAAGGGGAGCAATATAACGTTCGCCACGCACAAGATTATTGCTATCAGCAAAGAATCGATCATATGCTTGTTTGTAGCATTCGGCACGTGCAAACCAATACAAACCAATCGATGCTAAGTTTGATATTCGCTGCTTTTCTGCTAAATCGACAGCCCACCCGTTCTCACCTAGTTTGACAAAGCTCCAGTGGTCACCCGGAACTTGGAAACAGGGAACCCACCCATCAGAACCTGAACAAATTTGATCAGGCCTTAGCGCTCTTGGATTGACGTAGGTGTCAATGTTGTAAATCAATAACGGCTCACTTGCTAGCCAATGTCCGCGTGATATGTAGGCGCTTGTGGCTTGGCCATCAGTGATCTGATTCAATTCAACCAGGCGTACATCTCTAAGACCTAATGCATCACATCGCTGGCGCACATAACTTGACGACTTATTTTCTTCCAAACAAACAAAAATCACCCTCGCATCTGGTGTAAGGAAGTTTTTTAATGACAGCATCGACCAGTCAAACAAGCTCTTGCCATGAGCCATGATCTCGTATTTGGGCACGGTATAGCCAGCTTCGTAGAAACGTGATCCACGACCCGCCATAGTAACGACAACATTCAAAGGCATATGTTTTCCTATTCCTGCCCTAGCATTCTTTGAATTTCATCTTCGCTCATACGGAGAAATTCATCTGGACGCACTGTTCGATCGTCGATATAGAAACCTTTTTTGCGTGGCCATGGCTTGCCAAAAAGAATCTCATCATAGGGAACATCCCATTTTGAGAGCCATTCGAGAAGCACCGGAACGGTATATTTATTGATCTGCCCCAAGTTGTTTTTATAGGTATTCATGTTTCGAGAAGTGAACAACAAAACACGGTATCCCTTTTGCTGATACTCGCGCAGTTTTTCAATCATGGCCTGTTTCGGCACCAAATCAGCGTAGGACTGATCAGCCTTCTTGATGCCACAGAGCGTGCCGTCAATGTCAACGACTAACGTTCCGTCGACTTCTTCAAATTGGTTATTCACCTTCAACCTCATCAAGTATTTGGCGAGCTTTCAATAGGAAAGCGATCACCTTATTTGGATAGTCGATGTGCAATAGCAGCATCGACAAAAACAGGGATGCCTCGCCCAAACGCATGATGCGAACATCGTACCCCATGGCTTTTACCTGGTTTAAAAAGATGGATTTTAGGGCTGCATGGTTAGTGTGGGTAAAGCGCAGCACTAAGTCGTTGTTATTGGTAAAGCCCACGTTGTATAGACCATTGTTGATGAAGTCGTAATCGCCCAGCACACTGTGCGAAACTTTGCATAGGTCATACAATGGATGTGTCCAAAGCTCTTCCTCTGACAATGCCCCCTTGGGGTCAATCAACTTGAGCAGGTAGCGCTGCTGGTCATACAGCACATTTGAGAGGCAGGGGTCGCCGTGCCCTACTACGCAATAGTCGAAGGCGAACCTCTTCTCGAAGCGCCTAAAAAGCTTCAGATAGCGATTTAGCTGATATGTAAGATCAAGTTCTGGAGTTGCGCTAGCGGCTAGCTGATTAATGCGCATCCCCTCGTCCATCGCCAGAAACTCGTTGACGCGTCTCTCCAGTTTGCTCACGAATAGTTCTTGAGCCATCGCAGCAGACTGCTTTTCGTCGCAAGCCTGCTGCGGCCGGTCTGCGATGAAAAAGAGAAGCCGCTCTACAAAGGGGATGAAGGTATCTGCCTCAAAAGCGCCGTGAACCCATTGGAGAGCGGCGTCGGCCAAGTAGTAGCGCAACATCTTGTAGGAGGCCCGCTCTCCTTCGTCCTGAAAGTCAAAGGGTTGGATCAGCCATGGTCGCATACGCTCCGGCACCAAACCATAGAAGGAGTACTCAGCCTGCATCTTGCGTTTGTCGCTGGAACGCTTGGTGTAGTAATACGCATCAATCTGCACTTCATTAAAGTGACGCGTCGCGGTAGAGCCACTGGTGTACGACAGAAAATCGCGGATGTCCCCTAAATCCAAGGGCTGTATAGACTGCAGGCGCTGGCTACCCTGCCACGACTGCCCCCAAGTATGTAGAGGAGCTGCTTTGAATGCCGACCACTGGTCGACTAAGCCATGAGCACTGCGCAAAAACACCAACAATGGCTTGTACAAGCTATCTGTAAAGTCCTCGTCCGCATAGGGCAGGCGTTCTATCAACTGGGTAAGATTGTTAGTTTTGGTAAAACCGGCACGGCCAGCTATCACGCATGCGGCTGTATCTTCGCTGCAGCTTTCAAGAGTCAAACGTAGAGCGGCAAGATCATCATCGCTTTGAAGACGGATCAAACAGTTACCAGCCCAAGCAGGCAAAGCGCTACGGAAATGCTCAATCAATGGACGCCGCTTGAAAATGATATCGCCAAATCGACGCACGCCTACCAGATTGCGCACATCGCCGCTAGTGAACTCGCGGTCGTCAAGAATTAGGAGAAGTCTTGAGTGAGTGTCTGACATTTCATATTCTCATGATTTTGAAATTTTGAAGCGCGTAGCCAGCCATATACCACAAGAAGAAATACGATAGTCAACGCCACAAGAACCAACGACTGGTAGATACCGAAGGAATTCGCCCCGCCACCAGGCAAACTGGCCAGCAGTCCAGATGCGAACAACGCAGCAAAGTCCGGCTCTCCGATTGCGAGCTGATTGATAAACAATGACAACGCAAGAATCTCGAAAGACCAGATCAGCACGGAAAGCAGAAAAAAGCCGGAAACGCGCCCCTCCACGGACTTGTAGATTGTCACCTCAAGACGACGCAATACGTGGCTCGTACGCAGCAGCACCAGACCTCGCGGCGTAAGGCTAGTTAACACAAGGTGTCGATTTAGATACACGAATACTTTGGCTATTGCAAACAAGCCCAACATGCCGATCCCACTAGCCAGCACAAAGACGACAAATACCGTGCGCATGGCTGGTGGCACATTGATGTTAAGTAGGTACAAGCCGAGGATGAACGACGTGATAACTAACATATCGCCAAAACGCTCGGCTAACCAAACAGCCATCGCCTTCTGAGGTGTCTCATAAACCCGGGAAAACGCAGCCAAGCGTAATATCTCGCCAAGCTTGAAGGGCAGGAAACTGCTAGGGAAGGCTGTTAAGGTATGCGCAGAAATGAGCGGAAAGGCTTTGTTGCGCTCATCTAACGTCAATAAAACCAAACGTAGCATACGCAGGACGTGCGAGCATATGTAGAGTACTGTAATGCCAAGCAAGCCAGCCCAGTTTGTGTCGTGGCCGAGGCCGACGACAGCCGGATAACGCAACCACAGCCACCCAATGACGACAGCAAGTAGGAGCACAAGGTAAATACGCAAGATAGAACTCATACCAAATCCATCAGGCCGTTGGACCGTGGCGATGTCGAATCTGGCCGGAATACGCATCAAAGGTGCGAGAACGCAACTCACTAGCAAGAAAGCCTCCCCGCCTCAGGGCATAGCCTGCAAGCAGGCCAAGTACCTTGAAGGCCTGTCGGACCATTTTGACATTGGATATCTGATCTTCTTCCCGCCAAGTAATGGGAAAGAAACGCACGTTCTGCTTGCGGTGATAGCTGGCCAACAGCATCACGTAATTGAAAGTCAGATCATCTGGGAAAGACTTGTAATAGAAGTCTCGATACGCTGCCAGACGGTATAAATTCAAGCCTGAACCGAGGTCGTAGATAACCCGTAGTGTCACCAACGAGAACAAGGCGTTGTAAACACGGTTACCAAAAGTACGAAACCACGAGTAGCCCTTCAACTGGCTGCCATGCATGAAACGAGCGCCAAGCAGGCAATCAGCCTGCAGGTGAGCGCCCGCCTCGAATTGCGGGATTAGATCCCGGATATCAGCTTGATCGTCGCCGTGCAACACTACGAGATAATCGAAACTTTGATCGATAGCGTAACGGAAAGCTGCCTTGTGTGAGCCTCCTAGTCCGTAGTTATCATCGTTGCGCCAAGCGATGAAATTACAATGGCTCAGCACCGACTTGCCGCGCTCAATCGCAACCTCCATAGTACGATCGGGGGATTGGTTATCAACGACTATGACTGTATCGACCCACTCCTGCACACGCTCATCGAATTGTTCGATAACCCGGAAGATCTGTGATTCGCATCGATATGCCGGGACGAAGACGAGAATTTTTGGTTTCATTGCAATTGCTACCCTTGAGAGCCAGATTTCATGAACTTAGTCAACATATTCATGAATATGAAATTTGTCAAAAGATTAGGCAGCGTAAGCAAGATCTTAGCGGCAAGCTCTATCGGAACTTCAAAACTTTGACCTAACCTATAATTAAATTCGGAATCCGCAATGATAGATATCAGCATTGAGTATACGGAAATTGATAAGGCCTGATACCCCCAATAAATCGGCAGATAAATAGACTTACCATAATTTCCACGATCGAAAATTCGTTTAAGGGCAACGCCCCAAACGTAAGTCACTCCAATCATCGATGAGACAAAGTTTGCCTGAGCCGAAAGCAACTTAAACAGCTGCGTCATTACAGTGAAAGAAAATAAATCCAGCAGCCATCCCAGACCGGAAATCAATACAAATCCCAAAAAAACTTTCATGAAAATTATCCCAGCATCAATAAATGGCTTGGATTCATTGGTTAGACCCATCCCTGGTCTTATTTATATTCAATGCTAAAGAGACCTTCGGCTCTACTTTTATCAAATACAAACTAAAAGACCCGCGCCCACCAAACCATGTCCTGATTTCAAAGCTCTCGATTACATCTTTAGCTTCAAATTCAAACTCTATATTTTCCTCCGAAGGCACATCTCCAAAAACAATTGAAATTATTTTTGGATCATTAAATCGCCCCGCATCCCATCTATTTCCAGCCTCAGTGGCTGCGTATGAAATGATCTCCTTATAGCCACCAGCTGGCACTTGATATGAGGAGCATAAGACAAGAGGCCGGATTTATCATCGCGCTCGTTTGCAACTCTTGCTGCAGATTAAGCACCATCAATCTGGTCAGGAAGTTCCGAAACTATTGAAAAGTTTTCTGTCGGCCATGTTGGAAGAGAAAGCGCGCCACCCGCTTACTGATTACATCGTGAAGCGCTAAATCTTTGTAAAGCCAAAGCTCCGAGTCTGTATTGTTGCACTCAACAACTCTGGAGGGCGGAGGAAGTAAATGGCTGATCGTTTCGGGCTTTAAATTAAACTGAGTACTCGTCCCGGATTTCTTCACAATTAAAAAATTGTATGACTTAATGCCGTACTTTTCTGGATAAAGTAGAGGGCCGAGCGACATCATATGAAAATATGGATTTAAATCATTGGTAACAGGAAGAATGTAGGGTGTCTTTTGCGTCTTGTACATAACACCTCTTGCATCCCAAAATACAGCCGCCCCGCCATCAAAAACAAAACCACTTTCAGCCTCTTTTTCAATGCAACTTGCAATAGCGTCACCAGCGTTATAAATCCCCCGAGCAGACAATTCAAAAAGATTTTTCCGCCCTGAATCCAAAAACAAATGCCTAGTGGACATTGCACCTATAACTGCCATCGCCAATAATAAAAAAATTTCTAAATGAACAATGTAGGGCTTACCTAAAATTAGCCTCGAATCTAGCGCAACCACCCACAACAACAAACCAAGAGCAATTGGAAAAGCGAAATATCTAAAACCCCATGGATCAACAAAACCACCTGTGGCGATAGATCCAATTATATTGACGGGAAAGGCAACCAAAAGAAATAACAGGCATGCATAATACTTCAAATTACCACTGGGAATTGTTATCGATACCGTTGTAGACAGCTTGTCGGACAACTTCAATGAAATTACCATATTGAACAAGGAACCAAAAATCACTGTCGCAATAGCCGCAACCGAAAATATAGCCAGCGCAAAAGTGAAATAGTTTTCAAGTCCAAAAACAACCTTGATCGCCTCAACAAATGAGCCAATCGATCTGAGGGCCGCCTCTATTGTCAGAAAGGTGCGTTCATCAAACCCATCAAATGAGATTACGGCGGAATTAAAAACGAAAGCTGCAATGTGTCCTATCAAAATAAGGGCCATGATTTTTGCCACAAAAACTCTCAGTGCTCGTTGAGAGCGCAGCAAGACAAAAGAGCCCAGCGCAAGAACAAGGAACGGAAGCGTAAAAGAGAGAACAAAGATCGACGTAGAAGCAGCACCAGCGGCAACGCAAAAAACAATCAAACCCGCACTCGCAAACCTCTTTGAATCCCAATAATCAAATATAAATGACATGCAGAGCATGGGGAAAATAAGAGCTGCAAAGTGGTTATTTGTGCTATTGAAGAACAGCCACATAGAAGAGTTGGCTGATACCATAGCAACAAAAGATAAAATCACCAGCACAAAAATCTTCGCATTGATAGAAAATGATGGCCGGATAGCGTTAGCAAGATGAATACAAGCCCAAGCCAGCAACAAAGCTTGAACCACACAGACAAAAACAATTCGTTGTGCTGGAGACGGAAAAATGAAATAACTCAACGCATACGTTAGCATGTCTGGAAGATATGCAGGAGCAGGGGTAAACTTCCAGTTGCTCCATTCTCCACCATATTGGAAAATATCCACCATCACGCTATCCAGAAACAATGAATCGCTATGGAGATTTGTTTTAAATATGAGCAGAACTGATAGAGCTGCCAATACAATCCATGCAAATATTAAAGTGATTCGAGCCATTCCAGTTCCACATTCAAAGCCCAGCCCATCTCTGTTGAGATAGGAATTAGGCCTATTTTGATCACGAATTAAAATCCGCGCCAAACAAGAAAATTTTTTTATTATAACTCTCAAATAGAGGCACGGCACCCGATTTACCCGTTCAGCCAGGGTCGGAGCATCAAAATAGTTGAAGCGACTGTAAGTCGAGCAGGTCGAACAAGTAATCCAGCTGCCAGGGCAATCGCATGAAGCCAAGACAGGTTTTCTGAGCGGAAGTAGGCGCGAGGGCTTGTAAACTTGAAAAGAAAGGCGTTTACTCTCGATATTTGG
>Ga0207657_10002378_pt1 | contig 20354 bp, 23 predicted proteins | sample KBSC33metaG_FD_184316 | JGI IMG/M metagenome (GOLD analysis project Ga0207657, IMG submission 184316) | Corn rhizosphere microbial communities from Kellogg Biological Station, Michigan, USA - KBS C3-3 metaG (SPAdes) (version 2) | ecosystem: Host-associated > Plants > Roots > Rhizosphere > Soil ... | reverse complement strand
GTGCGGCGGCCGTTCGGCGGAGGGCGGCGGAGGGCGGCGGAGGGCGGCTTCGCCGCCCGGGAGCCGCCGCCGGTCGGGGGTGTGGGTGCCTCCTGACGTTCCCGAGGTGTCGCAGCCGACGCGGCACCGGAGGGGACAGTGCGGATGCACGGCCCCGGAGAGTGACGTGGCGGCTGCGGCGCCAGTCGGCGGCGGAGGGCGGCTTCGCCGCCCGGGAGCCGCCGCCGGTCGGGGGCGTCAGGGCGTCAGGAAGGTGGGCGGAGCCAGAGGTAGAGGCAGGCGAAGAGGGCCCCGAGGGCAAGGGCAATCCCGACCACCCCGAGCGCGAGCGCGGCCTTGCCGAGCGAGCGGGCGCCTGCGTCCCGCGGCGCGTGGGCCTCGACGTCGAGAGCGACGCGGTAGGTGATCGACTTCCCGGTCCGGTCGCCGACGAGCACGTTGAAGAGGATCGTCTCCGCGCGCTCGGGCGCGGTGCCGCGGATCGCGAACCGCGCGAACTGGTGTCGCGGAATCGGCCCGCCTGCCCAGGTGATCGCCTGCCCGGTGCGGGACTGTGCCCAGCCGGACTTCGCCTCGGCGTCGTCGAGCTCGAAGTCGCCCGGGATGCCGAGCGTCACGTGGTCGATGCCGTGTGCGTCGCTCGTGTTCGGCACCGAGAAGACGAGATCGACGAGCTGCCCCGTCTGCACGCGAGACGGGTTGATCGACAGATGCGCGCCCGCCGGCGCCGCGGCGAGGAGTGCCAGGACGCTGCAGCCGAGGACGGCGAGTGCCGGTCTAGAGACCCAGGTGCTTGGCGATGACCATCCGCTGCACCTCATTCGTCCCCTCGCCGATCTCCAGGATCTTCTGGTCGCGGTACAGGCGCGAGATCGGGTACTCGTCCATGAAGCCGTAACCGCCGTGGATCTGCAGCGACCAGTTCGCAGCACGGTGCGAGAGCTCGCCCGAGTAGAGCTTTGCCATGGCCGCCGTCCTGGCGAAGTCGCGGCCTTCGTCCTTCTCCCAGGCCGCCTTCCAGACGAGATACCGCGCCGCTTCGATCTCGGTCGCCATGTCGACGAGCATCGTCTGCACCGCCTGGAACCTCGCGATGGGCTTGCCGAACTGCTCGCGGTCGCGGGCATAGGAGACGGCGAGGTCGTAGCAGCCCTGTGCGAGCCCGACGCCCATCGCTGCGACGGAGATCCGTCCGCCGTCGAGGATCGTCAGGAACTGGCGGAACCCGTCGCCCCGCGGCCCGAGCAGGTTCTCCTCGGGCACGCGCGCGCCCTGGAACGACAGCTCGCGCGTGTCGGACGCCCGCCAGCCGAGCTTCTGCATCGGCTCGGAGATCGTGTACCCCGGCGTCCCGTTCGGGACGACGATGTTCGAGATCTCGCCGTCGCCGGTCAGCGCGGTGATCGTCACGCAGGCGGTGATGTCGGTCCCCGCGTTCGTGATGAACATCTTCGCGCCGTCGATCACCCACTCGCCGCCCTCGAGGCGCGCGGTTGTCCGCGTGGCGCCGGCGTCCGAGCCCGCGCCGGGCTCGGTCAGCCCGAACGCGGCCAGCTTCGCTCCGGAGGCGAGCTCCGGCAAGAAGCGCCGCCGCTGCTCCTCGGTGCCGAAGTAGTAGATCGGCAGCGTCCCGAGCGAGTGGTGCGCCGCGACGGTGATCGCGACGGACGAGTCGATGCGGGTCAGCTCCTCGACGGCGATCGCATACGAGAGCGTGTCGGTGCCTCCGCCGCCGTACTCCTCGGGGATCGTCATCCCCATCACGCCGAGCTCGGCAAGGCCGGCGACGATCTCGTACGGGAATCGCTTCTCGCGGTCGAGCTCCTCGGCGACCGGCGCGACCTCCTCCAGTGCGAAGCGGCGGACCGTGTCGCGGATCAGCTCGTGCTCGGCGTCGAGGTCGAAGTTCACGCGAAGCCCTGCGCGAGCTCGACGATCAGCCGCACGCCGTAGCCCGTTCCGCCTTCGTCGAGCGCGTAGTCGGGGCGCCTGCGCCGGATGAACCCCGGGCCGGCCATGTCGACGTGCGCCCACGGGCCGTCGCCGGCGAACTCCTGGAGGAACATGGCCGCGAGGACCGGCGATCCCTCGCGCAGGTCCGAGCCGTTCTTCATGTCGGCGAAGTTCGAGTCGATGTAACGGCGATAGCGCCGGTGCAGCGGGAACCGCCAGCCGAGGTCGCCGCTCGTCGCGGTCGCGGCGTCGACGCGCGCGGCCCACTCCTCGTCGTTTGCGAACCAGCCGGCGATCAGGTCGCCGAGCGCAAGCGACATCGCGCCGGTCAGCGTCGCGAAATCGATCACGTGCGTGGCGCCGTTCTCGCGCGCGAAGTGGAGGGCATCCGCGAGGACGAGGCGACCCTCGGCGTCCGTGTTCATGATCTCGATCGTCTTGCCGTTCGACGCTCGCAGGATGTCGCCCGGCTTGAACGCGTTGCCACCCTGCACGTTCTCGCTCGACGCGACCACCGCGACGACTTGCACCGGCAGTCCGAGCTCGGCGACCGCGGCAGCCCCCTCGATCACGGCGGCGCCGCCCGCCATGTCGCCCTTCATGTCCTGCATCCGCAGCGGCGGCTTCAGCGAGATACCGCCCGAGTCGAACGTGATCGCCTTCCCGACGAGACCCAGGGTCACGCCTTCGACCGCGTCCGGCGGGTCGTAGCGGAGGACGATCAGCTGCGGCTCGTGGGGGCTCGACCGCCCGACGGCGGCGAGTGCGCCCATGCCCTGCGCGTCGATCCAGTCCCGTCCGTGGGCCTCGACGGTGAGGTGAGGCAGGTCGAGAGAGCTCGCGTAGGCAGCGAGCACCGGCGGTGTCAGGTCGTTCGGGGGACGGTTCGCGAGGTCGCGCGCCGCATCGAGGTGTCGCGCGACGACGGCCTGCCTCTGCGCGAGCTCGTGCAGGTCCGCCGGCGCCTCGAGTGCGAGCGTCAGCTCCGGCCGGTCGGCATAGCCGCGCTTGAAGAGCCCTGGATCGTAGGCGCCGAACGCCGTCCCCTCGACGATCGCGCGCACGTGCTCCGCATCCTCGGCGCGCCACGCCACGGTCGCGCTCTCGCCGCGGAGCGCTCTCGCCGCGAGCGCGGCTGCCGCGCGGACGGCGTCGCCGTCGAGCGGCTCGGTCGCGCCGACGCGCAGTTCGTCGTCGAAGCGGCGAACCTCCCCGGAGGGGAGATCGGCGTCGACGCGAGCGCGCACGTCGGAGCCGTGAGGCTCCCTGGTCTCGACCCGCATATCGGGGCGCGATGGTACCGAGGAAGTCGGGCCCCCGTAGCGAACTTGGCGGATGCGGAACGGGGTTTTCGACCATGGACGCCATCCAGCACACCGTCGAATCGCTCACCGCGGAGATCGGGCGGATCGTCGCGGCACGGCAGGATCTCCGCGCTGCGGGCGCCGGGCCCGAGTTGCTCGAGGAGAACCGGCGCGAGCTCGCGGCTGCGCAGAGCCGGCTCTCGGTGCTTCTGATCGCGCGGTACCTGCCGCGGGAAGGCGTCGCGTAGGTACGGTTCGCCGGTCCCAGACCCCGAGCCGGTCCCCGAGCAAAGGAGCGATGCACCGGTGGCAGCCAAGGATTTCTTCGACAGCCTCGAGTCCCGCGCGGACGCTTCCAAGCTCGCCGGGATGAGCAACTCCTACCTCTTCGAGATCGAGGGCGAGGGCGCGTGGCTCGTCGACGTGCGCGACGGTGCGATCCGGGTCACGCAGGGCGGCGGGGAGGCCGATGCGACGATCCAGACCGGCGCCGAGACGTTCGAGAAGATCGTCAGCGGCGAGCAGAACCCGACGACGGCCTACATGACCGGCAAGTTGAAGATCAAGGGCGACATGGGCGCAGCCATGAAGCTCCAGAAGATCTTCTAGCCGCGTTATCCACCGCGTACCGCTTTGGCGATCAGGCGGTCTGCTCGATCCCAGATCCCGCGCTTCGCAGCCGCGCTCAGGTCGTAGACCGACATGTGGTCGGCGACGAAGCCCTGTGAGTGGATCGTGGCGCCGTTGATCTGGTTGGAGGGCACATGGTCGCGCAGCATGCGCGTCGCCAGCTCGATCGCTCCCGTGCCGCCGACACTCGTGTCCCGGTCGCCGACGAAGAGCCAGATCGAGGTCCGCTTCGGGATCAGCCGGAAGTTCGTATCTGGCTCGAATGACGGGTTGATCTGCCCGGGATAGAACGCGAGCACGAGTCGTGGCTTCAGGTAGGCCGCCGCCTCGACGGCGAGTCGTCCGCCGCGGGAGTGGCCGAGGAGCACGAGCGGCACGTGCGGCCGGCCGAGCGTCGCGAGCCCGCGGCGGGTGGCCGCGACGATGTTGTCGCGCGCCTGCGGGTCGGGCGGCGGCTGCTCGTACCGCGGGTAGATGACGTCGTAGCCCTCGGAGGCGAGGTGTGCCTGCCACGGTTCGAGCTGCTCGCCCGAATCCCGGCCGAGGCCGTGCAGGAAGACGACGACCGCCTTCGGCTTCCCGTTCGCCCGGACCGTCCAGTACTGGTCCTTGCCGGAGCCGGTGGACGCGAACGTCGGCTGCCACTTCGCGCCGCAGCCCGCGAGCGCAACGAGGACGCAGCCGCTAGCGATCCAGTTCGACCAGCACCGTGCCACCTGCGACACGATCTCCCTCCTGCACGTGAACGGCTCGCACCGTCGCGTCGTACGGCGCGACGAGCGGCGTCTCCATCTTCATCGCCTCCAGGACGACGAGCGGATCGCGTGCCTTGACGTCTTCGCCTTCCTGGACGTTGACCTTGATCACGGTTCCCGGCATCGGCGCGAGGATCGTGCTCGGGCCCTCGATCGTGCCGTGGGCGTGCGCGGTTGCGTCGATGTCGGGCGGCGGAGCGACTGCCGGGGACGGCAGGTTGAGCCGGAAGGCGCCGCGCCAGACCGGGTCGGGCAGCGCGGCGGGCGGGGCCGAGAGCGGCGGGTGCTCGACGAGGAACGCCGTCGTCGTGTCGCCGGCCCTGAGGGCCGGGTGGCCGACGAGCCAGCGGAGGAACGGCAGGTTGGTCGTGACGCCCGCGACCTCGGTCTCGGCGAGCGCAGCCGCGAGGCGGTCGAGCGCCTCGTCGCGCGTCGCGCCGGCCGCGATCAGCTTTGCGATCATCGGGTCGTAGCTCGTGCCGATCTCGTCCCCCTCGGCGACCCCGGCATCGACGCGCACCGACGTCGGTAGCCGCAAGCGCTCGATCCGGCCGGCCTGGGGCAGGAATGTCCGCGGATCCTCGGCGTAGAGCCGCACCTCGACCGCGTGAGCTTGTAACAGTCTGTTACTTGGAAGGTCGAGCGGTTCGCCGCGCGCGATCCGCAGCTGCCACTGCACGAGGTCGATCCCGGTCACCGCCTCGGTGACCGGATGCTCGACCTGGATGCGTCCGTTCAGCTCGAGGAAGAAGAACTCGCGTCCCTCGACCATGAACTCCGCGGTGCCCGCTCCGACGTAGCCGATCGCACGCGCGAACCGGACGGCTGCGTCCTCCATCTTCGCGCGCAGTCCCGGGTCGAGCGCGGGGGAGGGCGACTCCTCCAGCACCTTCTGGTGGCGGCGCTGAACCGAGCAGTCGCGTTCGCCGAGCGCGAGCACGGTGCCGTGCGCGTCCGCGAGCAGCTGGATCTCGACGTGGTGCGGGCGCTCGACGTAGCGCTCCAGGTAGACGCGGTCGTCGCCGAACGCCGCCTTCGCCTCGCGCCGGGCGGCGTCGACCGCCGCCTCGAGCTCACCGGAGCTGCGGACGACGCGCATCCCGCGTCCGCCGCCCCCGGCCGCCGCCTTGACGATCAGGGGCGGCACAGTTGCCTCGGGGATCGTCGGCACCCCTGCTTGCTCGGCGATCCGCTTCGCCGCCAGCTTGTCGCCGCCGGCGCGCAACGCGTCCGCGGGCGGCCCGATCCAGGTCAGGCCGGCGGCGTCGACAGCCGCCGCGAAGTCGCCGTTCTCGGCCAGGAAGCCGTAGCCGGGATGGATCGCGTCGGCGCCTGTCTGCAGCGCCGCGCGGATGTGCTCCTCCGGGTCGAGGTACGAGCGGATCTCGACGGTCTCGGCCGCCGAGCGGGCGTGAAGCGAGCCGGCGTCGTCCGGCGCGACGACGGCGACCGTCCCGAGCCCGAGCTCCCGCGCCGCGCGGAAGACGCGCACCGCGATCTCGCCGCGGTTTGCGACCAGCACCTTCTCCACGCGCGGGACCCTACTAGCCGTCCACGAGCAGGCCGTCGATCGGCCCGAGCAGGCGCCGGGTGCGGCGGGAGACCTGCGGCAGCAGGGCGAGCCGGTCGTACTCCGGGTCCTCGGCCCGATCGCGGAAGCGCTCGAAGCTCACGTCGTCGACTCCCAGGTGCTCGCGCCAGAGCCGGAGCCTCGTGCTTCGGGCGAGCTCCTCGTCGCACGTGATCACGCATGCTTCCGTGTCGTTGTAGAACGAGTGCTCGTTCAGGTTCGCGGAGCCGATCGCGAGCCAGCGGTCGTCGACGATCCCGATCTTCGCGTGCACGTACACCTGGTCGGCGCGCGTGGGCTGGTAGAGCGTGCACGCGAGGAAGCGCTCGTCGCGGTCGGCGCTCACGAGCATGCCGAGCTGCCCGCGTGTGTCGTCGGCGCCGTTCCGCGGCTTCGCCGGCAGGACGACGACGACGCGAAAGGCGTCCGAGGGCGGTTCGCGGAGCTTCCCGGCGAGGATCTCGACCACCTCGGTCGCCCAGAGGAACTGCGACTCGAGGTAGACGAGTGTCGTCGCCGAGCGAAGCGCTCGGATGTAGCTCTCGAGGATCCGGTAGTCCCCTTGCGGGAGGGCGTCGTAAACGCCGTTCGGGATCGTCCGAACGAACTGCGCCCGCGTCCCCCCGGCAGCTTGTAACAGACTGTTACTTGCCTGCAGCGGCTCGCCGGTCACCTCCCGCCAGCGGAGCGCGAGGTGCGCCTCCACGTCGGCGACGAGCGGCCCTTCGATCCGGCTCGACGCGTCGTGCCAACCGATCGCGCCGCGGGCAGGATGCGCGCTCGTGTCGAGCCGGTCGCCTGCGAGCGAGGTGAGGTCGATCCCGCCGACGAACGCGACCCGACCGTCGATCACCGCGAGCTTCTCGTGGTGGCAATGCATCGGTCGCTCGCGCGCGTCGAGCGCCATCCGGATCGTCGTCCCGCGAACGAGTGCATCGCGAGTCGCCCGCACCTCCGCGCGAGAAGGCGTGAACAAGGGAAGCGGCGCGCCGGCCCACGCGAGCACGCGAACCTCCGCACTCGTCTCCGCCAGCAGTTCCCGCAGGGTCGGCCCGCCGCGTGAGAGGCGAAACGACGGTTCGAAGCACCAGCCTGCGAGGACGACGGACTCCTGTGCCGCCGCGATCTCGCCCTCGAGCCGCGGCAGCGCCTCCGCGCCGTCGATCAGCACCTCGACGCGGTTCCCGTCACGGGGAGGCGGGTCGCCCTCGCACCAGAGCCCGTCGCCGCGCGGCGCGTACGCGCTCGCCCAGCCGTGTCGTCTCAGCCGTCGCCGGTGATGAGCGACGACGAGTCGCTCGATTCCGGCGCCGAGGGCATCGTCGAGCCGATCGAGGTACGCAGGCGCCATAGGCTCAGTGCGCAGATGCCCGACAGCGCGAGATATGGAACCGTGTCGGTCGTCGCGTGGGCGAGCGCGCCGCCGCCTGCGGCTCCGATTGCCTGGCCGGGAGCCCACGCCAGGTTGACGATCGCAAACGTGTACCCGTAGTCGAGGCCGCGTCGCTCCGAGACGTGCGTCAGCAGCGTCATCCCGGGCGTGAAGAAGCTCCCGAAGGCGAGCCCGGCGGCGACCACGCACGCGGCGAGCACGAGCGGATGTTGCGGCCACGGCAGGAGCGCCGCGACGACGACGGAGGCCGCGAGCCCGACGAGGAGTGGACGGATCGTGCCGACGCGGTCCGAGATGCGGCCGAGGGCGACGTTGTTCACCGCCTCGAACCCGGCCGAGCAGAGGAAGACGGCACCGATCGCGACGGGGCCGTAGCCGAGCGCGGAGAGCCGGAGCGGCGCGAGGACCGAGAGCGTTCCGAAGAGGAGCGCGGGGAGGACCACGAACCAGAAACCGGTCAGCATGCGACGGTCGGCGAACGCGCGTCCGAGCGTCGCGACGGGTTGCGGGGCCTCCGGGCGCTCGGCGGGCGTGAGCGCCGCCCAGGCGACGAGGCCGAGTGACAGCACCCCGACCACCCCGAACGTCCAGCCGATCCCGGCGACCGCCGCCACCCCGCCGAGCACGGGCCCGAAGAGCGCGCCCGCGACGGCGGTCGCGAAGGCGCTTCCGATCAGCGCGCCGCGCCGCCCCGGCGGCGAGCCGGCGACAAGCCACGCGAGCGCCCCCGTCCACGAGAACGCGCTCGCCGTTCCCTGCAGGAAGCGCGCGACGTCCAGCTGCCAGGCCGCGCCGGCGAGGCCGAACAGGACGGTGCACGCGGCCACGATCGTCAGGCCGACGAGGACGGTCGGCTTGACGCCGGCGCGTGCGGCGACCATGCCGCTCGGGATCGCGCCGACGAACGCGCCGGCCGGGTACGCGGCCGCAAGCACGCCCGCGCCCGTCTTCCCGAGCCCTAAGGTGTGGGCGTAATGGGGAAGCAGCGGCGTGAGCGAGGCGAAGAAGAGCGTGTCGAAGAAGATGACGGCGCTCGTGATCAGCAGCAGCCTGCGCACGGCGGTCGAGTCTACGGCGGACCGGTGTGGGGGACGGCGACGGAGGACCTGAACGCGACGATCCTCCAGTGGGGGCCGGGCGCGGGACCGCAGGGCGAGCATGTGAACCAGGAGCGCGACGTGATCGTGGTCGTGCTCGCGGGAAGTCTCGAGCTCGAGCTCGACGGCGAGCCGCGCACGATCCCGGCGGGCGACGTCGCGGTCGTCGAGAAGGGACGCCGTCGCCGGCTGACCGCGGGGCCGGACGGCGTGCGCTACGTCACGGTGCATCGCAAGCGGCCCGGGCTTTCGGTCGCTACCCTTTCGCGCTCGGGATGAGGGTCTGGGTGGCGACGATACTCGCCGCGCTCGCGGCTCCCGGCGTGGCTTCCGCAGGGACCGTGTTCCTGCTCGACGGCCAGGGCTGGGGTCACGGGGTCGGCATGAGCCAGTGGGGCGCGGAGGGCTATGCGCGTCACGGCTTCGGGTACCGCCAGATCCTCGCGCACTACTACCTGCACACGCAGATCGAGCAAGCGCAGCCGCGCCCCGTCCGTGTGCTGCTCGCCGAGAAGGAGCCGGCCCTGCGCGTCTCGTCCTCGGCGCCGTTTCTCCTCGTCGATGCGCGCGGGCGGAAACGGCATCTGCGTTCGCTCGTCGTGCGGAAGGCGGCGCGGAAGTCGCTGCGCCTCCCGTTGCGCCTCGTCCCGGGTGCCCAGCCGCTCAGCCTCGACGGATCGGCGTATCGCGGCGACATCGTCGTCAAGCGCAAGCCGGCCGGGTTGATGGCCGTGAACGTCGTGCCGCTCGACCGCTACCTGCGCGGCGTCGTCCCCTGGGAGGTGCCGAAGGCCTGGCACGAGGCGACCTACGAGGCGCAGGCGGTGGCGGCGCGGTCGTACACGCTCGCGACGATGCATCCGAGCGCCGACTTCGACCTCTACCCGGACGACCGATCGCAGATGTACGGCGGCGTGCGGGCCGAGCGGCCCGAGACGAACCTGGCCGTCGGAGCGACGGCGGGACAGGTGCTCGTCTGGAACCACCGAGTCATCACCGCCTACTACTTCTCCACCTCCGGCGGGCACACGTCGTCGATCCACGACGCGTGGCCGCGGGCTCGCCAGGTGCCCTACCTCGTGTCCGTGCCGGACCGCTACGACTCGATCTCGCCACGCCACGCCTGGCCGACGACGCTGCTGACGCCTGCACGCGTCGCGCACGTCCTGCACCTCGACGGCGTGCGCGACATTCGCGCCACCTACAACGGCTCCCGCCGGGTGAAGACGCTGCGCGTCCTGACCTCCCGGGGGTGGAAGACCTACGACGGCCAGACGATCAGGAACGACTTCGAGCTCGGCTCCACCGAGTTCCAGGTGCACGCCATGAGCCTTTCCGTGCCGCGCCGCGCGCTCGAGGGCGCCCGGGTGCACGCGCACGGCTTCGTCCGCGGCCTCGCGAAGGTGCTCTTGCAGGAGGAGACGTCGTCCGGCTGGCACACGGTGCGCCGTATCCACGCGACGCGAAGCGGCGCGTTCAGCGTCACGCTCCCCGCGAGGAGCTCGACGAGCCTGCGGCTGTCGGCTGAGGGCCTCGCAGGCCCTCCCGCCGCGGTGCAGGTCGCGGCGCGCTAACCGAGCCAAGTAACAGACTGTTACAAGCGCAGGAAACGTTGCGAAGCCGGCACTGGCTCGTGGATCGCGCGGGTGCACACTCGCGGGATGGGTACCCGGCAGGCTCCCCGCATCGACCACCGGCTTCGGCGCGTGATCGAGCGGGCGCCGTCCTCGAGCTCCGCCGCCGAGACGACGCGCGTCGTCGGTGCCGCGTCAGAGGCGTTCGGCCTGCCGCGGCCGAGCTACGAGCAGGTGCGGGTGCTCCTGCGACAGGCGCGAGAGGAGCAGGCCCGCGTCTCGGACCTCGACGTCCTGATCGACATCGCCTTCCGCGCCCGCCCCGCGACCGACCTCCCGAACCGGTGGTACGGCGATCGCCTGCCCTGGCGCCCGGCGGCGAAGAACGAACGCGGCACGCCCTAGGAGCCCGAGCCCAAGTAACAGTCTGTTACTTGGGCACCCAGGCCGCCGCGCGCTTCTCGAGGAACGCGTGCAGCCCCTCCTGCCCCTCGCTGCTCGTTCGCCGCTCGGCGATTCGGCGCGCCGTCTCGTCGGCGGAGAGCGGCGCCCGGGCGAGCTCCTTCGCCGCCCGGGTCGCCTGCGGGCCGGCGGACAGGAGCTCGGCGACGACGTCGGCTGTCGCGAGGTCGAGATCGTCGGCGAGCCCCTGGACGAGGCCGATCCGCAACGCGACCTCGGCGCCGAACCGCTCGCCCGTGACGAAGTACCGGCGCGCGGCGCCGGGGCCGATCTTCGCGAGCGCGAAGGGTGAGATCACAGCCGGGACGATCCCGAGCTTCACCTCGCTGAAGCCGAACTGCGCCGACGGCTCGGCGAGCACGATGTCGCAGCAGGCGACGAGGCCGCAGCCGCCGCCGAGAGCGTGGCCCTGCACCGCGGCGACGACCGGGGCCGGGCAGCCGTCGATCGCCTCGAGCATCGCGCGCAGGCGGAGCGCGTCGGCGACGTTCTCGTCGAACGAGAGCTCGACCGACGAGCGCATCCACTCGACGTCGGCGCCGGCCGAGAACGACGCCCCCTCGCCGGTGAGAACCACCGCGCGCGCATCGCCCGCTCCGGCGAACGCCGACGTGAGCTCGGCGATCAGGGACGCGTCGAAGGCGTTGCGCCGCTCGGGGCGGTTCATCGTGACGCGCAGCACGGCGCCGTCACGTTCGACGCGCAGCGCGCTCACTGGAAGGCGAGCCCGAGCCGCGAGAGCTGCGACGCGACCGAGACGGACGCCTCGACGTCGAAGATCTCGATCACGTCCGGGTCCTTTCCGATCAGCTCTCGCGCGCGCGACGGCAGCTCCTGCGTCGAGGCCTCATGCGATTCCCAGAGGTACACCGCGCCCCAGCGCTCGGTCGCGTCGTCGGCGAACCAGGCCTTGAAGAGAAGGCCGGGAACCTGCTCGAACGCATCGACCGCTTCATCGGCGAGGTAGCGACGCAGCTCTGCGACCGTCGTCTGCGAGTCGGCGAGGCTCCAGAGGACGAGCCGCATGACGGGGTGGGAGTCACTCATCTGCGCGGCACCCTAACGACGAACGGCGCGCCTCTGGGCACGCCGTTCATCGAGAAGAGGAAGCCCTTCTGCGCGCAACCACGGTACGTGCGGCATCCCGGCCCGTCATCGGCGGCAAGGACGAGTTCCCCGTCCTCGTCGAGGACGACGAATGCTGCCGGGCATCGATCACATGCGGAAGATGCCGAAGGTGCTCTCGGGCACCGGTGCGTTCAGCGCCGCCGCGATCCCGAGGGCGAGCACGCGGCGCGTGTCGAGCGGATCGATGATCCCGTCGTCCCAGAGCCGCGCCGTCGAGTAGTACGGGTTGCCCTCCGCCTCGTACTTCGCGCGGATCTCGTCGGCGTCGGCGTCGCCGACCATCGTCAGCACGGTCGCGGCCTGGTCGCCGCCCATCACCGAGATGCGCGCGTTCGGCCACATCCAGAGCTGCCGCGGCGAGTAGGCGCGGCCGCACATGCCGTAGTTCCCGGCGCCGAACGAGCCGCCGGTGACGACCGTGAACTTCGGCACGTCCGCGCAGGCGACCGCCGTCACGAGCTTGGCCCCGTCGCGCGCGATCCCGCCCGCCTCGTACTCCTTGCCGACCATGAAGCCGGTGATGTTCTGCAGGAAGAGCAGTGGCACGCGACGCTTGCACGCGAGCTCGATGAAGTGCGCCCCCTTCTGGGCGCTCTCGGCGAACAGCACGCCGTTCGAGGCCAGGATCCCGACCGGGTAGCCCTCGATGTGCGCCCAACCGCAGACGAGCGTCTCGCCGTACAGCGCCTTGAACTCGTCGAAACGACTGCCGTCGACGATGCGCGCGATCACCTCGCGTGCCTCCATCTGGGTCCGGTGGTCGTCGGGGATCAGTCCGTAGAGGTCGAACGGGTCGACGGCGGGGGGCTCCGGCACGGCGCGTGTCCACGGGAGGCTGATCGGGGGCCGGTGCGCGTTCGCGACGATCCGGCGCGCGATCGCGAGCGCGTGCTCGTCCGAGGTCGCGTAGTGGTCGGCGACGCCCGACCGCCGTGCATGGACGTCTGCTCCGCCCAGTTCCTCCGCGGTCACGTCCTGCCCTGTCGCCGCCTTCACGAGCGGCGGGCCGCCGATGAAGATCGTCCCCGTGCCGCGCACGATCACCGTCTCGTCGCTCATGGCCGGCACGTAGGCGCCGCCCGCCGTGCACGAGCCCATCACGACGGCGATCTGCGGGATGCCCTTCGCCGACATGCGCGCCTGGTTGAAGAAGATCCGTCCGAAGTGGTCGCGGTCGGGGAACACCTCTGCCTGCAACGGCAGGAAGGCGCCGCCCGAGTCGACGAGATAGAGGCACGGAAGGTGGTTCTGCTCGGCGATCTCCTGGGCGCGCAGGTGCTTCTTCACGGTCAGCGGGAAGTAGGAGCCGCCCTTCACCGTCGCGTCGTTTGCGACGATCACGCATTCGCGTCCTTCGACGACGCCGATGCCGGTGACGACCCCGGCGCTCGGCGCCTGGTTCTCGTAGACGTCCCAGGCCGCGAGCGCGTTCAGCTCGAGGAACGCCGTTCCCGGGTCGACCAGCCTGTCGATCCGCTCGCGGGCGAGCAGCTTGCCGCGGGAGTGGTGGCGCTCGACCGCCCGTTCGCCGCCTCCCGCCGCGACGAGCGCGGTGCGCGTGCGGAGCTCGTCGACGAGTGCCTGCAGCTGGTCCCGGCGCCGGGCGAAGTCATCCGTCCGCTCGAGCTTGCTCTCCAACAGGGCCATCGGCGGAGCCTAACGCGCCCGGATCGACGGCTCGGAGCCGTCGGGCGGCCTCCTGCGGGGAAGCGGTGGCAGCTCTGCGGAGAATCACGGAGCCGCGATCCGGCCTCGTCCGGCATCCTGCTCGTATGAACCGGAACCGTCTGTTCATGCTCGCGGGCGCGCTCGCGGTCGCGGTCGTCGTGATCGCGACCCTGGTCGCAGTGGGCGCCGGGAAGGACTCGAAGCACAGCGTCACCGCGCCGAGCGGGACGTCTGCGCACGCACACCCGTTCCGGGGAGTCCCGCAGCACGGCGACACGCTCGGCGACCCGGCGGCTCCCGTGAGCCTGACGGTGTTCGAGGACCCGCAGTGCCCGTTCTGCCGCGACTGGAACGTGAATACGCTGCCGAGCGTGATCGACGAGTTCGTGCGCCCGGGCAAGGTCAAGCTCGTGTTCCGGGGCATCAACATCATCGGGCCGAACTCCGAGGTCGGCTTGCGCGCGATCTACGCGGCCGGGCAGCAGAACAAGCTCTGGAACGTCGCCGCGGGTCTCTATGCGGCGCAGGGCGCGGAGAACAGCGGTTGGATCACGGACGCCTTGATCCGGCAGGTTGCGGCCGCCGCCGGCGCGAACGCCGGCACCGTGCTCGCGGACGCGTCGATGCGTGCCGTCACGGCCCAGCTGGCGCGCGCGGCCCGGGAGGCCGATGCTGACGGCGTACGCGGCACGCCTACGTTCATCCTCCAGCGTCCGCTGGCCGAGCCGGTTCAGCTGAGCGCCCCGCTCGACGCGGCCGGCTTCGGCTCCGCGCTGACCGCCGCGCTCCGTTGACGCTGCGGCGGGCGATCGCCGCGGCTGCGATCCTCGGCGTGGCGATCGCGGCGTACCTGACCTACGTCCACTACGCGAACGTGTCGCCGATCTGCTCCTCCGGCGGATGCGAGCGGGTGCAGACGTCGTCGTACGCGGAGCTCGCCGGCGTGCCCGTCGCCCTGCTCGGGCTGCTTGCGTATCTCGCGATCCTCGGGACGACAGCGGTGCGCGGCGTCGCGGCGTCCTTCGCCGGTGTGCTCCTCGCCGTCGTCGGGGCGGCATTCAGCGGCTACCTGCTCTGGGCACAGCTCGGCCCGATCGGCGCGCTCTGCCAGTGGTGCATCGGGAACGACGTCGTCATCTCGGTCGTTGCGGTTCTCTGTGTGGCACGCATGCTGACCGAGCCTGACGCGTGACCCGCAGGGGCGCGCTGCTCTTCGCAGCGATGTGCGTCATCTGGGGCATCCCGTACTTGCTGATCCGTGTCGCCGTACGCGAACTCGCGCCGGTGACGCTCGTCTTCGGGCGGACGGTCGTCGGTGCTCTCCTCCTGACGCCGGTCGCGGCGTGGCGCGGCGAGCTGCGGCCGCTGCTGGCCCGCTGGAAGCCGCTTCTCGCCTACACCGCGGTCGAGGTAGCGATCCCGTGGGTGCTGCTCGCCCGGGCGGAGACGCGCCTCACGAGCTCGCTCACCGGATTGCTGATCGCAGCCGTGCCGCTCGTCGGTGCGCTGATCGTGACCCTGACCGGCGAGCGGGAGCGGCAGGGCGGCCGGCGCTGGATCGGGCTCCTCGTCGGCATCGGCGGTGTGGCCGCACTCGTCGGGCTCGACGTGGGGCAGATCAGCGTGGTGGCGCTGATCGAGGTTGCGCTCGTCGCAGTGGGGTACGCCGTCGGGCCGATCATCCTCTCGCGCAGCCTCGCCGAGCTCCCGGTGTTCGGCGTCGTCGCCGCTTCGCTGCTCGTGTCGGCGATCGTGTATGCCCCGTTCGCCGCGTTTCGCATGCCCGGGGCGATGCCGTCGGCGCACGTCGTCGAGTCCGTTCTCGGGCTGGCGGTGATCTGCACGGCCCTCGCCTTCGTCGTCTTCTTCGCGCTGATCGCGGAGGTCGGACCGGTACGCGCCACGGTGATCACCTACGTCAACCCGGCGGTTGCCGCGGTGCTCGGCGTCACGATCCTCAGCGAGCACATCACTGCCGGCATGGTCGTCGGCTTCGCGCTCGTGCTCGGTGGCAGCGTGCTCGCGACCGGCCGCGGGCCGGAGCCGGTCGCCGAGCCCTAGCGACGGCCGGTTCGACCGAGCTCGGCCGGCAAGTACGTCGCCACGCACGGCCCCGAGATCCTGCGCGAGCGGATCGTCCCGAAGTTCATCGAGGCGTTGAACGACGCGAAATAGAGGCGCGTCGAGGCAGGCGCGCAGGAGGTGACCATGGCTGGCGAAGACGAAGAGGGCACCGCGCTCACGCTGGGGGTGGGCGGCCAGGAAACCGAGGGTCGAACGGTGCGGACAGGGGCGACAGGACTTGAACCTGCAACCCCCGGTTTTGGAGACCGGTGCTCTACCAATTGAGCTACGCCCCTCGGTTGCGCCGGGATTGTATCCGCGCGAAGTAGCATCGCCCGCGTGCCGCTCACGGTGCTCTTCTCGCTGATAACCGCGGCATTCGCGGGCATTGCGGGCTACAGCGCCGCCTCGGGGCAGTGGCCGATCGCGGTCGCGGCCGCCGCCCTGGCGGCCTGGATGGGCTCGCTCGCGTATTCGGCACTGAGGAAAACGCGGTCCTAGCGCGTATTCTCATCGTGTGGCCGTGGAAGACACGCAGTCGTTGTGGCTGGAGTTACGGCGCACAAACGACAAAGGGATCCGCGATCGGCTCATCCTGACGTATGCGCCGCTCGTGAAATACGTGGCAGGGCGGCTCGGCTCGGGCCTGCCGGCGCACGTCGACGAGGGCGACCTCGTCTCGTACGGCCTGCTCGGCCTGATCGGAGCGATCGAGCGCTACGACCCCGCCCGCGACATCAAGTTCGAGACCTACGCGATCGCCCGCATCAAGGGGGCGATCATCGACGAGCTGCGCTCCCTCGACTGGGTGCCGCGCTCGGTGCGGTCGCGCGCCCGCGAGATCGAACGGGCGATCGGAGAGCTCGAGGCGAAGCTCGGCACGGCGCCGGACGACGAGCAGATCGCGAAGAAGATCGGCATCACCGTCAAGGAGCTCGAAGACTCGCTGACCGACATCTCGCGCTCGTCGATCGCGGCGCTCGACGAGCTCTGGTCGGTCTCGGGCGACGGCGACCAGGTCTCCCTGCTCGACACGATCGAGGACACCACGGGCCCGCATCCCGCGGACGCCCTCGATGCCGCGGAGATGCGCGAGGCGCTTGCCGATGCGATTGCGCGCCTGCCCGAGCGAGAGAAGCTCGTCGTCACCCTCTACTACTACGAGGAGCTGACGCTGCGCGAGATCGGCGAGGTGCTCGGCGTGACGGAGTCGCGGGTCTCGCAGCTCCACACGAAGGCGATCCTGCGCCTGAAGTCGCGGCTCGCCGGCGCGACAGCCCGGGTGTAAGGGCCGACCTCCGCCGCCTCGCTCGCGTTCGTCGAACGGGTGCGCGCCCTCCGCCAGCGTCCGGCGTAGGATTCGGGGCGACTCGTCAGCTCGCGCCAGGGAGGAATCGATGCCCACCGAAGCCGGGAAGATCCGCAACGTCGCTGTCGTCGGCCACCGCGGAACAGGCAAGACCTCGCTCGTCGAGGCGATGCTCTTCCAGGCGGGAAAGACGAACCGGCTGGGAACGATCGAGGCGGGTACGACCGTCTCCGACTGGGACGAGGACGAGCAGAAGCGGCAGATGTCGCTCTCGGCGTCGCTCTGCACCTGCGACTGGCAGGGCCGCAAGATCAACCTGATCGACACGCCCGGCGACTCGGGCTTCCAGGCGGACACCGTTGCGTCGCTGCGCGTGGTCGAAGGCGCGCTCGTCGTCGTCTCCGGTGTGATGGGCGTCGAGGTGAACACCTCGCGGGTCTGGAACCGCGCCGACGAGCTGGGCCTCTCGCGCGTGATCGTCGTCAATATGCTCGACCGTGAGCGCGCCGACTTCTTCCGCGTGCTCGGCGCGCTGCAGGAGCAGCTGTCGAACCGGTGCATCGCGGTCGAGTTGCCGATCGGCGCCGAGCACGAACTCGAGGGCGTGGTCGACCTCCTGCACAACTGCGCGTACCTGGATCCCTCGGGCGAGCGGGAGGGCGACCCGGCGCCGATCCCCGACGAGCTCTCCGCGACCGTCGAGGAGTACCGCACGAAGCTGCTCGACGCCGTCGTCGAGACCGACGAGGCGTTGATGGAGCGCTACCTCGGAGGCGAGGAGATCGCCGCCGAGGACATCGCCGCGGCCCTGAAGAACGCCGTCACGCGCGACGAGATCTACCCCGTCGGCTGCGCCGTCGCGACGAAGAACCTCGGCACGCACGGGCTGCTCGACCTGATCGTCGAGGGTGTGCCGAGCCCGGCCAAGAAGGGCTCGCCGATCGACACGGACGCGAAGGTGGCCGCGTTCGTCTTCAAGACGGTGGCCGACGCATTTGCCGGCCGCATCTCGATCTTCCGTGTCTATGCGGGCGAGGTGCGCTCCGACACGACGCTCGTCAACCACCGCGACCATTCCAAGGAGCGGCTCGGTGCGCTGATGACGCTCGAGGGGAAAGAGCACGAGAAGGCGGACGGCTTCGGCGCCGGCGACCTGGGTGCGGTCGCGAAGCTGAAGGACGTCCAGACCGGCGACGTGCTCGTCGACGCCGAGCACGACCTCGACCCGCCGGCGCTCGGCTTTCCGGAGCCGGTGATGAGCTTCGCGGTGACCGCGAAGACGAAGGGCGACGAGGACAAGGTCGCGCAGGCGCTGCGCCGCCTCGGCGAGGAGGACCCGACGCTGCGGCTCTCGCGCGACCAGCAGACGGGAGAGGAGCTCCTCTCCGGGATGAGCCAGGTGCATGTCGAGGTCGCGGTCGAGCGCGCACGACGCCGGTTCGGCGTCGAGATGGAGCTGCATCAGCCGCGCGTGCCGTACGTCGAGACGATCAAGGCAGAAGCGCGCGCGCACGGGCGCTACAAGAAGCAGACCGGCGGACGCGGCCAGTTCGGCGACTGCCACATCGTGCTGGAGCCGCTCGAGGGGCACGTCGGCTACGAGTTCGTCGACAAGATCGTCGGCGGTGTGATCCCCCAGGGGTTCCGTCCCGCGGTCGACAAGGGGATCCAGGAGGCGCTCCAGCACGGCGAGCTCGCGGGCGCGCCCGTGCAGGGTGTGCGGGCGACGCTCGTCGACGGCAGCTACCACAACGTCGACTCGTCGGAGATGGCCTTCAAGATCGCCGGCTCGATGGCGTTTCGGGCCGCCTACGAGAAGGCGCAGCCGACGCTGCTCGAGCCGATCATGGAGCTCGAGGTGACGGTCCCCGACGAGTCGGTCGGCGCGATCAACGGCGATTTGAACTCGAGGCGCGGCAGGCTGCACGGGATGGAGCCGAACGGCGGGATGACGACGATCAAGGCCGAGGTGCCGATGGCGGAGGTGCTGACCTACAACCAGGCGCTCACGTCGCTGACGGGCGGTCGCGGCGACTACCACATGCAGTTCATCCGCTACGAGGAGGTTCCGGCTCACATCGCGCAGAAGCTGATCGACTCGGCGAAGAAGGAGGGGGAGGCCGTTCCCGCCTAGGGGCGCCGGTACACGGGCATCGAAGGGGCTCAGGAAGTAGCTGCAAATCGCTACCCTCGACACCCGATGACACGTGTCACACGGGTAACGGCGGAGCGGTCGTGCGCGATCTGCGAACGGACGCTCCTGATGGGGGAACGCGCGATCCGCTTCACACCGGCTGCCGGCGCCGAATTCGTCGACGTCTGCCCGCTGTGCGCGGAGACGGCGGTCGAGTACGGCTGGATCCGCGAGGGAGCGCCCACGACCCCGACGGTGCCGAACGCCCGCAGGCGGCGCGGCAGCCTGCTCGCGACGATCATGGGCACCCGCGGGCGCGCGGCCGACGAGACCGTCGCCCCGGAGCCGATCCTGCGCCGCCTCTCCGAGCACGAGCTCTCGATGGTCGAGGCCGCCGACCTCTTCAACGCATCGCAGTACCGGCGCACGGTCGGCGGGATCGGCAAGTCGCTCGGCACGCCGCGCGTCTCCGTGATGGTGCTCTCCGGGGTCAACGCGGAGGTCGTCGTGACCGTCGCGTGGGACATCTCCTGGTACCAGTACCGCGTCTCGCCGGACTCCGAGAACCCGGTCCGCCTCGAGGAGCGCGGTCACGATCCCGGCGAGCTCGAAGGAGCCTTCACCGACTGGAACGCGCACATGGGCGAGGACGGCCGGATCGTTCCGGACATCGCCCGACTCTGAGCTCCGGCTGGCATCTTCCGATCCGCGTCCTAGACTGAGCGCGTGATCTACTGCGTCATCCCCCGGGAGCTCGAGGACGACCTCTACGACAAGATGGTCGCCTACTACCGGGACAACCCGAACGTGACGGTGATCGTCGACCGGCGCGACGGCCCGGATCGCCGCGCGGGTGAGGACGCGGCCGAGTTCAAGGAGCGGCGGGAGACGCGCGACCGCCGGCGGGCCCGGATCGCCGGCACCTTCGCGGACACCGAACTGCCCGACGACTGAACCTGGAGCTCGTCTCCTGGTTCCGGCTGCGCCGGAAACCGGGTTCGGCCTACGATGGCCGCATGGCCACGACGACCTTTGAATCGCTGAACCCCTCGACCGGCGAGGTCATCGACTCGTTCCCGCGCTCGGGCGCGGACGACGTCGACCGCGCCGTCGCGACCGCCCGGGCCGCCTGGGAGGAGTGGCGCCTCGTCCCGGCGCCGGAGCGCGGCAACATCCTGTTCCGCTTCGCCCAGATCCTGGAGCAGTCGAAGCCGGAGCTCTCCGACCTGATGACCCGCGAGATGGGGAAGGTGAAGGCGGAGGCGGGCGGCGACGTCCAGGAAGCGATCGACATGAGCTACTACATGGGCGGC
>Ga0207657_10002375_pt1 | contig 20365 bp, 18 predicted proteins | sample KBSC33metaG_FD_184316 | JGI IMG/M metagenome (GOLD analysis project Ga0207657, IMG submission 184316) | Corn rhizosphere microbial communities from Kellogg Biological Station, Michigan, USA - KBS C3-3 metaG (SPAdes) (version 2) | ecosystem: Host-associated > Plants > Roots > Rhizosphere > Soil ... | reverse complement strand
CTGGTGACCCAAGAGGAACTGCTCGACGCGATCTGGCCGGAAACCTATGTTCAGCCTGAAATATTGCGGAAATATATTCTGGAGTTGCGCAAGGTTCTAGGTGACGATCCGAAGTCGCCGCGCTTCATCGAAACCCTGCCGAAGCGCGGGTACCGGTTTTTGGCGGCGATGGAGGTATCGTCGCTCGCTCCCACGCCGGCGGGTGTGCCCGGTCCCGTGGGGCGCGATGGCGAGCTAACCGCTTTAGATGGACACTTACGTATAGCGCTGCAAGGCCAACGCAGGCTGGTATTGGTGACGGGGGAAGCGGGTGTCGGCAAGAGCACTTTGCTGGATGCTTTCGAGCAGCGGCTGGCCGGCCATGACGGGACGCGCATCGCGCGCGGGCAGTGCGTGGAAGGTTTTGGCGGCAAGGAAGCCTACTATCCGGTCCTGGAAGCTTTCGGCCAGTTGATCCGCGGCCCTGGCGCCGAAGGAATCATACGGATCCTGGCTTCGCAAGCGCCCACCTGGCTGATCCAGTTTCCTTCGCTGTTAAAGTCCGAGCAGCGCGAGGCGCTGCAGCGCGAAATTCTGGGGGCTACGCGCGAACGCATGGTGCGCGAAATCTGCGAAGCGCTGGAGTTGCTTACGGTGGCGGATCCCCTGGCGCTGGTCCTGGAAGATCTGCATTGGGCCGACCCATCGACGTTGGACCTGATTTCGGCGCTGGCGCGCCGCCGCGGACCCTGCAAATTGCTGGTGCTGGGGACTTACCGGCCGGTGGACGTCATTTTGTTGCAGAGTCCGTTGAAGGCGCTGCGCCAGGATCTGGTACTGCACAAATTGTGCTTCGAAATTGCGCTGGAGCGCTTGACGGAACGCGATGTCGCTGGCTATCTGGCCGCGGAGTTTCCGGGGAAACTCCCCGCGGGTCTGGCGGAGCTGGTCTACCGCCACTCGGAAGGCAATCCGCTGTTCATGACCGTGATCGTCAGCGATCTGGTGAAGAGCGGGCTTCTGATCCAAGAAGAAGGATCGTGGCGGCTGACTGCCCCACTAGAGCAGATCGTTCCGGATGTTCCTGAAACGTTGCAACAGATGCTCGAGATTCGAGTGGAGCGCCTCAGCGAAATCGAGCAGCGAGTGCTGAAGAGCGCCAGCATTGCCGGGCGCCGTTTTTCAGTGTGGTCCGTGGCTGCGATGCTCAATACGGGCATGGCGGAGGCGGAAGATATTTGCGATAGTCTCACCCAGCGTCAGCAATTCCTGCGGCCGGGCCGGGCGGCTGGAGTGCTGGGCGCCGGCCAATCGACGCACTATGAATTCCGGCATTCGCTGTATCGGGAAGCGTTGTATCGCCGAATTCCTGAGGGACAGCGCGCGCGCTGGCATCGGCGGCTTGCGGAACGTGCCGAGGAGCTGTTGCCCGACTCGAATGGACTGGCCACGTCCGAGACTGTGCTGGAACTGGCTTCCGAGCTGGCCTTGCACTTCGAGCAGGGGCGCGATTTCGAGCGCGCGGCGCGCTACCTGATTTTAAGCGCCGAAAATGCCGGGCGCCGCTATGCGCACCGCGACGCAGCCGCCATCCTGAAACACGCCTTGGGATTGTTGTCGGGAATTGCGCCCGATGCGGCGCGGAGCCTCGAAATCGAAATTCTCGAGCGCATTAGCGACGCGCGCTACGCGGTAGGCGATCTGGATGGCTCAGGGGAAGCCGATGGAATGGTGGTCGCCTTGGCGGAAGAGCGCGGGTTGAAAGCAACGCAGGTCAACGCGCTGACCCGGCTGGCGCGGGTGATGGCATTCTCCGATCCCGACGCCTGTGTGACCGTGTGCGAGCGGGCGGTTCGGGTTTGCACCACGCATGACGACCCGCTGCTGAAGGCGCGTACCGAGATGTTGGCCGGCACTTGGCAGATTATTACGAATGGCTGGAGCAAGCAGCAGGCCGAGCGCTGCGCGGCGGCACGGAAGAAAATCACCGAGTTGTTGGGTCCGGAAAAGCCCGCCTATCACGAAATTTTGTACGCCCATGTCCAGGCCCTGCATGGTGAATATCGCGACGCTTATGAGATCGCGCGCTCGGGTCTCGAAAGAGCCGCCGAAACCCGCAGCCTGGTGGTCTACCTATCGTCGTTATCGTCACTTGCACTGGCTCTGATGCACCTGGGCTGGTGGGGAGAGTTGCGGGGCGCGGTAGAAAGCGGCATGGAACTCGCCGAGAAGAACGGCAACCAACCGTGGCGAGCGTTATTTGCCGCGATGCTGGGATGGCTGCATATGCAGTCCTTCGATTTTGCAGGCGCCCGGCGGATTGCGGAGGGTTTGCTCCAGACCCACGTGGAGGAGCCGGCCGGTCAAGTCCGAACCATCGCTAAACTGACTATTGCCTATGCGGATCTGGCCAGCGGTCAAGCGGAAAGTGCGCTGCCACTGTTTTTGAAAGTTCGCGATCGGCAGCGCACGCCCAAGTTTTTCCTGCAATGGTATTGGCGCATGATCTCGGAATTCGGATTGGTAGGCGCTTATCTGGAATTAGGGAATCTCGAACAAGCCAGTACGGCGTCTGAGCAATTTCTGGAGGACGCGCTCACTACCGACGATCCAGCCTTGCGAGCCCCAGCCTGGGATGCTATGGCGCGGGTCGCCGCCAGGAAAGGCGAAGTCAAGCGGACTTTCGAGTGCGTGGAGCAAGCCTTCGCGAGTCTTGAGAACCACGATCTGCCTTCGGTTGCATGGCGGCTGCACGCCACTGCGGCGAAACTGCACATCCAGATCCGCGATTTTGAGGCAGGCGAACGTCATTGCCAGGAGGCGACCTCCAGTCTCAAGCGGGCGGCCGCTTCATTTGGCGAGCGCGATCCCCTGCGCCAGTCCCTTCTAGGCGCAGCGGAAACTTTAAAGGCGAACTTTCGTCGCGAGCTTGACGCAGCGCGCGTTGCCAGCGCCGGGACGTGAACAAAAGCGGCTGAAGACGACGCGCCGCGAGACTTGACTACCCGATAATGATAAAGAGTGCGAGAAATTCATATCATTGGCGGCGGGCTGGCTGGATGCGAGGCCGCCTGGCAAGTGGCGCGCGCCGGGGGCCGTGCGGTGCTCCACGAAATGCGTCCGCTGCGGCAGACTCCGGCGCATAAGACGGGCGATCTGGCCGAACTGGTGTGCAGTAACTCACTCAAGAGCGAACAGCAGAATAGCGCGCCTTGGTTGCTAAAGGAGGAACTGCGCCGGTTGGGCTCACTGCTGATTGGCGAGATTGCGCCGCGTGTGCGAGTTCCCGGCGGTCATGCTCTCACGGTAGATCGGGAGATGTTTGCCGCCGAGATCACGCGTGCTATCGAAGCGGAGCCTGCCATCGAAATTCGCTGCGAGGAAGTGACGGCGCTGGACTCTGGGCTCGACTCCGATCACATTTGGATTATCGCCAGCGGGCCGCTGACTTCGGACGCTCTCGCCGAGGAGATCGCGCGCGTCACCGGCTCCGGGCGATTGTTTTTCTACGACAGCATTAGCCCGATTGTCGATGCCGAGTCGATCGATACCTCCATCGCCTTCCGCGCGTCGCGCTACGATAAATCGCTGGATGGCACGGCCGACTATTTGAACTGTCCCTTCGACCAGCCGCAATACGATGCGTTCCTGGACGCGCTGCTGGCGGCCGAAAGCGTACCGGCCCACATTGCGGAGGATCGTCCCGGCCCCGATAACGTCCGCTACTTCGAGGCCTGCCTGCCCATCGAAGAAATCGCCCGGCGCGGGCGCGACACCCTGCGTTTCGGCCCCATGAAGCCGATGGGTCTGAGCGATCCGCGCACCGGACGCCGCCCGTGGGCCGTGGTGCAACTACGGCAGGAGGATGCCCGCGCGGGCAGTTACAATCTGGTGGGCTTTCAGAATCACATGCGTTTCGGCGATCAGCAGCGTGTACTGCGCATGATCCCGGGCCTTGAACGCGCCGAATTCCTGCGCTTCGGCCAAGTGCATCGCAATACTTATATCAACGGGCCTGCGCTGCTGGCGCCGACGCTCCAGATGCGCACGCGGCCGCAAGTCTTTTTCGCCGGGCAGATCTCGGGCGTGGAAGGTTACGTCGAATCCATCGCTACCGGCCTGATCGCCGGGCGTGGCGCGGCCGCAGTGGCGATAGGAGACGCGCCCCGCGTGTTCCCGCGCGAGACTGCCATGGGATCGCTCACCGCCTACGTGTCGGGAGCCGATTCCGGGCATTACCAGCCGGCGAATATTACCTTCGATTTATTGCCCAAGCTGGAAAACCCGCCGCGCGATAAGAAACTCCGTTATGCCGAGGTATGCCGCCGCGCGCTGGCCGCTCTCGAAGAATACTTGTGCGTCCATGTCTGAATTGGCTCTTGCGATCGAGCGCTATCTGGGGGAACTAGGCCGCGAGAACGCATCGGTGCACACCATTCGAAACTACGCTTCAGACCTGGGACAATTCCTCCAATATTTCTCGCCGCGTGGGGCCGAGCCGCCCGCGCCTGGCGCCATCGACGCACCGCTGCTGCGCGAATGGCTTACCAGCCTCTACGATCGCCGCCTCGATCCCATCTCGATCCGCCGCAAGCTTGCCGCCGTGCGGTCATTTTTCCAATTTCTGTTGCGCGAAAAATCCGTGTCCACCAATGTGGCGCGTCTTCTGCGGACTCCCAAAGCGCCCAAGCGAGTGCCCCTGGTGCCCACCGCCGAACAGACCAATACGTTGGTCGACGGAGTCAGCCGGGACCAATTTGAACGGCCCCACCCGGAGCGCGATGTCGCGCTGTTCGAACTGCTCTACGGATGCGGCTTGCGGATAAGCGAACTGGTGGGTCTCAATGTAGACGACTTCGATTTTCGCGAGCGCTGGATCCGGGTGCGTGGCAAGGGCCGCAAGGAGCGGCAAGTGCCGTATGGAGAGAAAGCGTCGGTGGCGCTCGAGAAGTACCTCGGGCAGCGCACTGCCCAGGCAGGCGAACGGGCGCTCCTGGTGAATCACCGCGGTCTGCGCTTATCGGACCGTGGAGCCCGCGAAATCGTCAAGTTCTACGCGCGTATGATCTCGGGCGACGCGTCGCTACATCCGCATAGCCTGCGCCATGCCTATGCCACCCACCTGCTTGCCGACGGGGCTGACTTGCGCGCCATACAGGAGTTGCTGGGCCACGCGCGTCTCGCGACCACGCAGAAATACACCCAAGTGTCGCTCACGGATTTGATGGTGGTCTACGACAAAGCGCACCCGAAAGCGCGCGGATAGACAGGCTGGTAAATGCTAGAGTGGCAGCAGAGAGGAGTACCGACAGTGGGGCGTGGGCCACATCTGGCTTCTCGACCCCGAAGACCGCAAACTGTTCACTTACGGCGAAACCGGCCTGCACGAAGTGAAAGAGCTGGGCCTACCCGAATACGACATTACGCTAACCCACGCCAACATTTTTGGCGTGGCCTAGAGATTACGCCCGCTCCATGTAGGCCGATTCCGATGTCGACACTCGGATCTTCTCGCCTTCGCTGATGAACGGCGGCACCTGTACCACCAGGCCGGTTTCGGTCTTGGCGGGTTTGGTCACATTGGATACAGTGGCGCCCTTCAGGCCGGGTTCGGTTTCGACCACGGTCAGGTCCACCGTCGGCGGCAGTTCGATGCCCATCGGCTTACCTTCGTAGAATTCGATCTCCACCTTCAGGTTTGGGATCAGAAAATTGGTGGCATCGCCCAGAAAGTCGCGGGTCAGGTGCATTTGCTCAAAAGTCTCGGTGTTCATGAAGTAGTAGAACTCGCCATCGTCGTAGAGATACTCCATATCCTGCTGATCGAGTGAGGCCCGCTCGATTTTATCTTCCGACGAGAAGCGATGCTCCATCATGGTGCCCGAACTGAGCTTGCGCATCTTCACCTGTACGAACCCGCGCAGGTTGCCGGGGGTCCGGTGTTCCATCTTAAAGACCGAAAAGAGCTCGCCGTTCCACTTAACGACCATGCCGGGACGCAGTTGTGTTGCTGAAATCATATGGGGAAACTCCAGTGTACCAGAGCACGGCTGCCGCTGCGCTAAGCGGGGCAAAATCGCAGTTCGCCACAATAAATCCAAGATTTTACGATTCGACCTCGGAATAAGCCGATACGGATAGGAGGAGAGTTTATAATGAAAAATCTATTTTTACGACTGAAGGCCCTGAAGGACACGCGCGGTCAGGATCTGATCGAATACGCACTCATGGCTGGTTTCGTTGCAGTTGCGGCCGGAGCGGTAATGCCCGGCGTTGCATCGAGCATCAGCACGATCTTCTCGAAGGTCGGGTCGGTGCTGGCGGTTGCTTCCACGCAGAGCAGCTAAGCGGAAACATTATCCGCTTGGCTTCGTCCAAGGTGCGAGGTAGTGAACGTGCTCCCGGCAGGCCCTCGGGTCTGCTGGACGGCTCGTTTTAATTGGTGCGGCCCGGGAGATCAGGGCAGCCGCCGGAGGTCGCGGGTGCGTCTTCGCTTTTAAAGGCCCGGCTGGCTAAGGCGGCGTCGAGGGCTGCCACCAGCACATTGGCGGGCGCCTCCTGGTGGGAGATCGACGCGGGCTTGATGTGCGGCAATACCTGTGCGGCCGAAGGGCGGTTGCTTTCCAGATAATCCATGCCCTGTATTGTGATCAGAAGATTGCTCTTGTCATCGCTCGATACCCAGCCGTGCTGCTTGGCATGCCACAGCACGAAAAACAGCTCGTCGAAACCGGCATTCAACATGGCTTCTAAGTAGCGCATCGGCAACCCCGGTTTCAGGGGCTTCATTTTGCGGCGCTCGTATAGGATGCAGAGCAGAGCCATGCGCAATCCGGCATCTGAGCCCAGCGACTCGAAAAATTCCTTCCCGCTGAATTGCGGGCAGCTCGCGTCTTCACCGATTCCCTTCAGGTTGTCGAACGCAAGGCGCTGTGCGGGGTCGGAGAGCACTTCGTAGGCTGCATTTACGGCGTCGAAAGCCTCCTGATCTCCGGTATCGGGGTTGTTGGGATGATACTTCCGTGCGAGCTCCGCATAAGCGTTCTGCAACGTCTCGGAATCGGATCTGGGGTCGATGCCGAGCACATCGTAGTGATCTTGAAACTTGCCAGCGAGGGGCGTGGACATGGAGGGTCACAAACAGTATCACCTAGGCGGCCCTCCAGGAAACTCAGGTAAAACACTGACTCTCGTGGGTAGCTTGACTTAGGACCGAGCGGGATTGCCAAAACCACGCTGCAACCCAAAACAGCAGGAGCACTGCGTAGAGAAAAAGAACCCAATCGAGCGAAGGAAGGCTGGCCAGTGGGCGGGCCTTTCTCGGTCATGCTGTATCATCAAGAGATAATCTCTCAGAGATACTCTGCAATGAACCCTGAAAACATTACGGAAGGCCTCACTTTTGACGACGTTCTGCTGGTGCCTTCGCGCAGTAGCGTGGTCCCCGCCGACACCGACACTCGCACCTGGTTTACCCGTAAGATCGGCCTGAATATCCCTGTCGTGAGCTCCGCCATGGACACGGTCACTGAATCGCATTTGGCGATCGCGCTCGCGCAGCAGGGCGGCATCGGCATCATTCACCGTAACATGTCCATCGAGAAGCAGGCCGAAGAGGTGGACCGAGTGAAGCGCTCGGAAAGCGGCATGATCGTCGACCCGGTGACCATCGATCCGGAGCACAAGATTTCCGATGCGCTCGAGGTGATGAAACGCTATCGCATCTCCGGTGTGCCGGTGACCAAGAACGGCAAACTGGTGGGCATCCTCACTAATCGGGACCTGCGCTTCGAAACGCGCTACGATCTGCCGGTAGCAAGCGTAATGACCAAGGAGAACCTGATCACGGTGGGGGTCGGCACTACGCTTGAGGAAGCCGAGGCCATCCTGCACACCCATCGCGTGGAAAAGCTGCTGGTGGTGGACGAGCATTACAACCTGAAGGGCCTCATTACCGTCAAAGACATCCAGAAAAAGTTGAAGTATCCCAACGCCGCCAAAGACGCGCAGGGACGCTTACGTGTCGGCGCCGCGCTCGGATCGTCGGGCGATTATCTGGAGCGCGCGCACGAACTGGTGAGCAAGAAAGTAGACGTGCTGGCCATCGATTCAGCGCATGGCCACAGTCAGCGCGTGATGGACGCGATTGCCAACGTGAAGCGCGCACTGCCGGAAGTGCAATTGATCGCAGGAAACGTCGCGACCTATGAAGGGGCCAGGGAACTGATCAGCCTCGGTATCGACGGGATCAAGGTTGGCATCGGACCGGGATCGATATGCACTACGCGGGTGGTCAGCGGGGCGGGGGTTCCTCAGATCACTGCCATCGCCGAATGCGCCAAGGCGACTGCCGGGAGCGGCGTCCCGCTGATCGCCGACGGCGGCATTAAATTTTCTGGGGACGTGACCAAGGCCATCGCCGCGGGAGCCGATTGCGTAATGATCGGCAGCCTGCTGGCGGGAACCGAAGAAAGTCCCGGCGAGACCATTCTTTACCAGGGTCGAACCTTCAAGAGCTATCGCGGCATGGGTTCCATGGGTGCCATGGCGCAAGGCTCGGCGGACCGCTATTCGCAGGAAGCCACGGGCGGCGGCAAGCTGGTTCCGGAGGGCATCGAAGGCCGTGTGCCTTACAAAGGGATGCTGGCCGATCTGGTGTACCAGTTGGTAGGCGGTCTGCGAGCCGGCATGGGCTATTGCGGCTGCGCGACTATTCCGGAGCTGCATCAGCAAGCCAAGTTCCTGCGCGTAAGTGCCGCCGGACTGCGCGAAAGTCACGTGCACGACGTGATCATCACGAAGGAAGCGCCGAATTACCGGTTGGAATAATTCATCAGTTAACGGTCGCTCTAAGTTTGCCGGTTGACAAGCGAATGTCGATCTCCGACCCCACCGGCGCGTCTTCCGGCACCTTCACGATCTTCCCTTCGCGTTCGACGATGGCGTAACCGCGGTCTAGAATCGTCAACGGACAGAGTTGCTTCAGATGCGCTTCGAGCGGTCCTAGCTGCCCGCGAGCGCCGCTTAGCCGCAGACGCATCGACTGCGTGAGAGCTGCGTTACTGGCTTCGAGACGCCGCCGCGCCGTCGCAAATTGCAGACGAACGTCCATTTTGCTCAGCCGGACCGAAGCTCCCTCAAGCGCCCGTCGGCGTCCCGCGAGCGATCCGCGCCACAGTTCGCGTAGACGGTAATCCAGCTCGTCCACTCGCTGCATCTGCCGTCCGATTGCACGATGCAAACGCGCGCGGTCGATTGCGACGTTGTGCAGGGCGCGCGCGAGCAGCGCAATCTTCAATCGCACCGACTGCAATAGCTTGTGATCCGCCGCATTGAGGCGGTCGAACAGGCTTTCGCGAGTGCAGACCACGATTTCGGCGGCCGCCGAAGGAGTGGGCGCGCGCATGTCGGCAACGAAGTCGGCAATGGTGAAGTCGGTCTCGTGCCCCACGGCGGAAATCACTGGAACCGAGCACACCGCGATGGCGCGTGCAACCCGCTCCTCATTGAAGGTCCACAGATCTTCGAGCGACCCGCCGCCGCGCGCCACGATAATAACCTCGGCCCATCCCGATGAACTGAAATAATCGATGCCTTCAGCCACCTGTTCCGCTGCGCCCTCGCCTTGCACCTGCGCCGGATAGAGGCGGATGTGCCGCCCGGGGCAACGCCGCTCGAGCACGTGCAGCATGTCCTGAATCACAGCGCCGGTGGGCGACGTCACGATGCCGATCCGTTCCGGCAGCGCGGGCAGTGAGCGCTTGCGGCCAGCCGCGAACAGGCCCTCCGCCTCCAGCTTTTTCTTGAGTTGCTCGAAGGCCAATTGCAGTGCGCCGTGTCCCTGCGGTTCGATGGCCTCGACCACCAACTGCAGGTCGCCGCGCGCGTCGTAAAGATCCACGCGGGCGCGGGCCAGCACCGCCACGCCATCCTGCGGCTTGAATCTCAGATAACGCGCCGCGGTCTTGAAGCAGACACACCGCATCTGCGCGTCTTCATCTTTCAGAGTGAAATAGTAGTGACCGCTGGGGTAGAGTTTGACCCCGGAAATCTCGCCCGCGACCCAAATATCCCTGAAATATTCGGTGAAGACGCCGCGCAGGGCGGTGGCGAGCTCACTCACCGAAAAGTAGTGCGGCTCGGGCGTCCAATCGAGGGCAATCTGCTCCACGCTTCAGTGTACGAAAGCCCATGAGAACTATGGCGACCCCACGCCACAAATTGGAGTGGTATCGAGAGATAGAATTCCAACGCTCGACGGCTGGCGCGCCGTCGCGATTGCCGCCGTCATGCTGTCCCACGGCTTTTTGTTGAACAGCGCTGCGAACCATCCGGTGCGTGCGGCCGGCTACCTCGCTGGACATCTCGGCGGATTGGGCGTGGCACTGTTTTTTGCGATTAGCGGCTATTTGATCACGACCTTGCTGTTGGACGAAGGTGGGAAGCGGGGCGCCATTTCGTTGCGCGGATTCTACGTGCGCCGGGCCGTTCGAATTCTTCCGGCCGCGTATCTCTACCTGATCGTGTTGGCGATTGCCGCTGGCTGCGGATGGCTGGGAGAATCGCTGCGGCGCGGCGAACTGGCGAGCGCGGCCTTCTTCTATAGCAACTATTGGCCGGAGCGCTCCTGGTACACCGCGCATTTCTGGTCGCTCTCGATGGAAGAACATTTTTACCTGTTGTGGCCCGCTCTTCTGGTGGGACTTGGCGCGCGGCGGGCGCTCATCGCGACCGGCGTACTCGTGGCCGCGGCCGCACTGTGGCGCCCGTGGAGTCTGGCGCATGTGTATCTGCCTTATCCGGCTTTACAGAGGACCGATATGCGTCTCGACGCTTTCTTCTATGCGGCGGCTCTGGCGATTATGCTTCATGGTCCTTACCGTCTTCCTGTGTTGCATATTCTGACCACACCGTGGTTTCGAGCGTGCGGCGTCCTAGCCGTGGCGGTCACGTGGCTTTGGATGCTAGCGGGTTCGGCTTCCTCTGTGGGGACTCTCGTCGAGTCCGCGCTTTTGCCCGCGATCCTGGTGTCGGTGATTTACTGGCAGGGTTCGCTCCTATTCCGAATTCTCGAATGGGCTCCGCTACGCTGGGTGGGTCGAATCTCTTACGGCCTTTACATCTGGCAGCAACTCTTTTTTACACCCGAGCCGGCCGTCACGTTTTTAGCTGCCGCCGAAACGTTTCTGCCGCGCGTCGCGCTGTCTTTTGTGGCTGCGATAACGAGCTATTACCTGCTGGAAAGACCGCTACTGCGCTATGGCCGGGCGGTTTCAGGACGGTTAAAAGCGCTTACCGGGCCACCCGGTCCAAAACAGTACCCTCAAGTATCATGGAACAATGAGCCCGACGCCGAAAACGCCGAAAGATATCCTCGACTACGCCAAGAAATTTGAAGCGAAACAGCTCGACTTGCGCTTCACCGATCTACCGGGATTACAGCAGCATATTTCGTATCCGCTGAGTCAATTGGATGAAAGCTCTTTCGAGGAAGGCTTCGGCATCGATGGCTCCAGCATTCGCGGATGGGCGGCCATCAACGAGAGTGACATGCTGCTGGTTCCCGACCCCAATACCGCCTTTATCGATCCTTTCTACGAAACTAAAACGCTGGTAATGACCGCAGACGTTATCGATCCTATCACCCGCCAGCATTATGATCGCGACCCCCGCTGGATCGCCAAGAAAGCCGAGATGTATTTGAAAAACTCGGGCCTCGCCGACACGGCTTATTTTGGCGCGGAAGCGGAGTTCTTCATCTTCGACAACATTCGCTTCGATCAGAACGCACATTCCGGCTATTACTACATCGACGCCGAAGAGGGCCGATGGAATTCCAGCCGCGAGGAAAGCAATCTAGGCTACCGTCCGCGCTACAAAGAAGGTTATTTCCCGGTCCCGCCCACTGACCACTATCAGAACCTGCGCGCGGAGATGGTGGAACAGATGATCCGCTGCGGCCTCACCATCGAGTGCCATCATCACGAAGTAGCCACCGGCGGCCAATGTGAAATCGATCAGAAATTCGACACGCTGGTGAAATCCGCCGACAACATGATGCTCTACAAGTACGTGACGCGCAATACCGCCTACCAGTACGGCAAGAGCGTCACCTTCATGCCCAAGCCCCTGTTCGGCGACAATGGCAGCGGCATGCACACTCACCAGAGTCTGTGGCGCGAAGGAAAGCCGTTATTTGCCGGCGAAATGTACGCCGGCCTCAGTCAAATGGCTTTGTGGTACATCGGCGGATTGTTGAAGCATGCCCGTGCGCTTTCGGCCATAATCGCACCCACCACCAACAGCTATAAACGCCTGGTGCCGGGGTACGAAGCGCCTGTGAATCTGGCCTACTCGCGGCGCAATCGTTCCGCGGCGGTGCGCATCCCTATGTATTCGGCCAATCCGAAAGCCAAGCGGGTCGAGTTCCGGCCGCCGGATCCTTCAGCGAATCCGTACCTCGCCTTTGCAGCCATGATGATGGCGGGACTCGACGGAATCCTCAATAAAGTGGATCCAGGGGAGCCGCTCGATAAGGACATCTACGACTTGTCGCCGGAAGAAATGAAGTACGTGCCTTCCATGCCAGCATCGCTCGAGGAAGCCCTGACCTGTCTCGAAGACGATCACGCATTTCTGCTCAAGGGCGATGTCTTCAGCGAAGAAATGCTGGAGACTTTTATCGCCTACAAGCGCAAGAATGAGGCCGATGCGGTACGCCTGCGGCCGCATCCCTACGAGTTTGCGTTGTATTATGACATCTAAAAATAGAGGCGGAGCCTGATTTTGCGGGCGGAGCGGTGAGTGTCGAGAGCCTGCGGCGAAATCAAGCTCCGCCCCAACTCTCCTACTTTTCCCAATGACTGGTTCCGTTGTTCAAATCAATGTCTCCCCTGGCGGCGTTCCCAAACGGGCGCTGTCCGAAGCACAGGTCACGGCGCTGGGAGTCGAAGGCGACGGACACGCCCACCCCGAGATTCACGGTGGTCCGGATCGCGCGGTCTTGCTGATAACCGCCGAGGGCATCGAAGAGCTCGCAGCCCTCGGATTCCCGCTGAGCTACGGTTCCCTGGGCGAAAATGTCACCACGCGGGGGATAGGACGGCGCGAATGGCGAGTGGGCCAGCGCTGGCGCATAGGCGCGGAACTCGTGATCGAAATCACCAAGCGCCGCGCGCCCTGCAAGACGCTAAACATCTACGGACCGGGAATACAAGCTGCGATCTACGATGCCCTAACCCGTGACGGAGACCCTGCGTCCCCCAAATGGGGCTTGAGTGGAGTCTATGCTTCGGTCGTGACGCCAGGTTTACTACGCCCGGGAGATGCGATCGTTCTAGCCCCGTAGCATGGAGCGCCTGCAAAAACTCGCCTACCACGACCGTGCACGCGCCAGCCGTGAGATGGGAGAGCTATCGCGCGAGCTTCCTCCGTCGACGGCCGGCCGCCTGGATCTGCTTTTGAGCACCTCGGCCGCTCCCGAACAGGGCTTGCAATATTTCGCTCGTTTGTACGAGCGGCAGCCAAACTGGTTTCAGAGGCTGACCCGTTCGACGACGGGTTTGCGCTATCTGATCGCGGTTTTCACCTATAGTAATTTTCTTTCCGAAGAACTTCTGCGCCACCCGGAGTGGATCAACCAAGTGCTCGAATCGGGCAGCCTGCAGCGGGTGCTCACCACGGAACAGATGCGCGACATGCTCGACGAGACTTTGCCCGAAGGACTGCCGGCTCCGCTCGAATTCGCGCGCTTCCGCCGCCGTCAGTTGCTGCGGATCCTGATACGCGATGTGCTGGGCCTGGGAACGCTGCCTGAAATCACGGGTGAACTCACGGCCCTGGCGGACACAATTGTGGAAACTGCGTACGCGCGCATCCGTCAGCAGCTGGTTGCAGAGCACGGAATACCGCAGACGCACGAAGGGCAGGAGTCGCATTTCGCGGTCATCGCGCTAGGGAAGATGGGAGGCAACGAACTCAATTACAGCTCCGACATTGACTTGATGTTTTTGTATTACGCGAATGGCGAGACCAGCGGGGGCGAGCGGGGAAGCATTTCCAATCGGGAATTCTTCGTGCGTGCGGCGAATCGGCTTACCTCTTTGCTTTCGGCCTATACCAGCGAGGGAATGTGCTATCGCGTGGACTTGCGACTGCGTCCCGACGGCAGCCAAGGCGAGGTGTGCATTTCTCTTGAAGCCGCCCGCCAGTACTACGCCACTCGCGCTCGCGACTGGGAATTGCAGATGATGATCAAGGCGCGCGTGGCCGCCGGCGACAAGGCCACCGGACACGCCTTGTTGGATTTCGTGGAGCCGCGCACATATTCAACCACATTGGATTTTTCGGCGATTGAAGAATTGTCAGCCACTCGCGAGCGCCTGAACGAAAAATTGTCGGGACGAAATCGCCGTCATAGACGGCTGGGCTCGGACGCCATCGAAATAAAGCTGGAGCGCGGCGGCATCCGCGATATCGAGTTTCTGGTGCAGTGCTTGCAGCGCCTCTACGGCGGCGCCGACACCTGGGTTCGCCACGGCGGCACGATGCTGGCGCTTGCCCGCTTGCAGGACAAAGGCTTCCTCTCCGGCGCGGAGTACGGGCGCTTGGCGTCCTCTTATCAGTTTCTGCGGCAACTGGAACATCGGCTGCAGATGGTCGACGACCGTCAGACCCACACCTTGCCATCGGAGCCGGAAGCCCTGGAGTTGCTCGCCAGGCGCATGCCGGACGGGTTCGACTCGGCTGCGTGGCTATTGCAGCAGACTCACGATCACTTCGATCAAGTTCGCGAGATTTATGATCGCGTGGTCCACTCGAGCAGCGCTTCAGCAAAGACGGTGGTTTCGGCCAGCGGGCATCGGGCCGGCAACATCATTCGTTCGCTGGATCAGCGGGCCCCCGACTTGGCGGCCAAGCTCGCCGGGAGCCAACTGAAGCGAGGCTTCAAGTCCTTCGAACATTTTCTGGAGCGTATTTCCACGGATTCCGTCGCCCTGAACCGGCTAAACGTAGATACCAGTCTGGCCGCCAATACTCTCGATTTGTTCGAGCACAGCCCGCATTTCGCTGAAGAGCTCATTCGCGCGCCCGAGTTGCTGGAGGACGTTGCACGGGCGGCGGACACCGGCGTTCTCGGACTTCCGCCCGATACCGTCAGCGAATTACGCCGCTGGTATCGCCGCGAAATGGTGAGAATCCAGGCCGCCAGTGTTTGTCTCTCCGAGCCTATCTTCGAAACGCTATTGCGGACTTCAGACTTGGCCGACGCGGTGATCGCGAAGGTTTACGACATTGCTGTCGCGGAGACCCGCGCCTCGCACGCGCAGGCGGGGGCGACCAATGACCGGTCCAATCAGATGTCGGTCATCGCACTGGGGCGCCTGGGCATGCGGGAGTTCGATCTGGGTTCCGACGCCGACCTGGTGTTCGTGCTCGCAGATTCGCACGCAGCGGATCTGGTGTTCTGGACCCGCGTAGCCGAGCGCGTCGTGGATCTGACCACGGCATATACTGGCGGCGGAGTGATGTTCGCGGTGGACACGCGTCTCCGGCCCAATGGCGCCGACGGTCCGCTGGTGCTGACTGAATCGTCTTTCAAAGATTACTTCGGTCGCGCCGCTGAGGCCTGGGAGGGCATGGCTTATATGAAGTCCCGTGCGGTGGCTGGAGACGCGAAGCGAACCGAACGTTTTTTGAAGGAACTGCAGGACCTTGACTGGCAGCGCTACGGGCAGAGCGGACGCTCGCGCACCGACCTCCGCCGCATGCGTCAGAAACTTGAAAGCGAGCAGGGTGCGGCCCATCCGCTCAAGGCCGGACGCGGCGGCTACTATGACATCGACTTCATCCTCATGTACCTTCGCCTGAAAAATGCCGGAGTCTACTTCAAGGTGCTGAACACGCCGGAGCGTATTGAAGTGCTGAAGAATATGGGCCATCTGGATAGTGCTGGCGCGAAGTTCTTGAATGAGGCAGCGACGTTTTACCGGGCGCTCGACCACGCCATTCGAGTCCTCACCGGCCATGCGGAGGCCAAGCTTCCGTCGCAATCACAAGTGGAGGCGCTCGACGCGCTGCTGCGCCGCTGGACGCCTATACCGCTGAGCGAATTGGATGATATTCGCTCGCAGACGCGAAGTGCCTTCGAGAAGTTATTCGGCTGAGATCTCACCGCGCTATCGTCAGCGCCTGCAAATAGCGTTCCGCCGAGCGGCGAACCACGGACTTCGCATCCGCGTGGACAACAAACCCAGGCCATGCACCGAACAGCTTGCCGAATTCAAAAGGTTCGAGTGCCGCAACAATTCTGCGGACACTGACGGCGCTCAGCGGCAGGTAGTTGGGATAGCTGTACATGAAACTGACCCAGCGCCGGTCCATGCACACCTGCGGCAGATCGCCGGTGAAAAGCATCCCCATGCCCTCTGCATCTTTCTTCCGATGCAAAACCTGGAATCCGGCGAAATGTCCGCCGATCCGAATCAGCGTGAACTCACTGGTCAACTCGTGAGTCTCTCCCTGCCAAAACTGGATACACGGATCCGGGCGCTGGACCCAGTGCCGGTCGTCTTCGTGAAGGTAAAGCGGCACTCCTCCGAAGGCCTTGCTCCACTCGACCATCGATGAGTAGTAATGCGGGTGGGAGATTGCGATCGCGGAAATACCGCCGAGTGCTTGAACCCGGGCGACGGTGTCGTCATCGAGGAGGCTAATGCAATCCCATAAAACATTCCCTGCGCTGGTTTGAATCAGGAGGCTACGCTGACCGATTGCGAACTTTGGTTCTGTCCCGATGCCCCAAACTCCCGGGCTCTCCTGATAGAGCGAGTTGCGATGTGTGGTTCGCAAATCCTCCAAAGTCGCCCACTGTTGCCCTTGCAATCCGATGAATTGGCGTTCATCTTCGCATATGGGGCAGCGTTCCGGCGGGCGCACGGCAGGGGAAAATTGGGTCCCGCAAGTCACACAAATATAGGTCTGCAAAGGTTGGCTCCGGCAGAGAGGCGTCGTCAATAATATACCCTGTCGCCGCAATTCCCCGATGGAAACGTCTACGGCGCCTCATCGTCGCCAGCCGTGATTTAATAGACAGTAAGCCGACCCTATACGGCATCATCAGGAGGAACCCCATGATTTCACGCATATCTTTCCCACTGGCGGCGGCTTTCTTTTGCGCAGCGGCTTGGGCTGCGCAACCGACCCCGCTCAACGTAAAAACCGGCGAATGGGAATCGACGATGACAAATGAAACCACCGGCCAAATGCCCATCCCCCAGGAATTGCTGGACAAAATGACGCCCGAGCAGCGCGCGAAAATGGAAGCCGCCATGAAAGCGCGTGGCATGCAAGGCCCTCGAACTATCGTCAACAAACACTGTGTCAAGAAGGAAGATCTAGACAAGCCCTTCGCTAACGAAAATAAGGGCTGCAAACAGACGATCGTGACTTCTTCCTCCAGCAAGCAGGAGGTTCATATGGAATGCGAAGTGGGGGGCGGCAAACAAGTCGGCACCCTTAAACTGGAGGCTCCTGATTCGAGCACAGTCAAGGGATCAATGCAGATGACCGCTTCCAACGGCAGCCGGACCATGAACGTGAATTCTACGTTTTCGGCCAAGTGGCTGGGGCCCGCGTGCACGGAATCCGACAAATAGCCGGTCTTACCGCTTTTGCTGTGGGCGTGGTTCCGAAGCCGGAGGCACGATGCTCTTCATTCGCAGATAGCTGACCATGCTTCCGTAGATTTCGTTGTTATGGCCGTAATTCATAATCAACAGGGCTATGCGCAGATTCCGCGTGGTGCGGCCATTTTCCTGAGTGATGTCGATCATCTCCGTGCCGGAGGCGTCGGTCAGTGAAGCATATGCGCCATCGCAATACGCGAAGGCGTCGGTGACAGCCTTGATGAACTCGGCTTTGGTCGAGAGTTTCGTGAGATCGTTGCCGGCATTCGGATTTTTCTCGCCCTTGGATTGAGAACACCAGAGATAGTTGTAGTTTGCAACGTGCCCTATCTGTTGACCGAAGGTGCGCACCTCCATCTGCGGACCGGGGCGCAGTCCGTAATCCTCCTCTGGCATTTTTTCGGCGGTTCTCAGAATGTTGGTGCGATTCCTGGTAAAGGCGTCGCGGAGCCAGGTGGAGAGCGGATTGGCAGCGGGCGGCTGACTCGTCTGACCCGATGCATCGATGGCGCACAGCGCTGCTATTACCAACACCAAGAATCTGCCCATGGTCATCTCCTTTTCGCTGCAGCCGCCGGCGCGGCCGTTTCCAGATGCGCCGCCACGTAGGTTAATATGTCACCACGTTCGCGCGCAAGTTCGGCAAGGCGATCGAAATCTCCGGCCAACTCGCACAGTTGCTGAGCGGTAGGGCAGGCGATCTCGGACGCGTGGGCGCCAGGGAGATGTTCGAGCGAAACTTCCAGAGCTTCGCTGTATCGTTCGAGCCGCACCAGCAGATTGACCAGAATTTCCGCCGGCAAACTACCCGCCGACTCTGTCTGGCTGACTTTTTTTCGAAAGTGAGCGATGTGCTCGTCGACATCTGCTCCGAGCAGCGCCTGTACATAGTGATCGTAGTCGACGAAGGGGTCCTCAAACGGCGGCCGGCCAGGGAACTGAAAGTTGGCCGAGAGCCGCTTGCCGTACTCGCAGAACTCATGAAATTGTCGCAGCGTTGCAGGGTCGGTGACTTCCGGAGAATATTGCAACAACGAAACCAGGTGCGAAGGATCGATATAAGAGCTGTACTCGCCAAACAGCCAGTCTCGGCCCTCGATCAGCCCGGTGATGCTGGTCGATCCCGACTTGCGACCCTCGCGCTCTTCAATCGCATTATCAAGCGATGCCACCAGTTCGGAGTAGATGCTGCGCGCCAGTACGCCGATACATTGCTCGCGGTCTTTCTCGCCGCCGCTGCCGCCGAAGTAAGTGAGCGCCCTGCAAATGCCGAATTTTCCAATCACGAGGTCGAGACCCTTCGCCGGATGGACCCCTTGCATGAAGGCGATCTCGATGATGGCACCGACGTTTTCGTCCGGTTCCACTTTGTCAATTGCCGCGGCGACACGCTTCACGTCGCCGGTGGCGCGAAGATACGGCCACGCTTTGGGGATGTCTCCGCTCGCCAGGAACAATTCACCAGCTTCTTGCGCGGCCTCGATCAGATATTGCTGATACTCCGCCTGGACGCCGGGAGGAAGCGCCCCAAGGTTCGGAGCCTGAATGAGCGGCAGCCCAAGTTCCAGGCGCTTTTTCATCAACTTGGCTTCGAACATAAGATGGTAATCCTTGGACTCGCGGAATTGCCGGGTCAAGTAGTCCAAGCTGCTTGCGGGATCTCCGGACTCAAGCATCGGTCCGAGCGCTTCGAAGGCAGGCTCAAGCATCGTAGGGTAATGGTGGAGGCGGGAGCTGAAACCCACACCCCTATTGATGATACACAACCACTGTTAGGGACGGATTACCTTGGTTTTACCGGGACGGCCGAGCAGATACGAATACACTCGTCCGTCGGACCTAAAGAGGCTCACGACGATTTCTTTCTCCGGATCGTAGGTTCGCACCATTCGCCCGCAATCCGCATCGTCGTTGGGAAGGAAAGTGAGCCCGACGTATTGAAACGGATAGCCGTCGTTCTCTATGCGGGTCGTATCCACGAGAAGCGTCCCTCTGCCATGCTCTTCGAAAGCCCGCTCCGCGGCAGGCAGCAGTACTTCCCAGTTGTCGGCGATCAACTTCAAATTTGACGCCTGATCCATTGGTCTTATAGGCGCTGCGGAGGCCGCCATCTAAGGCAGTTGGGTAGCTTGACGGGCTACCATTTGCCAGCCGGACGCTTGCTTCGCCCATACCGTGGTCAGAAAAACATGGTGCGAAACCGTCGGTGTGACGAACATCACATTGTGAGTGGTTATAACGGTATTTCCATACTGCCGGACCTTCGTCGTTTCAAATTTGATAGCAGTGTACTTGACTTTCCCGGTGATCCCTTTCAGGACATCCGCCTTGGTTTCCATCGCACCGTTGGAGTGGAAATAGGTGACGTCATCCGCCAACAATTTCGCGACCGTAGCAGGGTCAGACTTCACCATCCCGTCGTTAAATTGTTTCTCCGCGGCGAGGACCGCTTTCTCGTCGCTAGGAGTTGCCAGACCGGCGAATGCAGGCGCCGCAAGCGCGATCAGGAGAGAAAAGGAGAGAAGCTTCATAGGCCTGTATCATAACAAAGCGAACCACAGCGGGTTAATGGTGGAGGCGGCGGGAGTTGAACCCGCGTCCGAGAAAGTCAATCGCGAAAAGACTACGTGCGTTTCCGATTCGGTATTTTTCGTCCACCCCCATGCGGAACCGGCAAGAGGGGGATGGCTTAGCCTGAT
>Ga0207657_10002374_pt1 | contig 20368 bp, 23 predicted proteins | sample KBSC33metaG_FD_184316 | JGI IMG/M metagenome (GOLD analysis project Ga0207657, IMG submission 184316) | Corn rhizosphere microbial communities from Kellogg Biological Station, Michigan, USA - KBS C3-3 metaG (SPAdes) (version 2) | ecosystem: Host-associated > Plants > Roots > Rhizosphere > Soil ... | reverse complement strand
CGATCGAGCTACAGGCCGATTGCTTCGCAGGTGTGTGGATGAGCCACGCGCAATCGACCGGCTACATCACCGGGATCACACAACGAGATTTGAGGGACGCGCTGAGCGCGGCCGCCTCGGTCGGCGACGACAGGATTCAACGGGAGACACAGGGCCAGATCGACAAGGAGACGTGGACACACGGATCGTCCGCGCAACGCGAGCACTGGCTGACCGTCGGCTTTCGCACCGGCGATGCGCGTCAGTGCGACACGTCGAAGACGTAGCGCAGAAACAGGTGGTCCTCGCTCCGCCGCACCGAGGCGAGGCGACCGCCGACGCGTGTCTGCGGTAGCAGCGCGACGCCCTCGACGAGCCCGAGCGTCGACCCTGCTCCGGTGCGCCCGGCAAGCACCGGGGAGACCGTGAGGAACAGCTCGTCGACGAGGCCGTCGGCGAGCAGCGAGCCGAACACGGTCGGCCCGGCCTCGGACAGGATCCGGCGGTGCCCTCGCGCACGCAGGACCGCGACTGCCGCGCGCAAGTCGACCCAGTCTCCGTCGTTGACGGCGACGACGTCCGGGAGCGTCCCCGCGAACTGCTCCGCCCCGCGCGCGGTCGTCAGCAGCACTGCGCGCTGCAGCACCGGGTGGTTCGGGTCGAGCGACGCGCCCGTGGAGACGACGGCGACCGCCGGCTCACCGAGCTCGGCAAGCGCCTCCGCGGCCTTCGGGTACACGCCGCCGGGGCGCCAGAGGCCCTTCGGCGAGGCCAGCATCGTCCCGGCGCCGATGAGGATGCAGTCGGCCGCCGCGCGCAGCAGCCCCATCACGAACTTGTCGTCCTCGCTCCCGTCGGCGACGAGGGCGTTCGACTTCTCGATGCTCGGCAGCGCGACGATCCCGTCGAGCGTCTCGACGAAGTTCGTGTAGAGCACCTGCTCGCGCAGACCGAAGGCGCCGCCGTACAGCGCGCGCAGAGCTCCCGGCAGGTCTTGCTCCGGGAGGCCGGCCTCCTCCCAGAGGATCTCGATCACCTGCGAAGTTGTGCCAGAAACTCGCGCCGCAGGTCGGCGTCTTCGTCGTACAGCCCACGCCAGAACGTCGTCACGGTGTGCGAGCCCTCTTCCTCGACGCCGCGCATCTGCGTGCAGAGGTGCGCCGCGTCGAGATGCACCGCGACACCGCGCGGCGCGACGAGCTCGACGAGCCTGTCGGCGATCTGCTCGCCCAGCCGCTCCTGCACCGTGAACCGTCGCGCGTAGAGGCGCACGAGGCGCGTCAGTTTCGAGATGCCGAGGATCTCGCTGTCCGCGACGTACGCGACGTGCGCGACGCCGTGGAACGGCAGCGCGTGATGCTCGCAGAGGGCGAAGAACGAGATCGGCCCTTCGACGATCTGACTGTGCAGGCCGGGGGCGCCCTGCGGACGCTCCGAGGGGAACGCGGTGCGCAGCTTCGGGTCGCCGTCATAGCCGGCGGTCGCGTCGAACATCGCCTGCAGGAAGCGGCGCGGCGTGTCGACCGTGCCCGGCGTGTCGAGGTCCATTCCGAACGCGGAGAAGATCTCGCTGACGTAGCGCTCGTAGCGCGCCCAATCCTCGGACGAGACATCGCGCTCGGGCCATCTGGACGGGAGCTCAACGATGCTCAAGCGATACCTCCTGCTTCGGGTGGATGGAAAGAGTTGCAGCAACGGCGAGCGTCTCAGCGACGAGCACCCAGACGAACGCGAGGGGATGACCGAGCCCTGTGCAGAGTCCGAACGCTGCAAGTTGCGTCGTCATTCCGAGATTGGCGAGGGTCGTGACCTGCCAAGCCTGAATCGCGCGTCCGCCGAGGATGCGGTCGGCGAGGCGGTCCTGCCAACCGTAGAGCAAGCCGTAGACCCGGCCGAGGGGCGACGAGTCCCAGCCGATCGCTCCGCCGCGCGAGAGCCGCTCGACGTTGAAGTTCGTCGAGAGGATCAGCGTCAGCAGGACGAAGCCGAGCAGCGCGAACGGCGACGCGAGCGCCGCGAACAGCGCCGCGTTCACGAGCAGGTCGCACTCCGAGTCGAGATAGCGGCCGAAGACGGTGACGCGGCCGGTGACCCGCGCGAGCTGCCCGTCGGCGTTGTCGAGCACCGTCTTCAGCTGCACGAGCAGCGCCGCGACGATCAGATGGCCGAGCGCGAGCTCGACCGCCGCCGCAATCCCCGCCGCTGCAGCAGCGAGCACGACCGCAGGCGGCGGCACGCGCAACGGCGCGAGCACGAGCACGACGAGGTGGGCGACGGGACGGAACACGTGCTCGCAGAGCACCTCCGTCCCTCGCCTCGACTTCTTCGATCGCTCGAAGCTAGGCAAGCGCCCGTTCGCCGGCTTTGATCGCGTCGCGTGCCGCGTCGACCTTGTCCCAGACGTTCCAGAGGAGGAAGCCGCGCGGCTTGCCGTCCTCGCCGACGTACGTGATCGTCCCCTTCTTGAACGGCTCCTGCCAGTCCTCGACCGCCTCGAGCCGCGAGTCGACCTCGCCGACCGCCTCGTAGCCGAGGTCGAACAGGTCGGAGTAGAACAGCGGAATGTGGTCGTACGCCTCGTCGGCGCCCGCCATGTTCGCGCCGACGACCCGGCCGTGCGTGTTCGCATGATCCTCGTGCTCGACGCGAAAGCGCTTGCCGAGGACCGGGCTCGGGAAGTTCGCGACGTCACCGGCGGCGAAGACGTCGTCGCGCCCGCCGACGCGCCCGTGCTCATCGACGACGATGCCGTTGTCGACGGGGAGGCCGGCGGCCTCCGCGAGCTCGACGTTCGGGAGGATGCCGAGGCCGGCGACGACGACGTCGGCGTCGATGTCGCCCGGGTCGGAGACGGTGCCGCCCGCCTGCACGTCGATGCCCTTGTCGCGGTAGTACTGGGTGACGAAGTCGCCGAGGTCGCGCGGAAACAGCCGAAAGCCGATCGTCGGCTCCGGGAAGATCATCGTCACCTTCGCGCCCGCGCCGACGAGCGCAGCCGCGATCTCCGAGCCGATGAAGCCGCCGCCGATGACCGTGGCGCGCGTCCCCGCTCCGACGTCGCCCTTCAGCCGGTGAAAGTCGTCGAGCGTCCGGAAGTACACGACGCCGGCGTCGTTGCCGCCGAGCCGGCGCGGCGAGCCGCCCGTCGCGAGAAGCACCTTCTCGTACGCGTACTCCTCGCCCTGGTCGTCGGTCGCACGGCGTGCGTCGACGTCGAGCGACACGATCCGCCGGCCGAGCACGAGGTCGGCGCCTTCGGTGTTCTTCCAGATCTTCGCCTCGTCGCCGCCGCTCCACAGCCCCTTCGAGAGCGGCGGGCGCTTGTACGGCGCGTGCGGCTCGTCGCCGACGAGCACGATCCGTCCGTCGGAGTCGTGCTCGCGGATCCCCCTGACGGCGGCGTCGCCGGTCATGCCGCCGCCGATGATCAGATATCTGGTTGATTGCATACTCTCCTTAGCGTCCTTCGACGGCGAATTCTTACGTGAGCAACGACAGGTCAGATTGGAGCGAGGTGGACGGCGCCCTCGAGCGCACCTTCGAGTGTGCCTCGTTCCTCTCTGCCGTCGCGTTCGTCAACCGCGTCGCAGAGCTCGCGGAGCGGGAGAACCACCACCCGGACATCCTCCTCAGCTACCGGAAGGTAACCGTCCGCTGGGTGTCCCATTCGGCCGGTGGGATCACCGACCGCGACCACGTGCTCGCTGCTGCAACGTCGGAAGTTTTTACAGCTTTCAGCACATAACTGTCGCGGAAGTGTGAGTCATACCCCCCGAAAGGGGTAGAGACGCCCGCGGCGTTCGATGGTCCACTGAGGCCTCCCAACACGCCTCCGGCGGCTTCCTGCTGCCGATCAGCCGCTCGCTCGTGGCTGGGCCAAAGGGCCTCTTATGCCTCACACTCTCCGAGTATTCCTCGTGCTTGCCGCGCTTGCGGGCTCGCTGGCGCTGGCGCTGCTCAAGCCGCTCAGCGGCCACGCCGCGCCCGCGGCGAAGGCCCGCAAGCTCGCAGCCGCGAAGGCGGCGATGAGCCAGCGCGTCGTCCGGTACGCGAAGCGGTTCATCGGCGTGCGCTACGTCTACGGCGGCAGCTCGCCGCGCAGCGGGTTCGACTGCTCCGGCTTCGTCCGCTACGTCTACGCACACTTCGGCGTCTCCCTCCCGCGCTCGAGCTACGCGCAGTTCGGCGACGGGCGCCGGGTCTCGCGCCGCTCGCTCCGCCCCGGCGACCTCGTCTTCTTCGACGGCGTCGGCCACGTCGGCCTCTACGTCGGCAACGGCCGCTTCATCCACGCCCCCCACACCGGCACCCGCGTCCAGATCTCGCCGCTCGCCGGCTGGTACAGCTCCCGCTTCTCGGGCGCCCGGCGGCTCAGGCTCTCCTAGCTCGGTAGGCCCGCGTCTTCGTGCGGTTGCCGCACACCGCCATCGAGCACCAGACGGCCGAGCGGTTGCGCGAGCGGTCGTAGAAGAGCCACTTGCAGAGCTGGCTTCGGCAGGCCTTCAGGCGGGCCCAGCTGCCGTCGGCCATCGCCGTGTAGACGATGCCGACGAGCTCCGCGAGCGCGCCGTCGACGTCCCGCTGCGGCGGGGCGAGCACGGCGTGGGCGTCGTCGACGCGGACGACGAGCTGCGCCTCGAGGGAGGCGTCCGTCGGGACGCCGTTGTTCGCGAGCGCGAGCGCGCGGATCGCGTCGCGCAGGTCGTGGGCGCGGGCGAGCTCGCGCGGCCCGACGCGGGCGGAGCGGTCGAGCAGGCCGAGCTCGACGAGGAGCAATCGCAGCTGCTCGGGCGAGTGCAGGGCCTCGCGGGCGTGCTCCTCGTCGATCGTGTTGGCGAAGCGCTGGACGAGCGCCAGCCGTCCGGGCGCCGGCGCGCTCGGCGCGTAGTCGATCGAGGCGACCGGGTCCACCGGCCGACACTATCTACCGGCGGACACAGGTGTCGGGGGTTATCCCCTTTTTCGCTCGTTGCGCTACTTGAGCTTGTCGGCCATCGCGGTCAGGAGCTTCCACGCGATCGTGGAGTTGCTCTCGACGAGCGGCCGGAAATCCCACGGCGTCATGCCCCAGCAGACCATGTCGCTCTTGGCCGTGATCGTGGCGGTGCGGTCAGAGCCGGTGAGCAGCGCGATCTCGCCGAAGTAGTCGCCCGCGGCGATCGTCCCGCGCGGCTCCCCGTCGACCGTGACCTCCGCCTCGCCGGACTCGACGACGAAGAAGCCGGCGCCGCCGGCGCCCTCCTCCGTCACCGTGTTGCCCGCGGAAAACTTGCGCTCGCGCATCGAGCCGGCAATCGCCTCGAGCTCGCGGTCGTCGAGGCCGGCGAAGAGCGGGACCTTCTTGAGCGTGTCGGCGGAGCCCCTGGCCACGGCGCAGTTATACACCGTTGCCGCTCGATCGTGAGAAATCGGCAGGATACGCCGGTGCGCCTGACCATCATCGGCTGCTCGCCCGCCTGGCCGAACGCCGGCGGCGCCCAGTCCGGCTACCTCGTCGAGGGCCCGGACGGGCGGCTCCTCCTCGATTGCGGGCCCGGCGTCCTCGCGCGACTGCGCGCCAACGCGGGTGGTTGGCCGCAGGTCGACGCGGTCGCGATCACGCATTTCCACCTCGACCACTGGGGCGATCTCGTCCCCTGGATCTTCGGCGCTGCGTTCGGTCCCGGCCGCGATGCAACGCGGCCGGAGCTGTGGCTGCCGCCGGGCGGATCGAAGCGCCTGCGCGACCACGGCGAGCGGATGAGCTTCGGCGGCCAGATCGACGACGCCTTCGACGTGCGCGAGTACGAGGACGACGTGACGTTCGACGCCGCGGGCTTCACGCTCACTCCGCACCGGCTCGACCACTACTCCGAGCTGACGTTCGGATTGCGTGTGCAGAACCACAGCGGCACGCTCGCCTACTCCGGCGACACCGGGCCAAGCCACAGGCTCGTCGAGCTCGCCAAGGACGCGGACCTCTTTCTCTGCGAGGCGACGCTCCGCGAGCCGGAGCCCGCCGAGCGCGGACACCTGACGGAAGACGAGGCGCTCGACGCCCACCGCGCGGCCGGCGCAAAGCGGCTGATCGTCATCCACCGGCCGGACGAGCTGCCGCTCTCGCAGGACGTGGAGCGAGCCGCGGACGGCGACGTAATCACGATTTAAGGCGTACCATCGACCCGTCGGGGAAGGACGGAGGTTCGGTGGCGACCAGAGACGGAAGTGGGCGCGTCCACGTCGTTGCCATCGGCGCGTCCGCGGGCGGGATCGAGGCGCTGCGGAATCTCGTCGGGACGCTGCCCGAGAGCTTCCCGGCCGCCGTTCTCGTCGTCCTTCATCTGCCGACGCACGGCACGAGCGTCCTGCCGCAGATCCTCGCGCGCGCCGGAGCGCTGCCCGCGGTGCAGGCGACCGACGGGCTAGTGCTCGAGGGCGGCCAGATCTACGTTGGCCCGCCCGACTGCCACCTGCTCGTCGACAACGGCACGGTGTGCCTCGACCGTGGCCCGCGCATCAACGGCCACCGCCCCGCGGTCGACCCGCTGTTCCGCTCCGTCGCGGACAGCTACGGCCCGTCCGGCGCCGGCGTCGTCCTGTCCGGCGTCCTCGACGACGGCACCGCGGGGCTGATGGCGATCAAGCAGGCGGGCGGCACGACGCTCGCGCAGGATCCGGCCGAGGCGCTGTACGACACGATGCCGCGCACCGCGATCGAAGTCGTCTCTCCCGACCACGTCGGCACCGCCGCCGAGCTCGGACGCGTGCTCGCGGAGATCGCGACGCCGCTCCCGCCCGATCGGCCGAAAGCGGCGGGTCGTGGAAACGAGGAGCACCTCGTCGAGGTCGACCGCGGCTCGAGCGACAGCCCGCAGCCCGGAACCGTCACGGGACTGACCTGCCCCGAGTGCAACGGCGCGATCTGGCTCGACGAGTCGAAGCGCGTCGAGACGGCGCTGTGGACCGCGCTGCGCGACGTGGCCGAGCAGGTCGACGGCGCCCGTGAGGAGGGCGCCGTATGAACATGGTCGAGCGCGATCCGCGGTTCGAAGAGCTGCTCGAGTTCCTGCGGGACGAGCGGGGCTTCGACTTCACCGGCTACAAGCGCCCGAGCCTGATGCGCCGCATCGGCAAGCGCATGCAGGAGGCGAAGTTCGACGGCGATTACGCGGCCTACCGCGAGTACCTCGCAAGCAACCCGCCCGAGTTCAAGCAGCTCTTCGACACCATCCTCATCAATGTCACGTCGTTCTTTCGCGACGCCCCGACGTGGGAGTACATCGCGGGCGAGATCGTGCCGCGCATCGTCGAGGCGCGCGCACCGAACGATCCCATCCGCGTCTGGAGCACCGGCTGCTCCACGGGCGAGGAGGCGTACACGATCGCGATGATCCTCGCCGAGGCGCTCGGCGAGGAGAGCTTCAGAAACCGGGTCAAGATCTACGCCACGGACGTCGACGAGCACGCACTCGGAGCCGGCCGCGCGGCGACGTATACCCCCCCGCAGCTCGAGCCGGTGCCCGAGGCGCTGCGAGAGCGGTACTTCGAGCCGCAGAACGGCGCCTTCGCCTTTCGTCCCGACCTGCGGCGGTCGGTCATCTTCGGCCGCCACGATCTCGTGCAGGACCCCCCGATCTCGCGCATCGACCTGCAGGTCTCGCGCAACACGCTCATGTATTTCGATGCCGACGCGCAGCAGCGCATTCTCGGCAACTTTCATTTCGCGCTGCGCGACGACGGCTACCTGTTCTTGGGCAAGTCGGAGGTCCTGGTTGCCCGCTCACCGCTCTTCAACGCAGTCGATCTGAAGCGCCGGATCTTCGCGAAGGTGCCGACGGCGTCTGCGCGCGAGCGCGCCGTCCCGCTGCCGCGCGCCGACGACGAGAACGAGCACGACCGCGTGGAGCGCAGCGAGGCCGTTCAGCTGGCGGGCTTCGACACGTCGCCCGTCGCACAGATCCTCGTCGACCGCGGCGGCCGCCTCGCGGCCGCAAACCGGGCCGCGCGCATGCTCTTCGGCCTCGGCAACCGCGACGTCGGATCGCTCCTGCAGGATCTCGAGCTGTCCTACCGGCCGGTCGAGCTCCGCTCGCAGATCGAGCAAGCCCACTCCGAGGGACACGCCGTGACGTTGCGCGACGTCGAGTGGCACGCCGGTGCGGACGTGCGGTTCCTCGACGTCATCGTCCACCCGCTGACGTCGGCCGGCGGCAGCGCGATCGGCACCGCGGTCGCGTTCGCCGACGTCACGCGGTACCGGCGCTTGGGCGAGGCGCTGCAGGAATCGAAGCGCGAGCTCGAGATCGCGTACGAGGAGCTGCAGTCGAGCGTCGAGGAGCTCGAGACGACGAACGAAGAGCTGCAGTCGACGAACGAAGAGCTCGAGACGACGAACGAAGAGCTGCAGTCGACGAACGAAGAGCTCGAGACGATGAACGAGGAGCTGCAGGCGGCGAACGAGGAGCTCGAGACGATCAACGACGAGCTGCAGCAGCGCAGCGACGAGTTGAACGACCTCAACGTCTTCCTCGAGGCGGTGCTCGCGAGCTTCGCCTCGGCCGTCGTCGTCGTCGATCGAGAGCTTCGGATCACTGCGTGGAACGACGCGGCACGCGAGCTCTGGGGCCTGCGGTCGAGCGAGGTGCAGGGCGAGCACCTGCTCAACCTGGATATCGGCCTACCGGTCGACAAGCTGCGCACGCCGATTCGCGCGGTGCTCGCCGGAGACGACGGCAAGCAGCTTTCGCTCGACGCGGTCAACCGCCGCGGCAAGGCGATCCGCGTCTCGACGCGTTTCGCGCCGCTGACGAGCAACGGCGGCGACGTCCGAGGTGCGATCGTGATCATGGAGGCCTCGGACGGCTGAGACGCGCTTCCGCCGGGCAGGCGCCGCGGCGGTGCTGCGCGGCCTGCTCGACGAGGCGCAGGACGGGTTGCTCGTGCTCGACGAGCACGGAGCGATCCTCGAGGCGAACGTCGCAGCGGCCAGGCTGGTGGGCCACGACGCGTCGCGCCTCGTCGGCAAGCCGCTGGCGGCGGTGGTGGCGCTGGAGGACCGGAGACGCTTTCGCAGCGAGCTCGGTCGGCTCGGCTCGAGCGAGCCGGCGTCGTTCGAGGTGCGCCTTCTGCACGGCGACCGGCAGTGCGTCGTGTCGCTGCGGACGCTCCCTGCGACGGTTCCGCGGCGCGTCGCCGTCGCGATCTCACCCGACCGCCCGCTGCCGCCCCTGCCGGTCCGGACGCACTCGTCGGAGCGCCTGCAGTCGTTCGTGATGCGCTTCCCGTACGCGGTCGTCGCGTTTCGACGCGATCTGCGCATCGCATTCGCGAACGGTCACGCGCGGACGCTCCTCGGGGGAGACGCCGTCAGAAACGGCGTGGTGTTCGCGGAGACCGCGCCGCCGGAGCTCCGGCCGTTCGTGAGCAGGCTCGCGCGGTTGCCGGCGCCGCTGCGGCCGATGGAGGTCGGGCTCGCCGACGGTCGCATCCTGCGAGTCAGCGGTCTCGCGTCGACGGCCGACGAGCCGGCCGTCCTCTTCGTCGAGGACGTCAGCTCGCAGCACCGGCAGGCACAGGTCACGCAGGAGTTCCTGCGCAACGCGGCGCACCAGCTCCGGACGCCGCTCACCGGGATCATGGCCGCGATCGAAACCCTCCAGTCGGGCGCGAAGGAGCAGCCGGAGCAACGCGACCGCTTTCTCGAGCACCTGCATCGGCATGCGGAACGCCTGACCCGTCTCGTGCACGGCCTGCTGCTGCTCGCGCGCGTGCAATCGGGGGAGCAGGCTGCCGTGGACTTCGTCGCGTTGCGGCCGGTGCTGGAACGCGTTGCCCAGACCGCCGCACCTGCAGCGGCGGTCGAGCTGCGCGTCGAGTGTGCGGCCGGGGTGGCCGCGCTGGCGACGCCCGACCTTCTCCGTGAGGCGCTGGAGGCGCTCGTCGACAATGCCGTCTCGAACACGCGCACCGGGGAAATCCGCCTCAGCGCCGCGCAATCGAACGGCAAGGTCGCGATCACCGTGTCCGACACGGGGCCCGGGATCCTGCCGGAGTTCGTCGACCGGGTCTTCGAGCCGTTCTTCCGAGTCGCCGCGTCCGGGGAGGGATACGGGCTCGGGCTCGCGATCGCCGCACGTCTCGTCGAGGCGATGGGCGGCGACATCGACGTGTCGTCGACGGTCGGCGCGGGAACGGCCTTTACGGTGCGACTTCCCTCCACGGCAGCCGCCTCGTGAACGGCCGGATCCTCGTTGTCGAGGACGACCCTGCGATCAGCGACGCCGTCGACTACGCCTTGCGCGAAGCCGGTTACGACGTCGACGCCGTCGGCGACGGCGACGTGGCGCTCGAACGCGCTCGCCATCGGTCGTACGACCTGATGGTGCTCGACCTGCTCCTGCCCGGCCGGCCCGGAATCGACGTCTGCAGCACGCTTCGCGCCGAGCACAACGACCTGCCGATCGTGATGCTGACGGCCCTCGACGCCGAGGCCGACCGCGTCCACGGGCTCGACATCGGCGCGGACGACTACGTGACGAAGCCGTTCTCGATCGCCGAGCTCGTGAGCCGCGTCCGCTCTCTCCTCCGGCGGCGCGAGCTCGACCGGAAGAGCGGCGGCTCCGTCCGCTCGGTCGGCGGCCTGCGGCTCGACGTCGCACGTCACACTGCAGCGGTCGACGGCAGGCCCGTCCTCCTCACACGTTCCGAGTTCCGGCTCGTCGCTCTGCTCGCCTCGGAGCCGGGCAAGCCGTTCGAGCGCGAGGACTTGATTCGGCACCTCTGGGAAAGCGACTTCGTCGGAGACCGCCGCGCGATCGACGTGCACGTCTCCAACCTGCGGCGCAAGCTCGAGCGCGACCCACGCAGGCCGGAGCGGCTCATCACCGTGCGCGGCGTCGGCTACAAGCTCGTCGCCGCTTAGAACGGTTCGAAGGCGCGCTCGCCGAGCAAGCGGTACGCCTCGACCGACGGATGGTCGCCGTCGTCGGTCCAGTCGTCGCGCATGCGGGTCGGGCGCGACGGATCGGCGAGCGTCTCGTTGAACCGGAAAAGCGGCACGTCCTGGCCTTCGGCAATCGAACGGATCAAGCCGTTCAGCTTGTCGATGTCTGCCGCAGCTCGGCTGTCGCCGTTGTTCCAGGGCAGCACGTCCACGAGCGCGACGCGCAGTCCCTTGTGGCGGGCTCTATGCAGCATGCCGGCGAGATTCGCCGCCGCCTGTTCCACGGGCCGTCCCTGCACGACGTCGTTGATCCCTCCCTGCACGACGATCGCCTCGACCCCTTCGATCGCCTGCTCGAAGCGCTTCGCGATCTCGTCCGTGCGCTCGCCGTAGACGCCGAAGTTGCGCAGCTCGATCTCGCCGTGCTTGCGCATCGCCCACCACTCCCACTGGCTGCGCTCGTCCGGATCGTCGATGCGCTTGCGCGCCTTGGGATCGGGATCCCAGAGCGGCGAGCCCGCCGTGATCGAATCACCGAGACAGGCGATGATCATCGGCGCGCCCCGGTCAGCGGTAGGGCTTGAGGTCGACGACGAGCTCGCAATCGAGGGCCTCCGCGATCCGCAGCAGCGTGTCGATACGCGGCGGCCGACCACCGCGCTCGAGTCGTGCGATCGCCGACTGCGTCGTGCCGCAGAGCTCGGCGAGCTCCCGCTGCGACATGTTCATCTGGACGCGGCGCGCGGCAACCTTGTCGGCGATGTTGGCGAAGAACCAGCCGCGGTCGCCGGTGACGATGCGTTCGTGAAGGCGTTCGAGCGGCCGCTTGTCGATCGCCTTGGCGCGCGCTGCCATAGCCTCAGGATAGCGAAGCTGCTATGAGGCGTTCTGTTGGGACGACCTCGTCGCCGACCCTGACCCGCCCCGGCACGACGACCGAGGCGTACACGCCGAGGGGCAGCGGCTCCTTCCTTCCTTCGCGGCGATAGCGCGCGAGCGCCTTCAAGGTGTCGACCGTCGGGACGCCGGTGTCGGGATCGTGCGTCGTGACGGCGCAGCGGCCGACGTCGCCGTTCACCGCGATCGTCGCCTCGCCCACGCGGACGCTCGTGCCCTGCCACTCGTCCTCCTCGTGTGCCCGCACTCCCTCGATCTCGAAGAGCATCCGAAAGCGTCGCCCGTCGAGCTCGTCCTCGCCCGCCTCCTCGGCCAGGCGCGCGAGAGACTCGCGCGAGACGATCGACGCGCTGCCGGCGTACAGCCGGTCGGGCGCGCCCTCCTCGGCCCAGAGCAGCGTCAGCGGCTCACCGGCGTACCGCGAGATCGCGTCCTGCCACGGGCCGAGCACGCGCCGCGATGCAACCGAGTAGCCGTACATCTGAACGTCGAACGGCTCCGCCTCGAGCTCGACGACGCCCGCGACGCGGGTGCCGTCGGGAAAGGCCAGCGCGAGCTCGCGCGTCTGCTCGTCCCACTCGGGTCGAATCCGCACGAGCGGGCCGGCGCGCTTGTTGTTGAAGAGTCGGCGATCGCGATCGACGAGCCAGAAGCGTCGGTTGCCGGCGACGCCGCGCGCACCGAGCATCACCTCGTCCGGATGCACGAGCCCGAGCGATTTGACCGGTGCGACCGAGATGCGGACGACGCGGCCAGCCACCCGCGCAGCGTAGCTAGGCAGGCCCCTCGACTCGCGTCTCGCTGCGCCCCTTCGCGCCTTCCAGGTCGAAGATCCAGAAGTCGCGGCCCGTCACGTGCACCGCGACGTTGTAGACGGGGATCTTCCCGATGCAGCCGTCGAAGGTGCCGGCATGCGCGTGCCCGTGCAGGACGAGGTCGGCGCCGTACTCGGCGATCGGCGTCGCGAGGCGGTCGCTGCCGAGCATGACGTGGATGCCTTCGGGCTCGCCGACGATCGTGGCTTCGATCGGGGCGTAGTGCAGGAGCACGACCCGCAGATCGCAATGCACGATCTCCTGCAGCCCTTTCGCGATCGCGTCCGCCTCTGCGGTCGTCTCGGCGTACACCTCGCGAAGCACTCGTTCGCCGAAGTCGGGGAGCACGGAGCCCGGAAAGCCGCCGACGAATCCCTTGGCCCCGACCACGCCGAGCTCGACGCCGGCAATCGTGCACGTGCGGAAGCTGCGGTCGAGCACGTGCACGCCGGCCTCCTCGAGCACCGCGCGGATGTCCCGCTCGCGGCCCGCGTGGTAGTCGTGGTTCCCGAGGACGCTGAACACGGGGATGTCGAGATCGCGGCACGCATCCGCGAGCACGACAGCCTGCTCCGGCTCGCCGGTCGTCGTCAGGTCGCCGGCCAGCAGGATGACGTCGGCTTCCTCTGCGACGCGCTCGAACGCGCCGAGCACGCGTTCGCGCGTCGCCTCCGAGGCATGGACATCGCCGGCTGCAGCAATCCGGATCACGCAGAACGATGTTGCACATGACCGGGAATCGGAAACGGCGCAGCACATGCCCGAGTCATCCTTTCCCGAGCTGATCGAGGCGATGAAGGCGGCCGCAGGGATCCTCTCGGCCGCGGAGATCCCGTTCGTCCTGGGCGGCGGGCTCTCGGCGTGGTCGCGCGGCGGCCCGCGCAGCGAGCACGACGTCGACTTCCTGCTCAAGCCCGACGACGCCGAGACGGCGCTCGAGGCCTTCGAACGGCAAGGGTGGAAGGTCGAACGGCCCCCTGAGGGTTGGCTCTACAAGACCTGGCACGAGAACGGCGCGCTCGTCGACCTCATCTTCAACCCGGCGAACGGGCCGATCACCGACGAGATCATCGACCGCGCGCCGGAGTCGGAGGTGATGGCGCTGCGCGTGAAGGTGTCGACGCTCGAGGACGTGATGGTCTCGAAGCTGATGGCGATGACCGAGCAGGAGCCGAACTTCGCGAGCGTGCTCGAGTGGTCGCGCGCGCTGCGCGAGCAGATCGACTGGCGGGAGGTTCGCCAGCGCACGGAGGCGTCGCCGTTCGCGAAGGCGTTCTTCACGCTCGTCGAGGCGCTCGGGATCGTGGAGGAGGTGCCGGCCTAGCGGCGCGGACGAGGGTCGGCCTGCTTCGCCACGACCTTCGCGGCGCCGATCTTCTCGACGACCCAGTACCTCTCCGTCCGCTCGACGACGCGCTCGACCTGCGGCAGGAAATGGTCGTCGTCCGGCATGACGAAGAACCGGTTCGGTGCGGCGCGCACCGCCTCGTACTCGGCGACCGACATCTGCACGAGCCCGAGGCAGGACTCGTTCGCGCACTCGCAGACCCAGTTCCCGGCATCCGGGGTGATGGTGCTGAAGTCGGAGTTCAGGCTCTCGATGCGTTCGTTGATCTCGCGGAAGAGGGCCTGGTTCCTCGCCGCGCGCGCCTGTTGCTCTTGGAGGGCGTGCGAGGCGTCGATACGTCCAAGGTAGCCCCATTTCGGCCCCCGGGGAAATTCAGAAGAAGAATTGGCTCCAGGCGGTCCACCAGTCGTCCGCGCGCGAGACGATGGTGAGCGGGCCCGTGACCTCGACGCCGCGGCGGTTGCGGTACTCGAGCAGCCGGTCCGGGGTCGTGAAGTCGACCTGGATCTCGCACGGCCGGCCGGGATCGTAGGGCGCTACCGCCGAGAGATCCTTCAACGCGCGCGTCGCCCCGTCCTCGATCAGCTCGCGGGCGCGGACGGCCGTGACGCTGCGCGCGCTGTAGCGGCCGAGCGCGACCTTCACTTCGACGGTCGTCAGCCCCTCGCCGAGCAGCGCCGTCGCCTCGCGGCAAACCGCGCGGTCGCCCGTGACGAGCACGACCGGGCAGCCCCATTGCCCGCAGAGCGCAGCGTTGATGCCGGTCTCGCCGACGAGCGTCCCGTTGAAGCGCAGCTCCTGCCACGCCTGTGCGGAGACCGTGTGCGAAAGGACGCCGTCGGGCGTGCCCGCCATCGCGTGCATGCCGACGAACAGCGCCGCATCGCAGCCCTGCTCGAGAAACTCGGTGTACTCGGTCCACTCGCTCTGGACGACGAACTCGCAATCCGGATCGAGGAGATCGGGTAGCAGCGAGTTGAAGGTGTAGTCGCCGCCGGCGCCGTGGCAGTCCATGACGACGATCTCTTTCGCGCCCGCCGCCTTCGCGCCGCGCACGGCTGCGTTGATCTCCTCCGTATAGAGGCGGCGCGCCTCGTGGTAGAGCGTGCTGTTCTCGCCGCCCGTTTGCGCCCACTTGACGATGCCGGCGACGCCTTCGATGTCGCTGATCACGTGGACGCGCACGGCGGCAGACTACTGTCCCACGATGGAGACGGGACTTGCAGGCAAGGGTGTCGTCGTCACCGGCGCGTCGGGCGGCATCGGCTCCGCGACCGCGCGCGCATTCGCGGCGGAAGGCGCGCGCGTCGTCGTGCACTACAACACCGGGCGCGAGCGCGCGGAGGAAGTGGGCGGCGCAGCGATCGTTCAGGCCGACCTGACCCAACCGCACGACGTCGCGCGCCTGTTCGAGGAATCCCGCGCCGCTCTCGGCACCGTCGACATCTGTGCGGCAGTCGCGGGTGTCTGGCCCTCGGCCGACGAGCCCGTCTGGGAGCTCGCGCTCGAGCGCTGGGAGGCGACGCTGCGCGCGAACCTGACGGCGACGTTCCTGACGGCACAGGCCTTCCTGCGCGAGGTGCAGCGCAACGGCCACGGCAGCCTCGTCCTCGTCGGCTCGACGGCGGGCCGTTTCGGCGAGGCGGGGCACGCCGATTACGCGGCGGCCAAGTCCGCGATCCAGGTCGGGCTGCTGCTCAGCCTCAAGAACGAGATCGTCCGGATCGCGCCGCGCGCACGGGTCAACGCCGTCGCGCCGGGCTGGACGTACTCGCCGATGACGCGCGGCGCGCTCGACGAATCACTCGTTCGAAGGATCGCCAGGACGATGGCGCTGCAGAAGGTCGCAAGCGCCGACGACATCGCCCGTGCGATCGTCGTGCTCGCGTCCGACGAGCTCTCCGGGCACATCACCGGCGAGCTCGTGACCGTCGCGGGCGGCATGGAAGGCCGCACACTTCACGACTAACGAGTAGCGGCGCCCATGAGGCGCCGCCACAGGACGTTTCCAGCCGCAGGTGATTGCCGTCAGCCCCCGGTAGGAGTGTCCGGCCACATCATCGGCGTCTCTCGCCCTGCGCTTGAGCGTGAAGTAGCCGGGTCAACCGAGTCCGAGGGATCGATGAACAAGCTTCGCATCGCGATATTCGGTGTGCGGCGTTGAGAGAGCCCCGTTGCGGCGGGGGCTTTCTCCGTCGCTTCCGAGGTACGAGAGCGGGGCTGGCGGCGGCCCCGCTCTCACATCTCGGCTTCAATGGGCCAGATGTCGCGCTTTCTCGACCGGATCGCGTCCGGGACGCCGCTCGTCGCCGACGGCGGCATGGGCGCACTGCTCGCGAGCGCCGTTCCCGGCCTGCGGTGTCCCGAGGAAGCCAATCTCCGCGCCGCCGAGAGCGTCGTCGCCGTGCACGTCGGTTACATCCGCGCCGGCGCGGACCTGATCGAGACGAACACGTTCGGCGCGAACCGGCCGAAGCTCGCGTCGCAGTTCCTCGAGGACGAGTTCGAGGCGATCAACAACGCGGCCGTCCGGCTTGCCCGAGAGGCGCGGGAGATCTGCGGTCGCGAGGTCTTCATCGCCGGCTCGATCGGGCCGCTCGGCGACCTCGAGCTACGCGGGCAGGACGCGTCGTCGCTGTACGCCGAGCAGGCGCGCGTGCTCGAAGGGCGCGGCGTCGACCTGTTCATGATCGAGACGTTCTACGACCTCGACGATCTCGAGACCGCGATCGTGGCGATCCGCTCGGTCTCGCAGTTGCCCCTCGTCGCATTGATGACCTTCGACGGCGACGCAGAGACGCTCGCCGGCGTTTCGGCCGCTGCGGCGGCCGGCCGGCTGCGGGCTCACGACCTCGCCGCGTTCGGTGCCAACCACGGGCAGGGCCCGACGGCTGCGCTGCACGCGCTCGCGGAGATGCGATCGGACGGCGCGAAGCTCGCGGCGCTGCCGAACGTCGGCCTCGCGAGCATGTCGGGGCAGCGGATCGTCTTCCCGCACGCCACTCCGGCGTACTTCGGCGAGTTCGCCGCGCAGGCCCGCTCGCTCGGCGCGGCGATCATCGGCGGCTGCTGCGGCACGACGCCGGCGCAGATCGCGGCGATCCGCGCGGCGATCGACGAGAACGCGCGCCCGTCGGGGTCTTTGCTCGTCCGCGAGCGGGAGCAGGCGACCGAGGTGGCGGCGGCGTCGGAGCCGACTCAGCTGCAGCAGCTGCTCGCAGCCGGCGAGTTCGTCATCTCGGTTCAGCTCGACCCGCCGTTGGGCGCAAACGCGGACGGATTGATCGAGACCGCGCGTGCCGTCCGCGATTCCGGCAAGGCGCAGTTCGTCGACGTCAACGACAACCCGCGTGCGCGTGCGCGGATGAGCGGGATGATGGCGTCAGTCGCGATCGAGCGATTCGCGGGCGTCGAGACGATTCCGCATCTGACACCGCGCGACATGACGTTGAACGGGCTCGAGTCGCTTCTGCTCGGCGCGCACGCCGAGGGTGTACGGAACATCCTCGCGGTGACGGGCGATCCGCCCGAGGCCGGCGACTACCCCGGGACGCACGGCGTCTACGAGGTCGACTCGATCGGGCTCGTCGAGCTGATGACGCGCATGAACCGCGGCGAGGACTTCCACGGCCGGACGATCGATGCACCGACGGCGTTCTTCCCCGGTGTCGCCGTGACGCCGACCGCCGACGATCTCGGCCTGGAGGCCGAGCGCTTCCACCGCAAGGTCGAGGCGGGCGCGCGGTTTGCGATGACGCAGGTGCTGTTCGACCTCGAGCCGCTCGAAGAGTTCCGCGAGCGGATCGGCGGCTCCTGGCCGATTCCGATCCTCGTCGGCGTCTGGCCGATCCGCACGTACGAGCTGTTGATCCGCATGCACAACGAAGCGCCGGGCATCGTCGTTCCCGAGCACGTGCAGGAGCGCTACCGCCGCGCGGGCGCCGACGCGCGCACCGTCGGCGGCGAGCTCGGGCTCGAGCTGCTCGGGCGCGCGCGCGAGCTCGCGCAGGGCGCATACGTGATCGCCCCGTTCCGTGCGCCGATGAACATCGTCGAGTTCTTGCCTCAACCGTCGGCGCAGGACCCGGTCGAGACCGGTTCCTGACGCGCGCGCAGCGCGTCGGCGACGATCGTCGACGGCGTGCCGAAGCCGCCTGACGTCGTGACCCGTGCGGCGAACACCGAAGCCTGTACTCGGCCGCGCGTGTCGATCGCCGGGCCACCGGAGTTCCCGTGCCGCACGCTGCCCGCCAGCGCCGTGATCGTGCGGGAGATGGGACCGTGTCCGTATGCGTTCTGCGAGAGCACCGTCGCCGTGCGGCCGACGCGTCCGGGGGTCGACGTGAGCGGGCCGTCCTCCGGGTAGCCGACGATCGCGACCGGCGCGCCGTCGACGGGCGACCGCAGCGGCAGCGGGCGGCGCTTCGCGCCGCGGACGAGAAGGAACGCGATGTCGTTTCTCACGTCGAACAGCACGGGCGTCGCTTGCAGGAGCCGCGACGAGCCGAGCAGCTGGACGCGCGTGTCGTGCTCGCCGGCGACGACGTGCGCGGCGGTGACGACGAGCTGCGGCCGCGCGAACCAGCCCGTCCCCTCGATGCCGATGCCGCAGGCGGTGCCGAGGATGCGGACGACGGATTGCGATGCACGCCGGATTACCGGGTTGCGCAGCACGCTCGCCGAGGGCGGCTGCGCCGGCGCGGCGGGGCCGGCGATCGCCGGGAACGGGTCGATGCGCGCGAGCAGGTGCAGGACGGTCCGCGGAGGCACCGCGGCGTCGAGGCGGCGGACGATCGTCGAGCGCAGCACCTCGTGCCGGAATCGCGTCTGCCCGGGCAGGAGCAGCGCGGTCGCGCCCAGCACCCAGACGAACGCGAGGCCGGTGGCGGCGCCGAAGACGACGCCGGCCGCGGAGTCGAACAAACGGAACGGCGTCAGGCGAAGACCGCCGCGGACGAACGCGCCGGCGACCGATGCGACCGCCTGCAGGAGAACGGCGCCGACGACCGCGCCGATCAGGCTCGCGACGGGCGTCCATTGCGACGCGGCTCCGCCGCGGAGCAGGTGCGGGCCGAGCCGCGAGCCGGCGTAGGAACCGGCGACGAGGCCGATGAGGGAGAGCGCGCTCGCGATCAGCCCGCGCCGCCAGCCGCCGAGCGCGGAGACGAGAATCAGGGCGAGCGCGATCCAGTCGACGGCCGTGAGCGAGGGCACGGCGGCGAAGTGTCGCAGCTACAATGCCGCGTCCTACGGGGGCGTAGTTCAGCTGGTTAGAACGCCGGCCTGTCACGCCGGAGGTCGCGGGTTCGAGTCCCGTCGCTCCCGCTTTCGTCACCCCGCCGCATGGTTGCGCGCGTTGCGTGCCCTGGCCGGCTTCACCGTTTCTCCAGCGTCCGTCACCCCGCCGCATGGCACGGCGTTGCGCGAGTTCGTCGGCCATCTGGAAGTAGCGGAGGAACGGCGTCCGCGGCGTGACCGCCGTGATGGCGCCGCTGACTCAATGGGATGTACGGGTAGACCAGAGCGGCTCCGACAAGCTTCAAGCGGTTGCTGACCAGCGTTTGCGAGCAGCCAAGGATCTGAGCGACAGCGATCTCTGAGCCAAGCCGCTCGCACATCCTCGTCGGGCGTCATCCGCGCGTTCCGATCGAGCTCATTCCGGCGTTCATCAGTCGCAGACGCACTGCTTCCTGAGTGATCCCGAGCCGCGCGGCCCGCCGCCCGTGCCGTCAGGGACGATCAACCCCGGCTGATGAACCCCGGCTGATGTCCCCCTTTCGGACGAGGCCCTGGCGGCCGCGGAGCCGGAGGTTGGCGGCCTGAGCAGGCGCCACACCAATCTGTAAAACGCGAGAACTACAATCTGTAAAGCAGACGAGCCGCGATCTGTAAAACCGATCGACAACAATCTGTATCTCAACGGCTCCGTCGAGTCCGCTCCTGAAGCGGACTCGAGGATTTGTCAAGCTGTCCCGTCCTTTAAACACCGCCGCGAACGCGCGATCATGGGCGCGTGTCGCGGCAGCTTCCGTCGGGGACGGTCACCTTCCTCTTCACCGACGTTGAGGGATCGACGAAGCTTCTGCATGAGCTTGGGGCTCGGGCGTACGCCGTAGAGCTAGCTCGGCATCGGCGGGTCGTGCGAGAAACCTGCTCGACTCACGGCGGCGACGCGACCGGGCGGAGTCGGTATTTCGCAAGGCTGGCATTGCCACGCGGCGGTGGTATTTGCCACTGATCGATCGCCACCCGGCAATGGGAAACATTCCCCACGATCCGACGCCGGTCGCTGATGACATAGCGGAACGGCTTCTCGGAATTCCGTTTCATCCGAAGCTCGAGGAGCGCGCGATCGACGCCGTAATTTCGTCGCTGTCGCGGTTGGTCTAAGCTCGACCACCATCCCGG
>Ga0207657_10002373_pt1 | contig 20369 bp, 15 predicted proteins | sample KBSC33metaG_FD_184316 | JGI IMG/M metagenome (GOLD analysis project Ga0207657, IMG submission 184316) | Corn rhizosphere microbial communities from Kellogg Biological Station, Michigan, USA - KBS C3-3 metaG (SPAdes) (version 2) | ecosystem: Host-associated > Plants > Roots > Rhizosphere > Soil ... | reverse complement strand
GGAGGTGGTGAAGTTCAGAACGTAGGTTTCGACACCCGCGGCCGCGCGATAGGGCGACGAATTGGCGTGGATCGAAAGAAACAGGTCCGCTCCGCGCTGATTGGCGATGCGTGTCCGCTCTTCGAGGCCCACGTAAGTGTCGTCGGAGCGCGTATACACCACTTCGCTGCCCATGCGTTCGGAGATCAACGCGCCCAGCCGCTGCGCCACGTCCAGTGTCAGATCTTTTTCGTAGTAGCCGGACGGTCCATGCGTGCCAACATCGTTTCCGCCGTGGCCTGCGTCGATCACCACCCGCTCCAGCTTCAATCCCAAGGCGCGCGTGAGCGACCGGTCGCCGCGCGCCGCGGCTGTAGATTGCCGCATTACGGTAGGCGTTGCCGACGGAAGTGCAGCGACTGGCGCGGTCGCCGGTGGCGGCGGCAATTCGCGCGGTAACGTCGCCGTGAATGACGGGAGCCGGGCTGGTTTCGACATGCTGGCGATTCTCGCGGGAGCTTCCACCTCGGCTACCATCGGCGCTGGCTCGCGTCTCGGCTGCGCGGGCGGCGGTTCAAACTTGCGTGGTTCTGGTTTCGATACGACATCCGGTTTCGATATGACATCCGATTTCGATACGACAGGCGCGAGCGCCGCTTTGCCCATCATCGCCTGCGCTGTGACGGAACCCCTATCGACCGATACTGTCAGGTCCTTGGAGACCGTCAAGTCTTTGCCGCCCGTGACACTCGGCCGGCCGGGCGGCATCGGCCGGTCCTTGGACCGCAATTCGATCATCAGCCGGTTGGGATTCGAAAGCTGCGAAGTAGTCACTGACGTGGTCTGCGCCAAGTCCAGCACGATCCGAGTCACTTCCGGCTGAGTCTCCGCCACTCGAATCTGGTCCACCAGCGCATCGCCCACCGCGATCGCATGGGCACCGCTGCGCGTCCCGTTGGTCAGGTCCGGGCGCGCGCCGTGGATATCGAAGAACATGCGCTCCGGGTCGGAAAGATGGTTGTACTTAAAAGTGAAGTCGGAAGATACTTCGATGGCGATGCGCGTTACATCGCCCAAGGACCAGAAGCGGACCGCTGTAACCCTGCCGGAATCGGGCGCGGCCGCGGTGGCGCACACTCCCGTCAGCACGAACACGCCGGCGGCCAACATCGTCCGGCGAATTCCTGAGCTATTCCTGCGCGGTTCTGAGAACCAATCTGCCATCTTGATCGATCGACTGTTCGAGCTTAGGATGCTGTTCCTCGGCGGGCCCTGCCGCTTCGGTTGCATCGCCGGCACCCGCTCTCTGCGCGGCGGCCTTCTCCGCTTCCATCCGTGCGGCCTCCATCTGCTTGGCCGTCTGATAACGCTGTCCCACTTGATTCACGTAATCCTGCGTCTCCGCATAGGGCGGCGCGCCCTTATACCGGTCCACTGCCTTCGGACCGGCATTGTAAGCGGCCAGCGCCAAACGGTCGTCCTGATAAACATTCTGCAGGTACCGCAGGTATTTTACACCCGCTTCGATGTTCTCTGCGGGGTCGAAGGAGTTGCTCACGCCCAGCATGCGGGCGGTGCCCGGCATCAACTGCATCAGCCCTTCGGCCCCCTTGGGCGAAACGGCGTAGTGGTTGTAATTGCTTTCCACCTGAATGACGGACTGCACCAGCAGCGGGTCGACGTTGTGCGCCTTCGCGCTCTTTTCCACCAATTGCTGAATTTGAGCCGGAGGAGGCGGAAGGGCAATCGCGGCCGGTCGGGACGAGCCACCCGAAATGGTACGCATCAGTTTGCCGGTGCGGCGATCGACGCGAACCACCGACACTTTTCCCGCGTCCGCTGCGGGCGTCAATAGTGACGACGTAGGGGGATCGGCTGCGCGCATGGGGGAGGCGGCCAGCATAGCAAATGCTAAAGAACAAATATACACCATTTTGTTTCGGCGTGGTGAGGCCCTATGGTCCCGCCGCTGCATTGCTACCATCTTCTCATGGACTCGACAGCGGGATTCGTCCTCACCGGGGGCCGCAGCTCCCGCATGGGGCGCGACAAAGCTTTGCTGCCCATCGACGGTTCCGTTCTCGTCGAGCGCACTGCCGAAGTGGTCCGCGCCGCAGCCGGAAGCGTGACGCTGATCGGCGCGCCTGGACGCTACGCGCATCTGGGTCTCCCCGTGCTGCCCGATCTGGTACCCGACGGCGGACCCCTCTGTGGCCTCCATACAGCCCTGAAAATAACCCGCGCCGACTGGAATCTGGTGGTCGCCTGTGACATGCCCGGCCTCACCGTCGCATTCCTGGGCGACTTGCTGGCGGCCGCCCAGCAACTGGGATGCGCCTGCCTGGCGCCCCAAACCGACTCCGAGCTGCACCCTTTGTGCGCCGTCTATCATCGCCGCTCGGCTGACGCCGTCGAATTCGCAATCCAACGCAAATCCTTCAAAATGCATGATTTACTCAAATCCCTCGGGGCCGTATCCTGGCCCGTTGCCGATGCTTCTCTGCTTGAAAACGTGAACACACCCCTCGAGTGGGGTACGCGATGAGTGAGCATTACATCGAGTTCCGCGATGTCTGTAAGACGTTCGATTACCCGGTTTTAGTCGACGTCAATTTTTATGTCGATGCTGGCCAGACCCTCGCCATCATCGGCCGTAGTGGCGTGGGTAAGTCGGTGAGCCTGGCTCACATCATGGGATTTCTTAAGCCCGACAGCGGCCGCGTGATCGTTTCCTACCAGGACATCACCGATTTCACCGAAGCCGAGCTCCGCCCGATTCGCAAGAAAGTAACGATGGTGTTTCAGTCCGGGGCGCTGTTCGATTCGCTCACCGTGGGGGAGAATATTCTGTTTTCGCTGGAGCTGCGCGACGACTACACGCCGCACAACAAAGAGGACGTGGTGAACGGCCTGCTCTCGATGGTCGACCTGCTCGATTTTCGAGACGTCTACCCCGGCGAGCTCTCCACCGGGCACCGCCGCGCCGTGGCAATCGCGCGCGCCCTGGCCGCGCAGCCCGAGTGCATTCTTTATGACGAGCCGACCACCATGGTCGATCCCATCATGAGCGACCACGTCGGCAATCTGATGCTCCGGCTGAAGAAGCAATTGAAGCTGACCAGCGTCGTGGTCACTCACGACCTGGAATTGATGCGCAAAGTCGCCGACACCGTGGTGGTGCTGTTCGAAGGCAAAGCGATCTACTTCGGCCCGGTAGCGGATCTTGAGAAATCCCCGCACCCGCACATTCAGGAGTTCTTGGCGATGGATCGAGTGGCGTAAAGGGCCAGCTCATTTGCCTACGGCGTGAGAAATGCTCTTCTCATTTTCCAGGCAGAAGTAATCCATCATCTCTGTATTGGGCTGGATGAACTCCTTCACCTTGGCGGTCCACGGCTTCGTGTAGGCCTTAGGATCATCCACCGTGATCTCAAGTTCCATGAGGCCGTAGTTCACCCGATGATAGCGCTCGATGATTTTTCCGGACTCGGTCAACGGATTCCCCACGCGGTCCAGCCACTCGCCGTCGATGAAGCCGCTAGTCTCCACCACCAGCGTGTCGCCATCCCATTTTCCAATGGAATATCCATTCGGCGTGGGTAGCGGATCGGTCAGCTTGGGCCGCCCATCGGTGAAGATCTGGCGATAGACAGTGTCGCGCTCCATCAGAATCACCAGCAGCCCAGGCAGTTGAATGAGCTTGCGAAAGAAAGGATTGATGGTTTCTTTCACGATGCCGGTGGGACGGCAATTCGCGCCGGGATCGTCCTTCCCGTTTTGCTCGCGCCGGGCCTTCACCAACGCCGCTGCCCACGGCTGATAGGGCACGCCGCCGGGAACATTCCAGCCTAAATTCACAAACTCGCGGCTGACCTCCATATCGGGGCAGCCATCCTTCGGGCACGGAAGGTTCTTTTCGAGCAGCCACAGGCCTGAAAGGTCCGGCTTGCCGTCGGCGGTGCGCGGCGTGGGCGCATCCAAATTGGGCGTGCCATCTGCCTTCTTAGGGACACCCGAAGAGGGATAGTTTATCCATTGCGCGGAAAGAGAAATGGACGCGGCCAATGCAATTGCCGCAACTGCTGCCATCTTCATGAACGATCTCCTGTAGGGGAAGGCTAGCATACGTCGCGGCGCGCGCGGAGTCGTTTGCCACCCCGTCATTTCCCAACCAAGTGCGGAATGTCCTTTTCGCTTTCGAGACAATTGTCATCCAACAGTTCGGTATTGAGGACCAGCACCAGCGGCAGCTTGACAGTCCACGGCTTGGTGTAGGCTTTCGGATCATCCACAGTGACGTCGACTTCCATCTGCCCGTAATTCACACGCCGCAGGCGTTCGGTCACTTTAGCCTCGCTGGTGAGCGGACTGCCGCTGCGGTCGAGCCATTCCCCGTCGTGGAAGCCGTTGGTTTCGACAACCAGCGTGTCGCCGTCCCACTTTCCCGTCGAGTATCCATTCCAGGCGGGGTTGGGATCTACCGGCAGGGGGCGGCCGTCAAGGAAAATCTGGCGAAACGACGCGTTGCGCTCATTGAGCATCACCAGGAGTCCGGGGAGCTGGATGATCTTGCGATACATGGCATCGGTGTGCAGCCGGAGAAAGCCAATGGGCAGGCAATGGGAGCCGGGATCGTCTTTCCCGTTTTGCTCTCTCCGCGCCTTGACCAGTTCCGCGGCCCACGGTTGGTAGGGGAGGCCGCCCTTCAGGCTCCAGCCGAAGTTGACGAACTCCTGGCTGACTTCCTGGTCCGGACAACCGCCGGGCGGGCACGGCCGGTTTTTCGGCGTATCCCAGATTCCCGAGAAATCCGGTCTGCCGTCGGCGGTGCGCGGGGTGGGCGCTGTCAGATTCGGCGTGCCATCGGGATTTTTCGGGACACCGGCGGTAGGATAATTCAACCACTGTGCGGAGACCAGCGCAGGCATCATCAGCAAAGTTGCCGCCAGGATCGCACTGGGCTTTTCCGCCACAAGATAAATATAGTGCATCCCGCCACTGGGCGCAGTCCTCCGCGGAAGTGAAATACTCATAGAAACATGCCAGAGAAGACGCAGACGGTGGCTACTCGCGGAAAGGAAACGGGACGCCTCGAAGCCTTCAGCGACGGCGTGTTCGCGATTGCCATCACGCTCCTGGCACTGGAACTGAAGGTGCCGCATTTCGAAGCAGGCGGCAACATGCCGGCCCATCTCATCGCCGGCTTGGCGGCCGAATGGCCGAGCTACTTCGCTTTTCTCACCAGCTTTTTTACGGTGTTGATTATGTGGGTGCACCATCACGCGATTTTTCGTCTGGTGAGAGGCGCCGATGCCACGCTGCTATTCGCCAACGGATTTCTCCTGATGTTGGTAACGGTAGTTCCCTTCCCGACGGCGGTGGTCGCCGAGTATTTGCGTACCCCTGCCGCCGGAGCCGCCTGCACGTTTTACGCCGGATTCTTCGTGCTGATCAGCATCGGTTTCTCGGTGCTGTTATGGGCGGCGTTCCGACCTTTAGTGTTGGATCCTAACGCGAACGCCGTAAGGGTCGCGCGCCTGCGAAAAAGCTACCGGCTCGGTCCACCGCTATACCTTGCCGCAACCATCGGCGGGCTGTTCAGTCCCTGGCTGGCGATGGGGATTTGCACGGCGCTGTGGATCGTGTGGGCCGCGACCACGCGAGAGTGCTGATCTATACCGTTACTTCTTCGCGCACGCCCATCTGCCGCAGGCAGCGGTCGATCCATTGCTTGGTCAGCTTTTCCTGCACGCCGTTCTGCGAGAGCCGCGTGCGCAGATTTGCCCAATCCACCTGATCCAGCGGCTGATCCTGATTGAAGCAACTGAACACCACCGTCTCTTCGCCGGTCACCGGATCTTTGTGGACCTGCAGGCACTGCGCGCAGATCTCTTTCATCATGCACTGCATCGGCGAGTTGATGCTGGCGACGCCGACGTGATCCGGCTTGAGGTACGGCTTGAGCACCGTGTGCCGCGCTCGCGCCACCGCCGCCATCATGCCATCCGAACCAATGGCGATCACGCGATCAACCGAGTGCAGCGGGATTTCCGCCTCGCCCAGCGCGCCGCTCCCATAGGCTTCTATGGCCTGCACGATGTTCCCGACGAAGGCTTTGTCTTGCGCGCGGCCCGGCGTGAAGCCCGGAGCCTCATCGCAGCACCAGACCACCACGTCGGCGGCTTTCTCGATCTCCTCGATCTTATAGCGGTCGACGATCTTCTTGTACCCCGCGAAGTAAACCGTTCGCGAACCATTGGCGCGTAACTGCTGCCCGATCGAGAACAGCACCGCATTGCCCAAGCCGCCGCCCACCAATAGCGCAATTTCCTGCGCAGGCGTCTCGGTCGGGGTCCCGGTCGGACCCATCAGGATCACCGGCTCGCCCGGTTTCAGTAGCGCGCACAGATCAGATGAGCCGCCCATTTCGAGCACGATGGTCGATAGCAGCCCCTTCTCGCGATCGACCGACGCTCCTGTCAGTGCGATGCCTTCCATGCCCAGCACAGTGCCGTTCGAACGCGGCGCCAGCGCTTCGTAATTCTGCAGGCGATAGAACTGTCCCGGCTGAAAGGCGCGCGCCGCCATGGGAGCTTCCACCACCACTTCCACAATGTTGTGGGTCAAGCGGATCACTTCGCGCACTTTCGCGCGCAACTCGCGGTTCAGTTTGTGCAGCAGATCGGCCGGCTTCGGAACCGTCGGCGCGCGCCGAGCCAACAACCGCGACACCACCGGATGCCCCTGCTTTGCGCTGGCCATGGCTTTGACCACGTTGCCCGCGAACGACGGATGCAGATCGCCAAAGAAGCTGATGCCTCGCCCGTCTTCGCGAATCGACATCAACACCGAAACCTTGTCCGGCTTAGCCAGGCGCTGCGGCTTCACCGGCTGCCCTTCTTCGTCCACGGCCTGGAACCACTTGCCATCGAGGAACACATTAGTGGCGTCCTCGCGCGCCAGCACTGTATTGGGTTGCGTGCCGGCCGCGACTAAAATCGAACGAGCGGGCATGCGCACGCGCTCCCCGGCTTGCGTCTTCACCCACACCCATAGCGCGGCGGCGTGGCCGTACTGATCCACTTCTACTTCATCCGGGGTTACGCTCTCAGCGAAACGCACGCCTTCCTCGAGCGCCTTGGCCACTTCCTCGTGGTTCAGCGTGTAGCTGGGCGCATCGATCATGCGCCGCCGGTAGGCGATGGTGACTCCGCCCCAGGAATTGAGCAGGTCGATCAGCTTAGGATCGCGGCCCTCCTGCGCCGCCAGATCGCGTTCCGCGCGAATCGCCAGCCCGTGGGCCAGGAATTCATCGGCGGCCGCGATCTCTTCCGGAGTCCAGCTCGCGCGCACCTGGGCTTCGCCTTTTTCAGCAGCCAGCGTTTCATAGCGCTCCAGAAATTTGTCCACCTGCACCACGTAGTACGCCATCGATTCGGTGGCCGTGTCGATGGCCGTCAAGCCGCCGCCAATCACCACGATGGGCATCCGCAGTTGTAGGTTCGCCAGCGAATTGGACTTGGCAGCGCCCGTGAGTTGCAAAGCCATCAGGAAGTCGGACGCCTGGCGCACGCCGCGCACCAGACCGTTCTTCATGGGAATTACTGTCGGCTTCCCCGCTCCCGCGCACAGCGCCACGTGATCGAAGCCTAGTCCGAAAGCGTCTTCGACAGTCAGCGTGCCGCCGAAGCGCACACCGCCAAACATGCGGAATTCTTCGCGGCGCTCCAACAATAGCCGGATGATCTTCAGGAAGTTCTTGTTCCAGCGAACTGTGATGCCGTACTCCGCCACGCCTCCGAAGCCCGCCATCACGCGGTCGTCGAGCGATTCATAGAGATCGTTCACATCGCGAATCGGACGGAACGGCACGCGCTCGCCCAGAGGCGTCACGCCGGAAATCGACTCCGGTAGCGGCTCGATCTTCAGTCCATCTACAGCCGCAACCACATGGCCATCGTTCATCAAATGATGCGAAAGCGTGAAGCCCGCGGGCCCCAGTCCCACCACTAGCACTTTGTAGCCGGTCGAAGCCTTGGGCATCGGACGCGCGAAGTTCAGCGGATTCCAGCGCGTCAGGAGGCTGTAGATCTCGAAGCCCCACGGCAGTTCCAGAACATCTTTGAGTGTGCGCGTTTCCACCTGCGGGATATCCACCGGGTCCTGTTTTTGAAATACGCAGGCCTTCATGCAGTCATTGCAGATGCGGTGCCCAGTGCCGGCGATCATCGGATTATCGATGGTGGCAATCGCCAGCGCGCCTATGGAATTGCCTTCCTGCTTTACCAGATTCATCTCGGAGATCTTCTCTTCGAGAGGGCACCCGGCCAGCGTAATGCCGAAGACAGTCGATTTGAAGCCGCCGTCTTTTTCCTTGAGTCCGGTGGAGCAACTGTCCTTGCCCTGGTTATGGCACTTAATGCAATAGTGCGCCTGATCGAGCGCGCCGGTCAGGTTCATGCCGGCGTCGGTCAGCTTGAAACCTTCACGATGGCGCCAGTGGCTCTCGGGCAGCGCCAGTTCCGCCATTCCATTTATTTGGAGAGTCCGGACCGGCACTAAGTGCTCCATATCGAGCTTATGCGGAACCTTAAACAAAACACCGTGCTGATGTTTGTGGCGTCCGGCCGGGGAAAGCGCCGCCCACGCGGCGTACTGTTGCGCGGCATGCAACTGCGCTTGGTGCTCCGCCTCATTTTCCAGCCAGTGCGAAACGTGTTCGACGAAACTCTGCTCGGTCAGCGGCTCGCTGAAGAGCGACTCCAGCTCAGCCCCCAGCGCCCCGCCGTGAATCAGCGCGGCCTTCTCCGCCGTCATCCCGCTGATCGCCCTCTTCTGGACGAACTTTCGTTTTAGCGCGTAGAGCGGCGCCAAGGCGTCGTGCTTGGCCTGCAACGTACGTACTTCCGCCGCGATGCCGAACAGTTCGCCGATGAAATCCTCCAGATGCGGCGCGATCGCAATCATCAATTCGGATTGCTGCTTGCGCGCCAACGCGGCGGGATCCTTGCGCGCCTCCAACAATTGTCGAAGCAGCCCGGCCTCGGCCGCTTGCAGGCTGTGACAAAAGGCCGCATCCAGCCGTACCAAGCTTTCGCGGCTGTACAGGTCTTCGAAAGTGAATCCAAACGCGAGGCGGAGTTGTTCGTGAATGTTGTGCATCAAGTTTTAGATCAGGAAGTGGAGACGTCCCCGGAGTAATCACTATTATCTCACGACGCCGCAAAAAGCGCTGCAAAATCCATTGAAATTGCAGGTTTTGCGAGGGAAACGCGATTCCACGGCTGTGACCGGCGTGTCACCGGCGGCGCTCGACGAGAGCCTACCGCAGTCCCGACTCGGTCAGGAACGACGCCGCAACATCTTTGGGCTGCAAATGACCGAGGTCCACCTGCGCATTCAACTTCCGCATCTTATCGGTGGTGAATTTTCCGGAAAGCTCCTGCACCGCCGGCCGCACCGCCGGTAGCGCCACCAGCAGACTGTCCTGCACCAGCAACGCGGCCTGCTTGGGCGCGAAGAGGTTGCGGTCGTCGCGCAGCATCTTCCAGGTGGGTTGCGTGAGAATACCGTCGGTGGCGCGGGCCACGATCATGGTCACCGTTCCCTGCTCCAGTGCTTTAAACAAAAGCGCTCCGTCCATGCTGCGCGGAGCCGCCTTCATGGGCAGTTTATACTGCGTGAGTGCCGGCATCCCGTCGGATAATTGTTGAAATTCGGCGGTGACGCCCAGAGTCCACCCATCTTTCACCGCCGCCGCATCGCTCAGTGTCGATACTTTGCTCGCGCGCGGATCGTCCGCGCGAATCACCGCTACGAAAGGATTATCGATTCCGAGTGGATCGAGCAGCTCCGCTTGCGCCAGACGCTTCATCTCGCCGCGAGCGCGCTGGAAAACCAGCGAAGGATCGGGCGACGGCTGCTCCTTCAGGATCTCGGTCAGGATAGAACCGCTGTACTCAGCGTAGAGATTAATCTCGCCGCTCTGCAGCGCCTGGTACGCGTTCACCGTCACACCCAGCTCCGGACGGCGGTCCACTTTACGCGCCAGGCGATGTTCCAGATGCTGCGCCACAATCTCGCCAAGCAGCATCTGCTCGGTGCTATTCATCGATCCCACCGCGATCTTCGGGCCATTGCCGCACGCGGTCCCAGCCAGGATAGCCACCAACAGCAGCCCACCCGCAACGCAGTTTAGAGCTGTCTGTCGATTCATGATCCGGCTTTCAGGATAACGCGAAGTTCAGGGAACATGCCGCTCTGATATCCTTAAAAATTGTCTCAGCGGTCTACTTAAACCGATGTCGTTTCAAATTTATCCGGTGCGCGAGATTCTAGTCGTGCCCGCCCTGCCGCCCGCACTCAGCCGTCTGCCGGAGTTGGGCTTGAACTTGTTGTGGTCCTGGAACCATACCATGCGCGGGGTCTTCCGGCGCCTGGATCCGGCCGCCTGGAAAGCCAGCAATCACAATCCGGTGGTGATGCTGGGCCGCGTGGAGCAAGCTGCTTTCGAACGTGCGGCTGCAGATCCCCGCTTCCTCGCCCTCTACCGCCGCGCCTGTGAAATTCTGGACACCTATCTGGCGGTCCATGCACCCGACAACATGCTGGTGGCGTACTTTTCAATGGAGTACGGCCTGCTGGATTGTCTGCCCATTTATTCCGGAGGACTGGGCGTGCTCTCCGGCGACCACTTGAAGGCCGCGAGCGACGCGCTGCTGCCGCTGGTGGGCGTGGGCCTGCTGTATCAGAACGGTTATCTACAGCAGCGGCTCGATCCCGACGGCTGGCAGCAGGAACATACTCCGGTAAACGATTTCTACTCGCTGCCCATCACCCCGGTGAATCGCCCGGATAATGACGATCCATCGCCCGGAGAACTGCTGGTCAGCGTGGATCTCGGCGGCGTCGAAGTCTTCCTGAAGGTATGGCGTATCGACGCGGGCCGCGTGAAGCTTTATCTGCTCGACAGCAACATCCCGCAGAACGCCTCGGCCGAGCATCGCGAGATCACCAACCAGCTCTATGGCGGCGACGACCTCAAGCGCATACACCAGGAGATCGTGCTCGGCATCGGCGGCCTGCGCGCCCTCAAGGCGCTGGGCCTCGACCCCAGTGTCTATCACATGAACGAAGGGCATTCGGCATTCCTGGCCATCGAGCGGATTCGAGTTCTGATGGCGGAGCACGGCCTTAGCTTCGAAGAAGCGCAGCATGCCGCCCGCGCCAACAACGTCTTTACCACTCACACGTCAGTGCCCGCCGGACTCGACCGCTTCGACCTGGGCATGGTGCGGGAGCATTTTGAGCCCTACTGCCTCAAGGCGGGAATCGCGCTGGATTCGTTTCTAGCGCTGGGGCGCGCCGCCGGCGCCGAGCCCAACGAACCCTTCTCGATGGCCGTCTGCGCCATGAAGACTTCGGCTTTTCGCAATGCCGTCAGCCGGCTGCACCGCCAGGTTTCGCAGAGCATGTGGGAAGCCCTGTGGCCCGGCCTGCCGGTTTGGGAAATCCCAATAGCCGCCATCACTAACGGCGTGCACGTGCCCTCCTGGATCAACGGCGACCTGGCGAGCCTTTACGATCAGCACCTCCAGCCGGACTGGCGCGAAGGCAATAACGAGCCGGAGACATGGAAGCAGAGCGCCGATATCCCATCGAGCGAACTGTGGGAAGCGCATCGCCGCCGCAAGCGCCGCCTGGTCAGTTTTGTCCGCGAGCGCGCTGTTGCCAGCGCCCTGGCGCGCAATGCGCCCGCGCCGGTAGTGGAACGCGCCGGAGAAGTGCTGGATCCGGCGGCACTCACGATCGGCTTTGCGCGGCGCTTCGCCACCTATAAGCGCGCCACTCTGGTGTTCCGCGATCTGCCGCGGCTCAAGCGGATTCTCACCAATCCCACCATGCCGGTGCAACTTGTGATTTCCGGCAAGGCCCATCCCAAAGACATTCCGGGCAAGGGTTTGATTCGCGAGATTGTGCAGTTATCGCGCGATCCGGAGCTCCGCGGCCGCGTGGTTTTCGTCGAAGACTACGGCATCGAAGTTGCGGGTGAGATGGTGCAGGGAGTCGATCTGTGGCTCAATACTCCGCGCCGCGGAGAAGAAGCATGTGGCACCAGCGGCATGAAGGCTGGGATCAACGGCGTGCTGAGCCTGAGTATTCTCGATGGCTGGTTTGACGAAGCGGCGGAAGACTCCGGCGGCTGGGCCATCGGCAACCGCGAACCTTACTCGCCGGATCGCGACGAAGCGCACGCCGCGGCGATCTATTCTTTGCTCGAAAACGAAATCGTGCCTCTGTATTACTCCGATCGCGTGGAGGATGTCCCCGTCAAGTGGATGCAGCGCGTAAAGCAGAGCCTTAGCTACGTGAGCGCTCATTACAACTGCCGACGCATGGTCGAAGACTACCGCTCGCAGTTGTATGAACCCGCCCACCGCGCTTGGGAGGCGATGGCCCGCGACGGTTTCGCAGCCGCCCATCAGCACACCGTCTGGAACAGCCAGGTGACTCGGCTGTGGCCGCAGATTCGTTTCCTGGAGGCGAGCGCCGGATGCGATGCCACCGTGCATGCCGGCGCGTCCCTGCCCCTGCGGGCGCGCATCGACCTCGCGGGCCTGGCCCCCACCGACGTTCGGGTGGAGGCCCTGGTCGGCAGGATCGGCGCTCATGGCGACCTGGAAGAAGCCCACGTGCTCACGCTCGATCGGCTGGAACAACAAGGGACGGTATTCCTGTTTGGACGGCCTTTTGCGCCGCTAACCACCGGGCGGCTGGGTTTTTCCGTCCGCGTGACCCCCAATCACTATGCGGATCCCTTGAATCGCCCATGTAACGCCCCCATAAAGTGGATGATGTAGCGTTGCCTGGAAACGATTCTTAGCTGGGCGGCATCTAAAGTCCAGAAAGCGAATTGCCGATTCGCAATCAACCGAAAAAGATTTTGCTGGATTCCGCAGCCGTTCCGTGGTACATAGTGGTTTAGGCAGTTCGTGAGCATCCAGTCCTTTAAATGCCCCCAAGTCTGGTTGTTCTGCCGTCTCTCGTAACCGAAATTACCGGGCTCCAACCACCACAGCGCGAGTTGTAGATTCACATTCAAGGAGTGCCTTCTAGCAACATTATGGACGGCGATCGAAAGTACAATCAGCGCGGTTACCAGGAATCCAACCGCGACTTCTCCGGAAACAACGATTCCCGGCGCGACGAACGTCCTCGTCCGGCTGGCCCGCGTCCGCCGATCGATGTGACCGGCCCCCGCTTGCCTAGACTGGTACAGGCGGTAGCGGCGGCGCGCTGCTACAACTGTTCCACTCCGCTGCCAGCGGGCTCGGATTTCCCAGCCGAATGCCCCAAGTGCCACGCCGCGCTCCACTGCTGCAAGCAGTGCGCCTACTTTGAGCCTTCGACGCGTTTTCAATGCGTGAAGCCGGTGCCAGTACGTATAGTCGTTAAGGACCAGGCCAACGACTGCGCGCTGTTCAAGCCGCGTGTCACCGTGGCGCGCGATTCCGCGGCCGCTGCGCCTCCGGCAGCGAGCCAGGGCGGCAACGGCGGCCCGGCGCCGCGTAATGCCGATGACGCGCGCGCAGCCTTCGACAGCCTGTTTAAGAAGTCCTAGCCAGTTTAAGAAAGCCCCGCCGGGCTATGCCGCCAGATCAAAGCCAGTATTCCCATTTCCCGGCCGCGACCACGTAAGCGCTCAGGCAGGCGTTGGCCACCGCGTGCGCCAGCATCAGGTCTCCTAGACTCTTGGTGCGGATCATCCACCAGTTGAAGATGATTCCCGCCGCCAGTCCTACGTCCCAGTAGGCGCCATGTTCGCTCGCGAACATGATCGCCACCACCCAGAACGATCCCGCCGAGTAAGCGCCCAACGGCACGCGCTGAAAGTTCGGTTCGATCAGCCAGCGCATCAACCAGCCGCGCCAGAACAACTCCTCGATGATTGGCACCACCAGTACCGCCCGCAAGCTCCGCAGCCATAGCACGGGAACGTCGTGCCGCGCGGCCTCCGGCATGCTGCTGCGCGCCGCTCCCATCAATGCGTTGTCAAAGAGGAAGGAATGCCGGTAGGAGGGAGACAGCAGGTCCGGCGCAATCCATAGCACGAAGATCGCGACGCCGATCAACAGGGACCCGGACCACTCTTTTACATGGAAATCCAGCGCCGGGCGCGCCACGAAGTAGAGCACCACCGCCATCACTGCCAGCCGCAGCACCTGGTCGGCAAGAGCGGGCATGGGCAATATCAGGCCCAGCCCGATCAGGGCGATGAAGACGGCAAACGGAACCACGTAGGGAACCGCCGGAGAATAGGGTACAGCCGGGGAACCGGTCACCGATTCGTACGCTCGCCTACAGGCTTGCTAACAACTGGCGAATCTTAATGCCGTCGTCTTTGGAGGGATTGAAGCGGATCGCCGTCTCCAGTTCCCGTTTCGCAGAGGGCTTGTCGCCTTTTTGCAGGAGCGCCATCCCGTAATGATAGTGGTAGGAGGCGCTGTTCGGTGCGGCGACGATTAATTCCTTAAAGGTACGAATGGCGTCGTCGCTCAGATTCTTTTTAAGGTAGATCCAGCCCAGCGTATCCATGACGTCGGGCGAGTTGGGAAGGCCCTGGCGGGCGCGCTGCGCCATGGTCAAGGCTTCGTCCAGATCTTGCCCTTCCTCGGCTTTGATGAACGCGAGGTTGTTCAGTGCGATCGGATGATCCGGCTGGATCTTCAGAATCTGCTCGTAAATCGGCTTGGCCTGGTCGCGGCGGCCAGTGCCGTCCATCAGGAGGCCAAGCTGCAGCAGCGGCCGGGTATCTGCCGGCGCCGCCTGGCTGGCTTGGCGGAAGGTTTCGATCGCGGCGTTCACATCGCCTTTGCGGCGCTGGGTCTCTGCCAGTCGCAGCAGGAGATCGCCAGACTTCGGGTCGGTTTTCAAAAGCTCCTGCAAAAGTTTGACGGCGTCATCGTAGCGTTGATCGCGCACATATAAGTTTGCCAGCGCCAGGCGGAACTCGCGGCGCTCCGGCTGGCGCGAAATTGAATCCTGCAGCAGCTTGATGGCCTCGTCCATGCGGTTCTGGCTGGCCATGGTCTCGACCAACCCGATCATTCCGCGCGCATCTTTGGGATTCGCCTTGTATAAATCGTCAAATACCTGCTGGGCGCGTTTGTAATCCTTCTCCGACCAGGCCAGATATCCGGCTTGGTAGCGGGCGTCCGGATTATTGGGCGCGATCGCCAGCACCGAGTCGAGTTCCTGCCGCGCCTTCTGCGCATCCCCGATTCCCATCAGCGCACTGGAGCGGTTAAGCCGCGCCGGCATGTCGTTCTTGTCGAGCACGATGGTGTCATCGGCTTCCTTCAACGCCTTGCTGTAGTCGCCTTTGTTGAGATAGATTCGCGACAGCATATCGCGGGCGAGTATGAAATCCGGGCGGCTTTTGATCGCGGCCTCCAGTTGCAGGCGCGCCTGGTCCATATCGTTCTTGGCCACGTAGGCCCGCGCCAGATTGAAGCGCAGCAGATGGTTGTTGGGACTCTTGGCTACCAGCGATTGCAGGTCGTTGACGGCCTGATTGATCTGCTTCAGATCCCCGGTCACCAGCATCAGGGCGGCCCGCATCGCCACGGCATCGCTATCGTTGGGCGACTCTTTAAGGATGGTGGCAAGCAACTGGTTGGCATCCTGGTTGCGCCCGGTGGTGGTGAGCAACTCGACCATGCGTTTCTGGTACACCAACTTATCGCGCGGCGACGCTTTCTCCCCAGCCTCATACTGCGCGCGGGCCCGATCGAAGTCGCGCGCTCTGAAATACAGGAAATCGCCTGCCAACAAATGGCCTTCCGGAAACTGCTTTTCGTCCGACAGACGCCGCATCACGCCGTCTACTTGATCGTTCTGCTTGGTGAACAAATAGTGCGCCGCCAGTTCCACCAGGTAATTGCCCTGCTGCGGGTTGTTTTCAACCTTGCGCTGCAGAATTCGCTCGGCGTCCGGCACCCGCTTGTTTTGCATGTAGTAGACGTACAACACGTCGTACATGGGCGAGAAGTTCTTATTCTTATCGATCACCGCCAGGCCCATTTTCTCGGCCTCGGGCGCTTGCTGATTGGAGAGCAGCGCCTGGAAGTAGGCGAGCGATAGATCCGTCTGACCGGGCTTGGCGCGGGTGGCCAACTCGAACTGTTTTACCGCTCCCGGCGCATCCTTCTGCAACAACGCCAACTGCCCCTCGATACGGTGCCCGTCATAGGAATTCGGGTCTTTTTGCAGTATCTTGTCGGCAAGCTGCTTCACTTCTTTCATCAAATCTTCGCCGTGATCCCGGTCCTGGTTGATCGCGACCAAGAGGATGTCGGACAGTTTGATGGCGGCGTCCGTATTGTCCGGCTCCAACTCCACTGCCCGGCGAAACGCGCGCACGGCGTCGCCAAAGGCAGCCAGTTTGATATCGGCTAAAGCCAGCCGGTAGTAGGCGTCGCCAAATCGCAGATCCTTTTGCAGGGCTCTGCGGTACATAATCGAGGCTTCTTTGAATTTGCTCTTTTCGTAGAATTTGTTGCCATTTTCGACGTAGCGTCGCGCCTGGACTTTGGGGTCCCGGCTACAGGACGCCATAAAGAACGTAAATAGCAGCAATACCAAAAGCTTACGAAAAGTCATTTACTTCACTTGACCATATTTGGACCAGGGGCGCAATCCCTCTGGCGGGGGGCATGGCCCAGTACCTCGGAACTATTTCGCGATGCGGAGCGGCGGGCTCCGATCGCCAACCCCCCTACCCTGCAACCGCCACTAGCGGCAATAAATAACGCGAGTCTCGCAGATCCGGTCGTGCAAGGCGCGCTTCTCGGGATCGAATCCCGCCATGATGTAGCCGATCATCAAAATGAAAGCGCTGATCCACATCGCAAAATGCCGCCCGAGTGCCAGCATCGGCGAGATTGGTCCTCCATCCGCGCGGATCACGCACAGTCCCAGCGCCATTTTCCCAGGGGTCGCGCCATGCGCGGACAGAAAATACACTTCATAAGCGGCGCCGAGAACGAGCCCAATCAGAGTCGAGATTCCCAGCATGCCCGCCATGGCCGGCCCAAAGATAAGGCCTCCCCGAGCGTCGCCCAAGCCACGGCCCATACCGCCGAAGCCGCCCATGCCTATCGATCCGATGCCGAACATCAGCAGGAGTGGAAGACGCACAATGGCGTTGATCACGCCGACGATGATGCCATCGATAAGACGAGCCACAAAACGGATCCAGAACCCGCCGTAGTGGCGGCCCGCGGCTGCGGCCGCAGCGGGATGCATGCCCCGCACAACGCCCAGCGGCTGCCACGACGTCAGTTCCTCATGCCACACCAGCGTATCCGAGCGGACCGCGCCCAGAGTCACCAGCCGGTTGAGTTCGCTTTCCTCAATCGGCCCGATTTGCTTTCCGCCTTCGGAGTAATACCATTTCATGCGTATCCTCGCTTCGCTGGCCGCAGGCCATTGAGCCTAAGTGTATCAACGAGTGGAGGAAAGCGTGGAGACGCGGATTGCAAGCGATCAGCCGTCCAGCGGCTAAAGAAATCTCCCCGAAACAGAACCCATGGACTGTTCGGGGAGAGAGGGAGGCGCCTGAGGCCCTATGCAGCCTCATGTGTTGCGCGACGACCTACTTTTAAGCGACGACCTAACTTTGCGCGACGACCTAATTTTGCGCTACAACATGCGCGCGGCGGTTCTTCTGCCAGCAATCCTCGGTCTGATCGGTGCACACCGGCTTATCCTTGCCGTAGCTGATCACCGTCAACTGAGCGGGCGAAATCCCCATGGTCTGGAAAAATTCCTCGACCGCCTTGGCGCGTTTGTCGCCCAGCGCCACGTTATATTCATCCGAGCCGCGGTCATCGCAATGGCCTTCGATGCGCAGCTTTTCGCTGGGATAATTCGCCAGGATGCCGCGGATCACTCCCACGTCGTCCTTCAAAGCGGTAGCCGCGTCCGAACGAATCGTGCTCTTATCGAAGTCGAAGAGCGCGTCCTCCAGATGAGCCAACCGGTCATTCAGAACCTTCCGCTCCTCCGCACTAATGCCAGAGCGTGGGTTCTGACTGACCGGCCGGCCCGGGGACGCCGCCGCGCCTGAGGACGGGGGCGCGACAGACGTTTTCTGAGCGGCAGCCGCCTGAACTGGTGCCGGCGTCCGGGCCGCAACGGGCACGGCCTTATGACACGCTCCCGTAAAACACAAACTCGCCAAGCTAAGTAATCCAAGAACTCTCAGTTTCATGTCGTTTGTCCTCTGCACGAAGGAGATTCGATTGATTCTAGTAAGCGTCATGGCCGGGCCGGCTCGCAATCCTGTTGAGACGGTATTCCGTGAATTCGCCTGTCGAGTAGACTGATAGGGGAATGCTCCGCAACTCACTGCAACATGGCCGGCGTTTGCTGCTGGCCGGTTTCGGCGGCTTATTAACGCTGATGCTGGCGGGTGGCATTGACTCCATGATCCGCTTGCATGAGGTGAACCGGCAAGAAGCCAGCGTGCGCGACATGTACCTGCAACGCGCTCTGTCGCTCGAACAGATTCGCGCGGGAATTTATCAATCGTCGATTGTTCTGCGGGACTACTTGCTGGCAGGCGACCCCCAGTCGGCCCAGCAGTTAGCTGACAAATGGGTCGAGATTCGCCGGGATACCGACCAGGTGATTGCGCGCAGGGCGGCTGCGGCGGAGCCAAAAGAGGCGCCGCTATTCCAGAATCTGCATAACGAGGTGCAGGACTATTGGAAACTCCGCGAGTCCATGGTTTTCACCACCGGTGGGAAGCAAGCGAATCCGTATTCCTCCGGCGATCTGGTGCGCCGGCGCGTGGCGCTGCTGGCATTGATAGACCGCATCGATCGCATCAACCAACTGGAGCTGGCCTCGGCCGACGCGCAATTGAATAGCGCTTTCGAATCCCTGCGCTGGCGAACGCTCCTCAAGATTGCTGTAACCATGAGCGTCGGTATCGGCCTGGCGGCCTTTACCGCGCGCCGCACGCTGCTGATGGAAGCGGAACTCCAGCAGCGTTACGAAGAGGGGATGCGCGCGCGCCAGGAATTGCAGGAGCTTTCCGCCCGCCTGCTATCGGCTCAGGAGGAAGAACGCCGCAACATTTCGCGCGAGTTGCACGATGAGGTTGGGCAATCCCTCTCGGCGCTTCTGATGGAAGCCGGCAATGCGGCGGCGCGGGTATCGCCCGATTCCACCGAGGTCCGGCGCCACGTTGAATCCATCAAGCGCCTGGCCGAGGCCAGCGTGCAGGTGATCCGCAATATGAGCCTGCTGCTGCGTCCCTCCATGCTGGACGATCTGGGCCTGGTGCCCGCGCTCGAATGGCAGGCGCGCGAGGTTTCCAAGCGTACCGGACTGCGGGTCCAGGTCACGGCCGATGAAAACGCGAGCGAGCTCCCGGATGATCACAAGACTTGCATTTACCGCGTGGTTCAGGAGGCGCTTCACAATTGCGCCCGGCATGCCCAGGCTCATAACGTAACCGTCGAGGTGCTCCAACAACCCACCCAGATTCTGCTCTCGGTGGTGGACGATGGGCGCGGCTTCGACGCCCGGCGCGTTCGCGGCCTGGGCTTGGTCGGCATGGAGGAGCGGGTTCATCACCTCGGCGGCGCGCTGCGCGTGAAATCGCAGCCCGGTTCCGGAACCACGATTGCGGTGGTGCTGCCGCTGGCAAGCTAAATGACAGAAACGGTTAAATCCCTGACAGGCGTGGTTCGGATTCTACTCGCCGACGATCATACGGTGATGCGCGCGGGTTTGCGTCTGCTGCTGGAGCGCCACGATAATTTTGAAGTGGTTGGCGAAGCGGCCGACGGGCGCGAAGCGGTTGAGCTCGCCGCCGAGCAGAAGCCGGACGTGGTGGTGATGGACGTTGCCATGCCGCATCTTAATGGCGTCGAAGCGGCGCGCCAGATCCTGAGCCGGAATCCGGACACCGCTATCGTGATGCTCAGCATGCACAGCGATGAGAGTTATGTGCTGCGCTCACTCAAGGCCGGCGCCCGCGGCTACCTGCTGAAGGATTCGGCCGAAGCGGACCTGATTGCCGCCATCCAGGCCATCGTCGAAGGCAGATCATTCTTTAGCCCCGGCGTGCGTGCGTTGCTGAAGGAAGATTACATCTATCGCCTGCAGAAATTCGGCGCCGACGATACTTACGAATTGCTGACTGCCCGCGAGCGCGAAGTGCTGCAACTGGTGGCCGAAGGCAGGAGTAACAAAGAAGTGGCCAGCCTGCTGGGCCTGAGCCTCTACACCGTGGAAACCCACCGCACCCACATTCTGCAAAAACTGAACCTGCACAGTGTGCCGGAACTGATTTTGTACGCGGTGCGCAAGGGCAT
>Ga0207657_10002371_pt1 | contig 20373 bp, 15 predicted proteins | sample KBSC33metaG_FD_184316 | JGI IMG/M metagenome (GOLD analysis project Ga0207657, IMG submission 184316) | Corn rhizosphere microbial communities from Kellogg Biological Station, Michigan, USA - KBS C3-3 metaG (SPAdes) (version 2) | ecosystem: Host-associated > Plants > Roots > Rhizosphere > Soil ... | reverse complement strand
GCTCGATCATCAAGTCCGGCACGGCGCCCATCGCGGGCGTGCTGGCGCCGGGCGAGAAGCTGCAGCAGAAGGGCCTGATCTACGCGGCCACGCCGGCCAGCGATTTCATCTGCGGCACCTTGCAGCTCGCGGCCGGCATGAACCTGCACGTGTTCACGACAGGCCGCGGCACGCCGTACGGCCTCGCGGCCGTGCCCGTCGTGAAGGTCGCCACGCGCGACGACCTGGCGCGCCGCTGGCACGACCTCATGGACATCAACGCCGGCCGCATCGCGACCGGCGACGCGACGATCGCGGACGTCGGCTGGGAACTGTTCCACTTCCTGCTCGACGTGGCGAGCGGCCGCAAAAAGACGTGGGCCGAACACTGGCGCCTGCATAACGCGCTCACGTTGTTCAATCCGGCGCCGGTGACCTGACGGGTCGCCAACACAATACCGATAACAGCAAGGAGACACATGAAACAAGCAGCATGGATCGCCCTCGGCCTGGCCGCGGGCGCGGGCGCGCACGCCCAGACGAACGTCACCCTCTACGGCATCGTCGATGCCGCCTTCGTGGGCGAGAGCGGCGGCGTGGCCGGCCACCAGACGAAGATCACGAGCGGCGCCGCATCCGCGTCGCGCATCGGCTTTCGCGGCACCGAGGCACTGGGCGACGGCATGGAAGCGTTCTTCACCTTGGAGACGGGCGTCAAGATCGACACGGGCGAAGTCGACGCCGCGGGCACGATCTTCAACCGCCAGGCGTTCGTCGGCCTGAAGACGACGGCGGGCGCCGTCGCGCTGGGCCGCCAATACACGCCTTATCACACGACGCTGACCGCGGTCGCCGATCCGTTCGGCACCGGTTACGCGGGCACGTCGAAGAACCTGTTCCCCGACAACGGCACGAATGTCCGCGCCAGCAATGCCATCACCTACGCATCGCCGAAGCTGAAAGGCGCGAACGTCGAATTGTTCTACAGCGCGGGCGAACAGTCCGTCCTCGCGGCCGGACGCCAGTTCGGTGGCGCCATCGACTACGCGAGCGGTCCGCTGCGCGTGCGTCTCGCCTACAACAGCAAGAATACGGACGTCGCCGCGACGGGCACGAACCACGACCTGGGCCGCAACACGCTGCTGGGCGCGAACTACGACGTCAAGTGGGCCAAGCTGTATGCGGCCTACGGCATCGACAAGGGCTTTAATAGCGCCACCCTGGGCAACGCCAACAACCCGTACGGCGGCACGAAGCCGACGCCGTCGACGGACGGTCGCGACCTGCTGCTGGGCTTCAAGGCGCCGGTGGGGCCGGGCGCGCTGATGTTCTCGGTCCAGCACAAGGACGACCGCACGCACTTCAACCAGGACGCCACCGCGTGGGGCGTCGGCTATTTGTACGACCTGTCGAAACGGACAGGCCTGTACGCGGCGTACGCACATATCGATAACAAGAACGGCGCCGGCTACACGGTCGCCAACAACACGGAGTCGGGTACGGGCAACACCGGCTACAACCTGGGCATCCGCCACACGTTCTGAGTACGGCGGACACCGTCACCTTTGGAGGGACCATGGAGCACACAACGACCGCCGCCATGCCGGCGCGCGCCACCACACTCGCCTCGCGCACGCGCTGGGGCATCCTCACGATCCTGTTCATCGTCACGACGATCAACTACGCGGACCGCGCGTCGATCTCGATCGCCGGCCCGGAGATCCGCAAGGCCCTGGGCCTGTCGCCCGTCGAGATGGGCTTCGTGTTTTCCGCGTTCGCGTGGTCGTACGTGGCGGCCCAGTTGCCCGGCGGCTGGCTGCTCGACCGCTTCGGCTCGAAGATCACCTATTTCTTCAGCATCTTCCTGTGGTCGCTGTTCACGTTGCTGACGGGCGGCGTCGGCTTCCTGACCGGCGGGGCGGCCGTCGCCATGCTGTTCGTGCTGCGCTTCCTCGTCGGCGCGGCCGAGGCGCCTTCGTTCCCCGGCAACAGCCGCATCACGTCCGCATGGTTCCCCACGCACGAACGGGGCCTCGCGTCCGCGCTGTTCAACTCCGCGCAGTATTTCGCGACCGTGCTGTTCGCGCCGATCATGGGCTGGCTCGTGCATTCGTTCGGCTGGGAGAGCGTGTTCATCGTGATGGGCGTCCTCGGCATCGCGATGGCGTTCGTGTGGCTCAAGACCATCCACGGCCCGAAGGACCATCCGTCGATCAGCAGCGGCGAGCTGGCGTACATCGAGGCGGGCGGCGCGCTCGTCGACCTCGACGGCGCGAAGGCCGCGGCGCAACCGGCCGCCGTCGACACGTTCGCGTGCATGAAGGAGTTGCTGGGCAACCGCATGCTGCTGGGCGTGTACATCGGCCAGTACTGCATCAACACGCTGACGTACTTCTTCCTCACGTGGTTCCCCGTCTACCTCGTGCAGGAGCGGCACATGACGATCCTGAAGGCCGGTTTCGTCGCGTCGCTGCCGGCGATCGCCGGCTTCCTGGGCGGCGTCGCGGGCGGCGCCATCTCGGACCGTCTCGCCAAGGCCGGCTTCTCGCTGTCGATGTCGCGCAAGGTGCCGATCGTGGCCGGCATGCTGCTGTCGATGAGCATGATCGCCTGTAACTACATCGAGACGGACATGCTCGTCGTCGCCGTGATGGCGCTGGCGTTCTTCGGCAAGGGCGTCGGCGCGCTGGGCTGGGCCGTCGTCGCGGACACGTCACCGAAGGAAGCGGGCGGCCTGTCGGGCGCGCTGTTCAACACGTTCGGCAACACGGCGGGCATCACGACACCCATCGTCATCGGCTACATCGTGCAGGGCACCGGATCGTTCGCGGGCGCGCTCGTGTTCGTGGGCGCGAATGCGGCCGTCACGATCTTCAGCTATGTGTTCATCGTGGGCGAGATCAAGCGCGTGAAGCTCGTGAAGTCGTTGCGGCCGGCCGTCGCATAAGTCGCTGTCCGACCCCGGCATGGTCGGGCTACAATGCCTGCTTCATTGCTGCCGGGGTCAAACATGCGCATTGCTGCCGTCCTGTCCTGCTGTTGCCTGATCGGAGCCTGCCACGCGCAGGACGTCGTGCCCCGTCCGGCGCACATGCAGCGGGGGAGCGGCGAGTACGTGCTCACGGCATCGACCCGCATCGTCGCCAGCGGCGCCGCGCTGCCCGAGGCGGCGCTGCTGCGCGACTACCTGCGGCCCGCCACCGGATTCGACCTGCCCGTCGGCGCCCGTGATGATGGCAATGCGATCCGCCTGCGCCTCGATCCAGCCGCCGCCGCGGACAAGGAAGGCTACCGCCTCGTGAGCGATGCGCGCGGCGTCACGATCTCCGCCGCGCAGCCGGCCGGCCTGTTCTACGGCATCCAGACCTTGCGCCAGCTGCTGCCGGCCGATATCTACCGGCACGCGCAGGTAGCACGCGCGTGGGCGTTGCCCGCAGTCGCCATCGAGGACGCGCCCCGGTTCGCGTGGCGCGGCAGCCACCTCGACGCCGCGCGCCACTTCATGCCGAAGGAATTCCTGCTGAAGCACATCGAGCTGCTGGCCCAGCACAAGATGAACGTCTTTCACTGGCACCTGACGGACGACCAGGGCTGGCGCATCGAGATCAAGCGCTATCCGCTCCTCACGCAGGTCGGTGCGTGGCGGCGCGAGAGCATGCTGACCTATTCGCCGCCGCGCTACGACGGCAAGCGCCACGGCGGTTTTTATACGCAGGACGACATTCGCGAAATCGTCGCATACGCCGCGGCGCGCCACGTGACGATCGTGCCGGAGATCGAGATGCCGGGCCACGCGCTGGCCGCCATCGCCGCGTATCCGGCGCTGGGCAATCATCCGGAGCGCCGGCTGGAAGTCGGCACCGACTGGGGCGTGATCCCGCACGTGTTCAACGTGGAAGACGGCACGATCGCCTTCCTGCAGAATGTGCTGGACGAAGTGATGGACCTGTTCCCCGGCCAATATATCCACGTGGGCGGCGACGAGTGCCCGAAGACGGAATGGGAGCAGTCGCCGGCCGCGCTGGCCCGGATGAAGCAGCTCGGGCTCGTGGCGCCGGCCACCACGCTCGCGGACGTGCAGAACTATCGCGACGCGCAGGGCAAGCCGGCCGAACATCCGGCGCTGCACGGCCTGCAGAGCTGGTTCATCGGCCGCATGGACGCTTATCTCGCGCAGCATGGCCGCCGCCTGATCGGCTGGGACGAGATCCTGGAAGGCGGCCTTGCGCCCGGCGCCGCCGTGATGAGCTGGCGCGGCGAAGCAGGCGGCATCAAGGCCGCGGCGGCCGGGCACGACGTCGTCATGACGCCGGAGCGCGAGACCTATTTCGACTTCTGGCAGGCCGACCCGAAGGGCCCGGGCTTCCGCGAGCCGATGGGCGTGCGCGACGTGACGACGCTCGCGCGCGTGTACGCGTACGACCCGTTGCCGGCCGCGCTGCCGTCCTCGCAGGCGCACCACGTGCTGGGCAGCCAGGCGCAGTTGTGGACGGAATACATGCCGACGCCACGCGACGTCGAATACATGGCGTGGCCGCGCCTTGTGGCGCTGGCGGAAGGCTTGTGGACGCCGCGCGCGCAGAAGGACTATGCCGGTTTCGCGGCGCGCATGCCGGCCGCGCTGGACCGGCTGCAGGCGCAGGACGTCAACTACCGTCCGCTGGACGGGCCCCGTTGACTATTGCATGAACCACCCGTGGCTGACGACGATGGACTGTCCCGTCAGCGCGTTCGACGGGAAGGCCGCGAGGAACAGCGCGGTTTGCGCCACGTCCTCGACGGTCGTGAATTCGCCGTCGACCGTCTCCTTCAGCATGACCTTCTTGACGACGTCCTCCTCGCTGATGCCGAGTTCCTTCGCCTGTTCCGGGATCTGCTTCTCGACGAGCGGCGTGCGCACGAAGCCGGGGCAGATCACGTTGGCGCGCACGCCGTGCGCGGCGCCTTCCTTCGCGACGACCTTCGCCAGGCCCACGAGGCCGTGCTTCGCGGCGACGTAGGGTGCCTTCAGCACCGACGCTTCCTTCGAGTGCACGGACCCCATGTAGATCACGGTGCCGCCGCGGCCCTGCGCGTACATGTGCTTGAGGCAGGCGCGTGTCGTGAGGAAGGCGCCGTCGAGGTGGATCGCGAGCATCTTCTTCCAGTCGGAGAATTTGAATTGATCGACGGGCGCGACGATCTGGATGCCCGCGTTCGACACGAGCACGTCGATGCCACCGAGCTTGTCGGCCACGAGCGCGACGCCCGCGTCGACCTGTTCCTCGTTCGTCACGTCCATCGCGACCGCCAGCACGCGCGTGCCGGTGGGGTCGAATTCGCGTGCGACGGCCTGCGCGGCGGCCAGATCGAGGTCGGCGATGGCGACCTTGGCGCCATTGTCGAAATACGTTTTCGCGATCTGCTTGCCGATACCGCTGGCGGCGCCGGTGACGACGGCGATCTTATCCTGCATGTTCATGGTTGTCCTCTTCGGTAGTCGGGATGGGAATGGAGTGGGCCGGCGCCGTCAGGAAGTCGTGTACGGCCGGGTTGTCCTCGAGGCGCGGCAGCTTGAAGATTTCCGTGTGGGCCAGCGTCTTCGCGGCATCCGCGTAGCCGGCCTGCCAGTGTTCCGTCATCGTGCGGCGCGAGAATTCGAAGTCCTTGTACTGGCCCTCGTACGTGGGCGATCGGTAGACCAGTTCGACGATGTTGTACAGCGCGCGGTCCGATGCTTCCGCCAGCAGCTTCGCCTGAGGCGTCGCGGCCAGTGCTGGCGGCATCTGCGCCAGCAGTTCGTTGAATGCCGTGCGCAGCTTTTCCGTGCGGCGGAACGCATCGGTGGCATTGCGCGTGCGGCTCGAGTACTGGATTTCCTTCATGCGCGTGGCGACGCCGGCGAGGTCGGTCGGCACCTCGCCGCGCGCGCTCCACAAGTCGACCTGGAACACGAGCGTGTGCAGGCGCGAACGCGCCGACAGCACCCAGTCGAGCGGCGTGTTCGACACCATGCCGCCGTCCCAGTAACGTTCGCCCTCGATCTCCACGGCGTCGAAGCCGGGCGGCAGCGCGCCGCTGGCCATCACGTGCTCGGGTCCGATGCGGTCGACGGCGTTGTCGAAGTAGGCGAAGTTGCCGGTCCTGACGTTGACGGCGCCGACCGACAGCCGCGTCTCGCACGCGTTGATGCGGTCGAAGTCGACGAGGCGCTCCAAGGTGGCGCGCAGCGGCGCCGTGTCGTAGAAGCTCGTCGCGCCGGTGCCGGGCCACGCGAGGTAGGGCGGCGGCAGACGCGGCTCGAAAAAGCCCGGCACGCCCTGCACGAGCACCTGTCCCGCGGCCAGCTGGTTGACCCACGCGTGCAAGGTGTCGACGAGCGGCATGCCCGTCCACTGCTCGCCCACGATGCCGGCGCCGGCCGAGCTGACCAGCTCCCAGAACTCGCGCAGCCGCGCCACGCGATTCTCGCGCGCATTGCCCGCGATGATGGCGCTGTTGATGGCGCCGATCGAGATGCCCGCGACCCACGTGGGTTCGACACCCGCTTCCAGCAGCCGTTCGTACACGCCGGCCTGGTAGGCGCCCAGCGCGCCGCCGCCCTGCAGCACGAGGGCGATGCTGTCGAACTCCGTCGCGCACGGCTTCGGCTGTTCGGCAGGCGCGCGCGTGCCCTCGTGCAGCACGCTGTCGCCCCGCTTATTCACGTTCGGGCACCGGCACGTTGAAGCCGTTCAAGGTCGTCGATACGAGGGCATACAGCCCGACCAGGTAGATCAGCTCATTGGCACCGTGCTGCCCGAACGTGTCCACCGCGAGCCGGTACAGCGGCTCCGGCAGCACGCCGCCGCGCGCGAGCGCGTAGGAAAAGTCGAACGCCACGTTTTCCTCGCGCGACAGGTCGGTGGGCTTTTGCCCGGCGACGAGCGCGGCCAGCCGCGCCGCCGACATGCCTTCGCGTTCGGCGACCGCGACGTGCGCATACAGTTCGTAGGCGGCGTTGTAGCGCGCGCCGACGACGAGGATCGCGATCTGGCGCGCGCTGTCGGGCAGCGACGCATTGGCCGTCATCGCGAGCGTCAGATTCCAGATCGCCTTGCCGATCGCGGGCTCGTGCAGCCACGGGTTCCACGGCCCCATCAGGGCGCCGTCCTCGCGTTCAACCTTGAAGGCGTTGAAGTTGCTGGCGATCCCCTTGCGCATGTCGTCGTAAAGGGCTTTTTGTTCGGCGCTGAGTTCGGCCGGTGGGATCAGTGGCAAACGCATCGGTCCTCGCTGTGTCGATGAAAGGGCAGGGCATTGGCGGCCCAGTGCGGCGCCTTGCTTCGGGCGCCATTCTGGCAAATTGCGGATGGGGCCGCCGTACGATTGGATGACGCGTGCCATGCATACGCCGGCGCGGTATAGTCGGGGCATCGATTCGACGCCGTAACAACAGCATGAGCGCGACCTGGACCTACCACCCGCAACCGGACGAGCACGGCCGCAAGGTGCGCCTGCACGCGCCGTCGTGCGAGGCCAATCTCCACGCGCTGGCCGATCCGCGGGCCGCGCTGACCTTCGTGCCCGGCAGCGCGTGCGACGGCGTGCTCGACGGCGTGCCACTTGCCGTGTGTGCGCGCTCGGCCGTCGAGGCTACGTGCCGTCGCGTCGACGCGGCCCCGGCGTTCATTGAACCGGCGTTCGACCTGCCGCCCGGCAAGCACGCGGCCGCCGGCGCCGTCGTGCGCGAGGCGGATGGCCGGTTGTGGCTCGTGGCGCCGTCGAACGCCTTCGGCGGCTACACGGCCACGTTTCCGAAGGGACGCGCCGAGCCCGGCCTGTCGCTGCAGGCGACGGCAATCCGCGAAGTCTGGGAAGAATCCGGCCTGCACGTCGAGCTGACGGCTTGGTTGGGCGATTTTGCGCGCACGCAAACGTTCACCCGGTTCTATGTCGCACGCCGCATCGGCGGCCATCCGGCGCACATGGGGTGGGAATCGCAAGCCGTCCACCTCGTCACGCCGGCGCAGGCGCGCGTCCTGCTGAACCGGGACACGGACCGGGCCGTCCTGGACGCGCTGCTGGCATCGTGATCGGCATTCGAAGTCCTGATTCATCGGGTTCCTTGGTTTCCGACAGGGTTGCGCCAAGCTGCATTTGAGTGACCTCAAGTTTGATGCACGATGAGCGAGACACGCTAAGTCTTTCCAATCTGTAATGTTCGCAATGGCCGGCTTAATGAAAGCCTCAGTGTCGGGGCGTACCGTGGCTGTTGCATTTGGGAAGTCTTTTGTTCGTCTCGCCAATCTTTCGAGGCCGTCGCATCGTGAAGTTAGCCGTTTTTCCGGAAATCGCGCCGCCGTATGCCGGTGGCCTGGACATCGTCGCCGACGATCCCCTGCAGCACCGCCGGGTGCTGGACAAGCTCGACGGGCTGGGCCTGCGTACCTGCCTCGCCCCGCCACGGCTGGGGCACCCGTTCGCGCTGTCGATCGAGGCCGCACACGCCCTCGTCGGCGATGGCGACACGTTGAACTTGTGCCGCGACCGCGGCCTCGACACGGTCGCGTACCCGCACGACCTCGAGCGCGAGATCGTGCTCGCGATGCTGGCCGCGCCGCGTCCGCTGCGCTTCGCGAGCGCCGCCGAGTTCCTGGCGGCAGTGGCGATCCGCCGCAACATCGTCGAGGCCGCGCGTGCCACCCAGCTCACGTTCGGCACGGCCGAAGCGGACCGCCCCGCCAGCCACTGGACGTACGACGCGGACCGCGGGTTCACCGTGCTGCCCGGCCGGTCGCTGGTGGAAGCGCTGACGCTCGCGACGCAGCCGGAGGCCGGTGATGGGCGCACGTATGCGTTCTCGTGCTACCGCGCGACGGAATACGTGATGCTGCTTGGGATCGCGCGCGAACTGGAGAGGGTGAACCCGGCGTTGCTGGCGGCGATACAGCGGCAATGGGAAACGCGTGCGGTCCAGTCGGGGGCCTTCCACGACGTCTTCCTCGTCGAGTACGGTGCCGCGGACGCGCCGTTGCCGCCGCGCTGGTACGTGCCGGGCGACCGCGTGTGGTTCCGCAATCCGGACGCGCATTCGTCGGACGCATCCGGCTACGAGGGCTCGTGGGTGATCTATCTCGGTAACGGCCTCTTCAGCAATTTCTGGCAGCGCGACCGGCCGTACAGCCTCGTCACGAAATGTCTCGAGATCTATCACTGGCGCGACGGCACCTATCTCGATGCGGCAGGCGACGTGCGGATGAATGAGGCGATCGTCGCCGCGAAGATGGCGGAAACGGCTGCGAATCCGGCCGCGCTGGCGCAGGTCGTCGCGCGCATGTCGCGCCTGCGCGATGGGCGTGGCGTGTACGCGGACGGCGGCTGCATCGATTTCTCGCGCGAGTTCGCCCGCAACGTTTGTCCGGGCACGGCGGACATCGTGGTGCCGGGTTGACAGGTCCGGCGCTGGGCTGGTCTCTTTGAGGGTCGCGCGAGCCCGCGTACGGCGGCTGCGGAAGCGCGGCGCACGCCGTGGTGCCGGCCTCGCCCGTCAGGCCGCACCGCGTTGGCGGTCGCATCACGGCTGCAAGACGTACAAGCCGGGCGCGTCACGCAGCGCCCGGCTCGGCGGCGGTGGCGCGGTCAATGGCCCCGCCAGCCGGGCAAGCCAGTGTTCCCATGCCGGCCACCAACTGCCTTCGCGGATGCGGGTGTCCGATTGCCAACTGTCCGGATCGACGTAGGGGGCGTCGTGCTCGTGCGTGCTCATCTGGTAGGTGCGGCCCGGCGTGCCCGGTGGCGACACAACCCCGGCGTTGTGCCCGCCCGACGTCAGCAGGAATGTCACGGACGTGTCGCTCAACGGAATGATCTTGTAGACGGAGCGCCAGGGCGCGACGTGGTCCGTCATCGTGCCCACAGCCAGGATCGGGATGTGGATGTCGGTAAGCGCAACGGGCCGGCCGTTGACGAGGTAGCGCGAGCTCGCCAGGCTGTTTTGCAGGAACAGGTTGCGCAGGTATTGCGCGTGCATGCGGCACGGCATGCGGGTCGCGTCCGCATTCCACGAAGCGAGGTCGTTGGCCTTGTCCGGGATGTCGAGGAGGTAGTGGCGCAGGCGCCGCGACCAGATCAGGTCGTTGGAACGCAGCAGCTGGAAGGCGCCCGCCATCTGGCGCGTGTCCAGATAGCCCTGCTGCCACATCACGGCTTCGAGGAAGCTGACCTGGCTTTCGTCGATGAACAGCGACAGTTCGCCCGGTTCCGTGAAGTCGACCTGGGCCGCCAGCAAGGTCATGCTGGCCAGCCGCTCGTCGCCATCGCGGGCCATCGCCGCCGCCGCGATGGCGAGCAGGGTGCCACCCAGGCAATAGCCACAGGCATTGACCTGCGGGGCGCCCGTCTCGCGCACGACGGTGTCCAGTGCGGCCATCACGCCGAGGTGGCGGTAGTCCTCCAGCGACAGGTCGCGGTCGTCGGCCTGCGGGTTCTTCCACGAGATCATGTACACCGTATGCCCGTGCTCGACGAGGTAGCGCACGAGCGAGTTCTGCGGCGACAGGTCGAGGATGTAGTACTTCATGATCCAGGCAGGCACGATCAGCAGCGGCACGGCGTGCACCTGCGGTGTGGCGGGATCGTAGCGCAGCAGTTCGATCAGGTGGTTTTCCATCACGACCTTGCCGGGCGTGATGGCGACGTCGCGTCCGGGCCGATGGCTGACGGGCGCGGACGTGCCCGCCAGCGCGCGCCGCACGTCCGCGCCCGCGCGGAACAGCCCGTGCACGAGGTTCTGGCCGCCGCTGGCGAACGTGACCTGTTGCGCGACCGGGTTGGTGGCGATGAAGTTCGACGGCGCCACGCCGTCGAGCAACTGGCGCGCGACGAACGTGACGACGTCGCCGTGGTGCGCCGACACGCCGCGCACGTCGTTCGTGGCCCGGTGCCACCATTGCTGGGTGAGCAGGAAGCCCTGGCTGAGCTGGTTCCACGGCCATGCATGCCACAGCGGATCGTCGAAGCGCTTGTCCTGCGCGAGCGGCTGCACGGGCTCCGCCGGCGTGCCGAACATGGCGCTCGTGCTGTACTGGATCCAGCGCTGCAGGTTGTTCACGGCCTGCACGCCGAGTTCCATCTGCTTGGCGGGCGACAGCAGCAAATGGCTGGCCCAGTCGTACCACGCGCCGGCCAGCGCGACCGGCGACACGTAGCCGGTCAGGCGGCCCAGCGCCGCGTTCAGCGCCAGGTCGACGTGGGCGTGCGCGACGCTGGCCTCCGGGTAGTGCGGGCGCGGACCGCCTTGCCAGGTACTGCCTTCGCGGCGTTGCTCGCTCGGCGGGATATGGGACAGGATGTTCATGGCGCCTCGGCCGGGACGGAGAAGGGGCTGTGCATACCGCTTCCTTTCGCAGGATCATACCCCTTTGACCACGCTGCGGCCGCTTAGTGCCGTGCCGAGGAACCAGAACGTTTGATGCAGCACAGGTGGAAACCCGGCAATCGACGTACCATTTTCTTCGGCGAGGTAGCAAAGCGGTAATGCGACGGCCTGCAAAGCCGTTCAGACGTGTTCGACTCACGTCCTCGCCTCCAGCATCTCTGTGGAACAGCGCTCCAGCGCTGTTCTACGCTGGCTGCAGGTTTCGCCGCCATCGAAGACGATTCGAATCTCTCATCGATCCACATTGGTCGTGCAGCGTCATTAGTCGCGTCGCGCTATCTTAACGCCGTGTCCGGCGGACATGTCTTCGGAACCGTGCACATATTTTCGCCATTCGTGCCATGCCTTCCCAGACGCGGACTCACCATTGAGCCCTTCGTTAACTCACCTCAAATCGCTATGGGTGGCTGCATCTCCAAAACTGGCGCGACGCGCGCTCCCGCCGCACATGGGTCCGATGGATACGAATCGGATGTTGAAAAGCGGAACAACCAGGCACCGTCGCCACGGAGATCCCGTCTCGACCCGGCTCTGAGCGGTTTGGTCCCGCTTGCCAGGCGCGTGTACGAAGACAGCGCGCTCTACCACGGGACAAAGCGCGAGCACGTGCCATCGATTCGCAAAAATGGCTTCCGGAAGGATCGCAAAAGCGACGGTGCGACCGAGGGCGGCGGCGGCAATTTCATGATGCGATTCAGCAGTGGTGGAGTCACCGCATCAAGCGAGCACCACTACTTGTCGAGCAGCCGCCAGATGGCGAAAGACTTCGCAATGTATGCTGACCCTGACCAGCCGGCGCTCGTGCGCACGATTGGCGTTGCAAACAACGTTCATCTGGAGCACGACCCCTATTCCGAGGGGCCCGCGTTGCGCACCAGGGACTCGATTCCCCCCGCGCACGTGCTTGGTTCAAAGCGCAGCCCCGCGGGCGCCAATGCAAATGTCTTTCGCGACGAAATGCAGAAGGCCGGTCACGATGTATCGACAAAGCAAGCAGGGCAACTGCTGAGGGAAGTGCAGTCCGATTCCGAGGACGACGCTTATCCTTCTCACGACGAATTCATCATCCGCCATCTGGGTGGCTGAAGAATGCGTCGAGTCGGCGGCCTGGATGCCGGCGGTCCGGCGACGCCCGCACGCGCGTAACTGATGAACCAGCTCGGCCGGCGTACAATGTTCCGAATCGGACGTTTCGCGATGAACATTCACGCACGAGGAGCCGCCATGGAAACGACGCACCGCATTCCCACGTACGACGACGCCGGCAAGCTGCTGCTGCGCCTGCTGCTCGCTATCCTGATCCTGTTCCACGGCGTCTCCAAGCTCATCGGAGGCGTCGGTTTCATCAGCGGCATGCTGGCGAAGGCGGGCCTGCCGGCGGGGCTGGGCTATCTCGTGTACATCGGCGAGGTCGTCGCGCCTTTGTTGATCCTCGTCGGCCTGTACACGCGCGCCGCCGCGCTGATCGTCGTCGTCAACATGATCGTGGCGCTGTTGCTCGTGCATACTCGCCAGTTCTTCACCTTGAACGACACGGGCGGCTGGGCGCTGGAATTGCAGGCGATGTACCTGGGCACAGCGGTCGTGCTGGCCCTGATCGGTGCCGGCCGCTACAGCATCGGCGGTGCGGGCGGCCGCTGGAATTGACCGGCTGAAGCGTCAGCCCCCGGGCGCCAGCGCCGCCACGTTCTCCATGCCGTGCGGCGGGGTGTCCGGATCCCAGCCGCCCCCGAGCGCCTTGTAGGCCGCCACGGCCGCGCGCGCCGCGTCCGCCTGCGCCTGGGCGCGGGCATCGGCCGTGCGCAACAAGGTTTCGTCCGCATGCAGCACGTCGATCAGGCTGGCCGCGCCCCGCTGGTACGCAGCGAACGACGACGCGCGCGAGCGTGTGAGCGCATCTTCGCCGCGGACGAGGACGGCCGCTTGCTGCGACCGGTGGGCGAGTGCCGAGAACGCGTTTTCGACGTCCTCCGTCGCATGCAGCGCGGCCAGCCGGTACGCGGCCAGTGATTCCGCTTCGCGGCCGCGCGCCTGGGCGATCTGGGCGTCGATCCGACCGAAGTCGAACAGGCGCCACCGCAGGCCCAGCACGGCCGCGTCCTGGTTCGCGCCGGCGCTGAGCAGGTGTCCCGCCGACAGCGTCGTCGCACTCCCGAGCAATGCTCCGAGCGACACGTGCGGGTAGTATTCCGCCGTCGCCGCACCGATGCGTGCGTGCGCCGCCGCCACACGCCGTTCTGCGGCGATCAGGTCGGGACGGCGCCGCAGCAGGTCGGCGGGCGTCCCCGTCGCGCCAAGCGCCGGCACCACCGGGATCGCGGCCGGTGCACGCAATTCATCGCGGTGCGTGCCGGGCGGTGTGCCCAGCAGCACGTCCAGCGCGTTCAGCGCCGCGTCCAGGCCTGCCTGCAGCGCGGGCACGGCGGCTTCGGCCTGCGCCAGTTCGCCTTCCGTCTGGCGCACCTGGGCGTCGGACGCCACACCTTTGCCGTACAGGAGCCTGACCTTGGCCAGCAGCTCCTGGCGCGTCCTGACCTGCTGCTCCGCGATGGCGAGACGGGCCTGCAGGCCGCGGATCCCGATGTAGACGTCCGCCGTCTGGGCGGCGACGGCAAGCCGGACGGCGACGGCATCGGCCGCCGACGCCTGGTAGTCCGCCCGCGCCGCTTCGCGGCCGCGGCGCAGGCCGCCGAACACGTCGATTTCCCAGCTCGCGCTCACGTTGGCCTCGTAGGCGTTGCCCCAGCGGTCGGCACCCGGTCCTGCGGCGGCGAGCCTGCCGACCTGAGTCTCGGCCGACTGGTACGCGCGCGTGGCCGAGCCCGTGACGGCCGCGGACGGCAGCAGCGCCGCGTCGGCCGCGCCGAGGCCGGCGCGCGCCTGGGCCACGCGGCCCGCGGCCTGCGCCAGGTCGAGGTTCTGGTCCAGCGCCAGCGCGACATAGTGCGTCAGCTGCGGGTCGCCGAAGCCGCTCCACCACGCCGCCTGCACCGTTGCCGGGCCGTGCGGACCGGGTGCCTGCCCGAGGTAGTGGTCGGGCAGGGGCGCGTCCGGGCGCCGGTAGTCGGGGCCGACGGCACAGCCTGTTGCCAGCGCGGCAACGACGGCCGCCGCGAGCAAGCGGATGGGGAACATGGCGTATCCTTCAAAATATGGTGACGAGTGACCATAATACGCATTAGTCACACTTTGTCAAATAGCCGTTCCACACGTTAAGCTATGGCCATGAACACCTCCATCCCATCCGCCCCGCCGAGCCGGGGGCCGTCCGACCACGACGTCCGTACCCAGGTCGTCGAGGCCGCCACCGAGTATTTCGCCCGCTACGGCTACGAAAAAACGACCGTGTCCGACCTGGCCAAGGCGATCGGTTTTTCCAAAGCGTATATCTACAAATTCTTCGATTCGAAGCAGGCGATCGGCGAAGTCATCTGCGCCAATTGCCTGAACGGCATGAAGCAAGCCGTCGACGAGGCCATCGCGGACGCGACGAGTGCATCGGACCGCCTCCGCCGCATGTTCCGGGCATTTGTCGATGCCGGCACGCAGCTGTTCTTCGAAGACCGCAAGCTGTACGACATCGCCGCGGCTGCCGCCCGCGAGCCGTGGCCGTGCGCCCGCGCATACGAGCGCTACGTCGAGGACCTCGTCGTGCGGATCGTCCGTGAAGGGCGCGAATCCGGCGAGTTCGAACGCAAGACGCCGCTGGACGAGACGGCGGGCGCGATCTGCCTCGTCATGAAACCCTACGTCAATCCGCTGCTGCTGCAGTACAACCTCGAGGGCGCCGCCGAGGCGGCGTCCCTGCTGGCCAGCCTCGTCCTCCGCAGCCTGGCGCCGTGATCCGTGTTTGTGACCATTGACTTATTTGGTCACTGGTAGAAGAATGGGGGCTTTCCACCAAAGGAGCTCCCATGTCCATACGCTCACGGGGTACGCACGTGCTGCTTGCGTTACCGATCGTCCTGGCCGCGTGCGGCGACAAACCACCCGCCGATCCGCGCACGGCAGCGCCCCTCGTCGAGACCGTACTCGTCCAGGGCGCAACGTCCACCGCGCCATCCTTCACCGGCGTCATCGGGGCGCGGGTCCAGAGCGACCTGGGCTTCCGCGTGCCGGGCAAGGTCGTGCAGCGCCTCGTCGACGCCGGCCAGACCGTGCGCCGGGGTCAGCCCCTGATGCGCATCGATCCCGTCGACCTGGGCCTGCAGGCGCGCGCGGCGTCCGACGCCGTGACGGCGGCCCGCGCCCGCGCGCGCCAGGCGGGCGACGACGAAGCCCGCTACCGCGACCTCGTGGCGGACGGTGCCGTGTCGGCCTCCGCGTACGACCAGCTGAAGGCGGCGGCTGACGCGGCCAAGGCCCAGTTGAGCGCGGCGGAAGCGCAGTACGACGTCGCACGCAACGCCGCCGGCTACGCGCTGCTCGTGGCGGATGCCGATGGCGTCGTCGTCGACACGTTGGCCGAGCCGGGCCAGGTCGTCGGCGCCGGCCAGACCGTCGTGCGGCTGGCCCATGCGGGCGCGCGCGAGGCGATCGTCCACCTGCCCGAGACGATGCGCCCTGCAATCGGCAGCGCTGCGCAGGCTTCGTTGTACGGCGGGCAGGGCGGCGGCCGCGCCCGGCTCAGGCAGTTGGCGGACGCCGCCGACCGCGTCACGCGCACGTACGAGGCGAAATACGTTCTCGACGGGCCGCTCGCCGCGGCGCCCCTTGGTGCGACGGTCACCCTGCGCCTGGAGGGCGACGGCGAGGCCGACGCGAAGGCGCTGCGGGTGCCGGCCGCGGCCATCCTCGATGGCGGCAAGGGCAGCGGCGTGTGGGCCGTGTCGGGCAATCCGGCCAAGGTGACGTGGCGCCGCGTCGACGTGGTCGGCATCGGCGACGACTTGGCGCGCGTGACGGGCGACCTGAAGCCGGGCGATCGCGTCGTGGCGCTGGGCGCCCACCTGCTGCATGAAGGCGACAAGGTGCGCGTGGAGGGTGCAGCGCGGCAGGTGGCCGTCGCGGCCGCGGCAGGGGGCGTGCGATGAGCCGCTTCAACCTGTCGGCATTGGCCGTGCGCGAACGGTCGGTCACGCTGTTTCTCATCCTGCTCGTGTCGGTCGCGGGCGTGCTGGCCTTCCTGAAGCTGGGCCGCGCGGAAGACCCGCCGTTCACGGTGAAGCAGCTGACGGTGATCACGGCCTGGCCCGGCGCCACCGCGCGCGAGATGCAGGACCAGGTGGCGGAGCCGATCGAAAAGCGCATGCAGGAATTGCGTTACTACGAACGCGCGGAAACCTATACGCGGCCCGGCCTCGCGTTCACGATGGTCACCTTGCTGGACAGTACGCCGCCATCCGAGGTGCCGGACCAGTTCTACCAGGCCCGCAAGAAGCTGCAGGACGTGCAGGGGACGTTGCCGGCCGGCGTCGTCGGCCCGATGGTGAACGATGAATTTGCCGACGTCACGTTCGCGCTGTACGCGCTGAAGGCCCGCGGCAAGCCCGCGCGCCTGCTCGCGCGCGACGCGGAAGCGCTGCGCCAGCGGCTGCTGCACGTGGCCGGCGTCAAGAAGGTCAATATCATCGGCGAGCAGGCGGAGCGCATCTTCGTGTCGTTCTCGCACGACCGCCTCGCCACCCTGGGCCTCGCCCCGCAGGATATCTTCGCCGCGCTGAACGCGCACAACGTGCTGACGCCGGCCGGCTCGATCGACACGAAGGGCGCGCAAGTGTTCGTGCGGCTGGACGGCGCCTACGACAACCTGCAGGCGATCCGCGATACCCCGGTCGCAGCCCAGGGCCGCACGCTGAAGCTGGGTGACGTGGCGACGGTGGAGCGGGGCTACGAGGACCCGGCCACCTTCCTCATCCGGAACAATGGAGAGCCCGCGCTGCTGCTGGGCGTCGTCATGCGCGACGGCTGGAACGGTCTCGACCTGGGCAAGGCGCTGGATGCCGAGGTCGCCGCCGTCAACGGGGACATCCCGCTGGGCATGAGCCTGACGAAGGTGACGGACCAGGCCGTGAACATCAGCGGCGCCGTGGACGAATTCATGGTCAAGTTCTTCGTCGCACTGCTCGTCGTGATGGTCGTGTGCTTCGTGAGCATGGGCTGGCGCGTGGGCCTCGTCGTCGCGACGGCCGTCCCGCTGACGCTGGCCGCCGTGTTCGTCGTCATGGCGGCGACCGGAAAGAACTTCGACCGCATCACGCTCGGTTCGCTGATCCTCGCCCTCGGGTTGCTCGTCGACGATGCCATCATCGCCATCGAAATGATGGTGGTCAAAATGGAAGAGGGCTATGACCGCGTGCAGGCATCGGCGTACGCATGGAGCCATACGGCCGCCCCCATGCTGTCCGGCACGCTCGTCACCGCCATCGGCTTCATGCCGAATGGCTTCGCGAAGTCGACGGCCGGCGAGTACACGAGCAATATGTTCTGGATCGTCGGCATCGCGCTCGTCACGTCGTGGATCGTCGCCGTCGTCTTCACGCCTTATCTGGGCGTGAAGTTGCTGCCGGCGATCGCCAAGGTCGAAGGAGGTCATCATGCCATCTATGACACGCCGAACTACAACCGGTTCCGGCGCCTGCTGGGCACTGTGATCCGGCGCAAATGGCTGGTCGCGCTGGTCGTGGTCGGCACCTTCGTGCTGGCCGGTGCCGGCATGGCCATCGTGAAGAAGCAGTTCTTCCCGACGTCGGATCGCCCGGAAGTGCTGGTCGAGGTGCAGATGCCTTACGGGACGGCGATCGGCCAGACGTCGGCCGCCGCGGCGCAGGTCGAGGCCTGGCTGGCGGCGCAGAAGGAGGCGCGCACCGTGACGGCGTACGTCGGCCAGGGCGCGCCGCGCTTCTACCTCGCGATGGCCCCCGAGCTGCCCGACCCGTCGTTCGCGAAGATCGTGATCCGCACGGGCGACGAGCGCGAACGGGAAGCGCTCAAGGAGCGCCTGCGCGCGGCCATCGCGGACGGACTGGCGCCGCAGGCGCGCGTGCGCGTCACGCAGCTCGTGTTCGGCCCGTACTCGCCGTATCCGGTGGCGTTCCGCCTGTCCGGACCGGACCCGGATACGTTGCGCACCATCGCCGCGAAGGTCGAAGCCGTGATGCGCGCGAGTCCGCAGATGCGCACCGTGAATACGGACTGGGGCACGCGCGTGCCCACGTTGCACCTGACACTGGACCAGGACCGACTGCAGGCCGTCGGCCTGACGTCGGCCGCCGTGGCGCAGCAGTTGCAATTCCTGCTGAGCGGCGTGCCCGTCACGGCCGTGCGCGAAGACATCCGGTCCGTCCAGGTCGTTGCGCGCGCAGCCGGTGACGTGCGTCTCGATCCGGCGCGCATCAATGCGTTCACGCTCGTCGGCGCGGCCGGCCAGCGCGTCCCGTTGTCGCAGGTGGGCACCGTCGACGTCCGGCCGGAGGAACCGGTGCTGCGCCGGCGTGACCGCGTGCCGACGATCACGATCCGCGGCGACATCGCCGATGGCCTGCAGCCGCCGGACGTGTCGGTCGCCATGGAGCACGCGCTGCAGCCCGTCGTTGCCGCGCTGCCGGCCGGCTACAAGCTGGAGACGGCGGGATCGATCGAAGAGGCCGGCAAGGCGAACGCGGCGCTGCTGCCACTGTTCCCCATCATGCTCGCGTTCACGCTGCTTGTGATCATCTTCCAGGTGCGCTCGATCGCGTCGATGGTGATGGTGTTCGCGACGAGCCCGCTGGGGCTGATCGGCGTCGTGCCGACCTTGCTGCTGTTCCGCCAGCCGTTCGGCATCAATGCGCTCGTGGGTCTCGTGGCGTTGTCCGGCATCCTGATGCGCAATACGCTGATCCTGATCGGACAGATCGATCACAACCGGGCGGATGGACTGGCGCCGTTCGACGCCGTCGTCGAGGCGACCGTGCAGCGGGCGCGCCCCGTGATCCTGACGGCGCTGGCCGCGATGCTGGCCTTCATCCCGCTGACGCATTCCGTGTTCTGGGGCACGCTCGCCTACACCTTGATCGGCGGGACGTTCGCCGGCACGATCATGACGCTCGTGTTCCTGCCGGCGATGTACGCGATCTGGTTCAAGATCGCGCCGGCGCCCGCGCGCACGCCGGCGCCGGTCGTGCCGAACGCTACGGTTGCGCCGCCGGCGCCGGCACCACGTTGACCTGCTTGATCGCGCCATCGGCGCCGTACTCGAGCGGCGCGATCGCGATCGCGCGGCGCCAGCCGCTGCCACCGGGCAGCAGGTTGTCGTGGTAGAACAGCCAGCTCTTGCCATCGTGCTCGACGATGGCCTGGTGATTCGTCGAGATGTTCAGGTAGTCGAGCACGACGCCACGGTATGTAAACGGGCCCATCGGGGAGGGGCCCGTCGCGTACAGGATCTGGCCCGGCCAGCCTGACGAGAACGTGAAGTAATACACGCCGTTGTGCTCGTGCATGAACGGCGCTTCGCCGTATTTTTTCTTCGAGTCCGACGCCGGCAGACCTTCGATGTCGACGATGCGGATCGGGCCGTCGAGCGAGATCATGTCGGGCTTGAGCTTGACGACCTTGGGCACGCGCGTGCCGAAGTACATGTACGCCTGGCCGTTTTTGTCGATGAACACGGCCGGGTCGATCGGCTCGTCGCCCGCGTTGACGTCGCGCGCGCGGTCGACCAGCGCGTCCTTGCGTGCGTCGACGAAGCCGCCATCCGGGCGGTCCGACACGGCCACGCCGATCCGGTCGCCGCCGACGGGCGCGTAGAAATAGTATTTGCCGTTGCGGTAGGCCGCTTCCGGCGCCCAAGCCTTCGCGTCCGGACGCGCCCACTTGAAGACGGTGACGGCCAGCGGGACGCCGGCGTCCTGCCACGTCTTCATGTCGCGCGACGTGTACAGGCGCCACGTGGTCGAATCCCAGTACTTGCCGGAATTCGACGCGTCGTCCGTCGCGTACAGGTAGAACATGCCGCCGTCCTTGGTCTTGAAATAGTGCGGCGACGGGTCGGCGGCGAAGCGCTGCGAGATCGG